>Ga0233425_10003368_pt1 | contig 29137 bp, 29 predicted proteins | sample Watercolumn_Towu_2_FD_181712 | JGI IMG/M metagenome (GOLD analysis project Ga0233425, IMG submission 181712) | Freshwater microbial communities from Lake Towuti, South Sulawesi, Indonesia - Watercolumn_Towuti2014_140_MG | ecosystem: Environmental > Aquatic > Freshwater > Lake | place...
GTCCTTGTCTTGGTCAAGAGCTTCTCATAAAGCGGATAGTCGCCTGAGATGCGCTTAACCCAGAACTCAACTGTCATCGCATTGGTGAAATTAATGTCAGGTCCTGCAGGCACCTGCATGTTGTCTGACCTTTCAGCATCAACATTTTCGAGATGGAGCGCCTTGTTTGTCGCTCCAGGCGCAGCAGCAGGTTCGAGCCTCCTGTAGAGGACCCAGTCGTTTGGATGCGTGGTGCCCTGCGAGATGAGTGTCCAGACATAATGCACTGCCCCGTCAGGTCCGACAGCCATATGGTGATATCTGGCATCACTGTAGCTGAAATGCGGATTGACCCCGCCGTCGAAATTCACCCCGTAGTTTTCGGACTTAAAATATGACCCATTTATGATATGCACATTCGGCAGGTCAAGCCTTATCTGGGGCCACCACCCTCCTGTGGATATCTGCTCCTCAACGGTCCAGTTCGCACCGCCGTCCGTAGACCTCCAGAGAAAGGTGCCTGACGGAGCATCGCCCTTGTTTGTAACGACAAATACCCTGTTTGCATCCCGCACGATGGTCTCCTGGCCCGGGTACCCGCCCTGGCTGTATCCGGCAGGGTATGTATGAAGAGTGATCGGCGGGCCGAGAGTTGTGCCTGCATCAGCAGACCTCCTTGTCCTGAGGGTGTATTCATGATATCCGTCAAAACCGCCGGGGTTGTCATCGTTCATCCATACGATATTCACCTGGCTGCCGTATGCTGCAAGGTTCGGCGAGTAGTTGGCATCCTGTACTGTTGAGGCCTGATACTTGTCATTTACAGCCTTGACAGCCACCTGCTTTGCAGGCTTGAATGTTGCACAACCGTCAACAGAGGAATGAAGATGCAACGACACCTCTGAGGCAAAATAGTTCTCCATCTGCGATGTGGCCAGAATATAGACATTGTCCCCGCTCCTGACAGTATCAACAACATTATATCTGTATACGCATGAGGCGCTGCCGGAGTCGCAGTATGAGACAGTGCTCTTCTTGTATGTTGCTCCGTTGTCTGAAGAATAGGAACAGTAGATGCCTTTCGGATAAGGGCTGTTGTCATTGTTGGAGCTCCATGCAACTGCAATCTTTCCGGCCTCTGCAGCAGCATAGACCCCTGAGTACGAATTATAGCCGGATGCAAACTGTACAGGTGTCTTGAATGTAGCGCCATTGTCTGTTGAACGGAGATACATCAGCTTCGATGGCCAGCCTACGGTATAGAATATGTGCAGATAAGCCCCGTCAGCAACAAAGCTGTTGAACGAACCGGGGAACTCAACAGGATAGAAGTCTCCTGCACCGGTGACCGCAATCTGTTTGGCAGAGCCGAAGGTCTTGCCTCCGTCTGTTGAGCGCATGTAGTAAAGGACATTGTTTGATGAAGCAAGCCATACAACATGAACATACTGGCCGGAGACAGCCACCTTGGCGTCGCGCTGCACAGGAAAGGTCAGGGAGCCCTGCGGTTCGGCACCGAGGGTCAGATTATGTATCCAGAAAGAGTTCTGCTTTGTGGTTGCAGCAGCATGGGCATAACCTGTTATAAGTGTGAGACACAAAATAATTGATGACAACAGAATCTTCATGGCTTACTCCTCTTTTTGCGGGGCTCTAAAGTATTACTTCTGGTCTGACAGTGCCTTCTCAACATCTCTCCTGAGCTCATCCTCGGGATAGACCTTCCAGACCTTCCTGATTATCCTGTTGTCCTTTCCGACAAGAAAGGACTGCGGCACATCAGATATATTCCCATACTCTTTTTTCACGCGGTCATTTATCTTCATGACCGGGAAAGTGATGCCAAGCTCCTTGAGCATCGAAGGCGATATGTCATCAAGGGCAATGGCAAGCACGGCAAATCCTTTATCCTCGAACTCCATCAGCACCTTCTGGAACCCTGGCATCTCTGACTTGCAGGGTGGGCACCAGCCTGCCCAGAAGTTCACGAGCACGACCCTGCCCTTCAGGTCTGACATGGAGACCATGCTGCCTCTTATGTCTGCAAGGGCTATCTGGGGGGCGCTGTCGCCGACTGCAGGTTTCTGCTGTTCGAACGGCACGCGGTCAATGAAATAATAGGCTGCAAGTCCGGCAATGGCAAGAATGGCAATTGCAAAAGATATGTTCCTGGCTCTCAGATTCATTAAGGTCCTCTGGTTTTTCAGTGCGGTGCAGCGTTGATGATGCGTTTTACCTCTTCCGGCATCTCGCCGATCGCCCCTATCTTCTTCTTGATGAACGAGTTGCTCATCATCAGCTTCATGGCAGTCATCATATAGTGCTTTTTGAACTCGTCGCGCTCCTGAAGTGTCATTTCAGCATACCGGTTCATATAGAATGCCCTGTAGCAGTCCACGATCGCGCGGTCCAGTTCCTCAAGCGTCATGTTCTTGGGCTTGATAACAGGATCGATAAGGTTATATTTGGTGTAGTCATAGACTGCAATATAGGGTTTGAGGTCCTCATAGATATCAGAGTACGGCCAGGGAGCAATAGCCAGAAAGTGGGCCATATCCGGATTAAAATCCATGGCCAGTTCCAGCGTCTTTGCGATGCTGTCCTCTGTCTCGTCAGGAAATCCGAGGATCATGGAAGTCTCGGTGATGATGCCGTGCTTGCGGCAGAGCGCCAGTGCCTTCTTTGACTCTTCTGTGCTGAGGTCCTTCTTTATATAGTCAAGGCTCTCCTGCTGGGTCGCCTCGGTCCCGACATAGATATGGATGATGCCTGCCTTGCGGTATTTATCAAGGATATCTTCATCCCTGATGATATCCTTTGCGCGGGTCTCCATAAGAATATACTGGCCGACATTTTTTTCAATGAGAAGGTCCAGGAGTTTTTCCCACCTCTCACGGTCAGGCGTCGGATAGTCATCAGTGAAGAGCACCACATTAACTCCATATTTGTCACGGAGCTCAAGCATCTCACGAACGATGTCCTCAGGGCTTCGCGCCCGCCATTTTTTAAGCCAGAGCTTCTGCTGCGAGCAGAAGGTGCAGTCCTTGTCGCAGCCTCTCGAAGTGTCTACTGCACCGAGGCGGGAATTTGGAATGACATAATAATGGTAATCGTCCCAGTCGAGCAGGTCCCATGCCATTGGCTGGCCGTCGAGGTTCTGCATAAGAGGACGCTCCTCTGTAACAGTCAGTGCACCCTTATCCCTGAAAACGATCCCTTTGACCGAATCAAGATCGCCGTTGCCTGTAACGGCATCGAGCAGTTCGACAATGGTCTCCTCCCCCTCTCGCCGTACAATGTAATCAAGTGCAGAGGTCAGCTGGAACATCTCCTCATACATGAATGTGGCATGCACGCCGCCCAGTATGGTCTTAATATTCGGATTTATCTTTTTTGCCAGCTCGATAACCTTGATGCCATCGGGCGAACTGCATGTAAATACGGAGACGGCCACAAAATCCGGGTCAAAATCCCTTATCTTCTGCTCTATCTCCGGATAGCTGACCTGCTTTGTCATTGCGTCATATATGGCTGTTTCATATCCTGCGTGGCGGGTGGCACCGGCCAGATAGACCAGGTAAAGGGGTACCCAGCTCCCTGCTACCTCAACTACTCCGGCATGGAACGGCGGGGTTATGAAAAGAATCTTATGTTTCTTCAGGGTACGCTCCTTCTCCGGCTCTTAGTCAAGAACGCAGTAAAAATGTGCTCTTAGATTATAAAAAACCGGACAGGTTATATGCAATCAGGCCTGCTGAGGATACATTGATGCAGTCTATGGTTTTCATATGATGAATAGAAATTACCAATTTGTTTCACAATTAAAGGCGATTCTATAATTGACCATGCCCTTGACATTAGAGCGCCTTTCAGACAACCCATGCAGCAGAGACTGCACAGGGTCTGTAGAAAGAAGATCAGATACCATTCTCACAATTCATGATACGGCCTCAAGCGGTTTTTGGGGGCTGATCACCAATATTGACCTCTCTGCAGGTACGATCACAAGAACACGGAAGTTCTTTGTCTTTACATGGCGCAAGGCGTATTCGATCGATGACTATCCGGAGATAGAGATACAGGACATGAGTCAATTGATGGAAGGGTATCAGCTGCCTTTATTTGTCGTTTATCTTGCCGGAAATGACCGCAGGCTGAGGATATATTCGACAGATAATCTCATGGAGGCAACAATTACACAGAAAACAATATCAGACTTCCTGCAGAGAGCAAACATGTCGACACTGAAGCAGCAATAGGGTATCCTAATTTTCATGGACATTCACCATCTCAGGGTCTTTGCTTCGGTTTACAGAAATAAAAGCTTCTCAAAAGCGGCTGAAGAGCTCAGCCTTACCCAGCCGACGGTCAGCGACCATATACGGGCGCTCGAAGCAGAGTTTGAATGCAGGCTGTTCGACAGGCTCACAAGAAAGGTCATCCCAACCAGGGAAGCTGCTGTGCTTATCGGCAAGGCGCAGGAGATCATTGAGAGGGTAGAGGGTTTCAGGGATGTTCTTGGCGAGTTCAGAAAAGATCTCTCCGGCCATCTCGTTATCGGCGCAAGCACGATTCCAGGAACATATATCCTTCCGGGCCTGACATCATCATTCAGAAATATTCATCCTTCCGTCCTCTTTGAGATAGTTGTTTCCGATTCGAGGGAGATCATCAATAAAGTCGCTGAACATGAGCTGCTGATCGGAATAGTCGGGGCAAAGCTCGAATCAAAACAGGTGCACTATGAACCTTTTCTTGACGACGAGTTGATCCTCATTGCTGCAGACTCCATGAAGATGAAGCAGAACATCAGCATAAGTGACCTCACAACCTATCCTGTTGTCATGCGGGAGCAGGGCTCCGGAACAAAAAGAGAGTTTAAAAAGATACTTGAGCGCGAAGGCGTTGATCTCAATCAGCTTAATATTGTCGGAATATTCGGTTCAACTGACGCCATCAAGCAGGCTGTCAAGGAGGGAATGGGAATTTCGATAATATCCCGCAGGTCGGTCACAGATGAGCTGAGATGCGGAATGTTGAGGGAGATCAAAATAGAAGATATTGATATGAAAAGGCAGTTCCATATAATCACACACAAGAAACGGACCCTGCCGCCGCCTTACAAGTCATTCTTCGATTTCTTAAAAGCTCAACGCTGAAATTCTTTCTGCCGCATTAGCCTTATATTCACTGTTCCATGCATTGCGTCTATCCGCTAGCGTACAGTCATCGAAATTATCTATTTGTGACATCGAATATCTGTATTTTATGATTTGTACTCGATGTAACAGTTATCGAACGGGGAGCATGGGGATGGTCCCCACCCGGTCTGCAAAACCGGTGTCATGGCCGCAATTCGGCTGGTGTGTGTTCGATTCGCACTGCTCCCCTCCAAACCAATTATTGAAAGGAGTTCGTATGAACACAATACAAAGAAGATTTTTCGGTTATTTTCTGGCAGCCCTGCTCGTCATTGCTTCTCATGCAGTGGCTGCTGATTTCAGGTTCATTGACACTGCACAGCTCAAGACAATGTTCGACGAAAAAAAGGATTTTACGCTTGTTGATGCACGGACAAAGGAAGAGTATGACGAGGCGCATATTGTTAAGGCTGTCAATATTACGGAGAAGGGGTTTGAGTCTCAGGCTGCTCAATTGCCTTCCGACAAAAACGCTCTCCTCGTCATTTACTGCAACGGGGTCAAGTGCGGCAAGAGCAAAAAGGTTGCCGCCAAGGCCGAAGCTGCAGGATATACGAATATGGTTCTCTACTCCGATGGATTTCCCGTCTGGGAAGAAAAGGCGCTGCCGATCACGGCAGGACCTGACCACAGCAAAAAAATTGAGACAACAAAGCTCAAGCCCGCAGAGTTAAAGCAGCTCATAGACAGCGGCACGAAAGACTTTGTTATCGTAGATGTCAGGGATGAGACCGAATATAAAGAGGGGCATATCCCTGGAGCAATTAATATTCCTGTTGAAACATTTGCATCAAAGTCCGAAGTCCTGCCGAAGGAGAAAAAGATCATCGTCTACTGCAATACAGGAGGCAGGAGTTATACAGCATACAGGAAACTGATGAAGCTGGCTTATTCAAACATCTACCAGACATTGTATGCAGAATGGAAGGAGGCGGAACAGCAGACTGATAAATAATCGACTCCCCTGATATGTTTAGGTCTTGACTGATTATATTAGCTATAGGTTTTATTGATACAATCCACCTCGTTTTATAGCAAATTATAATTGGACTTAGCTGATAATGCTGGTCTAAAATTAGTACTCAAATCTGCCAGGGAGGTTTCAAATGTCCAAGAGAATAATATTGTTTTTCGTATCTGTATTCATTGTCATTCTGAGTTTTGCAGATGTTTTTGCCGAGGAGCCTTTTCATGTTGGCACATGGAAACTCCAGCAGACCATCCAGCCATTTGTATATAATAAATTCCTTCCAAAGAACATAGATGTTGAGGTCAAGACCTTCACAAATCCCGGTGACCAGAAAAATGCATTGCTTGCAGGAAGCCTTGACTTCACCGGAACTACAATTGTGCAGGCCATTATCTCATCATCAAAGGGAGAGCCTGTCGTTCTGGTATCCGGACTGACCAATAAATGCTCGGCGCTCGTAGCAGGAAATGATTCAGGAATCAACAAGCCCTCGGACCTCAAAGGCAAGCGCATTGGTTATGTCCCAGGGACTATGCATCATATACTGCTGCTCGAAACACTCTCCAAGGCAGGTCTTTCTGCAAAGGATGTTGAGCTTATACGCGTCGATTTTTTTGACATGGCTGCGGCCCTTGGCCGCAAGCAGATAGATGCGTTTCTGAGCGGCGAACCAGCACCTACTCTTGTTCAGTCGAGCGGTTCCGGCAGGATCCTTTCATATCCCTATTTTGACGACTCCATAGGCAAGATAAACGCCGGCATGCTCGTTACCCGCGAGATGATACAGAAACACCCGGAAAAGGTGCAGGCCCTGGTCACGGCCCATGCAAAGGCAACTGAATATCTGAAGAAGAATCCGAATATATGGCTTGATGAGGCTGCAAAGCTTGGCCAGAAGCCCGAGATTCTGAAGGCAGCAGCATCTAATATCGACCTTATCTGGGACATTGATGATACGTTTATTACGCATGCGAAGAATCTTGCTGCAAAGATGAAAGAGCTTGGAGTTATTGAGAAGATGCCTGACTGGAATACACTTTTTGATACACGTTTTGTAAAGGCTGCGCGCAAAGCACTCTGAGATGTCTTTGAGCAAATCTCGTCCCTTTGGCAGAATCCTGCTGGGAGGAGTCCTGCCCGCACTATTGCTGATAGTATGGCACATTGTCACCTCAAAAGGGGTTATGCCTGAATATCTGCTGCCGTCGCCTCCTTCAGTGGTAAAGACACTGCTCTCCTTTATCTTCGGCAGTAAAGATTATCAAACTGATTATACAGGCACATTCTTAAAGCATGCCTCTGCCTCGGTATTGCGGGTCTCCGGCGGTTTTTCGCTTGCGATGATCATCGGCATCCCAACAGGAATCCTCTCCGGCAGATCAAACCGCATATCTGCATTTATTGATCCTTTTGTACAGCTCATCCGTTCAGTGCCCGGCATATCGTGGCTGCCTCTTGCGATGGTATGGTTTGGCATCGGCAATACTACAACCATATTCCTCATAAGCCTTGCCGCCTTTTTCCCTGTCTATATAAACACGTTTCATGGCGCACGCAATGTGCCTGTGAGGTGGCTTCAGTCCGCAAAAATGTTAGGGGCAGGCAGGATGTACATACTCTTCAGGGTCGTGTTGCCGGGCATAATGCCGTCTATTGAATCAGGGCTCAGACTTGCCCTCGGTATATCATGGGCATATGTTGTACTTGGTGAACTTACGGGTGTGAACCAGGGGCTTGGCGCAATGATCATGGATGCCAGGGTGCTCGGGGATGTGCGTCTTGTCATAGTTGGTATTATAAGCATTGCCGTTCTTGGCAGGATTACGGACATGATACTGTCTGCCGCATTAAGACATATGCCTGGACACAGTCCTGCGCTCTCTGAGCTCAGACATATGCATAAGGGCTGATCATATGTCATACATACAATTCGATGGCGTCAGTAAGACCTTTTCAGGGAAAAAAGACACATCCTCCGAAGGCCTGAATGTGGCGCTTCAGGACATGGATATCGGAATTTCACGCGGAGAATTTATTGTGATAATCGGTCCGAGCGGGTGCGGCAAAAGTACTGCGCTGAATCTGCTTGCCGGCTTTGAGCTCCCCAGCCATGGCAAAGTGCTGCTCGATTCAATACCTGTTTCAGGACCATCACATGAACGCGGAGTGATATTCCAGGATGATGCGCTCTTCCCATGGCTTACAGTGCAGGAAAATATTCTGTTCGGTCCTCACTGCCGCAGGCTCAAAGAGATGCCCGATGTGCATATGGTCCTCGACTTGATTGGGCTTGAAGGTTTTGGACAACACTATCCGCAGGAACTTTCAGGCGGCATGAGACAGCGTGTTGCCCTGGCTCGAGTGCTTGTGAACGAACCTGACGTCCTGCTGATGGATGAACCTTTCGGCGCTCTTGATGCACAGACACGAGAGAGCATGCAGGAACTGATCTCAACAGTCCATACAACGCTCAACAGCACGATCATATTTGTTACTCATGATGTTGAAGAGGCGGTGTATCTTGCAGACCGTGTATTGGTCATGTCAGGCCGTCCGGGCCGAATTATTGCTGATATTGCGATTGGTATGGAAAAACCGCGCAGCTGTGACATCAGGGACTCTGAGAAGTCTATGAGACTGAAATCAGACCTGAGACATCTGCTTAAACAGGAGAAATAATTTATGAAACCGGAAGATTTTGAAGTCAAGTCATACCCCGATCTGTGGGAGTCAATAGGCATGGATGTGGAACGCTTCGAAAAGATGCGCTGCTTTCTCGGGGATACATATCAGCGGACCTTTCTGACGCAGGAAAACCGCCCGGATTCAATGGCCTATTTCAATTGGCTTGTTTCCGAGATCCACGGCGCAAGAATAATGGAAATCCATGCCGCCAGGAAATCCGGACGCCCTGTTGTGGGCACCTTCTGTATTTTTGTGCCCGAGGAACTTGTGCTTGCTGCCAGGGGAATATGTTATGCCATATGCGGGGGCTCACATGCCCCTGTATCTGATGCTGAAAAGGTACTGCCCCGGAACATCTGCCCCATGGTGAAATCAGCATACGGCTTCAAACTCGCAAAGGTCTGCCCCTATTTCCAGTCAGTAGATTTTGTCTATGGAGAGACGACCTGCGATGCCAAGAAGAAGACATGGGAACATCTCGAAAAGATGGTCCCTGTTCATGTTATGGAGATACCTCAGATGAAAAGGCGCCAAGATCGGACACTCTGGCTGGAAGAAGTTAGCATCTTCAAATCGCAGATGGAGAATGTGACAGGAAGGGAAATCAGGTACGAGGATATCAGAGAGTCCATAATTTTGATGAACAATAAACGACGGGCCCTTCAGCGGCTGAACCGGCTTCAGCATCACTGCCCATCAGTCATAAGCGGAAAGGATGTGCTGCTGATCGAGCAGATCGCCTTCTTTGACGAGCCCGGAAGATTTACTGAAAAGGTCAACAACCTTTGTGATGAGCTTGATGAGCGAATTGCTGAAGGTAATTATGTTGCGCCCGCCTCAGCACCCAGGGTGTTGATATCAGGCACACCAATGGCAATGCCTAACTGGAAGGCTCACGATCTTGTCGAAACTTTAGGCGGTGTTATTGTCAATGATGAAAGCTGTGTTGGTACAAGGTATTTTAAGGACCTCGTAGATGAAGAATTGGCGACTATTGAGGACCAGCTTGGAGCACTGACAGACAGATACATGAATATAGACTGCGCCTGCTTCACTCCAAACAGCGAGAGAGTAGAGCAGGTGCTGAAAGAATACAGGGAATCCGGCGCTCAGGGCATACTGCACTACAGCCTTCAGTTCTGCAATATATACCTGATCGAGGCCATAAAGATACAGGAGGCCTGTGAAATAGAAGGGATACCGTTCCTCTCCATCGAGTCAGACTATTCGCCTGAAGATATCGGCCAGATGCAGACGAGAATAGAGGCATTTCTTGAGCAGATAAAAGGTTGATACGGTCGCAGGCGTTGACCTCGGATCAGGGGACTTTCAAAGTGGCTGTTGTTGAAGACAGCCGCCTTACTGACTCCAGGATAAAGGAATTGTCAAGATCAGCAACTACACAGTGAGGGTATTTGCAGGATCAGAGGTCTCGCTATTGATGGTACCTCAGGATATAGTCTTCAATCATCTTTGCATCCTTGTCAGAAATCCTCTCTGTATCAAATCTGGGCATGTATTGCGGAGGATTTCTCATTATCCTGACGACGTCCCTGTTTCCGGTGAAAATGTTCAGTTTGGGATGGCAGGTTGAACAATTCCTGTTAAAGAGATCCTCACCTGACTTCTGTTCGCCCGAGCAGGGCGGTATAGCAACTACAAATGAGATGCATATCAGCATCATGATCAATATTTCAGTTGTCCGCAACACTATCCATATAACATCCTGAAACTATTTCATTGAAAAAAATGAAGGATTTTTTGTTCCTCATTATTATTCTCCTGAATACCTTCGTAATTTGCCAATGCCGGAAGTCTTCTGCTTCTGCTGAAAACAAATCCTATGGCTCCGAGGCAGAGGAGAAATCCTCCTATCAGCGCCCATAATGCTCCCGGGTCCTTTGATATGCGAATAAGGGCAGAGGAGTCCTCTGCGTCGGCAGATTTGGAGTAGAGCCCGAACTGGCCGAAATAGAGCGGATGCACGGGCCTGAGAAGATATTCAGCAGATTGCTTCCCGTCTTCAATCCAGCGGAGCCGCACCAGCCAGTCCTCAGGATAGCCGTTTTTGTCGGTTATTACGCTTACATCTTCAAGGAGCACTGCCTTTCCTTCAGAGACGGCCTGCTGCTCGCCCTTTTTCAGCTGGAGATCCATCTTGAACCCGAAAGAGGCAGTGACAAGATGACCAAGCATGATAAAGAGAACGCCCGCATGCATCACCTGAGGTGAAAGACGCAGAATGAGGTTCTGTCTGGTGAACCCTTTAAGAAGGCTCTCTGCAGTACAGAATATGGTGCTTATTGCAAGCCCTGTAAGCATCGCTATCATAAGGTATATCCACCAGATATGCCTGATCTTATTGTTTTCGGCCAGCCATCTGAAAAGAGGCATATCATCTATGCCTGAGAAGAATGCAAGATTGCCCGTGAGCACCAGAGACCCGGCAGCTGAAAGAACTATAAATGCCAGAAACAGTCCGAATGCGGTTTTGAGCGACAGAAAAAAATCAAAAACAGTCTTCATGAATTGGTCTCTCCGCTAAAATTGCGTCGGAGGGCTCGGTATGATTTTGCCTACCCCGAAATATGTAAAGAGCACTACCGCAAATCCCAAAACACCCAATACTGCTGCAGGCCTGCCCCTTAATCCCTTCATCAAGCGGGCATGCAGATACAGGCCGTACCAGAACCAGGCAAGTGCTGTCCAGAGCTCCCTTGAGGTCCAGAGCCAGTATGTGCCGTATGCAACGAAGAACCAGATGCTGCCGCATATAAGGGAAAATGTGAAGGCTACCCAGCCGTAAGCAGCGACCTTATACTGCATGATCTCATGCACTGTTTCACCTGTGAATAGATGCTGAAGCCCAATACATGCCGACACTCCGAAGAAGCCATAGCTGACAAAATAAAAGAGCATATGCAGATAAAACCACAGAGACCGTTGAATAGGCGGTATCGTATTGATCGGCTCATATGCTGCAGCTACGCAGAGAAGGATTGAGACAAGAGGCAATGCTGTCAGATCAATGATGTTTGATCTTCTGTCTCTCAGCATAAACCAGTAGATCAGCGCTGAAGAAAGTGCCATGAAAGAGATATTATCATGTTTTTCTGTGAGCGGAAGGGTGCCGAGTTCCATAGCCCTTAAGAGTATGGTGAAGCCGTGCAGGGTAAGTCCGAGAATAAAAAACAGACGCCCCTTCCTTCCTTCCATGAGTCCCATTGCATAAAGGGTGGCAGGCAGGAGGAGCGTGAATATGTAATAGAGGGAGCGTGCATCCTCGCTAAAGGCGCTGATAAATCCCATAGGGCCGCACATCTCAACTGCCTGCCATGGCCTGCTTGTCTGAAACAGCCCCCTCGCAGGCAGTCTTAATCCTGTTTAATATCACTGACGATTCCTTGTGATTGATCTTTCTTGTTATGGCCCTGAACATAAAGCTCAGCACCTTGCTCGTCGAGTCATACCCTACAGAGACCTTAAGGGTCGTCCTCTGGTCATTCCCATCAAACCAGACGGTCTTTCTTATCGGCATGAGCGTATGCATCCTGAGCGAGAATTTCCGGTTATGGACATACTCTTCTATCCGGCCTGTTCCGGATATATCTATCCCCCTTATGTTATATGTCCAGTTGAATACCGATCCGTCCGCAATGGGTTTGTCCGGAGCATATCCTATATGCCTCAGTCCTGGGATATATTTCTGCCAGTTGTATGGTGAGGCCACAAATGAAAAAACCTCTGAAACAGGCGCATTGATATCAATAGACATCAGCACCTTATTCGATTCGTCAGACCCTGCCGCCGCATCCTCTGTTTCAGAAAGGGCAGCATCTTCTTCAGAGCCCTGTATCACTGGCATGCCTGCAGCCTTCCAGTCATCGATAATCAACTGGTATATGTTATCGAAATCAAGAGCCCTTAGCTTTCTGTATGCAGAGGAACTCCTGCCGCCGGACTTGCAGTAGACTATCACATGCTTGTTCTTGTCGAGAATTCCTGAGCCTGCTGCGAAAGACGCAAGCGGAATATTTATGGCGCCGGGAATATGCTCTTCTGCATACTCCTCTCTGTCACAGACATCTACAAGGGTCACACCCTCCGGCGATGCCCCGATAATGGCGTTCACCTCCTGAGGCGTTATCCTCCTCGTCTTTATGCGCCTTGAAAAGTCCGGCCCCCTGAAGAAAGGATATCCCTTCTCCTCCCATACCGGCATCCCCTCGATGAGTACCATCACATTGCGATATCCAAGCCCGGCAGCCTTTCTTGCTGCCCTTGAGCTCTTGCCGCATTTCAGGCCGTTGCAGTAAAAGACGACCTTCGTCCCCCACCCGATATCTACCTTCCCAAGCTCGTCATAGACCATTTTCTCGGGAATGTTTATCGCGCCATGGATATGGGATTCTGCAAACTCCTCGGGTGTCCTGACATCAATGAGCAGCAGTCTCAGCCCGGGCGAATCCAGCATTGACTTCAGGTCCTCAGCACTGACAATGCTGCAGAAATCATCCGTCTGAACATGGTTCAGGGATGTATAGAGAGCCCTGTATAATGCTGCAGAAAGAGGTTTAAATACCACAGTCTTCAGGAGGCTCAGTTCTTCTTCCCTTTTTCAGGGCTGAGCTTCATCTCTGAAAGCGCCTCTTTCATTATGCTGATGTCGAACATGGCAGTTCTTATCTCTGAAGGAGTCTTACCCTTGAGGTTCTTCTGGAACTGGCCGGAGGAGATCATCATATCTATCCAGGTATCAACGCCTTTTACCCATTTTTCGTCAGGCCTCACAACATAGGTCACATTCAGGATGCTCTTCCTGCCGACCTCCGGAGCGGTCTTTGTCCATTTTGACTCTGCTGCAAAACCTTTCTCCATGTCTCCTGCCATGAGGTCGCCGCCGGCAGCTATTGCCTTGAGAAGTGATTTTATCACAGGTCTCTTCTCATTAAGGGCTGCATCAGACGCAACAACAACGCAGCATGGATGGCCTTTCCATTTGCCGTCCGGAGGAAGTGCAGAAAGATTGGACAGCCTCTTGCCGACCTTCTTGTGGACGATGATCGATGGTGACGGCTCATTCACAACAACGCCGTCAACAATGCCGCCCTCAAGAGAGGGCAGGGCGTTCTCCTCTCCCTGAAGGTTCATCATTATCACCTGAACAGGCTTGCCGTCCTTGTCAACAGGCTCCTGCCCGTATCTTATGCCTTCTTCGGCCAATGCACGGATGAATATCATGTAGGCATTTGCCATGGGATCCTTGTACCCAATCTTTACCGGCTTTTTCGAGGCCTTCACCTCTTTCACGAAATCGGCCCATGTCGAGGCGACAAAATCGTTCTTCAGCACCAGCGCATCACCGTCATTGTTCAGCGGCGCGATAACCTTGATAGGCGAGCCTTTGTCAACGAACTTGATCGTCGGCCCAAGTCCTCCGAGACCTACATCTATGTGTCCCTGCTCAATGGCAGCAGGCATCTTGGCTCCTCCGCCGACCCTTACCATCTGGACATTTGCTACAAGCTTTCCGTTGTCATAAAGTTCATATATCTCCTGAGGCTTAAGCTCTTTAAAATAGACGCTGTACCTCTTTTCGAGGTCCCTGCCTGCCTCTGCGGCTACATAAAGGGCTATCTGATGGTCATGCCCGACATGCCCCACCTTGATCGTCGGCACATTCGTATCAGCAGCAAATGCAGTCGCAACAGAAATAACCACCAGCAATATAGCGGTAAAGAGTCTTTTCATCAACAACCTCCAGTCAGATTTTTTGTCGTAAATCAATTTTCATTTCATACGAAGATGGGGATGGTATGGCTTTTATCCGGACATTCCCATCCTCGCACGAATAAAGTCTCTATATTTTAATAGGTAATCCCTGAGACAGTCCAATTGTATCTGTCAATGAGTATGATGAGAATGCATAAAGAAAAACTATATGACAATCATTTAAGCAGCGAATAGACAGTAAGCCCGATGCTGACAGAAGCTGTTGTCCAGAGGATGATCTTGTTCTTGAGAGGAGGCACGCACTTCCCTCTGTATGTCTTGTAGAACGAGAAGGCAAGAAGTAGTGCTGTAAACGGCATAAAGTAGAACCTGTATTGCGCTATCCAGGCGCCTGCAGCAACGCTTCCCAGGCCGAGACTGGCCAGGAATATGTTGATGTTTCAGAGAAAGGCGCTCATAAAGGCAGAGGTGAGGGCCCCGCCTTTTAAAGCACTATCTCCCTTCTGCGGTGTGATGGGGCAGAACGGCCCGTCAGGTTCAGCCTGCCCTGCATTGTTATTGGTAATCTGAAGATGTTGTTTCATTGAATACTCCTTAAGTAACTCCCCCTCACCCCCTCTTACCCCAAGAGTGGGAATATTCCCTCCCCCTTGAGCTAAGGGGAGGACAGGAGGGGTTATGTAGATAACATTAATAATACTCTATCAGAATTGCCGTCCTCATGCCTTCGCCCTTGCTATCACAGCAGCGCCGAGAGCGCCGGTGATCTGCGGTTCTTCCGGAACCATAAGGCTCAGTCCTGTCTCCTTTTCTATTGCCCGTACGACCCCGGCATTCTTTGCAACCCCGCCGGTAAATACCACCTCAGGGACAAGCCCCACCTTTCCAGACATCGCAAGCGTCCTTTTCGCGACAGACCTGAAGACCCCGCGCAGTATCACATCAACAGGGGTCCCGCTCTGGGTCAGGCCTATTATCTCGGACTCTGCAAAGACAGCGCACATTGAGGATATCTCGCAGACCTCTGACGATCCTGCCGTTAGCTCTCCCATCTCATCAAGGGGTATGTCGAGCATCATCGAGACCATCTCTATGAACTTGCCGGTGCCTGCTGCGCAGCGGTCGTTCATCACAAAGTTCGAGGCCCTGCCGTCAGCACCGAGGCGTATCATCTTCGAGTCCTGCCCTCCTATGTCCAAGACAGTGCAGGCAGAAGGGAATAGATGTGCTATGCCCTTTGCATGGCAGAGTATCTCTGAAGATACAGAGTCAGCCTCTTTGAAATAGTTCCTGCCGTATCCTGTTGCAACAACATTAGCGATCTCTTCCATCCTGATGCCTGTAGAGTCAAGCGCTTCATGGAAGGCCTTTCTTGCATTTTCTGCAGGCGCTGCCCCTGAATTTCTGACAACAGACGAGATGACCCCGGAACCGTCAAAGAGCACGATCTTTATCGAGCGTGATCCTATATCAACACCGCAGAAGGGCATCAGAGCATCTCCATAAGGGTCTGGATCCTCACTTTAAGCCTCTCCCTGTCTGAGTCAGAATAGTCGGTCTCTATCTTCATATAAGGCATACTGAGCGTCTCCCGCACATATCTTTCGATGAGATATGATTCCACATTGAAGGTGTGGCAGGCCTGCCATACAAGGTCTATCACTGCATCCGCCCGGTATTCCGATGCAAGCCTTTCTAACAGCTCTGTTCTTCCCCTGTTCGGGGTCATGCAGGAGCACGGCAGCCTGAAATATTTCTTCGCTATGGCCTCAAGAGGGTCGCCCTCTTCTTCGACCATAAGGTCGAGCGGCTTCAGGCCTGAGCATGTCTCCTGTGCAACAACGACCCCTCCGCATTCCTCGATCACCTCTATCAGCTTTGTCGTACCCTGCCCTGTTGGACAGCCGGTAAGGAGTATCCGGGGTGAGCCGGCCGGAGCCGCATATCTGCCCTCTTCCTTTCTCTTTCTGCCATCCTTTATGAACTCCCTTAGCATTTCGAGATGCCCTGCTTCACCGGCAAGGCGGTAGCGTATCTCAGAGAGCTCAAGACCTGTCATGACAGGTGGGTCTTCTTTGCCAAGCTCAAAGGCCTCCTTCAGAAGCGCCCTCTCCTCGTTCATAATGCGTATAGCACTACGAAGATCATCATCAGTGATTTCTCTCGCATAGGTCTCTTCCAGCCTTCTCTTGAGCTTTCTCACCTCGGAAAGCCAGTGGTCGAAGGCCTCCTTCTCATCCACTTTCTGGGTCAGTTCAAGTATATGCACCGGCTTCTTCTCAGCTATAAGCTCGTACATCTTCTTCTTCCCGTCGCAGGTCGTCTCTGCAACTATCAGATCAGCGTTCCTGAAGAAGGAGCAGCTGTCAGAGACTATATATCCGAAGGACGACTTTATGAGCGGACAGAGATTTGAAGGAAGTATGGCCTCTGCTGCAGGTATTGTGCTGTTTGTCGCGCCGCAGAGACATACCGGTATCGCACCTGCTGCAAGCATCAGCTCGCGTGGGGTGAACTCGCAGTATATGCCGACAATGCCCCTGCCCTGTTCCTTTGCGCTTTGAACGAGCTCTGCCTCGGCTGAGAAGGAATTCTTGAAAAAGTCCTGCGCAGAAGCGGGCGCACTTATGCCTGTTTCACCGACCGGTGATTTGGCAGGTCCTCAGGCTGATCTGCGTTCTCTAAGGATATCCATGAAGGCCTCCATTCTTGTTCTTATCTGTTCGCTGATCCGTCCGGGTGAATACGGGACATCAAAAGAGAGTACCGGAATGTCGAGTTCCCTCTGAACATGCTTTGTAACGCCTGTCTCATCAAAGGGACAGTGGCTTGCGCCGGATATGCCGGATATTATAACCCCCTCTGCCCTGTATCTCTTTGCGCTCTCGATTATCCTCCTCGCCCTAAAGGCAACAGAGCCAGTCATCGGGTCATCCATGCAGTTCTCTGCAACAGCATCCAGAACAGGCATCTCTGTCGAGACAGGATAGAAAGAGTGGCTTATCATATATTCAGTGCCTGCAATGCATCCCCCGAGGTCTTCGAGCAGGGTTATCAGCGCAGCATCGGTCGGAGGCGTTGCCCAGAATACACGCAGCGGCGTAGTGCCGAGAGGCGATTCTCCTGCGGCAAGCCTTTTCTGGACAGTATAGATCAGGTCATTCAGAACATTGATGGATTCATCAATCTCAGAGCATGCATGAATTGCGATGAACTCGGCAAGCAGCATCTCAAGCCCGGGCAGAGGCGGCCTGTCCGCACCATAGACAAGGTCGCGCAGCATCGAGACCCTAATTCTTATTGCATTCATCCTGTCCCTGCTCCTGACCAGCATCTCTTCAGTGATCTTATGTCCGCTCACCTCTTCAAGGCTGCGGACAACACCCTTAAGCTGGCCGGCAACAAACTTGAGCGCAGACTCCTGATATCTGGAATTGCCGAAGGAAGTTTTCAGGAACTTCTCGCTCATAACAGGGGAGGACTGCTCTAACTTCACAGCCATTTCCCACCAGTGCGTCCTGTAGCCAAGTGACTCTATCAGCTGCATGACAGCAGAGAAGTCATCGCAGCATGCACCAACTCCTGCAATGCAGAGATCAGGCGGGGGAAAATAGTCGAGGGTCTTCATTGCACCAAGCGCTGCCCTCACAAAACAGAGCTCCTCACCTGCTCCAAGTTTTGCCGCCTCATCGAGCAGGTGGGATTCCTCCGCAAAGCATGGGGCCCACCAGAGCTCATCAGCATAAAAGGTAAGGGAATCCGGCACTGCATAGCTCAGTACAGGCACAGGGCCGAGGTCCTTCATTGCTGCAAAGATCTTCCAGCCCTTCTCCTTTGCAAAAAAAAGTCTGTCCTTTTCACTGAAGAGGAATGACCACAATCTGAGGGCAGCAAGTGACGGGTCGAACTTAAGGCGTTTCAGAAGACCATCACCCCTGCAGGAGTATTCATACTGGCTCCGGAGATATGGCACGCCTCCCGGAACAAGCTCTCGCAGATAAGTGCATGCCTCCATATAACCCGGAGGGACAGAAGGCATCCTCTCTTCCCATTCCATGGCGCTTATCCTGAGCAGATCATCCATCACAGCATCTCCATAAATGCATCGAGCCTCGACAATATCCTTTCGCGCCCGCCTGAAGCATAATCTGAATCGAATACGAGCACTGGCAGATCAAAAGCCTGCTTCATCCGCTCCCTCTCCGTATACCACTGGTCGCAGAACTTCAAACATTTGACGACAAGTCCGGAAGCATGGGTCTCCTTTATTGTCAAACCGATCCTCTCATATACATCCCTGTTCGGCCTTGACCTTATGCATGCAGGCATATGGAATGCAGAAAGCGCAAGAGATGAGATGAGGTCATCTGTATCAATATCGAGCGGGCCATATTCCACGGCATTCAGGCCAGTGCAGTTCAGAGGAACAACACCGATGCCGAGCTTTTCGAGCTCCTCAAGCAGGGCGCTGTCCTCATATGTAAGCGGACTGCCTGTAAGCACTATCCTTTTTTCGGACCTAAACTTGTCTGAAGAAGCGAGCGCTTCCTCAAAGAATTCAGCAAGCCCGTATGGCCTCGCAATGAAGAAGAGTTGAAACATTGCGTGCAGATCGGCCGGCGAAACCTCACCAGAAAAGGCCGCACGAGAAAGCACTGCTGATGCCTTTCTCTCCTCATGCAGCCATTTCAGGGCATGCTCATCGCAGAACCTGAGGTCATGCCTTGCTTCAATGTCCGATGCAAATCTCTTCATCTGGGATGCATAGTATTCGGCAGACTCGGGAGTCCTCGTAGCCGGTACCTGGACAGGATGCACCTCTTGCCCAAGATCTTCAGAGAGACAGTTCATGCCGCGCCTCATCTGGTCGCAGGTATAAAGCCCAGCCCAGATATCAATCTCTGCATGAAGACCATTCCCTTCGTTAACATTGCCCAGTATGCTTTTGACATGAGGACATACATCCGCCCTAACTATTTTTTCTCCGGCACTCTCTGAATCCGATGATGTATTGCAGAGCAGGCGCACCGGCCGGAGATCAAAGCCGGCTGCAAAGGCAGGAGGAAAGAAACTGCAGAAATATCCTAATGTCTTTACCCCCTCTGCTCTCTGTTTTTTCAAAAAATCTGTTTCTTCAGACAGCTTTAGTTCACATAACTGCTTTATCCTACTCATTGGCATCTCAATTCTGGAATAACGCCTCAGAGCTGTCATTCCCGCAAGCAAAGCGCGTCGGGAATCCTTCTGAAGATAAAGAAAGATTCTCGCCCCGGCGAGTCGCCGAGGATGACCGGACAAGCCGGAATGACAAATAAAGAATTAACAGAGTGGTTTCGATTTTTAGATAAGTTCTAATGTCCTCTGCCGAATAAATCACCTAAGTCCTACTCCTTAACTCCCACGAACCTGCCCCTGCCGAAGGCCCCTTCTCTTGCCTTCTGGAGCATGAAGCCCATCTCTCCGCCCATTGCCTGCATCATGTTCATGTCCCAGCCGATGATGCGGAGTGCATCGAATGTGAGCTGCTTTGTGAGCATGTCTATATAGAACTGGATATAGTCAGCAAACTCAGAGGTAAGGTCATCCGAGACCTTGATCGCAAATCCGTACTTCTTCAGAAGCTCTTCGTAACCCTTCTGACTCTCCATGTACGGGAACTTCATGAAGGTGTTTATCCTCAGAGCATCGTCATCGCTCAGACCTTTCGGCCCCTCTATCCAGTCGGTGAACGCTATAGTGCCGCCTGCTTTGAGAACACGGGATGCCTCGCTTATCTGCTTCTCTTTATCAGCCACATAGCACCAGGCATCCTCTCCCCAGACAACATCGAACTCCTTGTCAGGCCAGGGAATGCTTGTTACATCTCCGAGCTTGTACTCGATGGAGCCTGACATGTTGTCGCGCTCGGTCCTCTTCTTTGCCTCATCAAGCATGTGAGGCGTACCGTCGAGGCCGCAGCCCTTCACTCCGAAATACTTCACCAGGAACCTGAGTCCTGCGCCGAGAGCACTGCAGAGGTCAAGAACTTTCTGGCCCTCTTTTATGCCTGCTGCCTGCGCAAGCGCCATTGATGATGCAAAGCCGCCGACATGTATCTGCTCACCCATGATAAGTTCCCATAGCACTCCTTCAGGCCCTGAATATACTGCGTTTACTTCCTTTAGCGTCACATTCGTCTTCTTCATTTTCTACCCTCCGAGGCAAAATTTATCTGTTTTTCAAGACCATTTATTTTAGAAGGCAGCTCGGAAGGCAGTCCAATTGTATCTGCAAATAGATAACAGGCGCAGTTATAGGGAAAAACTATGGGATGATCTCAGGTTACGACGAAGGCAGGTTCTCTTTTATATACGCTATGAACGACTGGTAGAGCCTCGGCATCGAGCGGTGCTTGTACGATACGACATACAGGTTCCTCTTCATTTTTATCCCCTTGATCCGCACCTCCTCAAGAAGACCGGCTTTCAGGTCGTCCCTGACAGAGAAGCGTGAGAGAATAGCAGCACCGAGGCCGGCCTTTACAGCCTCCTTTAGTGCATCTGTAGAACCGAGTATAGCCACAACCTTAAGCCCCTTGAGTGCGATCTTGTGGAGCAGATGCTGCTTCTCCATGCTGCGCCTCGCGTCAGAGGCCTCCTCCCTCATAAGGAGCGGTATGCTGAAAAGCCCGAGCGGTGTTATCACCTTCTTCTTCAGATATCCCGGAGCTGTCACAAGCACCATCTCATCGAGGATCGTATGTTCTGTGACAAACCCTCCGCGCTCCCTCACCTCATCAACCACACCTATCAGGAGTTCACCGCTCGCAAGCTGCCTGTATATCTCTGTGCTGTCCTTCACGACAAGCTGGAAAAAGACCTTTGGGTATCGTTTCTGGAACTCGGCAGCGAGATACGGCATCATGTACGCCCCGGCAGTGCTGCTTGTGCCTATCGTAAGAAGGCCGTCAACATCGTCCTTCCTGCCGAAGTCCTCCTTTATCCATTTAAGCCTCTCTATGAGCTCCTCCGCGCGCTCCTGCAGGAGGTCGGCATCTTTGGTAGGAATGGTCTTTCTTCCTGTCCGGTCAAACAGCTTTATGCCGAGCTCGTCTTCGAGCCTCTTGATATGCATGCTGACCGTGGGCTGGGTTATATGAAGCTCTTCAGAGGCACGGGAAAAACTGCGCAGTCTGTATACTGAGGAAAATACCTGGAGCTGATAGATGTCCATGTCAGATATAAAGCCTTATCTGGGGCGGTTTTTGCAACAGGATCAATGACATCAAATAGTGCATTGCCCTAATTAGCTCTGCCGATGAGGCTTTCGATCGTCTTTTCTGCATTCAGTACCAGCAGATCCTGCTCCTCCTGGCCCGGGACCTCGCCGCCTTCGATCATGGAGAGACTGCTTTCGAAGAGTTCCACCAAAAGTCTGTTCACCTCAGCATACTTCTTCTGCATGCCCGGAGGTTCCATGAAGCGGCCGCTCCATATGCCTTCCATGCCCTGAAAAATCGTATTGGTGACCCTGCGCATGATATTGGAAAGGACTGCAACCCCGTAATTTTCCAGCTGCGCACTGCCCTCATAGTCAGAGCCTTCAAGATTGAGACGCCCGTCCCGCCTGAGCATATCGAATGCTGCAGTGCCCTCCAGCACGATCTGGTGATGGTAGAGCAGATTCGCAGTTATCGAAAGGTCCTTCAGCAGATCATTTCTCCTGAGGAAATCGAAGTTGCAGCGGATGTCCTGGACAGAGGAGTCAGGCTCGAACATGATGAAACCGACATTCGGCTCTATCCCGTGCCTTCTCAGAATGCGCAGCGCCTCTTCGTTCTGTGCAACAGTGGTCATTTTGTTCATGCGTCTGAGCGACTCGTCCTTTCCGCTCTCGAGGCCTATCAGTATATGGCGAAGTCCTGCATTAACGAGTGCTGCAATCGTTTCGTCATGGATGTCGTTCACCCTCGCCTCAATACCGAACCTTATTTTACGCTCCTTCAGAAGCGAGGCGATCTTCAATGCCCTCTCCTGTCCTGCCCTGCCCGGGCCGAAGAAGTTCGGGTCAGTAAAGTAGAAGTCCCTATTCCCGCTCTTGCTGATTATCTCATCTATTTCCGATGCGATATTTTCGGGGCTCCTGCCGCGCCATGGCATCTTGTTACCAAAGAAGGTATTGATATAGCAGAAGGTGCATCTGCCGTAGCATCCCCTGCTTCCGAGCAGATTAACCTCGGGCAACCGGTAGAGGGCCGCTGTCCTGACAGGAAAGGGCAATGCATCAAGGTCTGAAGGCGGATCTGCAGGCTCATAACTCATGGCCCCGGTCTCGTCCCTTGCTGCAAGTCCCGGGATCTTGATGTCATACGTTCCAGAGGTCAGGGCTGATGTGAGTCTGCAGAATACGGCCTCAGGCTCTCCGGGTATGATGGAATCGAGCGGGGAGCATGCGGCCAATATCCTCTTCATGGCAACTGTCGCGTAAAATCCATAGGCAGTGATATACGGGGCAAGGCCCTTATCTTTCAGCATGCCGAGGAAGCTGTAAAGTTTCTCGTCCCTGTTCCAGTGGTACACCATATGAATGCCGATAATAGCAGGTTTTGCCAGAGCCACTCTTTCTGTTATCTCTTCATATGTAAGTCCGTCGAGATAGCCTTCGATTATCTGCACCTCGTGTCCGTGATGTCTGAGCATGCCTGCTGCATATCCGCTAATGAGGCATGAAGACAGCGGCGTATTTGCAATATCATTGCACCGTTCAGGAATGATCTCTCTTGGATGTTCTATCAGGACTATCTTCATTGTCTATTCGATCCCGTGCCACATGAATATGTTCTTTTCGAGATGCATGGTCTCGATGCGGTATCTGAAGGACTCAAAGGGCTGCGGGTTGAAATATGCCGGATAAAGCAGATCCGTATCAGGCCGAATGACACCGGTCTCTTTTGCAATAACCTCTATCCTTGTGCCGGGAAGGATACGGATGTTGTTCAGCACTATCGTTCCGAGGCCCTTTCTGCGTGCATGGATCCCGTATAACCTTTCGATGAATGCCAGGCTGCGTTCGTAGGACTCCTCTGTCTCTCCCGGCACATTCACCATGAAGTGATAAACGCTTGTTATCCCGGTCTCAGAGGCCATGCGGGCAGCATCAAGCACCTGTCTTTCAGTCAGGCGCTTGTCAAGGGCATCGAGGGACTGCTGGCATAGCCCGTCAGGCGAAAAGGAAAAGCACTCGCACCCTGCCTTCTCGTAAAGGGCCGCGTCCTTTTCAGAAAAATGGTCCTCACGCATAAAACCGTCCCACTTTATCCTGAGCTTCCGTCTGATGATCTCTCTGCAGATCTCCCCGAGATGATCTGAAGGGAAATTCACGATCGGATCAGTGAAATGGAACCTCTTGATGCCATGCTCACTGAACAGATACTCCATCTCATCCACAACAGCCCCTGGCTGCCTGACCCTGAGATTGCTCCCCTGCAGTTTCGGATATACGCAGTAGGCGCAATGGAACGGACATCCCCGCTTTGTCTCTATGCCTATCGCAGGCACATAGCTGTTTATGCCCGTGTACTGCAGAGGATCAAGAAGGTCCCTGCGGGGCATCGCATAGGAGTCCATATCTGCCGAACCCGAAGCAGGATAGATAATTATCCCATCTCCAGCCCTGATACAGAGGCCCGGAAGAGCAGGAGGGGCATTCAGTGATGAAAGAAGAGCGGGAAGTGTGGTCTCTGCCTCACCCGCGACTCCGTAATCCAGCTCAGGCAGTTCTTTCATGAGCCGCTGAGGAAAGAGCGAAAAGCCTGTGCCGCCTGCTATCAGCCATGCATCTGGGAGAAGGGAGTTCAGCATTCTTACAGTAACAACAAATGGCGGCACAAGAGAGCTTGTCCTGTTGCCGAGCGGGTCGATATTCCTGAGCGAAAGACAGACGACATCCGGACAGAAGCTGAGAGCCCTCGATCTCACTGCTCCATAGGGGTCCGGCTCCATATTCATATCAAGGACATCGACCTCGTGACCTGCCTGCTGAAGGCCGCCTGCGAGAAGGACTACGCCTATGGGATAGACCCGCTCAGAAGAGGGACCTTCCACTGAAAGCGTCTGGACAAAGAGAACACGCATGATGTCAGTCAAGAAGCACGAGGCCGAAATATTTCACGGCGTCAGTCCTGCTCTTCAGTGTGCGGAGCTTTATGCCTGCTTTCCTTGCTGTATTGAACACATCAATGCCCGAACCCTCCATCGAAGGCCTTGCATTCTGCGTATTCCTGCACCTGCTGTCAGCAGTACAGCGGTCGCATATTGAACAAGGACCTGCCCAAAAAGAGAATGCCTTGTGGAACCCGCCAAGAAATGCCTCCTTCTCGGCCTTCAGGACCTTTAACTGGAATTCCCTTGTCGGCGGCTCGCCCTCAAGAAGCACTGCATGCCTGTAGCTTTCCATGACAGCCTTCGTCTCTTCAGGGTGAAGGCTGTTCGGCGGACAATGTCCGCTTCCGTACCTGCTGCAGCCGAACCTGCATTTGATACCGGGCCAGTCCGAGATCAGAATGTCCTCCCTGTTCAGGAGGACCGCTTTCCTGAAGCCTGTTTCCTTCATCCTCTGCAGCAGCCTGCCAAGGGGATCGATACAGAGACCTTCCAGAGCCTTTACGCTCTTCGATGCCATGATCACTGCAGTGTCTGATCCGAGTGGCAATAGTCCTGTGGATGCAAGCCCGGTCTTTTCGAGCTGAGACAGGACATGCCTGCTGCTGAAGACCCTGCCGTTGTATGTATTGATGAACATGTTCAGATCGCTGAGAGCTGCCTTCTCTGCGTGATGCTCCGAAAAGAAATCGTGTATGAGCATGATGCCGTTCTTCTTAAGAGATGCAGCGGCCATGCCGAGGATATGCGGCAGCTCCTTTTCTGAATATGCATGTATGATGTTCGAGAGGACAACGATATCGAACCATGCTCTCCTGACGGGCCATTGTTCGAGGATGTTGGCGGCCAGATAACTGATGCGCCTGCCGAGACCACGGCCTTTCATGAAGACCTTCGTCTGGTCCAGCACCTGGGGAAGGTCCATTAAGGTCGCAGAAATATCAGGATGCTGCTTCAAAAAGGCCGTTGTGACCGCTCCGGAGCCTGCGCCGACATCGAGCAGTCTGCCTCTTACCCGGCCCTTTCCAAAGAACCCGAGGATCTCGTCTGTCTTTGTCCTTGCTACGGCATCCATGGCGCTGATATATTTCCGTATCCGTCCAGCCCTTTCATCAGCGTCATCCTTGCCTGGATAATCTGTCCTTCCGCCAGCCTTAACGCATTCAGCAAGCCCCTTCCAGTAAGGCTGCAGTTCTCTCCTCCAGAGGATCGATCCACCCATATATCCGTCTTTTCCGCTGACGAGATGCTCAGAGGAGATCACTGTATTGAAATACCTTTTTTTATGGACTGCGAGGAGACCTGTCTGAACAAGGGTGTTAAGGAACCTATCAAGACCGGCAGCATCAGCCGAAAGCATACGCGAGAGCTCCCCGGCAGTTGCACCGTCCTGATCGAGAAGTGAAAAGATGTCCATCTCCACAGCCGCAAACAGCGCCTCGGAGTACCAGTATCCAGTTGCAAGGTCCTCGAGATACTGGGCGCTGGGGGCATGCGGATCATGATCTGCAGGAAAAGGTATTTTCTTCATATCTGACCAGGAAAATTGTCGCAGGGATAAGCCCGGAATGTCAACAGACCTGAGCTGATTTTGAGAGATATACGAACAGGTCGAATAAACTTCAGAACGATCTCTTCGTCTGCTTCATTACTATGCCTTCTCCTCTATTACAGTCTCGAGCCTGCAGCGCACTGTCTCTATCAGCCTGCCGAACTCAGGTGAAAGGCGGTCGCGCGGATGGGCAAGGCCGTTGTCGAATATATCTGCGACCCTGCACGGCCCCGCACTAAGCACTATGATCCTGTCACCAAGGAAAACAGCCTCGTCGATGGAGTGGGTAACAAAGACAACTGTTTTCCCATTTTCTGATACAAGCTTTAAAAGCAGCCTCTGGAGCTGATGCACTGTCCTGTCGTCAAGAGCGGAGAAAGGCTCATCCATAAGCCAGCAGCCGGAACCTGATGCCATCAGCCTGCCAAGAGCAGTCCTCCTCTGCATGCCACCCGAAAGCTCATATGGATATCGGTCCAGTGCATCAGTTATCCCGAGCGCCCCGGCGATCTTTCTGACCGTCCTGTCCCTCTCCTCAGGACTCTCGCCTTTGACATCAATGGGCAGGCCGATATTGGCCTTGACCCTGAGCCAGGGGAAGAGAGAGTGTTCCTGTGTCATGTAGCCGATGCTGCCGGCAGGCAGTGCTTCATGAAGACTGACCTTCCCTGCATCCGGATCATCGAGACCGGCAATAAGTCTCAGCAGCGTGGACTTGCCCGATCCCGTTGGCCCGACAATGCATGTAATCTTGCCTGCCTCAGCATCGAAGCTTACATCATCTATTGCCCTGACTGTTTGATTATCCCTTGTCAGGAAATCTTTCCTGATATTGAAAATCGAAAGGAAAGGCGCTGCTGCCACTGTTCTACCTTTCACGCGACTGCCAGTGCCCGGCTGAACGCTCAAAGCGCAGCAGCAGGATGTCGGACATAAGCCCGACAATGCCAATTACGAGCATGGCTGCAAAAGTATACTGATAATCAGAGGTCTTGCATGCGGTGCAGAGCATGTAGCCTATGCCGCTCCTTGTGCCGGGGAATATCTCTGCAGCAATGAGCACGAGCCAGGTCACGCCGAGGCCGATCCGCATGCCTGATGCGATGGAAGGCAGGGCATTTGGTATCACAACCTTTCTGAGCACCATCATGCGTGAAGCTCCAAGCAGCCTCATGGTCTCGATATATGCGGTCCTTACTGACCTCGCTCCGGATATCGTGCCGAGAAAGACCGGAAAGAAGGCCCCCCACCAGAGTATGAATATCATTGCGAGCTGCACCTGGTCCCATACATCATGCCTCCATGCATCTTCTCCGCCGACAACCACCGATGCAATGGACGAAAGTCCGAAGGCCACGGTTGCTATCGGCAGAAGTACTATGGGGTTTATGGGACGGGCAACCTGTATGAGCGGATAAAGTATCCTGTCTGCGACTCTGCTGCCAGCAGCCAAAAGGCCGAGGGGGACAGCGGTCAGAACTCCGAGGCCGAACCCGATGGCAAGCCTGAGCATGGTCATCATAACAGAGAATGCAAGGGACCTTGAGTAAAGGTCAGGGGGGACCTGAAAAGGATGGGCAAGCACATCCAGCACTTCCATGAAGGTCGGGACAACGGCAGTGCCGCTCCTGACGGCCAGCCACCATATAAAAAGCAGCAGGGCAGGAAGAATGGAGCCCAGCAGGAACTTCCCGGGCAGACTGTCTGCCCAGGCCTTGCCGGCCTTTTCTCTGTCATTCATTATGAGTGTTTTCCCTTAAATAGAAACTGTGCAGACCGTTGCCAGCGGCCGTTCTGGAGATACATGCATGGCAGCAAAATGCCTATCTGCCTGCTTCAGCAGGACAGGAGCGTTCATGGAATTATTGTAATTCAGTGTGTTAATATTTTCAAACAGCATGAGTCAGACCGCCAGCACAATCATCATGACCATCAATTATTCGCATGACATAGCGACGGCATTCCTCGCCGTAAGCGGCATGATGATGATCTTTCTTTCATGGATGCATTCCGCCGCAGACGGGAAAGAGGCAGACCTCTTCTTCATAGGGACATATCAGGTAATAAAGAGAGCGGCAAGGTATTCGCTCGAATGGATACTCGTGGCCGGGGTGCCGAGGATATATTTTTACATGCAGTTCGAGTGGTCGCGCCTTGCAGGCGACCTTCAGATAGTGGCTATCATAATCAAGCATGTAGTGATGTTCCTTCTTGTCGGCGTAGGCGCCTATTACTGGGTCCGGCTGAACAAAAAGGCTGTTTCTCTCAGACTAAAACACGGACTCGCGTAATAAGGAGGCGCAATGGTAAGAACAATAATCATGGGGGCTGTCCTCGGCCTTGTCGGAGGCATGGTCTTCGGAATATTCTATTTCGGGGCCGGACAGATAACGACCCCGATGGCATATGTGCATGACATATCAGGATTTGGCCTCGGCATACTTATAGGCTGGATAGTCGCCCTTTCGAGAAAGGCATCTGCAAAGAAATGAGACTGTCTCCTTCCAGGCTGGGCATTGTGGCTGCCTGCATCATGCTGCTCCTTGCCTGTTCAGACGGCTTTCCGCCCGAATTCCCTGCTGCAGATTTTTCACTTAAAAGCCCTCAGACGGACAAAGAGATCAGGCTTGCGGATGTCAAGGGCAGGCCGGTGATCATATACTGGTTCACCAGCTGGTGAATGCGCTGCATTGAGGAGATCCCGCTGGTCCTGCGGGCAGAGCAGAAGCATAAAGATCAGAACCTGACAGTCCTATGGGTAGGGCATCAGGACAAGCCTCCGAAACTGACAGAGTATGCGAAGAAGAACAACATACCGGACTACCTCTTCGATCCGGATGACAGCATGTCGAGAAAATTCGGCATGACCTACGGAGGC
>Ga0233425_10003369_pt1 | contig 29132 bp, 26 predicted proteins | sample Watercolumn_Towu_2_FD_181712 | JGI IMG/M metagenome (GOLD analysis project Ga0233425, IMG submission 181712) | Freshwater microbial communities from Lake Towuti, South Sulawesi, Indonesia - Watercolumn_Towuti2014_140_MG | ecosystem: Environmental > Aquatic > Freshwater > Lake | place...
AGCTCGACGGTGGGCACGGTGAGCGGGGTCAGCTTTACCGACTTGTAGTCGAGGCGATTGCCCTCCTTGAACCACAAGGTGTGCTTGAGCCAGTTCTGGTCATCACGGCCGTTCGGGCGCTCCGGGGTGTCCGGCGCGTCGTCGCGCACGTGGGCACCGCGCGACTCCTTCCTTGCCTCGGCCGAAATCATGGTGGAGACGGCGACCTCGATCAGGTTCTCCAACTCCAGCGCCTCGACGCGCGCGGTGTTGAAGGCCTTCGACTTGTCCTTGATCTGGGTGCGCTGCACGTCCTTCTGGATGTCGAGGATCTTCGCCACGCCCTCCTTCAGCTTGTCGGCGAAACGGAACACGCCGCAGTGGTTCTGCATGGTGCGCTGCATGGCCAGGCGCGACTCGTGCACGTCGGCGCCGTCCTTCTGGGTGTCGAGGCGGTTGATGCGCTCGAGGGTGCGCTCGATGGCCTCTTGCGGCACGTCCTTGTGCGCCTTCGTCGATTTTTTCACGTCCTCGACGGCGGTCTCGCCGGCCGACTTGCCGAATACCAGCAGGTCGAGCAGCGAGTTGGTGCCGAGGCGGTTGGCGCCGTGCACCGAGGCGCAGGCGCATTCCCCGGCGGCATAAAAGCCGGGCACGGCAATACTCATGCTCGAGCCGCGCGGAGCGACAACCTGGCCGCTGTAGTTGGTGGGAATGCCACCCATCTGGTAGTGGCAGGTCGGCACCACCGGAATCGGCTCCTTGATCGGATCCACCCCGGCGAACTGAATGGAGATCTCGCGGATGCCGGGCAGGCGCTGCATGATCACCTTCGGGTCAAGGTGGGTGATGTCGAGCAGGACGAAGTCCTTGTTCGTCCCGCAGCCCCGGCCTTCGTTGATCTCGGTGACCATGGCGCGCGAGACGACGTCGCGCGAGGCGAGGTCCTTGGCGTTGGGCGCATAGCGCTCCATGAAGCGTTCGCCCTTGTCGTTCCTCAGGATGCCACCCTCGCCACGCACGCCCTCGGTGATGAGCACCCCGGCACCCGCCACGCCGGTCGGGTGGAACTGCCAGAACTCCATGTCCTCCAGCGGGATGCCGGCGCGCGCCGCCATGCCGAGGCCGTCGCCGGTGTTGATGAAGGCGTTGGTCGAGCTGTAATAGATGCGGCCCGCGCCGCCGGTGGCGAAGATGGTGGCCTTGGCCTGGAAGGCGACGATCTCGCCGGTCTCCATTTCCAGCGCGGTGACGCCGAGCACTTCGCCCTCGGCATCGCGGATGAGATCCAGCGCCATCCACTCGACGAAGAACTGGGTATTGGCCTTGACATTGCGCTGATAGAGCGCGTGCAGCATGGCATGACCGGTGCGATCGGCCGCGGCGCAGGAGCGGCGCACCGGCTTCTCGCCGAAGTTCGACATGTGGCCGCCGAAGGGGCGCTGGTAGATCTTGCCGGCATCGGTGCGGTCGAAGGGCATGCCGTAGTGCTCGAGTTCGATCACCACCTCGTTAGCCTTGCGGCACATGAATTCAATGGCGTCCTGGTCGCCGAGCCAGTCCGAGCCCTTGACGGTGTCGTACATGTGCCAGTGCCAGTGGTCTTCCTCGGAGTTGCCGAGCGAGGCGGCCACCCCGCCCTGCGCGGCAACGGTATGCGAGCGCGTCGGGAAAACCTTGGTGATGACTGCCGTCTTGAGGCCGGATTCGGACAATTGCAGTGCGGCTCGCAGGCCCGCACCGCCGGCGCCGACGATGACCGCGTCGAAGGTTCGCTTGGTGACTTTCACTTACAGCCTCCAGATGATGGATGTCGCCCAGCCGAGGTAGCCGACCAGGGCAAGGAGCGTGAGAACATGCAGCGCCAGGCGCACGCCTGTGGGCTTGATGTAGTCCATCCAGATGTCGCGCACGCCAACCCAGGCGTGATAGATCAGGCTGACGATGAAGAGGAAGGTAAGGAAGCGCATGAAGCCGCCGGCCATGAAGGCACGCCAGGATTCATGGGTGAGGCGTTCCAGCCCCAGAAGCAGTACGGCAAACACCACGGTATAAACGGCCATGACGACGGCCGTGATGCGCTGCGCGAGCCAGTCCTTCAGGCCATAGTGCGCGCCCACAACGATTTTGTTCACCATAGCTTCACCCCCAGGATTGCGGTCAGAGCGAGGCTGATGACCATCACGGCCGTGGCACTGGTGCGCGCGGGCTTGAGGTCAGTGCCCATGTTCAAGTCGAGCAGCAGGATGCGGATGCCCATGCAGAAGTGATGCAGGAAGGCCCACAGCAGGCCGAGCAGCGCCAGCTTGGCAAGCCAATGGCCGGTGATGGCCCTGAAGGTCTCGAAACTCTGCGCGGATTCGATGCTCAACTGGAAAAGGTAGATAAGGAACGGCAGCATGAGAAACAGGCCGGCCCCGCTGACGCGATGCAATATCGAGGCGAAGCCCGGCAGCGGGAGCCTGATCACCATCAGATCAAGGTGCTTCGGACGTTCTTTCTTCACGGTCATTTCCGACATCGCTCATACCCCTTCACTGTGCGCCGCACCATAAGGTGCAACGATACCCCGATAAACTGGACATTATAGCCGCTCACCGGGTGTCCGCTCCACTACTCGGCCGTCTTCCTTCCTAGCTAAGCTCGTTCAGATAATAGTGTTCGGCCGTCGAATACAGGCCGCGCCGCCACTCGACCGGCTTGTCACCGTAGGTAAACGTGACCCGCTCTACCGACAACAACGGACTGCCTTCCGCGACATCCAACAGCTCAGCCGATGTCCTGTCGGCAGCAACGGCCCGAATACGCTCCTCTGCGCGAATCATGCGCACGCCGAAGCGCGTCTCGAACAGCGTGTAAAGAGAATCCTGGTTGTTTTGCAGCACCTCGAGCGTGAGCCCCAGGAACACTTCACCAGGCAGATAGATCTCATCGACCACAACCGGCTTGCCATTGAACTTCAGCAGACGACGCACGATGATGATCGACGCGCCAAGGGGAATGTCGAGAATGCGCGCGGCTTCCTGGCCGGCCTTGGCGCGCCAACATTCCAACGGCAGGCTCTGCGGCACGGCGACGCCGCCTTCGTTGGGCACGACACGAAGGAAGCGGAAAAAGGCGCGCGGATCGTTGTGCGAAGCAACATAAGTGCCCTTGCCCTGCTTGCGCACAACGAGATGTTCGGCCGCCATCTCGTCGATGGCCTTGCGTACGGTGCCCTGGCTGACATTGAAGCGAACGGCCAGTTCCGCCTCGCTCGGAATGGCCTCGCCGGGACGCCACTCGCCGGATGCAAGCCCCTGCAGTATCAGGTTCTTGATCTGGCGATAGAGCGGACTGAAGGTCGGAGACACTTGCGCCATGCAGCAATTTCAGCACAAAAAAACCATAACGTCTATAGTCTCTCTTATGTCTTATATATGATATAAGATACCTATTGACACACTGCAAAAAGAATTCTACCATCGCCCGCATTCCCGGCTGGCGTTTCATCCTGTTCGGCCGGCAAGTGCCGCATTGAACAACCTGAATCGAGGAGTCTCCCATGGCCAAATCCCCCGTTCGTGTCACCGTCACCGGCGCCGCCGGCCAGATCGGCTACGCCCTGCTCTACCGCATCGCCAGCGGCGAAATGCTCGGCAAGGACCAACCCGTCATCCTGCAGATGCTCGAGCTGCCGATGGAAAAGGCCCAGGCGGCGCTCAAGGGCGTCATGATGGAACTGGAGGACTGTGCCTTCCCGCTGCTCGCCGGCATGGTCGGCACCTCGGACCCGATCGTCGCCTTCAAGGACACCGACTACGCCCTGCTCGTCGGCGCCAGGCCGCGCGGCCCTGGCATGGAGCGCAAGGACCTGCTACTGGAGAACGCAAAGATTTTCATCGAGCAGGGCAAGGCGCTCAACGCCGCCGCCTCGCGCAACGTGCGCGTGCTGGTGGTCGGCAACCCGGCCAACACCAATGCCCACATCGCCATGCGCTCGGCGCCGGACCTGCCGAAGAAGAACTTCACCGCCATGCTGCGCCTCGACCACAACCGCGCCGTTTCGCAGCTGGCCACGCGCACCGGCAAGGCGGTCACCGACATCGAAAAAATGATCGTTTGGGGCAACCACTCCCCGACCATGTACCCGGATATCCGCTTCTGCACCGTCGCCGGCCAAGCGGCGCCGCAGGTGGTCAATGACGAGGCCTGGTACAAGAACGAGTACATCCCGAAGGTCGGCAAGCGCGGCGCGGCCATCATCGAGGCGCGCGGCGCTTCCTCCGCCGCTTCCGCCGCCAACGCCGCCATCGACCACATGCGCGACTGGGCACTCGGCACCAACGGCAAGTGGGTCACCATGGGCATTCCCTCCGACGGCTCCTACGGTATCCAGGAGGACATCGTGTACGGCGTGCCGGTCACCTGCGCCGGCGGCGAGTACACCCGCGTGACGGGTCTGGTCATCGACGACTACTCGCGCACCATGATGGACAAGACGCTCGCCGAGCTGAAGGAAGAGCAGGCCGGCGTCGCCAGCATGCTCGGCTGAGAATCCGGACCGGGGTGAACGCACAGTGAACGCCGCGCTTCACCCCTCTGCGGTTCTGTACCGCGAAGCGAAGCCCTTCCCCGCCCTGCCCGCCTGCGAGCACTACGCCGGCAGCGAGAAGCTGATCGGCAAGGCGCTCGCCCTGCAGCAGGCGCTGGGTCCGGTATTCGACCTCACCTGCGACTGCGAGGACGGCGCCCCGGCCGGCGCGGAAACCGCGCATGCCGAGATGGTCGCCGCCGCCATCAATTCCGCCGACAACCTGCATGACCGCGTCGGCGCCCGCATCCACGACATCAGCCACCCGCACTGGCGCAGCGATCTGGAGATCATCGTCGGCGCCGCGGGAAAGCGGCTCGCCTATGTCACCTTCCCCAAGGTGGGCAGCCGCCAGGATGTCCAGACCATGCTGATGGCGCTGGCCGCCGTTTCGAAGAACTGCGGCCTCAAGCGGCCGATCCCCGCCCACGTGCTGATCGAGACGCACGGCGCGCTGCGCGAGGTGGAGGAGATCGGCGCCCTGCCCGGCATCGAGACGCTGGATTTCGGCCTGATGGATTTCGTCAGCGGCCACCACGGCGCCATCCCCGCCGCGGCCATGAAGAGTCCCGGCCAGTTCGAGCATCCGCTGGTGGCGCGCGCCAAATGCGCCATCGCCGCCGCCGCGCTCGGGCATGGGCTGGTGCCCTCGCACAACGTAACGACCGAACTGCACGACACGCAGGCGGTCTACGCCGATGCCCGGCGCGCGCGCGAGCAGTTCGGCTACCTGCGCATGTGGAGCATCCACCCGAACCAGGTGCAGCCAATAATTGACGCCATGCGGCCGAATTTCGAGGAGGTAAACGAGGCCTCGGGCATCCTGCTCGCGGCGCAGGCCGCCGGCTGGGGGCCGATCCGCCACGACGGCCGCCTGCACGACCGCGCCTCGTACCGCTATTACTGGGAACTGCTTCAGCGCGCCCACACAACAGGCATGGACTTGCCGGCCGGCGTGAAGCAGCAGTTCTTTTCGACCACGCATCAACCATCCTGACTGAGAGGACACACCCGTGCTAGAAGCCTACCGTGCCCATGCCGCCGAGCGCGCCGCCCTCGGCATCCCGCCCCTGCCCCTCACCGCCAAGCAGACCGAGGAACTGGTCGGCCTGCTGAAGAATCCGCCCAAGGGCGAGGAAGCCTTCCTGGTTGACCTCCTCGCGCACCGCGTGCCCGCCGGCGTCGACGACGCCGCCAAGGTGAAGGCCGCCTTCCTGGCCAAGATCGCCAAGGGCGAGGAAGCCTGCGCCCTCATTTCGCGCGAGAAGGCCACCGAGCTCCTCGGCACCATGCTCGGCGGCTACAACGTCAAGCCGCTCATCGACCTGCTCGACGACGCCGCGGTCGGCGCCGTCGCCGCCAGGGGCCTGAAGGGCACGCTGCTGATGTTCGACTACTTCCACGACGTAGCGGAAAAGGCGAAGAAGGGCAACGCCCACGCCAAGGCGGTAATGCAGTCGTGGGCCGACGCCGAGTGGTTCACCTCGCGTCCGGAAGTGGCGAAGAAGATCACCGTCACCGTCTTCAAGGTCACCGGCGAGACCAACACCGACGACCTCTCGCCCGCCCCCGACGCCTGGAGCCGCCCGGACATCCCGCTGCACGGCCTGGCCATGCTGAAGAACGCCCGCGAGGGCATCGTGCCGGAGAAGCCCGGCGAGCGCGGCCCGATCCTGCTGATCGAAGACCTCAAGAAGAAGGGCCACCCGGTCGCCTACGTCGGCGACGTGGTCGGCACCGGCTCCTCGCGCAAGTCCGCCACCAACTCCGTGATCTGGTGGACCGGCGAGGACATCCCCTTCGTGCCGAACAAGCGCTACGGCGGCTTCTGCCTCGGCGGCAAGATCGCGCCGATCTTCTTCAACACGCAGGAAGACGCCGGCGCCTTCCCGATCGAGTGCGACGTCAGCCAGATGAACATGGGCGACGTGGTCGACATCTACCCCTTCGAGAAGAAGGTCGAGAAGAACGGCCAGGTCGTCGCCACCTTCGCATACAAGTCGGAAGTGCTGCTCGACGAAGTGCGCGCCGGCGGCCGCATCAACCTCATCATCGGCCGCGGCCTCACCGCCCGCGCGCGCGAGGCGCTCGGCCTGCCGCCCTCCACCCTGTTCCGCCTGCCGCAGGCGCCGAAGGATTCCGGCAAGGGCTTCTCGCTGGCGCAGAAAATGGTCGGCAGGGCATGTGGCCTGCCCGAGGGCAAGGGAATTCGTCCGGGCACCTACTGCGAGCCGAAGATGACCACCGTCGGCTCGCAGGACACTACCGGCCCGATGACGCGCGACGAGCTGAAGGACCTCGCCTGCCTCGGCTTCTCCGCCGACATGGTGATGCAGTCGTTCTGCCACACCGCCGCCTATCCGAAGCTGGTCGACGTGCGCATGCACCGCGAGCTGCCGACCTTCATCAGCACGCGCGGCGGCGTGGCGCTGCGCCCCGGCGACGGCGTCATCCACTCCTGGCTGAACAGGTTGCTGTTGCCCGACACCGTCGGCACCGGCGGCGACTCGCACACCCGCTTCCCGATCGGCATCTCCTTCCCGGCCGGCTCGGGCCTGGTCGCCTTCGCCGCCGCCACCGGCGTCATGCCGCTCGATATGCCGGAGTCGGTGCTGGTGCGCTTCAAGGGCTCGCTCGCCGAAGCCGGCAAGCGCGGCGTGACGCTGCGCGACCTGGTGAACGCCATCCCCTACTACGCCCTCAAGCAGGGCCTGCTCACTGTCGAGAAGAAGGGCAAGAAGAACGTCTTCTCCGGCCGCATCCTCGAGATTGAGGGCCTGCCCGACCTGAAGGTGGAACAGGCCTTCGAGCTGTCGGACGCCGCCGCCGAGCGCTCCGCCGCCGCCTGCTCGGTGCACCTCGACAAGGCGCCGATCATCGAGTACATGCGTTCCAACATCACGCTGATGAAGTGGATGATCGCCAACGGCTACCAGGACGCGCGCACGCTGGGCCGCCGCATCAAGGCCATGGAAGCCTGGATTGCCAACCCGCAGCTTTTCAAGGCCGACGCCGATGCCGAGTACGCTGCCGTGATCGAGATCGATCTGGCCGACGTCAAGGAGCCGCTGGTCGCCTGCCCGAACGACCCGGACGACGTCAAGCTGCTGTCCGAAGTCGCCGGCGACAAGATCGACGAGGTGTTCATCGGCTCGTGCATGACCAACATCGGCCACTTCCGCGCCGCCGGCAAGGTGCTCGACGGCAAGTCGGACATTCCGACGCGCCTGTGGATCGCGCCGCCGACCAAGATGGACGCCATGATCCTCAACGAGGAAGGCTATTACGCCGTCCTCGGCAAGAGCGGCGCGCGCATGGAGATGCCGGGCTGCTCGCTGTGCATGGGCAACCAGGCGCAGATCCGCAAGGGCAGCACGGCAATGTCCACCTCGACGCGCAACTTCCCCAACCGCCTCGGCATCGACACCCGCGTCTACCTCGGCTCGGCGGAACTCGCTGCGGTGTGCGCGCTGATGGGGAAAATCCCGACGGTGGCCGAGTATCTGGAGCAGGTCAAGGCGGTGAACGCCAAGGCCGCCGACGTGTACCGCTACATGAACTTCGACCAGATCGCCGAGTTCAGGGAAGTGGCCGACACCGTCATAGTGTAAGTCGCCGTCCCGCCGGGACTGACTTTTCCGAGACCCCGCCCGCAAGGCGGGGGGTTTTTTCTGGGCGGCCCGCGGGCGGTACAATGCCCGTAACCGACTCGAAGGAAGGATACACATGACGACCCAGCAGCAGAACGACGAGGGACGACCCTATTCCGGCACCTTGGTGCGCTCGGAGCGCATCACTCCCGTGTCGTCTCCGGAAGAGGTACGCAACCTGGTATTCAGGACGGAGGATCTTTCCTTCGACGGACGGACGGGCCAGTGCATCCGCGTTCTCTCCCCCGGGCAGTTCGGCCACCCGCACCACGCGCGCTTGTACTCGATCGCCGACATCGACGAGTATGGCAACGAAGCAACGGAATTCACGCTGTGCGTGCGTCGCTGCCACTATGTCGACGACTTCAATGGACAGGAATACCCGGGCATCGCCTCGAACTATCTGTGCGACCTGACGCCCGGCGCCGCCATCCGCTTCCACGGCCCCATAGGCTATCCCTTCGCCGTGCCGGACAACCCGAAGGCCGACCTGCTCATGATCGGTATGGGCACCGGCATCGCGCCGTTCCGCGGCTTGGTGCGCAGCATCTATCGCCAGAGCGGCGGATGGGAAGGACGGGTGCGGCTCTATCACGGCGCACGCAGCGGCCTCGAGATGCTCTACATGAACGAGGAGAACAAGGACCTGTCGCTCTACTACGACCAGGCCACCTTCCGCGCCTTCCAGGCCGTAAGCCCGCGCCCGCACTTCGACGCACCCGTGGCGATCGACCAGGCCCTCGAACATAACGCCGCCGAGGTCTGGGACATGCTGCAGGGTGCGGACACCCGCGTCTTCATCGCCGGCCCGCAGGCCATGCTGCCGAGAGTGGAAAAGGCGCTCGCTTCCTGCGCCGGATCCCAGGAAGCCTGGTCGGCCGTTCGCGGCAAACTCGCCGCGGAAGGCCGCTGGCAGGACGTACTGTATTAGATCCGGCTAGGGCACCCAGCGCATCACCCACATGCGCTGGCCCGCGAAGTTGATGAGGATGTCGTTGCGGCTGTCATAAGCGAAATAGGTCGACGCGCTGTTCGCGGCCGTCCGCGTCGGCGACTCGATCCTGGTCCACCCCTGGCGTGCAGGGAAGTAGGCCCAGGTGTCATTGTGTCCGCGCCCGCCATGCAGCATGTAGGCATCGTGCTTTTCGTTGTACTCCAGCGAAGCGTAGCTCTTGGCGGGCGGCCAGGGAGAACTGAGCGGTTCATTCGACCAGGTGGCCGTGGCGACATCGAAAATCACCATTGCGTCCGATCCGCGCTCGTCCGCGGTCCAGTTGTTGCCGTAGAAGACGAAGCGGTTCCGGCGGGCATCATAGGTGCCATGGCTGCCGATGATTCTGGCTGTCCCCTTCGTGGCCACGGTTTTCCAGGAGTTGTCCTTCAGATCGAAAGCGTAAACCGGATTGGCGCCGACAAACAAATACAGCCGGTTGTCGCCCGAATTCCAGATCAGGTTGCCTTCGCAGATGCAGCCCCATCTCGGAATACCTGCCGGGATATCGCCGAGCCTTTCCCACCGCCTCGACGAAAGGGAGAAACTCCAGAAATCGAACGGATGGCCACCCGATGACGATGCGCCGGCGGCGAGATAGACCCTGTCCGTAGTCGGCGCGTAGGCAAACTGGGCATAGGTGTGTCGATCCTTCGGCGTCGGGGCGACCTCGTTTTCGGGCAGGGGAAGCGTCTTGCTGCCGCTCTGGCAATACCAGTTGCCGATGGACAGCATGTCCACCCTTTCGGTCGCCGGGTCGAATTCATACAAGGCATTGGCGTAGATGCAGTAGTGGCCGCGCCGGCTCGGGCCGAAGCCCTCGTAGAACACCACCGTGCCGCGCGCAGGGATGGCGCGCAACGTTCCCCAGCCGCGCCCCTGATAGGCGCCCTGGCCAAGACCGGGCGGGTAATGCCATGCCGGCTGCACGGCATGCCAGCGATTCGGTGCAAGGTTGGACAAATCCAACGCGCCGGCAGAAGGCGCCTGCACAGCCATGAGCAAGGGAATCAGCAATATCGTGTCGGAAACTTTTACAGCCATCGCGAAATGCAAATCCCGTTAGATGATCGATACGCAACAAATCAATAGCTTAATTCGCAGGCCTGTTTTCTGCTTGGGAATTCATTCGGCCCATTGCCAAGGGCCAATAACAACGCGCAGAGAGGAGATGCTCAATGTTCACGAAACTACTGTTTGGCCTTGGGGTCGCGGCTTCGCTGGTAACGTTACCCGGCGCCGCGTCAGCTGCTTACAGTTCGTTCCATGTCTTCGGCGACAGCCTGTCCGACAACGGCAACGTATATCTCATCACCGGAGGCACCGCGCCGCCATCGCCACCCTATGCGCAGCGTTTTTCCAATGGTCCGGTGGCCGCCGAACGTCTGGGCGACCGGCTCGGCCTGCCGCTCACCCCATCCCTCATCGGCGGCAACGACTTCGCCTTCGGCGGCGCGCAAACGGGAACCGGCAACATCAACTCGGCGTTGAACGGCACCGGCGTCCTCGGGCAGATCGGGATGTTCCAGTTAGGCGGCGGAAGCTTCAGCAACTCCAGCCTTGTGATGCTGTGGGCCGGGCCCAACGATTTCTTCGCGTCACCCAGTCCCGCCACCATCGGCCCGGCGATATCGAATCTCGGCTTATCGATCCAGCAGCTCTACGGTCTGGGTGCGCGTCACATCCTGATGCCGAACATGCCCAACTTGGGCATCACACCAGACGGGATCGCCTCGGGTAACCCGGCTGGACTGACCGCGCTTACCGCCGGCTTCAATGGCGCCTTGGATGCCTTGATCGGGGCAATGGAAGGCCTGCTCGCCGGGCTCGACATCATCGAATTCGACACGTTCGGCTACGTCAACGACGTCGTGGCGAATCCGGGCGCCTACGGCTTCACCAACGTAAACACGCCGTGCGTTTTCGTGGCCTGCGCCAATCCGGACCAGTATCTGTTCTGGGACGGCGTGCACCCCACCGCCGCAGCGCACCGCATGCTGGGCGATGCGTTCATGGCGGCTGTGCCCGAGCCGGGCGGCATCGCGCTGCTGCTGGTCGCGTTGCTGGCAATGGCGGTCATCAGGCGCCGCGCAGCGGTACGATAAAAACAAAGGGCGGCGACTCCGCGTCGCCGCCCTCCTTCAGCGAAGAATTATCGCTTCGTTCAGACCATGCGGTTCCGCAACTGATTCGCACGAATCATCGCAGCCTCGTGCTGCGCCTTCATCCGCGCCCGATAAGGGATGTCGTACAGCAGGCAGATGGAGACGAACACCCCGATGCCGGCCAAGGCGGGATTGAAGCCCATCGATACCAGCAAATTGAAAAACGGATAGGCCAGGCCGGCCGAGATCAAAAACCAGCCCATCGTCAGAGCCCGGCTGCCGGCATAAATCGATGCCTCCTTTTTCTTGCTCATCATGGCGCAATTCCTTTCAGGATATAGACCGAGACCGTAAACAAATTCAGTCTGCCCGTTGCAATCGACGTGCCAGTTGCACGCCCAACGCAACGAATTGTTTCCTAAGAAGAAAAAGTGGTCCGTGACAAATTTCACATGCCGCTCGTTGCCAAGTTGCGACGAGAAACGGCACCTGGCCGCCCAGATATTCACGCCCGCGAGGATTGGCGCTCGACGTCCTGTCTTCCGTACATCTTCTCGAATACGGTCGCCGGCACCGGATGCCCGAACAGGAATCCCTGGTAGGCGTAGCAGTCGTTACTGGTGAGGAAGCGGTGCTGCGCTTCCTTCTCGACGCCTTCGGCGATGACGTCGAGGCCCAGCGCCTGCGCCATGGCGATGATCGACTTGACGATCTCGGCATCGCCGACGTTGGTCTCCACCTCGTGTATGAAGGAGCGGTCGATCTTGAGCTGGTCTAGCGGCAGTTGCCGCAGGTAGGACAGCGATGAGTAGCCGGTACCGAAATCGTCCATCGAGAATCCGATGCCGAGCGTCTTCAGCGCCTTCATCTTTTCGATGGTGTCGGCGATGTCGTCGACGATGACGCTCTCCGTCAGTTCCAGCTTGAGATGGGCCGGATTGGCGCCGGTCCGCGCCAGGATCTGGCCGATGCCGTCGACGAAGCCGGCCTGGTGGAACTGCTTGGCGCTGACATTGACGGCCACCACCAAGTCGCGCGTCGCCTCGTTGTCCTGCCAGCCCTTCAGCTGCCTGCAGGCCGTCTCCAGCACCCAGTTGCCGATCGGGATGATCAGGCCGGTTTCCTCCGCCAGCGGGATGAACTCCGAGGGCGGCACCAGCCCCCGCAGGGGATGTTCCCAGCGCAGCAGCGCCTCGGCGCCGATGACGCGGTATTGGTCGTCGAACTGCGGCTGGTAGTGGATCACGAGTTGCTCGTCGGCCACGACGCGGCGCAACTCGTTCTCCATCGATGCGCGCGCCTGCAATGACTGCTGCATTGCCGGATCGAAGAAACAGACCCGGTTGCGGCCGCCCGATTTCGCCTGGTACATCGCCACGTCGGCGCGCTTGAGCAACTCGTCGACGCTTTGATGGCCGCCGCCGAACAGGCTGACGCCGATGCTCATGGTGCCGTGGTAGTCGCGCCCGGGCAGCTGAAACGGCTGCGACACGGTCTCCAGAATCTTCTGTCCGACCAGACCGGCATGGTGGGCTGCGTCGTCCTCACCGTCGCCGAGGTTCTCGAGCAGCACCACGAATTCGTCTCCGCCCAAGCGCGCCACAGTGTCGACCTGCCGCACGCACCCGCTCAGGCGCCGTGCGACCTCGATCAGCAGCTGGTCTCCGGCGTCATGCCCTTCGGTGTCGTTCAGCAGCTTGAACTGGTCGAAATCGAGGAACAGCAGGGCGCCATGGCTGCGCTGGCGGGCGGACGTCGCCAAGGCATGCCCCAGCCGATCGATCAGCAGCCGGCGATTGGGCAGATGGGTCAGCGGATCGAAGAACGCCAGATTGCGGATCTTCTCCTCCGCCTCCTTGCGCTGGGAGACGTCGTTGAAGGCAATGACGTAATGGCTGATGCCGCCATCGGGCGCCATCACGGCCGATATACTCTGCCAGACGGGATAGACGCGGCCCACCTTGTGCCGGTTCCAGATCTCGCCCTGCCAGAAGCGTTCCTGCTCAACCGTTCGCCAGATCTTCCGGTAGAAGGCATCGTCGTGCTTGTAGGAGAGCAGCATCTGCGGCGTCCGGCCGAGCGCCTCGTCGGCCTGATAGCCGGTGATGCCGACGAAGGCGCGGTTGACGCGCAGGATGGCCTGCGTGGCATCCGTGACGATCATGCCTTCCTCCGACTCGAAGGCCGTGGCGGCGATCCGCAGTTCCTCATGGCTGTGCCGCAGCTCGTTCAGGGTGGCGGCCAGGCTTTCCGCCATGCCGTTGAAGGCGGCAATGGTCTGGCGCATCTCCGGTCCGCCACTCGGTTTGATGCGCGCGTCGAGATCGCCCTCACCGATGCGCCGGGCGCCCTCGATGAGGGCGTCGAGCGGCCGCAGGCCGGAGCGCAGGATCAGCACGATACCGATCAACTGCAGGCCGACGGCAAGCGCAAGCAAATGGAGGTGGCCGAGGAACCCCTTCCACAATCGGTCGATGCCGGGTTGGGACGACATCATCACCGTCAGCGAACCGAGGTCGCGACTACCCGCGGACAGCGGACGCGAGGCCACGGCATCGGCAATGCCGACGCCGGCGACGAACCAGCGCGGCGCCAGCGCAGGCGCCGTGTTTCCCTCCGCCGCGATCGCTTCCCCCGCCGGATTGCGCCAGACGATGCGCCGGATATTCTGCTGGCCGGCGCGCGCTTCGAGCACCTTGCGGATGGATGCGACGTCGCCAACGGCGGCGAATCCGCCGATGGCCGGCGCCTGCGAGGACAACTCCGACTCGACCTGCTTGCCGAGTTCCCCGCTGAGGGACAGCGCATCGTTCACCGTGGCCGTGACGAGCAGCACCGCGCCCGTAGCAACCAGCACGAAAGCCGTCGCGATCGCCAGCCGCGCCGCGAAGCTAAGGCGCGACCAAAACCGCACGGAACCGTTTTTCTCCATATTTTCAATATGTCATATTATGTTCTTTATGTAAAGTCTAGTAAAAACCGGGGCAGCGAGCCAAAGGCGCCCTTGCCGGCAGTTCATTCGCGCGAGACACAAACGCCGTTGCCCGGCGACTGACTATTCCCGCACCGGGTTTCAGCGACCGTTCTCGATCGCCTTCCGGCGCCAGACCCAAACGTAGTGCGCGCCGGAGATCAGGACGGAGGCGAAAAGCAGGATGAACAGCGGCATGAACCAGGCTTCGGCATTCACCAGCTGCCCGGCCTGCGCCATGACCAGGGCCAGCACGCCGAACTCGATGAAGGTGTTGGCCTTCGACAGGCGCGTCGGCGCCATCTCGATGTGGCCGACGAGGAAGCGGTAGGCGATGGCGCCGGCGACGATGACGGCGTCGCGCAGCACGATCACCACCGCCAGCCAGATCGGCAGCATGCCCTGCGCCGCCATCAGGATGGCGACGATCATCATGGTCATCTTGTCGGCGACGGGGTCGAGCACGGCGCCCAGCTGTGACATCTGGTTCAGGCGCCGCGCCAGGAAACCGTCCACCCAGTCTCCCACCGCCGCGACAATGAAGACCGTAAACGCCAGCTTGTAGTCGTGGTCGAGCAGGAGGAAGGCCACCACCGGGATGAGCAGCACCCGAGCGATGGTGATGACGTTGGGCAGGGTGAACATGGCGCGGGAAATAATGCAGGGAAATGCTGCGTCCGGCAACGGTGATAGCATGGCGGCTTCGTTTTGGAGAGTGAGAATGACTGCCACCGCCCCCCGCCTGCGCCTCGGCATTCCCAAGGGCAGCCTGCAGGAGACCACGCAGAAGCTGTTCCAGCGTGCCGGCTACGACCTGCGCATTTCCGGCCGCTCGTATTACCCCGACATCGACGACACGGAAGTCCAGTGCATCCTCATCCGCCCGCAGGAGATGGCGCGCTACGTCGCCCAGGGCGTGCTCGACTGCGCCATCACCGGCCTCGACTGGATCCTCGAAACCGGTGCCGACGTCGAAGAACTGGCGGATCTGCGCGCGCCCTGGCCCAACTACGGCACAGTGCGTTGGGTGATGGCCTCCAAGGAAGGTTCGCCGTTCAATTCGGTGAAGGACCTCGAGGGCCGCCACATCGCCACCGAGGCGGTCGGCATGACCAAACGCTTTCTCGCCGAGCACAATGTTTCCGCCAGCGTCGAGTTTTCCTGGGGAGCGACGGAAGTCAAGCCGCCGATCCTCGCCGACGCCATCGTGGACGTCTCCGAGACCGGCTCTTCGCTGCGCGCCAACCAGCTGCGCGTGATGCACGTCGTGCTGGAGAGCACGCCGCGCTTCATCGCCAACCGCGACGCGGCACGCGACGCCTGGAAGCGCGCCAAGATCGAGCGCATGCTGATGCTGCTAAAAGGGGCGATCGCCGCCGCCACGCGGGTGCTGCTGGCGATGAACGTGCCGAAGGAGCGCGTCGACGCCGTGCTGGAGATCCTGCCGGCGCTGGCGACGCCGACGGTGTCCACGCTCTCCGACCCGGCCTGGGTGGACTTGAGCACGGTGGTTGAGGAGAAACGCGTGCGCGAGCTGATCCCGAAGCTCTACGAAGCCGGCGCGCGCGGCATCATCGAGCTGCCCATCAACAAGATCATCGAGTAGTCATGCCGGAAGAACGCGTTTTTGGCCCGGTGCGCCTGATTCCCGGCGGTCCGAAGGGGCGCTATCCGTATTCCCATTCCGTCTACGTCGAGGGCGCCGGCGTGCTGATCGACGCCGGCGCCGACGAGGCGCGCTACCGCGAGCTGATTGCCGGTCCCGGCGTGAAGGAAATCTGGCTAACGCACTGGCACGAGGACCATCTCGGCTTTCTCGACCTTTTCGAGGGCGTTCCGCTGCGGCACATGGCCGTAGAGGCGGAAGCGCTCTCCGGCGTCGAGGCCATGCTTGACTGGTACGGCATCATGCAGGAGGAGTATCGCGACTACTGGCGCAAGGTCCTGCCCGAGGAATTCCACATCAAGCCGCGTCGCGCGACGAGACATTTCACGCCAGGGGAAATCATCGACCTCGGCAGCTGCACCGTCGAGGTGATCCATGCCCCCGGCCACACGCCGGGCTTCACCGCTTTCTTCTTCCGCGAACCGGCAGTGCTGTTCCTCGGCGACTACGATCTCTCCGAGTTCGGCCCCTGGTACGGCGACCGGGAAGGCTCCATCGAAGGCACCATCGCCGCCGTGAAGCGCCTGCAGCAGGTGCCGGCGAAAGTGTGGCTGACCAGCCACGAGGAGGGTTGCTTCGAGGGCGATGCGACCGCCGCCTTCGAACGCTATCTGGCGGTGATCGACGAGCGCGAGGCGAAGCTGCTGGATCTCCTCTCGGCGCCGCGCACCCTCACCGACATCGTCGCCGCCTGCCTGGTCTACCGCAAGCCGCGCGAGCCGAAGGCCTTCTTCGAATGGGGCGAGGGTGCCATCATGGGCAAGCACCTCGAGCGGCTGACGAAAAGCGGCGCGGTCGTGCTGGAGGATGGCCGCTACCGGCGAGCGTAGAAAAGTCAGTCGCGGCGGAACGGCGTCATACCTTGTCGGACACCTTCTGCGTATTGCCATTGTCGGCGGTGTTCGATCCGCCGACGATGCCGTAGGCCTGCATCAACCGCACCACCTGCAGCATCAATTCGACGTTTCGGTTGTCCGCGACAGCCGTCTGCAAGTCCGCCGTCGCTCCATTGAGGGCAGTCTGGCCGAAGGCGCGCGCCTCCTTCAGGCTGACCCGACCGTCGCCGTTCGCATCGGCCTTGTCGAAGTTGGCGGAAATGTTGGATACCAGTCCGGACAGTTCGTCCCGGCTGAAGCCGGCATCGCCGGCCGCCTGCGGCGCGGCGCCGCCCCCCTGCAGACGCAACCGCATGTAGTGATGATCGAGATGCTCGGCAAGTCGGTTGAGCGAGCCGGAAAACTCGCTCTTGGTGATCTTGCCGTCGCCGTCCGCATCGAGCTTGGTGAACAGTTTTTCGGCGCTTTCGGCCGCACCAGCCCGCATTTTCTCGAACGCCGACTGAAGATCGGCGCTTCCGATCTCGCCGCGTCCCAGTTCATCCAACCTGGCAAACAACCTGTCGGCCGCATGCGGCGGTTGCTGCGCCTGCTGCGTTTCCGGCGGGCTAAAAGCCCGCACGGCCTGTATCACCGACGAAACGATTCCGATCACCGCGGCTATTCCCATGGCACGTCCTCCTGCTGCTGTCTGTCTGCGCCCTAACCCGGGCACGCAAGCACATCCCAGCAAGAACCCGGCCAGGGAGGGTGTCTGCCTGATTTGCAAGGAAAAGAAAACCCGACAGGGACGATGGCCTGCAAGGCTTGCCGCGGCGGGGAAGGAACGGGCGGCAGGAATTGCCGCTCGCGGCGATCAGGCGTACTCGAGCAGCAGGTCCTTGGCGTTCACCGCCTCGCCCGGACGGACGTGGATGGCGGCCACCACGCCGTCGCGCTCGGCGGCAAGCATGGACTCCATCTTCATCGCCTCGATCGACACCAGCGGATCGCCCTTGCCGACCTTCTGCCCGGCCTGCACGGCGACGGTGACCACCGTGCCGGGCATCGGCGCACCGACGTGGCGCGCGTTGCCTTCCTCGGCGCGCGGATGCTGCTTCAGCGCCGCCATGCCGGCCTTCGGGATGCGCGCCGTGCGCGGCTGCCCGTTCAGCTCGAAGGCGACCTTGACGTGACCCTCCTCGTCCGGCCCGCTCATGCCCTGCTGACTGACGATGAGCGTCTTGCCGCGGTCGATCTCGACGGCGATCTCCTCGCGCTCGCGCAGGCCGTAGAAGAAAGCGGGCGTCGGTAGCACCGAGACGTCGCCGTAGTGGCTGCGGTGGGCCGCGTAGTCCTTGAACACCTTCGGGTACATCAGATACGAGGCGAGATCGGCGTCGTTCACCTTGCGGTTCACCGCCGCCTCGGCTTCCGCGCGCTTGGCTTCGAGGTCCACCGCCGGCAGGAAGTCGCCGGCGCGGCCGGGTAGCGGCTTCTCGCCGCGCAGCACTTTCTTCTGCAAGTCGGCCGGGAAGCCGTCGGGCGGATAGCCCAGCTCGCCCTTCATGAGCGAGACCACCGATTCGGGGAAGGCGACCTCGCGATTGGGGTCCTTCACCTGCTCCGGCGTCAGGTCGTTGGCGACCATGAACAGCGCCATGTCGCCGACCACCTTGGAGGTCGGCGTCACCTTGACGATGTCGCCGAAGAGGAGGTTCACCTCGGCGTAGGCCTTCGACACTTCGGCCCAGCGGTGCTCGAGGCCCATGGCACGCGCCTGCTCGCGCAGGTTGGTGTACTGGCCACCGGGCATCTCGTGGCGGTAGACGTCGGCGGTGCCGGAGCGGATGTCGGCCTCGAAGGGCGCATAGGCGCGGCGCACACCCTCCCAGTACTGCGACAGCGCCTGCATGGCGTCGAGATCGACGCCGGGGTCGCGCGGGCTGCCCTGCAGGGCGGCGGCGATCGAGCCGAGGTTGGGCTGCGAGGTGAGGCCGCTCATCGCATCGAGCGCGCCGTCGACGGCGTCGACGCCCGCCTCGACCGCGGCCAGCACGCTGGCCGCGGCGATGCCGCTGGTGTCGTGGGTGTGGAAGTGGATCGGCAGGCCGACCTCCTGTTTCAGCGTGCGGATCAGCTCGCGCGCCGCACGCGGTCGGCAGACGCCGGCCATGTCCTTGATGCCGAGGATGTGGGCGCCGGCTTTCTCGAGCTGCTTGGCGAGGTCGACGTAATACTTCAGGTTGTACTTCGGCCGCGCCACGTCGAACAGATCGCCGGTATAGCAGATCGCCGCCTCGCACAGGGCGCCGTTTTCCCTTACAGCGTCCATCGCCACGCGCATGTTGTCCACCCAGTTGAGCGAGTCGAAGACGCGGAAAACGTCGACGCCCTCCTTCGCCGCTTGCTGCACGAAATAGCGCACGACGTTGTCGGAATAGTTCGTGTAGCCGACGGCATTGGAGGCGCGCAGCAGCATCTGGAACAGCACGTTGGGAATGGCCTCGCGCAGGCGGGCCAGACGCTCCCAGGGGTCTTCCTTGAGGAAGCGCATCGCCACGTCGAAAGTCGCCCCGCCCCAGCACTCCAGACTGAACAGGTCGGGCAGCATGCGCGCGTAGTGCGGCGCGATCTCCAGCATGTCGTGCGTGCGCATGCGCGTGGCGAAGAGCGACTGGTGCGCATCGCGCATGGTCGTATCGGTGAGCAGCACGCGCTGCTCGGCCTTCATCCACTCAGCGAATTTCTCCGCACCCATTTCCTTCAGGCGGTCGCGCGTGCCGGGCGGCGGCATCTGAGCCAGGTCACAGCGCGGCTTGAGGGGTTTCGCCAGCGGCAGCTGCGGCAGCGCCCGCCCCTTCATTTCCGGGTTGCCGTTCACCGCCACCTCGCCGAGGAATTTCAGCAGCCGGGTGCCGCGGTCGCGCCGGCGCTGGAACTTGAACAGCTCCGGCGTGGTGTCGATGAAGCGCGTGGTGCATTCGCCCGAGCGGAACAGCGGATGGTCGATGACGTTCTCGAGGAACTGCAGGTTGGAGGCCACGCCGCGAATGCGGAACTCGCGCAGCGCGCGATCCATGCGGGCGATGGCCTCGTCGGGCGTGTGGCCCCAGGCCGTCACCTTCACCAGCAGCGAGTCGTAGTAGGGCGTGATCACCGCGCCGCCGTAGGCCGTGCCGCCGTCCAGGCGCAGGCCGAAGCCGGCCGCGCTGCGGTACACGCTGATGCGGCCGTAGTCGGGCGTGAAGCCGTTCTCCGGGTCCTCGCTGGTGACGCGGCACTGCAGGGCGTGGCCGTGCAATCTGATGTCCTCCTGGCGCGGCACGTAGGCGTCGGCGTCGCCGATCTTCGCCCCTTCCGAGATGCGGATCTGCGCCTTGACGATGTCGACGCCCGTCACCTCCTCAGTGACGGTGTGCTCGACTTGGATGCGCGGATTCACCTCGATGAAATAGAAGGCGTTGGTGTCGGCGTCCATGAGGAACTCGACCGTGCCGGCGTGGGTATATTTCGCGGCGCGGGCGAGCTTCAGCGCGGCGCCGCACAGCTCGGCGCGGCGCGATTCCTCCAGATAGGGCGCCGGCGCGCGTTCGACGACTTTTTGATTGCGCCGCTGCACCGAGCAGTCGCGTTCGTAGGCATGCACCAGGCTGCCGTGCGTGTCGCCGATCACCTGCACCTCAACGTGGCGCGCGCGGCGCACCAGCTTCTCGAGATAGACCTCGTCGTTGCCGAAAGCGGCCTTGGCCTCGCGCCGGGCCACCTCCATCGCCGGGCCGAGGTCGGCTTCCGTTTCCACCACGCGCATGCCGCGCCCGCCGCCGCCCCAGCTCGCCTTGAGCATGAGCGGATAGCCGACCGCCGCCGCCAGCTTCTGCGCGCCCGCCAAATCGTACGGCAGCGCGCCGGTCGCCGGCACCACCGGCACGCCGGCTTTTTCCGCCAGTTCCCGCGCCGAGACCTTGTTGCCGAGCAGGCGCATCACCTCCGGCTTCGGTCCGATGAAAACGATGCCGGCCGCGGCGCACGCCTCGGCGAAGTCGGGGTTCTCGGAGAGAAAGCCGTAGCCGGGATGGATGGCGTCGACATGGGCTTCCTTCGCCACGCGGATGATGTCGTCGATGTCGAGGTAGGCCTGGATCGGCTTCTTGCCGGCGCCGACGAGATAGGATTCGTCCGCCTTGAAGCGGTGCAACGCGAAACGGTCCTCGTTGGAGTAGACGGCCACCGTGCGTATGCCCATTTCGGAGGCCGCGCGCATGACGCGGATGGCGATCTCGGAGCGGTTGGCGACGAGCAGGCTGCGGATCTTCTTCATGGCGGCAGGCGTAAAAAACGGGCCGGACGGCCCGTAACAATTGAAGTGTAGCCCGGCAAGACACACCGCAGCATTTGGGGTTTTTATGTATTCCCAAACTCCTGCTTTCAAAGCATCGTGTTTCGGCGCATGCCCAAGCCGGTTGATTAACCCATGGGCCGATGCTAGGATTCAGGCGTTTAGACGCTTATGTGGATAAGTCATGAGTGAAACCGTTCGCTGGACCATCAAGGTTTCCCCTGAAACCGATCTCTCGCTGCGCGGCTTTCTCGGCGCCCATGGCATGAAAAAAGGCGACCTTTCCAAGTTCGTGGAGGATGCGGTGCGCTGGCGCATGCTGGATCGCACGGTGCAGGGCATCAAGGACCGCAATCAGGATGTTTCCGCAGAAATGCTCGAAGCGATGATCGAAGAAGCCGTCCGCGAAGTCCGCGCCACGTACGACGCGAGCCGCTGATCCGGCGCATGCGCGTCGTTCTCGATACCAACATCCTGCTCTCGGCCCTGATGGTGCGGGGCACGCCGCCCGACCGGCTCTACGAGGAATGGCGCCACGGCCGCTTCGAACTCGTCTCAACCGAAAGGCAGATCGAGGAACTGCGCCAGGTCGTGCGCCGGCCGTTCTTCCAGGACCGCCTCAAGGCCAGCGAAATCGGACGCATGGTCAATGACATCCGTCGGCTTGCCGCGATGCGCAATGATCTGCCCCGCGTCAGCCGCTCGCCCGATCCGGCCGACGACTACCTGCTGGCGCTGTGCGAGGCCGCCCAGGCCGATTACCTTGTCACGGGAGACAAGAGCCACCTCCTGGCGCTGAAAACCCACCTCGGCACGCGCATCGTCAGCGCCAGAACGCTGGCGAACAAGCTTCGGCGATAGCCCCGCGGCAGGCCGTGACGGCGTCGCGGCCTGCCCAGGTCTGTCTATAGGCCGCCACCTTCTCCCCAACCGGCACGATGCCCTCGATCACCGGCACGCCGAAGGCCTCGGCGACGATGTGGCCGTGCAGGCTGCTGCCGGCAAAGCCCGCGCTGGACGCGAGCAGCGCGCAAATGTCCCAGATGTCCAGCGACTCGAACACCTGTGAACCAGGCAGTCGCGCTACCGCCCGCCGATAGACGTCGAGATCGTCATGCCAGGGCGCCGCACCGGCGCGGAAGAAGACAATGCCCCGGCCGGCCGCCTGCCGTGCCAGCGCGTCGGCGATACGCGCCAGCGTGGCGTCGTCGCCGAGGGCTGCGGCGAACTGGACTGCAACGAGGCCCTGCGGAAAGGCCGCGCGCACGGCGGCGACTTCCCCGTCATCCGCCCGCGCGCTGATGCATCCGCCAAACAATTCCGCCGTCAGCACCGCCGGGTCGGGCATGAGCGTCGCGGGAATGCCCGCCGCCGCCAGGTGCCCCAGCGTCACCCGGTCGCGCACGCCGATCCAGTCCGCCGTGCGCAGCTTGGCCAGCACCTCCTCGCGCAGCGCAGGGTCGCGCCGGTCGAGATCGACACCGCCGACGCCGCAGAAAATCCTCGCGCCGTGCTGCAGCGACTGACTTTTACCCAGGCAATAGGGTGCGCGGTCCTCCCGTCCCAGATACCGCCGCGCCCAGTCGAAGCGTTCGGGCCGACCGTCGTAGCGCGCGATCACGCCCGGCGCCTGCTCCGCCGGCAGCAGCATCACCGCCGCCTCCCAGGCATCGCAGCAGAGCAGCTCGCCGCCGGCATGGATCACCGGGGCGCCGGGAAATTCCCGTAGCACCTCGTCGATGGCGCGCACGCGATGGCCGCCGAAGGGCGTCAGGTCGCGTGCCGCCAGCCCGGCAACGACCGCTGCGCGCGGCGCCAGCAGCGCCGCCGCGATACGCGGAAAGAGCAGGTCGCCGAGGTTGTGGCGGTCGCAGGCGCCGAAGAGGATCAGCGGCGCGGACTCCGGGTGTGCCACGGGGAATTCAGCGGGAAGCGAATTCGGGAAGGCTGATGCCGATCAGTTTCGCGGCCCGATTGAGGCGCTCGTCGAAACAGGCGAACACCAGGCGTTCGCCGACGGCATCGCGCAGGCGGTCCGCCGCCGCCAGATGCACGCTGTCGTAACCGCGCAGGCCGAAGCCCTCCGCCAGTTCGGCGGCCCGCTCCAGCAGCGCCTCGTCGAACTGAACCTGGCTGATGTTGCGCCAGTCCTTGACGAACCGGGCGACGGCCTGGCTGCGCGCCTGGGCGGAAATGCGTTCCAGGCGCTCCGCCGCCGCCAGCGCCGCCCGCACTTCGACGTAGCCGACCTGGTGGCAGAGCCACTGCGGCGACTTGCGCGCCAGCGCCATCACGTCCGCCGAATGCGCCTCGCGGACATACAGCTTCACCAGCGCCGAGCTATCGAGATACAGCACGCTCGCGCTCCGCCACGATCAGCTCCGCGACCGAGCCCTTCGCCGCCGGCAGGTCGGAGACGCGCGCCGGCACGGCCGGCCGTCCCTTCGCCCACACCACGCCGCCGATGGCGGGCAGCCCCTCCGGCGCAGCGAGGGCCGGCTGCACCGTCGCCACGGCGTTGCCGTGCGAGGTCACCACCAGCTTCTCGCCCCGGCCGACGAGGCGCAGGTACTCGGACAGGCGGTTCTTGAAATCGCGGATCGAGACGTCCATGGCCATTTCCTCCAGCAATTGTAGCCACATTCTATACGAATTGCGGCCACATGCCAAATGTGGCAAAAGCCGGGAACTATCGCCGGGGCCGGCGTTTCGCCGGCGCGGCGGGCAGCAGGCTGGTGGTTTGGCGGTAGAGGTCGAAGAGGAAGGCGACGCGCTCGGCGTCGGCGGCGAACTTCCTGCGGCCGTAGGCGGCGTCGACGGCGCGGTCGAGGTCCTGGTGGGCGCGGCGCAGTTCGGGCGGCATGGCGAGCGGGTCGTAGAGGTCGGCCAGCGAGGCGCCGGGGAACTTCGCCCGCGCGTCGAGCACCGCCTGCGCCGCCTGCTCCACCGCCTGCCGCTGCGCCTCCGAGGGCTCGCGTGGCCAGGGGAAGTTGTTGTAGACGATCTGGTTGGTGTAACGATAGTCGCTCTTGATTCGGCCGCACACGTAACGCACCCAGGCCATGTGCATGCGGCTGGAGATCACGCCGAACACATAGCGATTTGCGTCGGGAATGCAGAGGTTGGCGTCGCCGCAGATCACCTCCGGCCCGAAGAAGCCGAAGGGGATGTATTCGCGCCGCTCCGACGAGTGGCGCGGAACGAGGATGTATTCGTGCTTCGCCTGCCGTATCTCGCCGAACAGCGTCGGATAGTCGGCCAGTTTCCGGGTCGCCTCGCGTGCGCTGGCAAGGCGGTGCGCCTTCACCGCTTCCACGCGCTTGGCTACCTCGGGCAGACCGCGCAGTTCCTGCGGCGAGATGCCCTCCAGCCACAGGCACCAGCGCGGGATGTTGTTGAGAAACTCGTCCGCGCCAAGGAAGGGGCGCAGCCATTTCGCCGCGCCCGGCTCGCGCGCCAGCAACTCGCCCTTCTCCGCGTCCGACAGCAGCAGATGGCCGCCGTCGTTGGGCATGCTGCCGAAGACGATTTCCGGCACCTGCGAAATCGGCTGCCGACGCGATTCCAGCAGCACGTCCGGCGCATCGACCAGATAGGGGTTGATGTTCGCCGCCGCCGTCGCATGCGGCTCGCCCCGGATGTCCGGGTAGTCGAAGATCGTTTTGTTCGCCGCGTCGTGCAGGGCGAAGCCGACGATGACGCAATGTACCGCCGCCTCGCCCGGCGCGTCGTTGCTCCATTGGAAGGTGCGGTGGGCGAAATGGATCTTCACGCCGCGCGCCAGCAGCGCGCCCCACAGCACGGCCACCTGCTCGCCCTGGGTGATGGAGTTGGTCGAGACGAAGGCCGCCTTGACGCGCGTGCTGGGCGGCGGCGCCGCGCCGGCGCCGGCCAGCGCCCGCTCCGTCGCGGCGTCGTCCTTGAGGTAATCGACGGCCTTGATGTACCAGGCCGCGACGAAATCGAGCACGCCCGCGCCCTTCACGCCGGCGAACACGCGCTCCATGTCGGCCTTTTGTTCGGCGTTCTGGTGCTGCTTGCCGACGAAGGGCGGATTGCCGAGGAGGTAATCCACCCGCGCCGCCGGCACCACCTCGTTCCAGTCCAGCGCCAGCGCGTTGCCGCAGCGGATGGCCGGCGCGTGGGTGAGCGGCAGGCGACGGTAGTAGTGGCCGAACTCCTCCGACACCCGCATGTTCATCTGGTGGTCGGTGAGCCACAGCGCCACCTGGGCGATCTGCGCCGGGAATTCCTCGATCTCGATGCCGCAGAAGCGGTCTACATCTACCTGGACAAGCTGCGCAAGATTGAAGTCCAAGTGGCTTGTCTTCCTTGCTGCCTCATGAGCCTGGAGAATTTCAAGCTCCAGCAGGCGCAGCTCGCGGTAGGCGATGACGAGGAAGTTGCCGCAGCCGCAGGCCGGGTCGAGGAAGATGAGCGCGGCGATCTTCTTGTGCAGCTCGAACAGCTTCTTCGGGCTGCGCCGGGCGGCCTCGAATTCGGCGCGCAGCGCGTCGAGGAACAGCGGCTTGATGAGCTTGAGGATGTTGGCTTCCGAGGTGTAGTGCGCGCCCAAGTTGCGCCGCAGCCGCTCGTCCATGACGCTCTGGAACAGCGCGCCGAAGATGGCCGGCGAGATGCGGCCCCAGTCCAGCGCGCAACAATCGAGGAGCAGCGCGCGCATGGCGGCGTCGAAGGCGGCCAGCGGCAGGCGCTCCTCGAACAGCCGGCCGTTCACGTAGGGGAAGGCGGCGAGGCGCTCGTCGAGGCTTTTCTGGCGCTTGTCCTCGGGCGTGTTGAGCACGTCGAACAGGGCGGCAAGGTGCATGCCGAGGTCGGTGCCGTCCTCGCCGGTGGCGGTATCGACGTAGTCGCGGAAGGCGCCCTTCGGCTCGAACAGGGTGGTGTCGTCGGCGAAGAGGCAGAACAGCAGGCGCACCAGCAGCACTTCGAGCGGGTGGCCGGCGTAGCCCGCGGCCTTCAGCGCGTCGTGCAGCCGGCCCATGGCCAGCGCGGCCTTGAGGTTGACCGGGTCCTGCTCCTCGATCTTCACCGGGGCGTAGCCGGCGATGAAGCCGAACTGGCGCACGTGCTTGTAGAGGTCCTTCAGGCGGAACTCGGTCTCCTTGCCGTTTTCGAGGTCGTAGAGGCGGAAGCGGGCGAAGTCGGAGACAAGGATGTGGCGCGGCAGGTCGCGCTCGGGCAGGCCGTCGAAGTAGTCAGCGGCCTGTGCGAAGGCGCGGTCGAGGTCGGCGCCTGCGCTCTTGTGCTCGACCAGCAGCGCGCCTTTCCAGAACAGGTCGATGCGTCCCTGCTTGAGGCGCTCGCCGGCGCGGGAGAGCTTGACCTGCTTCTCGAAGACCGCCACGCGCTTGCGGTCGAGGCCGAAGACGGCGAAGAAATCGTTCCAGAACGACTGCGCCTCGGCGCGCTCGGAGTCCTCCCCCGCCCACTTGTGCGCGAAGGCGACGGCGCGTTCCTTGATTTCGTTGGGCGAGAGGGGCATGGCGGTTACGGCGTGACCAGCACCAGGTCGGGAAAGGCCGCGCGCAAGCGGCGCGGATCGCGGGTCAGCAGCGGAACGTTCATCACGCGGGCATGGGCGCCGATGAAGAAGTCGGGCAGCACGCCGCTGCGCTCGCCACCGCGGCGCCGGTAATCCTGATGCACGCGCGCCGCCAGGAACAGCGCCTCGCGCGGCATCTCGCGGTATTCGATGCCGGCGCGTTCGAGAATGCGGTCGAGCGCCGCCGGCGAGTCATAGTCAGGCGACAGCTCGGCATAGACGACCGGGTTGATGCACACCGGGCCGCGCCGGCTCCATTCGTCCAGCGCAGACCGGGACCAGCCGCTCCAGACGGGGTCTTCCTCGATCACGTCGATCAGGACGCAACTGTCGGCGAAGATCATTTCACGTTCCGGAAGCCGGGATCGTCCTTGTCCTCGTCGTAGCCGCGGATGAGGTTCATGTACTCGTCGGTGCTCATGCCCAGGCCCTTGCCGCTGCCGCGCAGGGCGTCGAAACGGCTCGGCTTCTTCCCGCCCTGCTTCGTAGGCTTGACCGGACGGAGGACCACCTGGCCGTCGGCCGTCCAGGCGAAATCGACGCGGCTGCCCGGCGTGAGGCCGAGTGAATCGCGCATCTGCTTGGGAATGGTGACCTGTCCCTTGCTCGTGACGGTGGTGCTCATGGCCGGCTCCTTCAGGTATTACCGATGACATGATGGTAATACCGCGACCGCCGCAAGGCAAGCCGGGCCCGGAAAGGAGCGGGGTGGGCGACAGACCCATGACAATTCTATAGAATCGGGCAAAACGACAACGGCAGCCCCGGCCCCTGGCGCCGGCCGCAGACGCAATGCCTCTCGACATCCGCACCCTCACCTTCAACCTGCTGCTGTTCGCCCTGGTCTTCGCGGTCGGCATGTTCTTCGTGCAGCGCAGCCAGCCCGGCGTACGTGGCCTGCGCTGGTGGGCGGCAGCGAATGCGGTCGGCGGCATCGGCTTCATGCTGCTCTCCCTGCGCGGCCTGATACCCGACTTCCTTTCCATTCTCGTCGCCAACTGCCTGCTGCTGGTCGCCCTGCATTGTTTCCACGAAGGCATCACGCGCTTTCGCGGCCGGCCGAACCCGATGCCCTGGTTCGGGCCGCTGCTGGTGATCATCCTCGCGCTGATCCTGTTCCGCTACACCTACATCGAGCCGAACATCGCCACGCGCATCGTCGCCGTGACGCTGCTCACTTCCATTCCGGCGGCCATGGCCACACACGTGCTGATCCGCGACGTGCCGCACCCGCTGCGCTCCTCGCACTGGTTCACCGCCGCCGCCTTCATCCAGTTCATCGTCGCCTCGCTCGTGCGCGCGGCGCATGCCCTGGCGTCGCCGCCTGCCGACCTGATGACTGCCGGCCCGGTGCATGCTTTCTCCTTCCTTTCCATCTTTTTCCTGCTGGTGGTGGCGACCTTCGGCAGCGTGTGGATGACGACGGTGTATCTCGCCAGCGAGCTGGAGCGCCAGGCCCGCACCGACCCGCTCACCGGTGCGATGAACCGCCTCGCACTGGCGGAGCAGATGGCGCGCGAGATCTCGCGCGCCCGCCGCAGCGACCGGCCCCTTTCGGTGGTGATCTTCGACCTGGACCACTTCAAGCAGCTCAACGACCGGCTCGGTCACCAGGCCGGCGACGCGGCGCTCAAGGCCGTATCCGAGCTGACACTGAACGAATTGCGCGCCAGCGACATCCTGTCGCGCTACGGCGGCGAGGAGTTCGTCGCCCTGCTGCCCGATACCGACAAGGCGCGCGGCATGGAGACGGCCGAGCGGCTGCGCCGGCGGATCGAGGCAAGGGGAATCGATTCGGCCGAAGGGCGCGTCCTGACAGCCAGCTACGGCGTGGCGACCTTTCCGGCCGACGGCACCGACTTCGACACCCTGATCGCCCACGCCGACGCCGCCCTCTACGCCGCCAAGCAGGCTGGGCGCAACCGAGTCGTCGCGGCCGGCTGATCGATCAGTCAGCCAAAGCTTCCAGTCCATGGCGCCGCCGCGCCTTGCGGCAGGCCTCCGAACCGGCTTCCAGCTCGACGCAGGGCCCAGGGCGGCTGGCGTTGATGGCACAAGTCACCGCACGACCGACTTCGCCCGTCAGCGCCACGCAGCGCGGCGGGAAATCATCCGTGCCGCGCATGCGCACCAGATTGGATGTGAGCGGCAAAGTCAGTCCCGCCGGCACGGCGCCGCCCGGCGCGGTGTCGAGATCGAGGCGATGGAAGTCGACGCGATACACGGCGCAGCAGGCGCCGCAGGCGGTGCAGGGGTTCACGAATAGGTGAAGAAGCCCCTGCCCGTCTTGCGACCCAGGTAGCCCGCTTCGACCATCTCGACCAGCAGCGGCGCGGGACGGTACTTCGGGTCCTTGAAGCCGTCGAAGAGCACGTTCATCACCGCCAGCTGCACGTCGAGGCCGATCATGTCGCACAGGGCGAGCGGGCCGATCGGGTGGTTGGCGCCGAGCTTCATCGCCTCGTCGATCTGGGCGG
>Ga0233425_10003371_pt1 | contig 29117 bp, 26 predicted proteins | sample Watercolumn_Towu_2_FD_181712 | JGI IMG/M metagenome (GOLD analysis project Ga0233425, IMG submission 181712) | Freshwater microbial communities from Lake Towuti, South Sulawesi, Indonesia - Watercolumn_Towuti2014_140_MG | ecosystem: Environmental > Aquatic > Freshwater > Lake | place...
TCTAACCGATCGCATCCGCCCCCGCCTGATCATGCTATCCCTCTCGCAACGGCGCGACGGCGAGGCCGACGAGCTGCGCCTCGAGCTGCAGGACGAAGACGGCCGCCTCGATCTGCCGAAGAAGGGCGCGCTGCTCTCGGTCGAGCTGGGCTGGTCGCGCGGCCGCGACGTCACCCTCGGCCTCGTCCGCATGGGCAGCTTCAAGGTCGACGAGGTCGGCCATAGCGGCCCGCCCGACAAGGTCACCGTCCGGGCGCGGTCGGCCGACCTGACCGGCGACTTTCGCATCCGCCGCGAGGAAAGCTGGCGCGACACCACCCTCGGCAAGATCCTCGAGACGATCGCCGGCCGCAACGGCCTGCAGCTGGGCATCGCGCCCGAACTCGCTTCGCAGGCCATCCCCTTGCTCTCACAGGCGGGCAAGAGCGACATGGCGCTCGTCCGCGAGCTCGGCCGCCGCTTCGACGCCGTCGCCACCGTCAAGCAAAGTCGGCTGATCTTCTCGGCGATCGGGCGCGGTACAAGCGTCGCCGGCGCCGACTTCGGCACGGTCACCCTCACCCGCCGGCACTGCGCCGACCATAGCTACAGCGAGGTCGACCGCGACCAGTACAAGGGCGTCCAGGCCAGCTGGCACGACCAGGACGGCGCCGAGCGGAAGTCGGTCCACGCCGGCGAGACCAAGGGCGCCAAGCGCTTGAAGCGGACCTATGCGAGCGAGGCGGAGGCCGAGCAGGCCGCCTCGGCCGAGTGGAAGCGCCTGCAGCGCGGCGCGGCCGAGTTCGACATCACGCTCAACCTCGGCCGCCCCGATATCCGCCTCGAGCAGCGGGCCGCCCTGTCCGGATGGAAGCCGGCGATCGACGGCCGGTCCTGGCTCGTCGCCGAGGTCGAGCACAGCCTCGGCGGATCCGCAGGCCTCCGCACCCGCCTCAAGCTCGAAACCGCCCCCTGATCGAGGACGCCATGATTTTCACCCCTATCAACACAGGCAGCGCACCGAACGACGGCACCGGCGACACGCCCCGGGCGGCCGCGCAGAAGATCAATTCGGGCTTCGAGGAGGTCGAAGCCCGGCTCCACGACCAGGGCGAGCAGATCGCCTATGCGAAGCGGTCGATCGACGACGTCGTTACGCTCGCGCAGGAAAGCGCCGAGGCCGCCGCCGCCGATCGGCAGCAGACCGGCGAGGACCGCGACGCCGTCGAGGCAGCCGCGATCGCCGTCGCGGCCGATCGCGTCCAGACCGCGCTCGATCGGGTGGCAACCCAAGCCGACGCCGTCTCGACCGCCGCCGATCGCACGGCGGCCGCAGCTGCTGCTACCACCGCGACCGACAAGGCAACGATCGCCACGACTAGGGCCGGCGAGGCTGCCGGCAGTGCAACAGCGGCCGCCGGATCTGCGACGGCCGCGGCGAACAGCGCAACGGCCGCCGCCGCCTCGGCTGCGATCGCCGACAGGGCGGCGGGCGGTTCCAACGGGCAGATCCAGTTCAACAGCGGTGGGGTCTTGGCCGGCAGCGCCAGCCTGATCTGGACCGGCAGCCGCCTCGGCATCGGCGCCACCGGCGGCGCCCCTGGTTCGGAACTGGAAATTCGCAAGTACACCGGCGACGTCAATTTCACACTGCAGTCGGACGCAGGCGGCACGACCTATATCAACCTGACGGGGCCGCTCGTGGCCTATGGCGGCGTGCGGGCGAACAACGGCACAAGCGAGGAATGGCGGATCGGCGGCCTCGGATCGGGGGGCACGTTCGGCGTTTCTCTGGCCGGCGTCGAACGGCTGAAGATCAACAGCCAGAGCGTCACGATCGGGACCTCCTCAGCGCCCGGCGTGGCGCTGCGCGTCGGCGGCGTCATCGCTGCGACCGGCGCCATCCGACCGGGGTCGTTCACCGTCGCGACCTTGCCTAGCGCTTCCGGCGTCGGTCCTGGCTCGCAGGCCCATGTCACCGATGCCAGCATTACCACCTATCGCGCCGTCGTCGTTGGCGGCGGCAGCGATGGCGTCACTGTGACCAGCATCGGCGGCCAATGGTTGATAGGAGCTTGACCATGAGTATCGAACAGACGACCCACGTCCGCGAAGTCCTCCTCGTCCGCCCGACTCCGGGAGCGGCCGTCGTCGGACACCAGAAGAAGATTACGATCACGACCGGCGCGCCGGTCGCCATCCCTGACGTCTATGGCGAAGCCGAGCCACTGAACCCGGGCGACCTGGAAGGCTTTCTCGACACCGCGTTCGTCGAGCTCCTGAACGATCGTGATGGCAAGGCGGCGGCCCTTGCCGCGATGACGGAGCAACGCGACGCCCTGGCCGCCCAGCTCGCCGATCTCCAGGCCGGGTCCAGCCAGGCCGCGTGACGTACGCGGGCTATGGTCGAACCCCGGCTCTTGTGCTACCTCTGAAAATCGCTAGAGAGCGCCAAACAGGGGCGGTTAGCTCAGTTGGTAGAGCATCTCGTTTACACCGAGAGGGTCGGCGGTTCGAGCCCGTCACCGCCCACCAGTCAAGGCGCGTCGGCGCATTTCCCTTCCAGATGGTGCGGAGGGCCAGGTTCCTTCTCCTGGCCGCAACCGATGCAGTTATCCGGGATGGCCGGCGACCGAGCCCAAATGGCTACTGCCTATAGGCGGCACCCTGAGAGCCGGGGCACGCCCGCCGTGCTTATGACGGTCGAGCATCTAATCGTTACGATATCTCCCTTCGCCTTCGTCTCGATCTTGCCGCGATAATCTCCGCTGAAGCTCGCTTGAGGCTGGTGGAACTCATCCGGTCCCTGGAACTGCAGCGAAGGATTGCCAAATGAATCCAGCGAAATATCCTCAACCGTCCCGGTGATTTCGAGCTCACCGAAATCAAACCGGCGCTTTGCTGCAGCCTCGTCCCCACTGAAGGCATTGGCCAACTCCAAAGCTGTCACCTTGATCGCGTTCTCCTCGAGCGGCACGATCTGATGCTCTGCCTCCGTCCTCAAGGGAGTTGCAATTTCATCGGCTTCGACGGTCGTTCTGTAAATCGCCAGGATCGCGAGTAACGTCAGAAGGGTCCAGCAGAACCCCGCGACTCTTACCCTTGTCGAGTAGCCCGCGCGAAGAAGAAACCACACGCACAGGATCGGAGCGAGCGCGATCCCGGCCCCGAGCAATACACCGATCCGGCGATGCTGCTTGGATCTGGTGGGCTGCCGCCCCCCAGCGGCCCGAATGTCGCTCATAGGATAGCCTTGCTTTCACAGTCTTGGTCTACCCTCTAGCATAGGCCGCTCGATATTGAAGCGAGCCCGTCACCGCCCACCATCACCGCATGGCAAAGCAGATCTCTTCGTACACCGCTTCGGGTCCGTGGATGCGGTACCGCTCCATTCGGGCGCCGAGTTCGGTTATCACGATCCGCTGCGCCGCCTCGAAGCGCTTGTCCGGAAACAGATACCAGCGCTCCACCGTCTCATCGGCATCGTCCATCGCGCCGAGCAGGACATAGTCCAGCTCGATCGCCGGCTTCCGGCTCATGCGCCAATAGGTCTCGCGCCGCCCGTGGACCTTTGTCGCCAGCGCCACGCCGACGATCGTTCGGCCATCGACGACCAGGACCTTCGTGCCCCGCACCATGTCCACCCGGGCGCCGTCACTACGAAGGCGCTCCCGAACCTCGTCGATCGTGCGCAGCGTCCTTTCCCGCAGATGCCGGCCGATCGAGCAATAGGACAGCTGCGACGGAAAATAGCCGGCGAGAGCATAGGCCTTTTCCAGGCTGAAGAACGCGTACTGACAGGTCTTCACGCTCGGCGTCGCGCGTGAAACCGCAATGATCGAACTGATCAGCATGTCATGCCGTTCGAGCAGTTCGCTCAGCCGTTTCAGCATCAGCCACGGAGAACGATATTCTCCGTCCGAGCGGGAGCCGCTATAGACCGAACCTTCGGCCGAAACTGCGCCCCCTGCGGGCGCCTACACTGACGGCGCCGAGCAGCGGGGGGAGGGTCTCATATGGACGTAGGACTCGTATTTACCGAATGAACACCTCATATGAGTTATTGAGGCCTTCACACTCAGGCTCGCGACATCTATGAGTGCATTTGAAGATGTGAGCGCAATGCGTACGCAGCTGGCAATGCTATGCCGCATGCCTACAGGACGGATAAATTGGCCGGAGATCGACATTGCCAACAACTGGAAACCGTTCACGGTGGTCCATCCAGGCACGCTTGGGCTCTTCAACGATAGTTCCGCATGGGAGTTCATCGCCGACCGACTGCAGGACGGCACCCATGTCCGCTATAAGCCGCCGTCCGCGGCCTACCCTGACCATGCGTACGAACTACTCGCGCAGCCACAGGATGGGTCCAAGCGTATCTACATGAAGGTTGCCATAAGGCCGGGTGTGAAAAAACTGATTGGGATCAGCTTCCACTATGAACGAAATTCTTGAGATGATGATCCAGGCTGCCACTGAGGAGGCAGCCGCTCGCACTTCCAACGGAAAGCCCTGCAGTTGCGAGGGCGCCAGTGAAGAGACGACAGTCTCCGAACGCGTTCCCATTGGGGAGCACGGCGACTACTTTGTGGTTGAGGTTCCGATTATACACTGCTTGGAGTGCGGCGTTCGCTTTCGCGACCACCGCGCGGAAAAGCTGCGACATGCCGCTGCCTGTAGGCACGAGGGCCTACTCACACCAGAAGAGATCAGGTCCATTAGGGAGAGCCTTGGCATGACGCGAAAGGCGTTCGCCGAAGCCTTTCGGATTCCACCTGCGTCTATGGAACGTTGGGAAAACGGAAAACTCATGCAGAACGGGAGCAGCGACATGCTTTTGCGGGCGCTGCAACTACCTGGCGTCGCGACCGCGTTGGACAAGCGCGTGAAAGTTACGCCTCGAGCGGATGCTAGCAACGTGATCTACGTTAATTTCGCCGCCTTGGCAGCCCGATCGCCCGCAGAGCAGCGGGACGCGATTAGACGCAGTAAGGCTTTTGATCTTCGAGCGCAGGCCTGACGTGTTCTGCGCAACTTTCTATAGCTACAAGGGTGGTGTGGGCCGGACTCTTGCATTGGCCAACGTTGCGGCAGCACTCGCGCAGAAGGGCCGGAGGGTTCTAGTCGTCGACTTCGACCTCGAAGCTCCGGGCCTCACCACGCTTCCGCCATTCGCCTCCGCCACCGATTGCAGGGGAGTCATCGACTTCGTCGGCGAATTTATCGTGTCCGGGAAGGCCCCTAACCCGCAGGATTTTATTCGCTCCTGTGAACTTGTGGACCACACGGATGACGATCCATCGCAGCCCCCGCGAACCTTCTCTATTGATGTCATGCCAGCAGGATCAGACGGAGATAGCGGCTATGCAAACCGGCTTGCCAGTATCGACTGGAATGACCTCTATCTCAACCGCGACGGCTTCCTTCTCATGGAGAATCTCCGCGCAGCTTGGGAGGATGCCGGTTACGACTATGTTCTGATCGACAGCCGAACAGGCCACACCGACGTTGGCGGCATTTGCACGAGACAGCTGCCGGACGCGGTCGTTGCCGTCTTCTTCCCAAACGAGCAGAATCTGGTTGGGCTCAAGCAGGTGATACAGAGCGTGCGCACAGCAGGCGCTCGACCTCGACCGATCGAACTCACCTTCGTGGCTTCCCGTGTTCCAAGGCTCGATGACGAGCACGGCCATCTGAAGCATTGGTTGGACCGATTTCAGTCAGAGCTGGATTATCCGGATGACCGCCTGACCCTCGTGCAGCATTACGACAGCCTGATGCTATTGAACCAAGCTTTGTTCGTGCTCGACCGACCGCGTACCGGCCTTTCTCAGCAATACAAGGCAGTTGCCGCGAGCATTGCGCGTCTGAATCCTGAGGACGCCGATGGTGCGCTGGACTACCTTGCAGCTCTCACAAAATCACGACTGGGGCCGAGATCTCGAGAAGCTGATATGGCGACCCGGTGGAACGATTTGCATTTGGATGCAATCGCCGGAAAGCATGCGACGGACGCCATGATACAGCTCGCACTAGCTCGCACCCATTATCGCGCAAGAAACTTGCTGAAAGTTATTGAGGCCTGCACTTTGGCGCTTTCGGCGGGAGGAAAGACGCGCACGAGCAGGGAGATACCAGCAACGCTGGATGCTAGCGCTCGTCAACTGCGACTAAAAGCACATGCTGAGCTTGGTCGAGCAGGAGAGGCAATTGATGACGCTAAAGAAATCCTAAAGGATAACAAAGCTACTTCAATCATGCTGGTGGACGCTGTCCTCGCCATCGCAAGTACTGAACCGGAGGCGCTAAAAGACCCGCTTCAGTTTCCGGCGCTCCAAGCGGCTGAACCGCGAACTTTGATAAAGCTCGCGATCCAACTGGCTGAATTTTCCACCATGTCGGAGGTGGCCGCGCAGTTGGCGGAGGAAGCCCTTCGGGATGGAAGAAAAGTCACAGAAGTTATCGGTCCCGACCAAACGGATGTCCAGTTGGTGCTAATTGCGGGTGGCCATTTTGAAGCCGCGGTTCGAGCGGCCCAACTGGCTGGCTGGGACAATGACATCCAAGTCATGTTCAACACCGCCATGGCCCATTGGGGGCAAAGTGGCCGTCCGGATCATGGGCAATTTCGCGCTCTCGCGCATCTCTTCGATGAGGAACAGCGTGAGAACAATCAGCCGAACTGGTATCAGTGCAACGCGCTCACCCGCGCTGTTCTCCGGGAATTCGATCTCATGGAGAAGGCGGCCACTCGAGCGCTGCAACTTCTGGCTCCTCTGAAGCGAAAGGAGTTTAGCTGCTGGAGCTACACGCAGGTGACCAAACCACAGTTCGAGGAACACGTCGCAGCCATCATCCGGTTCGGCCATGGTGAGGGACCACCGCCGGAAGTTTTCACTCGGGCACCAGCGCGCTTATAATTCTCTAGGATGGCTCTGGCCTGAAGGTTTCATCTAACTGAGCAGTGCCGGCATGATGACTGGAAGATCTGACCGATATCGTTAGAACCCGGAATCGGTTGCTTCTCTATACGTCATCCCACTCTATCTCGGCATACATTTCCGTTTCGACCAGACGAGCAAGTTCGCACTGTACTGGATAATTTTTCAATAGCTCCAGAGTTTCCAAATCCACGAGTTCATCCGGCCGGGTCTCGACGATTTTCTTTTCCATGCAGAAGGCTCTGCTAAACTCTCCTCGCAGATTTTTTGCAGTAATACTGACCGTGATTTCAAGAGGCTCGGCTGCGGCAGCCGGTACTACCACCCCCTCAAACTGGTAATGTTGTCTGCTTCGAAAATCCTCACAGGCCACCTCCATTTTCTGGCTTCGTCGCGCCTCAATATTTGTTTCGAACTCATGTCGACCAACACGATTCGGAATTTGCTGACGCATAAAATGGGGACTTGCATCATAATGCCGCAAATAGTCTGGTCGGGGAACCGGAGCGATTGGGCCGCTTAGGCGGAGCGCAACGATATTTCTATTTATCCAACCTTGGTTTGATCGGATGGATAAAACAAAATTATCGGCCCTAATATTTCCGCTATTAGAAACAACTATTTTTATTTTTCTTTGATTAAATAGACGTTCAATTTTCTCGTTGAAATCAGAAACGAATTCGGGAATTTTTTGTTCATAATACTTCCGATATTCGGCATCATAAGAGCTGTCTCTATCCTGCCCAATGCCAATACTTGATCCGAAACGAACACCGAACGCACCAAAATCATCACGTCCATTCGGCTGCTTAGGATTTCGTCTCCTTATAGCGTGTATAAGGTCTTCCGATTGGGCCGCATTCAAGGGCGCGACCCTGTAGATTTCCGCAGGAGAGCAGTCGGAGATTTCGATAGAGATGTTGAATGTTGGCTCGTCCTTCCTGAACTCGGCCAACTGTTGCTTAAGCCTCTGTATTTCCTTATCTTTTGGTCCCGGCTCCGATGCGCGCAGCCAATCGTCAGACGCTTGATACACAGGCAAGCCACGTCCACGGGCATAGACGAGTGGCTTGATATCGTGACTGATTAGAATGCGTTTTTCTGCTGCCGCGTTCCGTATATTGAGCGCCTCTGCTACGATCCTGCTGTCCCCATCGTCTGGGTCCAGTTCGTCGTAATCGCCCCAAGGAATTCGTGAGCACGTCGCCATTTCGAGTTCGACGCGCGGCCCACTTTCTCGCAGAATGATTGGCTGCCCACTGATTACAGATGGACCGATAAGGCGATTGAAGGCACGCGCATGAGGACCCAAGCGGCCGTCGCGCTTCTTCGCATCTATCTCCTCCATCGCTTTAGGCACGATCAGTACGCGGATTAAGCCATCTGCTTCCACCTCATCCCAAGGGAGATCGGTTAAGGGGCGACCTTCGAGCACAATGTTTGCGTCGAGGAAGGCAATCAATTCATCGGCTTTGTTGTCAGCGCTGCTCATCACCCAATTATTGGCTCGAGCGTCATTCCAAACAAGTCATGATCTCCATCTGTTTGTGCTCCGGGATCATACGAGCCAACAATCCGGATCGTTTTTGCACATGTGTGGAGGGGCCATGAGGCCACACAAAACGCCTGTGCGTAGAAGATGATGATCGATCGATGATCTCCAGATTTGACTCTTCCAACCGTCAGATGCCGCCCATCCAACCAACCCCCAACGCCTCCACCCGCGCGATCAGTATCGCGCGGGCGGCCGCCGCCAGCGTCTCGATCGACCATAGCCCGGCCTTGCCGGCGGCGTGCTTCACCCGGCGCCAGATGACCGGGTCGCGCACCGCGTCGAGGAAGTCATAGCCCTCCCAGGTCAGGCGGATGCAGAGCCAGGGCTGGCCGTCGCTCCGGTCGGGGAAATAGGTGCGCAGGAAGCCCTTCTCGACGAGCAGGCGGGTATGGAAATGAACCGCCTCGTCCGCATAGCCGGTGATGCGCGACAGGCTGAACACCTCGCAGCGCGGCTCGGCTTCGACGGACAGGAGGATCGTGCGGATCAGGTCGGAGTCGCGTCTCATGCGACCTTTGTTCTATTTTTGTTCCAACATTGAAAGTAGTTTCGAAAAGACTGATTGCTTTGGAGTTCACCCCTCCAGAATCAGCCTGACCGCCATCCACAGACACACCGCACTAGTCAGTGAAAGAAACACGATCATTCCCCAAAAGCTTTTCGGCTTTGTGTCTCGAGGATAGATGGACGTACGCACCTCATCTTCCCACTCAATCTCACCCGATCGCAGCCCCTTCCAAACCTCCCATGCACACCAAGCCGAGATAGCCAGGCTGCTGATCAATCCGGCTGCAAGATCCATCGTACCCCCGCCGCCGCCTGAGGGCTGACCTTGGCGGCGCCCAATTACACAAGCCTTACGCCCAATCGACCGCAGCCATGGGCCGATACCCTTAAAGACAAACAACGCGCACGCCCGGGCGTCCAAGCCTTGCAAAGCGTTCTGGACCGCACGATGCCATGCAAGCCCTTTAAACTCCTGCCTGAGACTATAGACGAAAATGATACGGAGGCTGACGCTGAAAAGCCCTGCGAGCAAGGCGCTGCCAATCTTGGGCCTGCTGGTCGTGCCGTGGATCCTCGCAACAGTACCGATCGCTCAGGCTAAACCCTCCGAAAAAGTTACGAAGTTCGGCTGTGCCAGCCCCCAGCATCACGACGGCGATGCGATCCGCTGCGGATCTAAAGGCCGGTCCATGCGGCTATACGGGATCGACGCGCCAGAGATGCCGGGCGCCTGCAGGCCAGGGCGCCAATGCACTCCCGGAGACCCGATTGCGGCGCGCGATCATCTGCGGGCCCTGACCGCAGGCAAGTCCGTCGTCTGTCAGCAGGTCGACCAGGATCGCTATGGCCGGAAGATCGTTCGCTGCACTGCCGACGGCGTTGATCTATCCTGCAGCATGGTGCGGGATGGCTACGCGGTTGAGCGGTACGGTAGGCTGAATTGCGCTCGCTAATCAGTGAGTGGGAGTGAAGCCAGAAACTGGCTCATGTAACCGAGTTGAGCCGGGGTCATTCGCCGCGCAAGGCGCAGGAGTTCCGCCTCGCTAGGCTCGATACATGCCTCAGCACGCTGTCCGGCGACCACGTATAGGAGATCGACCCCGTTTTCTGACAACGAGAGCAGATACGCCAAATCGGGCGCACCGGCTCCTGTTTCGTACCGGTTCTGCGTGTTGAGACTCACGCCCCCTAAGGCGGCAAAATCTGCCTGGTTGAGCCCGAGGCGCGCTCGCTCCTCGCGCAGACGAGCGCCTGCTTCCCTAATTTTGGTGGATTGATCTTGACTCTTCGCCAAAATTAGTGATCTCTGCGCCCGAATGTCACCAGTTGTGGGTAATGACACATGCAGCCCGATTCGGTCGCATCGAAAGCGTTGCGCGCTGACAAGAATGTCATTGTCGGATTCGATCCCGATCGCGTCATCGCCGCGCGGCGGAAGCTGTCCGCCATGGGCATCAGCATGCGTGAGTTCGCCGATCGCAATGGCTATCCCTATCCCCTCGTCCGTCAGATCATGGCCGGGCAGAAACGGTGCCTGCGTGGCAAGTCGCACCGTATCGCCGTTCACCTGGGCCTGAAGGACGCATAGGTGCCGCATGGGGGCTGATCTCCGCTACTGGGGCTTGTCCTGCGTAATCGCCGCAATGCGCGCCGTCGCTTCCAATTGCGCGCGCCTTGTGGATGCCCACGCCCTTTCTCATTTCGCCATCGTCGCTCGTCCGAATCCGGCGGCGATCGCCCGGCAGGTGCCCCAACCTCCCATTACCTGCCGGGCCCCCTTTCGCGGCGCGGCCGCATGACGAAGCTCCGTCCCCCTCTGTCCTTCGAACAGGCGATGAACCGCATCGCCGGCCTGTTGGGCTGGGATGGCATGGCGGGCGCGCTCGGCCTCACCGAGTCCGCCTGCCGGAAGAAGGGCGATCCCGACTGCCCCGGGTCGCTCAGCTATGAGGAAGCCTTCACGCTCGACAGTGCCTATGCGGCCGCCGGCGGCGAAGGCTTTCCTCTGCACGATGCCTATGCGCTGCGCCTCAGCCTGTCGATCGAGGAACGCGCGGCATGCGAACGCGACCTTGTCCGCGCCGTCGGCCGGGTCGCCAAGGAAACGGGCGAGGCGGTCGATGCCCTTCTCGCCGCCAGCGATTCGAGGGCCGACCGGTACACGCGCGAAACTGCCACGCGCGAGGCCGAGGAAGCGATCCAGGCTCTCACCGGCGCAGTGCGCAGGATCGGCGGCGGGCCGATCGGGCTGCAGGACCAGGAGGCAGCGTCATGAACAGGGACTATCAACGAAAACAGCGCGGGCTGAAGATGGAATGCCCGCACTGCGCGGAGCCGTCGAACGTCCGCACCAGCAAGACGGTCACCCCCACCTATCGCGAATTCTATTATCAGTGCCCGAATATCGATTGCGGCCACACATGGAAGGCCGCGCTCTCCTTCATCCACACCATCTCGCCCAGCGCCTGTCCGCGCATGGGGCTTGAGCTGCCCGTCGCCCCGCCGCATCCGCCCGCCAATGATCGCGGACCGCGCACCCGGCCGGTGACGCCGCGCGACAACGCCAATGACGACAGCCTGCGCGACAGCGCCTCGGCCGCCATGCGCGCCTCGCCCGGCTGATCCTGCGGCCCGCGCCGCGCCCTAGCCCCTCACCATCCGATCATCGCGAGGCCCGCCGACCCTTCGGCCGGGATCGCCTTTCTGTTGCCTGAAAGGATTGCACCATGTCCTCTTCGTCGACGACACCCCCGATCACCGCCGGCACCTATCTGCGCCTGCGGCGCGAGGCACAGGGCCTGTCGCTCGAGGAGATCACGGCGGGCTGCGCCCTGCCCGCCAACCGCGCCGCCTTCCTGCACCGCCTGCACGAGATCGAGGGCGATCGCGACGTGGCCACCGGCCACACCCTTGCAGCGCTGCGCGACTGCTTCGCCTTCAGCACCGCCATCTATGCGAACCTCGTCGCCGGCGTGCCTGCCGGCGCCGCCCTTTGCCGCGCCTGCGCCTGCAGCTGGAACGATCCCTGCGGTTCGGGCGCGCATGCCTGCCATTGGGTCGAGCCTGATCTCTGCTCGCGCTGCGCGGCCGGCTCTCGCGCGGAGAAGCGGGCCGAACCGGCCTTCACCCTGCGCGCCAGCGATCCGCACGCGATCGCCCTGCTGTCGATCCTCGCCTATCTCCGCCTGGGGGAGGACGATGCCGCCCGCCGGGAACTGGAAAGCGTGATCGCCGACGGCGCCCGCCGCCGCGCTGGTTGCGCCGCCGATCAGCGCGCTGGGCAGGATCTCGCCGCGCTCGCCCTCGACATGACCGAATGGAGCGGCCGCAACCGTGCCGCCGGGCGGGTCGCCCATGCGTGAAGCCTTGCTCTGCACCTGCGCCGAATGCTGCGCCTCGGCCGCACGCTTCCCGCGCGATCCGATCCAGCTGCCGCTGATTTCAGGCGGGCCCGTGGCCTGCGGGCCCGCCCTTCCTCAACTCGACAGGACCGCGGCTGCCTCCGCGATCCTGGGCGACCCGAAGCCGCACCGTCGAGGACGAACGCCCGCGGCTCCCCAAACCGGAGGCGTCCGATGACCATTATCGCCGTTCCGCTCTCGAAACTGCAAGTCTCCCCGCTCAACGTCCGTATCAATCAGGAGGACGCTGAAAGCACCGACGCGCTCGAGGCGTCGATCCTCGCCCATGGTCTGCTCGAGCCGATGATCGGCCATCCTGTCGCCGATCGGCCGGGCGATTATGCGATCTTCGCCGGCGGCCGTCGCCTGCGCGCGCTTCGCAACCTCGCCGATCGCGGCGAACTGCCCGCCGGCTTCACCGCCGAAATCATCGTCCGCGACCTGAGCGACGAGCAGATCACCGAGGCCAGCACCGCCGAAAATTATCTGCGTCGCGACCTGCGCGAATATGAACTCTACCGCGCCTTTGCGACCGCGCAGCGACAGGGCATCTCGCGCGAGGATCTCGCCCGCCATTTCGGGCAGCGGCAGATCGTCGTCGATCAGATCCTCCGACTGGGCAATCTCCACCCGCTGATCTTCGACGAGCTGGCCGCCGGGCGCCTGACCGATGAATGCGCGCGCGCCTTTGCTGCGACCGAGGACCAGGAGCTGCAGCTCGCCATCTTCTCCGGCCTGCGCCAGAAGCGCCTCGGCCTGCATCCGGTGGAGATCCGCCAGGCGCTCAAGGTCCGCGATCGGGACGACGAGCCCAGGCTGCTATTCGTCGGCCGGGACGCCTATGAAGCGGCCGGCGGCTATTTCGAGCTCGACCTGTTCGACGAGACCGGAAGCTCGGGCCGCGTCGCCAATCCCGAGATCCTGCTCCGCCTCTACGAAGAGAAGCTCGCCGCGACCCGCGAGCGCTACCTCGCCTCGGCCAACCGCGAGTTCCGCTTCGTCGACGCGCGGCCGACCACCGGCGGCCAATATGGCTATGTCGACTATCAGCTCCAGATAGAGGCCCGCCTCTCGCCGCTGTCCCCGGAGGACAAGGCACGTCGGGAAGCGCTCGTCGCGACAAAGACCGCGCTGGAGGATCAGGCACGCGCCCTGCTCCTGGATGACGCAGGCGAACGGCTTCCCGGCCTCGAGGCCGAGGAGGCGGATCTGGACGCGCGCTATGACGCGATCGAGGCCGAGCTCGCGGCGATCGACGCCACCCGCCGCTACCAGCTGCCACGCAAGGGCGACATCGTTGCCGTGCTCGAGGTCGATCGCGCGGGCGTCGCCGGCATCACTTTCTGGTACCCGAGCAAAGCCGCGAAGAAGGAAGCGACCGCCGGGAAGAAGGATCCTGCCATCGCCGAGGGCGGCGCAGCCAATGGCGACTGTGGAGCGACCCGGGCGGCGAATGCGCGCGCACGGGACGAGCTCGGCGTCAACGCCAACGGCATCGAGGTCGCCCGCTCGCTTCGCCGCAGCCTGCTGCGCGCCATATTGATCGAGGATGCCCAACGCGGCGGCGATGTCGCCCGCGACTATCTCGTCTGGTCGCAGCTGCGCGCCGCCGTCTTCGATTTCGGCCGCACCGTCGACACCGGCGCCTTCACCATCTCGGCCGGCATGTACGACAGCACCGCCGACCCCGTCGCGAACCTGCCCTTCCTGAAAGATTGCCGGGCCAGCGAAGTCTGGGACGAGGCCGTTGCCTTCCTCAAGGAACAGAGCTTCATCACCTCGAAGAATCTCGGCGGCGCCTTCATCGACTTCCAGGCCGCAGACCCGCACGTGAAGATGCTCGCGGCCGCCGTCGTCGCCGGCATCTCGCTCAAACGCTCGGTCAACGCCGATGGCTATCGCATCGAGGTCCACGACGTCGTCGCGAACGCGACCTGTCGCTCTTACCCCGAGGCCCTGCGCGAGCTCTGGACGCCCACCACCGCCTTCGTCGATCTGCTGCCGAAGGCTAAGCGCCTCGAGCAGATCGCCGACATGGTCGATGCCAAGACCTTCGCCGCATGGGGCAAGCGCAAGGCCGCAGAGATCAGCGATCTGGTCGTGAAGGTGATGACCGGGCGGTCTCCCTCGCTGAAGGCTGGCGCCGTGTCGAAGGCGAAGGCATGGGTCCACCCGCTCCTGACCTTCGGCCGTCCCGACGTGCTAGAGGCCAGCGTCGCGGAGCGCGAAGCCGCATGACCGCGCTCCTGCTTATCTGGGTCGCCGCCGGCAGCCTGGTCATGGCGTGGGAAGTGGCGCAGATCTGGCGCGACGGCTCCGATCTCGCCACCGTCTGCCGCGCGAGCCGCGCCGAAGCCCGTCTCGCCGGCAACCCGCGCATGGGGGCCATCCTCGGCAACCGCCTCGCCGTCATCGCGATCGTCGTCCTGATCTGGCCCCTGCCGCTCTGGCAGCGCCTGCGGGCGCACGCGCGATGATCGGCCGGCCACATCCCCCGTCCTTCCGATTGTCGGAGCTCCGCCATGGGAGACTTTGAAACATCGCTGCACGATCGCGCCGCCGCCGCCCGCGCCTCCGCTGGCGTCGTCGGCCTCGATCGCAAGCTCAGCCGCGCAGTCGAGCTGGGCAAGGGCATTCGCCTTGAGGCGTGCGACCTCGACCTGCTGGTCGGCATGGGCCTGATCGGCTTGGTGCATCAGGCGAAGGCTCAATATCTGAAGGAACAATCTGCATGTCGGGACGCGAAAAGGCGCTCTATGTCCGGGGCAAATATTGGCTCGACTGGGACACGAAGGCCGACGGCACCAGGCGAAGCCCCTGCCTCACCATCTTCTGGTACGACGAGGCAAAGCGACGTGTCTGCAGCGCTTCGACGCGCACGGCGGATCTGACGCTGGCGGAGAAGGCGCTCGATCGCCGTTTCCTCGCCGATCGGGGCGAAAGCAACGCCTATTGCGAGGCTTGCGGGCAGCCTCTTGCTCGCGCGGCCGAATATCTGCTGACCGACGCGATCGCGGACTATCGCACCGAATGGGGCGATCTGCAGAGCTCGGCCGATTCTATCCGGGCCCGGCTCTCCCACGTCGTCAATTTCCTCGAGCAGGACCGCGAAGGCCCTGGCCTCGCCACCAGCTGCGCCGAAGCTGCCACGACGCCATTCATCCGGCGCTTCCGCGCCTGGTCGCAGGCCGAGCCGGTCACATGGAAGAACGGCAAGGGCGAGGTGACGGTCTCGCGGCCGCGCGCGCCGTCCACCACCGAGGAGTCCGTCGTTCAGCTCATGGCGGCGCTCAACCACGCCTGCGACGCGGATCCGCCGCGATCGACAATGCGGCCCACCTACAGCGCGATCGGACGGAAGAAAGTCAGCCCCCGGCGCAAGCACCGGATCAGCGACGTCGGCATCCTCGCCGCGATGCTCGAATATGCGAAGGACAATCGCAGGCGCCGGCCGCTCCACGCCTTTCTGGTCGCCTCGCTCTGCACCATCGCTCGCCCCGACGCGATCGTCGACATCTCCACCGATCCCGCGCGCCGCCAATGGCACCCGGGTTCGCCGACCATCGACCTCAACCCGGCCGGGCGGATCCAGACGAAGAAATACAGGCCCATGCTGCCGGTGCTCGAGCCGCTCGCCGCCTGGCTGGATATCACCCTGCGCATGACCGCTCCCGCCGACGAGGCGCTACGCCGCGATCGGACCGGTGGCTGGCTGGTCAACTATTACGGCCGCCCCGTCCAAAACGTCGAAAGCGCGTGGGACGCGATGCTGGTCGAGCTGGGCCTCCCCCGCGACCGCGAATGGAAGCCCTACATCCTGCGCCACAGCCTCGCCCAGCTATGCCGCGCGGCCGGCGTCGTGAAGTGGGACCTGCAGGGTTTCATGGGTCACGTCGACGCCGGACAGACCGAAACCTACGCCCCGGGCGGCGAATTCGCCTCCGTCACGAGCGCTCTGAATCGCCTGCTCGAATCCATCGACACCCTCCGCCCGGGCGCCCTCCACCGGAGCGCCACCGGACCGGCCCTAAAGACCGGAACCAAGGAGGCTGAAAAAATGACGTAAAAACAAGGTACAGAGTGGTGGGCGCAGCAGGGTTTGAACCTGCGACCCCTGCGGTGTGAACACAGTGCTCTACCACTGAGCTATGCGCCCACTCTGCGTCGTTCGGTACGGTGTATATCCGCCGATGGCGACGCGGATAGGGTGGGACGCGGGCGCTGTCCAGCCAAAAAAAGCGAAGGCCGCTCGCGCGAATAGCCACGCGGCGGCCCTGCCCCCAAGGTGCCCGTCGTAAAGTGGGCGCCTAAATCAGTTAACCGCGTCCTTGAGCCCCTTGCCCGGCTTGAACTTTGGCTGGCTCGACGCATCGATCTGCATCGGCTCGCCCGTCCGCGGATTGCGACCGGTCGAGGCCTTGCGCTTGGTCACGGAGAAGGTCCCGAAACCGACCAGCCGGACCTCGTCGCCATTTTTGAGCTGCGCGGTAATCGAGTCGAACACGGCCTCGACCGCCTTGGTGGCATCGTTCTTGGTCATGCCGGTGGCCTCGGCAACTGTGCCGATAAGCTCCTGTTTATTCATGCCTTCGTCCCCTACCTGTCTCTCTTTGATGCCAGAACGCTCGCGCCCCGGCGGCGGCGCCCGGCTCGACTCCGCAACGCCGATGCTGCAACAATGGCGACATCTCCGCAAGGGTCTGAAAAGGCCGACAAGCGCAGTGTTTCAGGGCTTTGGCGTCGCTTGCAGTTGCGCCCGCGCATAGCGTTCGAAATCGGGATCGAGCAGCGGCGGCTCCAGCGGCACAACGCGTTCCAGGCGTTCGGCAATATGGTTGAGCACGGCGATCCGCGCCGCCTTTTTGTCATTGGCGTCGAATATAGCCCAGGGTGCCCAACGCGTGTCTGTTTCCCGGAACATCTCCGTCATGGCCGCGACATAATCGGCGCGTCGCGCCCGGTTACGAAAATCCTCGGGAGTTACCTTCCACCGTTTCCAAGGATGGTCGAGCCGATCCGCTAGGCGCCGGTCCTGTTCCGCCTGAGTCACATGAAGGAAGATCTTGATGATCGTGACGCCGTCGGTCTGCTGCTGCGCTTCGAACTCGTTGATCTCGTCATAGCCCCGTCGCCAAGCCCGTTCGTCGGCATAGGCTTCGACCCGCTCGACCAGCACGCGCCCGTACCAGGTGCGGTCGAAAATCGCGATCCGTCCCTTGCCCGGCAACTTCTGCCAGAAGCGCCAGAGAAAGTGCCGGCCGCGCTCTTCGTCGGTCGGCGCGCCGATCGGCCACACGCGAAAATGCCGGGGGTCCCATCCGCTGGTCAGCCGCTGGATCGCGCCACCCTTGCCGGCCGCGTCCCATCCCTCGAACAGGATCATGGTCCGCAGGTTGCACACGACATGCGCGACATGCAGCCGGCCCAGGCGCTTCTGCACCTCCGCCAACGCGGCCTCATAGTCGCCGTTGAAGGGTTCACCCTTCTCATAGTTAGCAAGATCGACTGCCAAGCGTCACCACTCCACCCGACCCGATCCCATGATCGTCGGGACAGGATGGTTTAATCGCAGGAGTCGGTAAACAGTTTCCCTACCGTCCAGCTATGGGACAGATCACAGGCAGATCGATAGCGGCGACAAGAGGGGGAAAGCGGGTCGCCCTCCCCCTTCATCCTCAGGACTTTTGCGGCTCGACCACACGGATGTTGAGTTCGCGCAATTGCTTCAGGCTGACCTGCGACGGGGCCCCCATCATCAGGTCCTCGGCCTTCTGGTTCATCGGGAAGAGCACGACTTCACGGATGTTCGGCTCGTCAGCCAGCAGCATGACGATGCGGTCGATGCCCGGTGCCGAACCGCCGTGCGGCGGCGCGCCGAACTTGAACGCGTTGAGCATGCCCGAGAAATTCTCCTCGACCTGCTCCTGCGTGTAGCCGGCGATCTCGAACGCCTTGTACATGATCTCCGGGCGGTGGTTCCGGATCGCGCCCGACGACAGCTCGACGCCGTTGCAGACGATGTCATATTGATACGCGAGGATGTCGAGGGGATCCATCGTCTCCAGCGCTTCCATCTCGCCCTGCGGCATCGAGAACGGGTTGTGGCTGAAGTCGATCTTCTTGTTCTCCTCGTCATATTCGAACATCGGGAAGTCGACGACCCAGCAGAATTTGAACACGCCCTGTTCGATCAGCCCGAGTTCCTCGCCGACCCGCGTGCGCGCCGCGCCCGCGAGTTTGGCGGTGGGCAGTTCCTTGCCGGCCGCGAAGAACACGCCGTCGTCCGGCCCGAGGCCCAGTGCGGCGATCAGCTTCGCGGTGGCTTCCTCGCCATGGTTCTTGGCGATCGGGCCGCCGGCTTCGCCGCCCTTGATGTTGATGTAGCCGAGGCCGGCATGACCCTGCGACCGCGCCCAGTCGTTCATGTCGTCGAAGAATTTGCGGCTCTTGGCGCCTGCACCCGGCGCCGGGATCGCGCGTACGACACCGCCGCCCTCGACGATGCGGGCGAAGAGGCCGAAGCCCGAGCCAACGAAATGTTCGGTGACGTCGGTGATCTCGAGCGGGTTGCGCAGGTCGGGCTTGTCCGAACCATAGCGCAGCATCGCATCCTTATAGGCGATGCGCGGGAACGGTGCCGGGGTGACGGCACGGCCATTGGCGAACTCCTCGAACACGCCATGCAGCACCGGCTCGATCGCGGCGAACACGTCTTCTTGCGTCACGAAGCTCATCTCGAAGTCGAGCTGGTAGAATTCGCCCGGCGAGCGGTCGGCGCGCGCATCTTCGTCACGGAAGCAGGGTGCGATCTGGAAATAGCGGTCGAAGCCGGCAACCATGAGCAACTGCTTGAACATCTGCGGCGCCTGGGGCAGCGCGTAGAATTTGCCCGGATGGATGCGGCTGGGCACCAGAAAGTCGCGTGCGCCTTCGGGCGACGAGGCCGTCAGGATCGGAGTCTGATATTCGGTGAAGCCCTGGTCGATCATGCGGCGCCGGATCGACGCGATCACGTTCGAGCGCAGGACGATGTTCGAATGGATCCGGTCGCGGCGCAGGTCGAGGAAGCGATAGCGCAGACGGATATCTTCCGGATAGTCCGCCTCGCCTGCGACCGGGAGCGGCAGCTCCTGAGCCACCGACTGGACGGCGACGTCGCGGGCGCGGACCTCGATCGCGCCGGTCGCGAGGTTCGGGTTCACCGCCTCGGGCGCGCGGGCGACGACGTCGCCGGTGATGGTGACGACCGACTCGACGCGCAGCCGTTCGAGCTGCTTGAACGCCTCCGATTCGATGTCGGTGACGATCTGGGTGAGACCATAATGGTCGCGCAGGTCGACGAACAGCAGATTGCCATGGTCACGCTTGCGGTGCACCCAGCCGGAGATACGGACCTGGGTTCCGACGTGCTCGGAGCGGAGCTGGCCGCAGCTGTGCGTGCGATAGGCGTGCATGGGTAGGTTCAACTTTCCGGTGAAATTGCGAGCGGTGCGCTTCGCGCGGGCGCGCGGTGCTTGTCAAGCGTTGTAACCCGGCTATGCACGTCGCCATGCACATTCACCCACTCATTAGCGACAGCGCGACCCTCGCCAATCTCTGCACCCGGCTCTCCCAGTCGCCTTTCGTGACGGTCGACACCGAGTTCATGCGCGAGAGCACCTACTGGCCCGATCTCTGCCTGATCCAGATCGCCAACAGCGAAGAAGCGGCCGCGATCGACCCGAAGGCGAAGGATATCGACCTGACGCCACTGCTCGATCTGCTCGTCGACAACCCCGACGTGCTCAAGGTCTTCCACGCCGGCGGCCAGGACCTGGAGATCGTCCACAACCTGACGGGCAAAACCCCGCATCCGATGTTCGACACACAGGTTGCGGCGATGGCGATGGGGATGGGCGAGCAGATCGGCTATTCCAACCTCGTAGAAAGCTTGCTCGGCATAAAGCTCGACAAAGGCGCGCGCTTCACCGACTGGGCCCGGCGCCCGCTCGACAAGCGGCAGATCGATTACGCGATCGGCGACGTCACCTATCTGGCTGAGCTTTTCCCGCGGATGCTCGACAAGCTGCGCAAGACCGGGCGCGGCGGCTGGCTCGACAATGAGATGGAGCGGCTCTGCGATCCCGCCAGCTACGCGAACGAGCCCGATCTCGCCTGGACGCGCATTCGCCTGCCCAGTCGCAAGGCCGAGGTTCTTGGCCGACTCAAGGCGATCGCCGCCTGGCGCGAACGCGAAGCGCGCTCGAAGAACCTGCCGCGCGGCCGCATCGCCAAGGACGAGACGCTGGCCGACCTCGCCTCGCATCCGCCGAAGGTTCAGTCGGACCTGTCGCGTGTGCGCGGCCTGTCGCCCAGTTGGGCGCAGAACGACATCGGCGCCCGCCTGATGACCGCGATTGCCGAGGCACGCCCCCTGCCCGACGCCGAGATGCCGGCGCGCGAGGACCGCAAGCCGGGGCTCGGCAAGGAGGGCGCTCTGATTGCCGACTTGCTCAAACTGTTGCTGAAGGTCCGCTCACGCGACGCCGACGTTGCCCCGCGCCTGATCGCCCGTTCGGAAGAACTCGAACTGCTGGCCGCGGGCGTTCGCGACCTGCCGATGCTCTCGGGCTGGCGGAACGACGTCTTCGGCAAGGATGCGCTCGCGCTGGTCGAAGGAAGGCTGGCCTTCAGCGTCCGGAACGGCAGGATGGTGATGTCGGCGCTGGAAGGCGGGACCGCAGACTGAGCCTGCTGCGGCTCGCCGTCAGTCGAGGACCAGACGCGGTTCGAGCCCAAAGGCGCTTGCCAGCGTTCGGTGACGTCGCTCTACCGTTTCGCCGTGAAGCAGCGCATTGTCCCTGTCCAAGCGCAGTTCGAGCGCGCCCGGCGCCAGCGACAGCCGGCTCCCCGTGAGCGCATCGGCAACGCCGCCGGAAAAGCGCTGCCCGAGACGCAGCGCGAGACCCCAGCGTTCGGCGGTCACGATCTCTGACGGCGAACAGATGCTGCTGATGACCGGCACCAGCCCATTACCGCCAAAGCTGGTCCACAAGGCATGCGCCATCATCCCGCGGCCGCGCGAATCGATACCGACCCAATTACCGTGCAGCGCCGTCTCGACACCGCGTTCAGCGCGAAACTCGGGGTGGGCGCGCCAGCCCACGTCGGCGAGCAGGCAGGTGGCATGGCGCACGCGCGCATCCTCGCGGCCCTCGCCTTCGAACAGCGGCGCGATCCAGCGTTCGAGCAGATCGCCATGCTCGGGAAAGCGGCCCTGGCGGGCCCCCTCTTCGCGGGTCGATGCGATCAGGGGATCCTGCGCGCGCTGATAAGGAGAGAGTTCCTCGTAGAGCAGCCCCTCGCGCAGGCCATAGGCCGAGACGATCAGTTCGCTCGATCCGAGCTCCCGAACCACATGGGTCAGTAACGAGGCCGCATGAGACATGGTGGGAATGCGCGACCCCGAAAGTCCGACAACCTCCCTGAGCCGCTTGCGGTCGAGATGGGCGAGCACCCGCACGAGATGCTGGGCGTTTTCGGGCGGCATCCAATAATGATGGACGATCGGCAGTGGATAGTTGGTCAGATACATGTCGAGGCGGGCGAGCGAGCGCCAGGAGCCGCCGACCATGTAGAAGGGGAGCCCCGCCCCCTTGCCTTTCCACCCCGCCTTGTCGAGCGTCCGTGCTATCAGCGCGCGCAGGGCACGGGGCCCGTTGGCCTTGACCGCATCGATACGCAGCACGCCCAGCGGAAAGGAGCTGGTCTCGCGCACCTCGCCATCGATGACCCGGGCAAGTTCCAGGCTTCCGCCGCCCAGATCGCCGACGATGCCGTTGGCCTCCGGGATCGAGGCGATGACGCCGAGTCCGGCGATGCGCCCTTCATCGTCACCCGAGAGGATTTCGACCGAAAGCCCCAGTTCGAGCACGCGGTCGATGAAGATCTTGCCATTGCTGGCGTCGCGGACGGCTGCCGTCGCCACGGTGCGCGGGTTGGGAACGCCCATCTGCTCCGCCAAGCGCTTGAAACGCGACAAGGCGTGGAGCGCGCGTTCCATCGCTTCGGGATCGAGCGCCCCCGTGCGGGCGAGCCCCTTCCCCAGCCCGGCCATCACCTTTTCGTTGAACAGCGCCGCCGGCACCCGCGCCGGACCGTCATAAATGACGAGGCGAATCGAGTTGGAGCCAATGTCGATGATTCCGACACGGGTATGGCCCGGCGCCGGATGCTTGGCGCGACGAAACATCGAAATCGCTGGCATAGACCTCCGCTCTAACGCAAATCCGCTCGGGATCGGAAGCGGTAAGTTGTGCCTTGGTTCCTTGCGCGCCTTGCCCGGAGGGCGCCGAGCGTGGCAGGCGAAGCCATGAGCCTGCCCATCAAACCCGCCATTGCCTGGCCGCTTCTTGGCCTCTTGCTGCTCGCGGCCGGGCTGGCCCTATGGCTCGCCTTACCGTCAACCGACAGCCATGTGCTGGGGATCTTCCGCTTCGATCCCTCCTGCGCGCTGGTCCCCTTGGCGAGCCTCCTCACCAATGCCGGCGGCTTCATCACCCTCGGACCGGTCGCACTGGCGGCGGTGCTTCTCCTGGCATTCAGACGCCAGAAGGCCGAGGCCCTGTGGCTGTTCCTGGCAGTCGGATCTGGCCGCCTGTTCGTCGAAGCCGCGAAGGAAATTCTGGCGCGCCCGCGCCCACCCCTCGTCGGCCGGCTGGACGAGGTCACGAGCCTCAGCTTCCCCAGCTCGCACGCTGCGGGATCGATGCTGACGATGCTCGCGCTTGCCTTGCTCTTTGCCCGCGATCGAAACTGGCTTACGCCGGTCCTGGCTGGTTTCGCGCTGGCCGTGGGCTGGAGCCGGCTTGCGCTTGGCGTTCACTGGCCCAGCGACGTGCTGGCGGGCTGGGGCGTCGCATTGATCTGGATCGGGATTGCCAGCCGCTGGCTGCCAAGAGCTGCGGGCCCATACGCCTGACCGACGCTCAGGTCCGGCGCAGCGACAGCTTCGGCACCGAACCGCTCTTGCGCAACGCCGCGCCGCGTCCCGACAGCGAAGGGTTCGTCATGAAATAGCGGTGAAGGTTGAACGGCCGCTTGCCCAGTGCCACGCGCTCATATTTGCCGTCAGGCATCAGCTGCCAGCTCTGCTCGTCGTCGATCAGATTGGCGACCATCACCTGGTCCAGTATCTGCGCATGGACCGTCGGGTTCTCGATCGGCAGCAGATATTCGACGCGCCGATCGAAGTTGCGCGGCATCCAGTCGGCCGAGCTGATCAGCACCTTCGCCTTGCGGTTGGGCAGCGCCGCGCCATTGCCGAAACAGACGATGCGGCTATGCTCGAGGAAGCGGCCCACCACCGACTTGACCCGGATATTCTCCGACAGTCCCGGCACGCCGGGCCGCAGGCAGCATATGCCGCGAATGACCAGATCTATCTCCACGCCTGCGGCGCTGGCACGGTAGAGCTTCTCGATGATCGCAGGATCGACCAGCGAGTTCATCTTGGCCCAGATCGCGGCGGGGCGACCTTCCCGCGCATGATCGATTTCGGCGTCGATCAACCGAGCGAGTTCGTCGCGCATGCCGTGGGGCGAGATCGTCAGCAGGTTGAGGTCGACCGGTTCGACATAGCCGGTGATGTAGTTGAACAGCTGCGCCGCATCGCGCCCCAGCCGGGGATCGGCGGTGAAGAAGCTGAGATCGGTGTAGATGCGCGCCGTGATCGGGTGATAATTGCCCGTGCCGAAATGGCAGTAGGTCTTGTGCCCGTCGGCCTCCCGCCGGACGACCATCGAAACCTTGGCGTGGGTCTTCCAGTCGATGAAACCATAGACGACCTGGACGCCGGCGCGCTCCAGTTGCGACGCCCAGAGCAGATTCTGCTCCTCGTCGAAGCGCGCCTTGAGCTCGACCACCGCCGTAACCGACTTGCCCGCCTCGGCTGCATCGACCAGCGCGCGGATCACCGCCGACTGCTTGCCTGCGCGGTAGAGCGTCTGCTTGATCGCGACGACGTCGGGGTCCTGCGCCGCCTGCCGCAGGAAGGCGAGCACCACGTCGAACGTCTCATAAGGGTGATGGACGACGATGTCCTTGGCGCGGATCGCCGCGAAGCAGTCGCCACCATGTTCGCGGATGCGCTCGGGAAAGCGTGGACTGAACGGCGTGAACTTCAGGTCCGGCCGGTCCTCCTCGACCAGCTGCGCGAGATCGGCAATCCCCAGGAAGCTGCCCGATTCGGTGACAAAGCTATCCGCGCCGCCGATCTGATCCTTCCAGAGCGGTTCGAGCGAAGCGGACATGCCGCCCTCCAGCTCGATCCGGATCACCCGGCCACGCCGCCGCCTCTTAATCGCGGTGCGGAAATAGAGGACCAGATCCTCGGCTTCTTCCTCGACCTCGATGTCGCTGTCGCGAATGATGCGCAGCGCGCCATGGCCGCGCACCTCGTAACCGGGAAACAGGAGATGCGTGAAATGCCGCACCAGCGTCTCGATCGCGACATAACGAGCGCCGCCACGCGGCAGGCGGATGAACCGCGGCAGCGTCGCCGGTACCATCAGCAATTCGAACACCTGCTCCCCATCGGACAGCCGCGTCAGGTCGAACAACAGGCTGAAGCCCTTGTTCGGGATGAACGGAAAGGGATGGGCCGGGTCGAGTGCCTGCGGCGTCAGCACGGGGAAGATCTGCTCGCTGAAATAGCGTTCCAGCCATTCGGCGTCAGACCCCTCGATCTCGCCCTCCTCGAGGACGACGATGCCTGCCTCGGCCAGCTCTTCGCGGAGTCGATCCCACACCGTCTGCTGGTCGGTCATCAGCTGGTCGGCGCGGTCACTGGCGCCTTCGAGTTGCTGGGCGACCGTCAGACCGTCGGGCGAGAGGCTATCGACGCCTTCGAGCAATTGCGCCTTCAGGCCGGCGAAGCGCACCATGAAGAACTCGTCGAGGTTGTTGCCCGAGATCGACAGGAAGCGGAGCCGCTCGAGCAGCGGATGCGCGGGGTTGGACGCTTCGTCCATCACCCGCTGGTTGAACGCCAGCCAGCTCGCCTCGCGGTTGAAATAGCGCTCGCGCAGCGGCACCGGTTCGGGCGGGATCGGGCTCCCGATCAGCTCTGCGTCATGCGATTGGGGTTCGATCGAGTCCATGGCCGTCCACTATAGCAGCCTATATGTATCTTCCGTGACTCCGATCGCCGCAAGCGCTTCCTTGGCGACCACCAGCGTGATCGGCCGCCGCCGCGCCAGCGCCGCCTCGTCGAGCGCGTCGACCAGCCGGCCGAGCGCGACATAGCTGCGCTCAATCCGGGGGACGACATAGCGCACAACCTCCGGCCGCGCCTCCAGTCCGCGATTGTTGATCAGCTTTTCGACCAGAGCGGTCATCAGCGCGCTATCGGGCTCCTCGATCGCCACATGCTGGCTGGCGAGCAGGCGCGAGCGCAGGTCGGGCAACTTGATCTTCCAGCGCGCGGGCGGCTGGTCGGCGGCGAGCAGCAGCGGCTTGCGATCGGCCTGCGCCGCATTCCACGCGTGGAACAGGCGCTCCTCGTCCTGCGTCTCGGCATTGTCGACGAAGCGGCCGCCGGTCTTCGCCGCGAAGATGCGCCCGAGCAGGCTCCGTCCCGATTTCCGCGGCCCGGTCAGCACGCTCGCCATCACCGGCCAGAGCGACCAATGCTCCAGATGGCGTACCGCGGTGCGGTTGGCGTCGCCGACGATGAAATCGCGTTCATTCGCTTCCGCCGGCCATTGAAAGGGCAGCGCGATCTGGTCGGTCATGGAGCCGGAGCGGCGGCGCGTCTGATGCGGAAGCCCGTGCCGACGTCCTCGACCTGCCAGCCGCGTGCGACCAGCGCCTCACGCAGCGCGCTGGCCGGCCCGGAGAAGGCGACGCGCAGACTGCTGGTGCCTCCGAGCGCCAGGCTGCCCGTCTGGACCGATGTGACGCCGGTGAGCGCGCGCAGCTGAGCTTCCTGCGCGCGGAGCGCGGCGGCGTCCGGCGTTTCGATCTGGAGCGTGACGTTCGTGGTCGCGGCAGCGGCCATCTGGTCGAGCACGTCGTCGATCGGCACTTCCTCGGCCGGCGTCTCGATCACGAGCGAGCGGTCTCCGCGCATCGCGCCTTCCTGCAGCGCGCGCGTATAGGCCGCGTCGATCCGCTGCACCGCGCGGTCGAGCATCGTCGACAGGCCATCGCCCGTATCGGCCGTCAGCGTGAACTGGTCGATCACGGTCGCGTCGGGGCCGTAGCGCGCGACGAAGCGGCCGATCACCGGACCGCCCGGCCATTGGCGGAACAGGGTCGCCTCGGGCACGACGATATTGGCCGCGCCATATTGGTCGAGCAGCATCCGCCACCAGCTGCGCCCCGGGCGGCGCGCCTGCGCTGCGTTGAGCAGGACCGGATCGGCACCGGTACCCGACACGCGCACATAGTCGATCGGGCTGTTGCCGGCGCGGAAGCGGGCCCACGCCTTCTGCCATTCGGTGCGGCGCTCGAAGCTGATCGGGGTGGCACCGCTCCATTCGACCGGAATGACGAGCATCGGCGCCGAGCGGCGAACGGCACCCTTCACGCCCAACAGTTCGCCGGCGCGCGCGCGGTCGAACAGCACGCCCAGCGTCGCGACGTAGCGGTTGGGACCGACCTGCTCGCGCTCGACGACGATCCCGCCGCTGATCGAATCGAGCGTCGAATCGGGCAGACCCGGCGCATTCTCGACCGGCTTGCCGTTGACCCGCGCCCACAGCATCTTCCAGCCCTTGCGCTGCGCCTCGCGCCAGCCGCCGTAGCGCGCCTGGTCGGCCGTGCGCGCCGCGACGTCGACCTTGATCCCGCTCACCTCATAGCTGCCCGATCCGTCGATCGGCGGCACGCCGCGCTCGTCCGCCCGCTCCAGCTGCGCAAAGGCGAGCGCCCCCAGCAGCGCTCCGGCGCCGAGGATGGACAGGGGGATGGGACGGAAAAAGCGTTTGGCGAAGGTCACGCAGTGCCTTTTGGCGACTTGGCCGTGGAAATCCAAGCACGATATGTCTAGGGGCCTGCAACATGAGCAGCAACGATCAAGAATCCTACACCTACGCCAAGGCCGGCGTGTCGATCGCGGCGGGCAATGCCCTGGTCAAGGCGATCGCGCCCCTCGCGCGGGCGACGCGCCGTCCGGGCGCCGATGCCGATCTGGGCGGGTTCGGCGGCTTCTTCGACCTCAAGGCGGCCGGCTATCATGATCCGCTGCTCGTTGCGGCGAATGACGGCGTCGGCACCAAGCTGAAGCTGGCGATCGATAGCGGCCGCCATGACGGCGTCGGCATCGACCTCGTCGCGATGTGCGCGAACGATCTGATCGTCCAGGGCGCCGAGCCGCTCTTCTTCCTCGACTATTTCGCGACCGGCCGCCTCGACAATGGCGTCGCCGAGCGCGTCATCGCGGGCATCGCCGAAGGCTGCAAGATCGCCGGCTGCGCGCTGATCGGCGGCGAGACGGCCGAAATGCCGGGCATGTATGCCGACGGTGACTATGACCTTGCCGGCTTCTGCGTCGGCGCGGTCGAGCGCGACCAAGCGCTTACCGGCAATCGCGTCGCGTCCGGCGACATCATCCTCGGCCTCGCTTCCTCGGGCGTTCATTCGAACGGCTTCTCGCTCGTGCGCCGTCTGGCGGCCGACAAGGGCTGGAAGCTCGACCGCCCTGCCCTGTTCGATCAGGACGTGCTGCTGATCGAAGCGCTGATGGCGCCGACGCGCATCTATGTCCGCTCGCTGCTGCCCGTCGTCCGCGCCGGCCGGGTCCGTGCCATGGCCCACATCACCGGCGGCGGCCTGCTCGAGAATATCCCGCGCGTGCTGCCCGAAGGGCTCCACGCCCATATTGATGCCGACACTTGGGAGCAGCCGCGCCTGATGGCCTTCCTCCAGGCGCAGGGCAATATCGAGCCCGAGGAAATGGCGCGCACCTTCAACTGCGGCGTGGGCATGGCGGTGATCGTCTCGGCCGACGATGTCGAGACGGTGACGTCGGAACTGACTGCCGCCGGTGAGACGGTCTTCCGCATCGGCCATATCGCCGAGGGCGACAAGGGCTGCACCGTCAAGGGCAGCGCCGAGACCTGGAGCGCCCGCGCCGACTGGTCGGCCACGCATCTCGGCTGAGCCGGGATCGCCTGCCTCCGGGCATCGACGAGGTTCTGAACGCGTGACCGACAAGACCCCGATCGCCATCCTGATCTCGGGCCGCGGCAGCAACATGGCCGCACTGATCGAGGCGTCGCGCGCAGCCGACTGCCCCTATGCGGTCGTCCTCGTCGCATCGAACGATCCCGAGGCGGCCGGCCTCGACCATGCCCGCGCCGCCGGCATCGCGACCTTCGCACACAGCCACAAGGGCCTGAAGCGCGCCGAATTCGACGCCATCATCGACGCCGCCCTGCGCGAGGCAGGCGTGCGCTTCGTCGCGCTGGCCGGTTATATGCGCATCCTGAGCGAGGGCTTCATCGCGGGCTGGGAAGGTCGGATCGTCAATATCCATCCTTCGTTGCTGCCGAAATATAAGGGCCTCGACACCCATCTGCGCGCGATCGAGGCGGGCGACGCGGAGGCCGGCTGCTCGGTCCATGTCGTGACGCCTGAGCTCGACGATGGCGAGGTGATCGCCCAGGCCCGCGTGCCGATCCTGCCCGGCGACACGCCCGAGACATTGGCCGATCGCGTGCTGATCGAGGAACACCGCCTGGCGGTGTT
>Ga0233425_10003372_pt1 | contig 29116 bp, 34 predicted proteins | sample Watercolumn_Towu_2_FD_181712 | JGI IMG/M metagenome (GOLD analysis project Ga0233425, IMG submission 181712) | Freshwater microbial communities from Lake Towuti, South Sulawesi, Indonesia - Watercolumn_Towuti2014_140_MG | ecosystem: Environmental > Aquatic > Freshwater > Lake | place...
AAAAAATGAACTCGTTGCATTTGGCAAAGCACAGATGATTTCTAAGGATATGCAACACAAAGAAAACGGTATTGCTGTGAACATAGAACGCGTGTTTATGAATCCAGGAATATATCCGAGAATAGATTGACGCCACTAAAAAGGAGTAATCTTTATAAATCTCTCATCATTTCTCGTTATTATGATTGCAAAAACACTATCACATATTGTATTAGGATTAGGATTAACATTTTCTTCAGGATGTCCATCAGAGGAAGTTGCAAATACTGTTACAGGCTCTCCTCAAATATCAGAAACACAATTAACAACATTTCAACACGTTTATCTTTATGCAATGCCTGCTTCATTACAAAGCACAGTAACACCAAGAGAGCGCGAGGTTATTCGCGGACAATTATCTCATGAATTAGGAAATATTACTCAAGAACAAGAATCTGCAATTACTCGCGATTTAATTATAAGAACATATACTGCATTTAATGGAAAAATACAGGGAACTCCTGAAACAAAACAAGATATGCTTCCTACACAGTATGAAGTGGGATTGCTCAGAACACTTGCAGATGAAAAAGGCATTGATCCTGCAGTTATTTCAGAACAAGAATCAAGATTATTAAGAAGTTTATCTCAGCAACTTATTTCAATGGATTTTTGCGAAAAAACGAGAGAAAATGATTATTATGGCATGTATTTTATTTTTGATACTGAATTGTCCTTAGGACGATTTATTATAGGAAATGATTCTCAACAAAGAAGAGCATTTGAAGAACCATTAGTTAAAAACAGTTACAAAATTCTTCAAGATAACTTTTCAACTAGCAGAAAGCCATCAGTTGTAGAATATCGCGATTGCTTATCTGTTGTTCAAGAAATTGCATATGTCAATGAAATAGATACAAATTCCTATGAAACAAGATTAGTTACTGCAGGGTATGAAGGTTTAACAGCATTAACAATAACTACTATGGAAGAGAATTGCTCTGACCCTCAAAATGTATGTGAAGTTCCTTATACAAGAGATGATATATGTTTCTTGAATGCTCTTGCTGAACTAAACAGGATTGATCACACAGTTTATGACAGACGTCTTCGTGCAACAATCAGTGCATCATATGACCGTGCAATACAAGCTGGACAAACAACTGAAGAAGAAAAAGACCTTGCTTTAGATGTATTATTTAATTCCACAGATTTTCCATGCGAAAGAGGATTACAGTAAATTTTTGTATTACACCTGTTTCATAAATTCTTCTCTGTCAAAATCTATTTCATTTATAGTGAAGGTACCAAATAATTGAGCAAGAATAAGTACCTTCACTATTCTGCCAAAGACACCACCTGCTCAACTAATTGTGTCTTTGGCTATAGAATTTTTTGAGAATTTTAATAAGTTCTCAAGAAGAGAGTAATGGAAGCAAAATTAAGATAACCCCTCAGATATTATCATTAATTATTTTTTATTAACTTAATAACATTCAAAATTAAAACAAAAAGCAGTACTAAAAATAAAGGGGTAACCAGCAGATTATAATTTAACGCAGAAGAAATATCTCCATGAAGCAAGCTTGATAATGCTCTTGTAAGACCACAGGCAGGACATTCACAATTAGCAAATAATCCTGTTGCAGGACAATTATTATTAAAAATAAAGGGGAGGATTATTGCTTTAAAAATACAGTTAAAGGGAGAATATAATAAGTAGTGTGTTGGAACAATTATTAAAATAAAGAATATCATAAAAATATTGAATACAATTGCGAGAGGAGTATTAAAACTGATACAATCTAAACAAAAGTTAAAAAATCTTTTTAAAAAAATATTATTCATTAATCCATGTTATGTCTTGGAAAGGGTGTTTTGTTGCAATAAGTATTATGTCTATCAACCACCATATCCCGCACCCACCAAAAGTTAATAGTTTTAATATACCTAACCCAACATGACCCATAATAAACCTATCTATCCCTAATTGACCAAAGAGAATAGACATGATCAAGGTCAGAACCCAATTGACTTTTTTCGCCATGTTTTCACCTCACCAAATAAAAATAAAAAAATTAAACATTCAGTTTGTCAGCGTATGTTGCAACAACTGGGATTTCCCATTTCTTGCCCATCAATACTTGGATGATTGCAATCAAGCTGATAATGAGCATTACTATTGACAGCAATGGACCAATGACCCATCCGATAAATGGAACCATGGTGATTATCCATACTGCAACCCAGACCAGCAACAGCACTAATCCTTGCTTTGCATGGAAATGGACAAAATCATCATCCTTTTTTACTAACAATGGTATTAATACTAATATGCCCAAATAGGACAAAATTCCGAAAACTGTTTGTTCTCCTGTTAATTTAGCCATAGTTTTAAATCCGTATTGGATTTATTCACCCCAAGAAATTCTAATAAATCAGCATATATATAGTTTACTGTTTTTTTACAGCTAAAACTATATAAACCTCCTTCGAGAAATGCAGGAATATGGAAGAAATGCGATTCAAAGAGTTTATTCTTGACCAGTTTCAGATTAATGCAATCAAGGCAATTGAACAAAATGAGTCAGTTGTTGTTACTGCGCAAACAGGGTGCGGAAAAACACTGATAGCAGATTATATTATTGACAAATACATTCATTCGGGCAAGCGCATTATTTATACTGCTCCTATTAAAGCATTATCAAATCAAAAATTCAGGGATTTCAAAAAAGCATATGGTGCAGAAAATGTTGGTCTTATGACAGGCGATGTTGTCATTAATTATCATGCGCCTGTTGTTATCATGACCACTGAAATCTATAGAAATATGCTTCTTTGCCATGACACGTCTCTGGAAAATGTGTGCTACGTTGTTTTCGACGAAATCCATTACATTAATGACATTGAGCGTGGTACAATCTGGGAAGAGTCTATTATCTTTTCTCCAGACTCTGTGAGATTTCTCTGCCTCAGTGCAACAATTCCAAATGCTAGAGAATTTGCTGACTGGATACAAAGCATCAAAAATCATGCTGTGCGTGTTGTTACAAATGAAAATCGCGTTGTGCCGTTGAAACATCTTGTCTTTGATGCGTATCTTGGATTAACAGATACGAATGCAGTTGCGCAGCACATCAAAGAGATTGAAAACATTCCTGATTATTATGAATCAAGATTGAGAAAAAAGAAACAAAAGAAAAAAAGAGATTATAGGCTTCCGTATCATGTTGATCTCATTAAAGATTTGCGTGCAGCAAACTTCCTGCCGTGCATTTTTTTCGTGTTTTCCAGAAAAGCAACGCAGGAAAAAGCTGAGGAGCTTATCAAGCAGAATAATTTTGCAGATAATAAAGATGTGCAGTTTATTCTAAACATGTACAACAAATATGTTACAGAAGAAATCCGCAGTCTGGAATCCAGCAGAAACCTAAAACGCTTTGTGCAAAAAGGCGTTGCAATCCATCATGCAGGCATGCTGCCAAAGCAAAAAGAATTAGTCGAAGAATTATTTGCTGCAGGAGTCATTAAAGTGTTGTATGCAACAGAAACATTTGCAGTCGGCATTAATATGCCTGCAAAAGCTGTATGTTTTAACACTCTGGAAAAATACGACGGCATAACATTTAGATATTTGCATACAAAAGAATATTTTCAGCTTGCAGGACGAGCTGGAAGAAGAGGCATTGATAAAGAAGGCTATGCAATTGCGCTTCTTAACAGGAACAGGGATGAGATTGAAAAAATCAAAAAACTGACTGAGAAAGATACTGAGCCAATCATTTCTCAGTTTGAGCTGTCTTATAATACTGTATTGAATTTACTTCAGCAGCATGATGAGAGGGAAACAGAAATTATTTTGAAAAAAAGTTTTGATTATTATTTGAAAAAGAAAAAATATGGCAACATTCGTGTCATGGCAAGTTTTCACAATAAACTCAAGATACTGCAAAAGATGGGGTATGTCAATCAAGATAGAACATTGACAGAAAAAGGAACATTTGCAAGAATGATTTATGCGTATGAACTCATGATTGCAGAGTTCTGCACATCAGAGCTTGTTCATGAAATGAATGACATTGGCTTTTTGACAACATTAGCTACAATTATGTATGAAGGAAAGCGCGGGATAAAATTTTTCAGAAAAGAAGACAGAAAAGGCGTAGGCAATGTATTGCATGTCTTAAGTAAAAATCCATTTGTGTTCAAAAAAATGAACATTGGTGTTTTCAAAGGATTGTATCCTATTATTGCACATTGGTACAACAGCGGAGACTTCACAAAAATGATGGAATTCTCTAACATGCTTGAGGGTGATTATATCAGAATGTTCAGGCAGATTCTTGATATGCTGAAACAAGTCAAGCGTGCAACATGGGATTATGATTTAATTGCTGTTGTTGAACGATGCACAATAAAAATAGATAGAGATGTTGTGAAAATTGAGTTGTAAAAAAACATTAAGAAAAATATAAATGTGATTCTACTCGTGGCGAGCGGCATGCAGTAGCAAATTCAGTTGGACAAATATAAGAATGTGCAAGACTGTCGTGCACTGCATCAGTAATATCTCCTATGCATCCTCTAAATGTCCTAATATCTCGTACATCTGTTGGTGTTCCTTGTTTAGGGAATCCAACTTGATGAAGATCAATTTTGTCATGATTGCCTGTTCCAACAAAACAATATATTAAGTCAGGATGTAATGGATTTGGGAAATTTGCTGAAACAACAGTAAGTCCACTTGCTTCTTCATGAAGATGATATAACATTTCTTCTAAATAACCAGGATTATATGCCGCTTGTTCATATGGTTGCATTGCTAATGCTTTTGTTCGTACAAGGGCTTGTTCAATAATCTCAACAGGAACAGATGCTGCTTGGAAAATTTGTATTGGTTTTGTCATTGCTCCAGAAACCTCGCTGTTTGTAAATCGATCTCCTCTTTCTATAGGTCGAAAAACTTGATGATATCCTTTTGCGTCAGAAATTTTTGCTGGATCTACAATTGTATATCCTACGCGAGCTGAGAATCTTCTTCTTTTTTTTTCGTGGGGATTATACCCTACCACTAAGTCAAATTTAACTCTTCCAATAGGATGTGTAGAATGGTTGATTTCTTGAAACCATTCGAGACGGTGATATTGAGGTGCATCTGGTGGAGAAGGTGTGTCTCCTCCATTTGGATGAAGCAATGCATGTATTTGCTCTTGTATTAGTTGTTTTAACGCTTTTCCTTGAGCACATGCAGAACCATGACTTATACTATCCATCTCAAGAGAAAATCCCCTGTCTTTTTTAATAATTCCTCTAAAAAAACAGAGAATACTTTATATATTGGCATGAAATTATAAGGTCATGGCAAACTTTTGGAATATTGTCAATTCAGTCATTGAACGCAGTGATATATTGCTGGAAGTTATAGACAGCAGAATTCCTGATTTTACAAGAAATCAAGAAGTGGAAGATAAAGTCAAACGAGCAGGAAAAAGACTTATTCTTGTGTTAAATAAAGTTGATCTCATCAGTCAGCAGGTTGCTGAACAGGAAAAAAAGCGGTTGTCAAAAGAATATCCTGTTGTTTTTGTTTCAACAAAAGAGCATCATGGAACAAAGTTATTGCGAGAAGCAATCCTCAGCAGAACTGAAAAGTTTGAAGTTGTTGTGGGAGTTCTCGGATATCCTAACACAGGAAAAAGTTCAGTTATTAATGTGTTGAAAGGCAGAAAAGCAGCATCAACAAGTTCTCATGCAGGACATACGCGGGCAATGCAAAAAATTAGAGTAACGAATAGAATCCTTATGCTTGACACTCCAGGAGTTGTGCCGTTTCAGGAAAAAGATGAGGCAAAACACGTTCTTCTCGGCGCAGTTATGTTCTCTGAAGCAGGGAATCCAGAACTTGCAGCAGTAGAGATTATCAAGCACTGCAATGCAATTAATAAGAGAATTATTCTTGATTATTATCATGTTGAAGAAATAGAGGACGAATATGCATTAATAGAAAAGATTGCTGCAAAGCGAAATATTCTTGCAAAAGGCGGAGTGCTGGACACTGAGCGCGCAGCACGATTAGTTATTCAGGATTGGCAAACTGGAAAGATTAAGTTGAAATAGCTTTTTAAACAGTATTTAGCTCCCTTTTGTAATGATTGCTGTTGATCCACAGGTCGTAGTTTGGGAATACACTTTGGCTTGTAATTCTCACTGTATTCATTGTGGCTCTGATGCAAGAACTCCTCGAAAAAATGAATTAAGCACTGAAGAAGCAATTGATTTTGTACATCAAATTAAAGAAGTTGGATTTAAACGTCTTATTCTATCTGGTGGAGAGCCAACTCTTAGACAGGATTGGGTACGAATTGCAGAAGAAGCAAAAACAGAAAATCTTGAAGTTGGAATACTGAGCAATGCTTTAGCATGGACACCAAAAACAATAGATGCATTGGCTTCCTTAAGACCATTCGCAGTGGGGTTTAGTGTTGATGGAGAACCAGAATTGCATGATTATCTTAGGGGTGCTGAAGGATCTCACCAAAAAGTATTTGATGTAATTCATGAACTTAAAAAAAGAGATATTCCTGTTTGTGCAGTCACTGCTGTTAACAAAAGAAATTTGGGGTCATTATTTTCTATACGAAATAGGTTAATTGTTTATGATGTTGATGCATGGCAAATCCAAGTAGCATTTCCTATGGGAAGGATGGCAAGTCACAGAGACCTTATTCTTGATGCTCATGAGTATTATCAGTTAGGAGAGTTTATTGCAGAAACACGAGAACGGCTTCACCGAATGAATGTACAAGGAGCAGATTGTATGGGGTATTATGGTCAGCTTGGACAAAGAGTAAGAGAGAACGAATGGCAAGGATGCCTCGCAGGGATTGAAAGCATAGGTGTTGAATCTGACGGAACTGTCAAAGGATGTTTAGCAATGCGAATCCTTTCTTGTGAAGGAAATATTCGAGAAAAATCCTTGAGAGAGATATGGGAAGATTCAAATAACTTTAAATACTCTAGACAGTTTAATGTATCATCCCTGAAAGGGGATTGTAGGGGATGTAATTATGGCACACAATGCAGAGGCGGTTGTCAAACACAATCAACTGCATTTTTTCAGGAATTTCATCACGCGCCTTATTGTTTTTTAAGATATGAACAAGGAGGGAAGTAACATGCCAGAAGCAGAAATTGTAACCAGAAATCTTAAAGATAGAATAGCAGAGATATTACAAGACCACACTGTTGAAATTACTGAAGAGGGGATTGTTGTTCCACGACGTTTAATAAAACTTCACGGAGAGAGTCGTATTTATGACGATTTTGTAGATACTTATGCAGGGCAAGCTGAAGTTTTCCAAACTCAATTAGTAGAGAGATTAACCGGGTCTGGCAAAACAAGAGAAGAGTATGGTGTTTTGTTTGATCCTGAATTACATATTGTTGGTGTGTTTAATACTCGGTTTGGTGACTTAGATAGAGAAGGCAAAAGAATTGCTTTCAAAACTGTAAATGATGCTGTTCTTGAAATGGCTACACCAGTAGCTGACAGAAAAGAGATTCCATTAGATAAAAGAATTTCTGGTCGACCTTCTCTTGACAGGACATTAAAAAAATTACTTGGAGAACTTCATATGGTTGAGTTAAATAGAGAAGGCGAAAACAGGAAACAGGATCCGCATATTAGTGAAGCAATGTATATTTTACCTGTAACTCATAAAGAAGGGCTTATCTTGCCTGATTTTTTGCGTGCATACCCTGATCTAACAGATTTACAAAGAACATTAGCAGAACAAATAATGAAAGGATTAAAGATGGACTCTAGATATGGGTACCTTATATCACACCCTATTGATTCATCACCACTTCCTCAACTTAAGTATGTGTTTAACACACATTTCGCACGCTATGATCATCAAACAAAAAGAATTGTATTCAAAACTCCACAAGAAGTGATATTGGAGCACGCTTCTCGAAGAGATTTGTCAAGAACAGATTTACCTCCTCTTGACACCCCTTGGCATAGGCCCCCTCAATCTTATCGTGGAGGGTCTGGAGTAGCTGAATATGCTCTTATAGGCAGAAGAAACTAATTACATTAATATGTTATTTTATTTCTTTTAATTTTTATTTGTGGAATCTTTTCAGAAATCAGATTGTACTAACACTAAAAAATCCCCAGAACAGAAAATGTATCCACAAAATTTAAATACAGCAATACAATCAACCTCCAATTATGAAATATAACGCAAAGAGTCTTATCATTGGTAGGAAGAAAAGAAAGAGTGAAGATGATGAATTAAGTCCTTGCTTTATTGCGCTCTTTACTATAAACAACCCGCACAAAAGCGGGCAAGTGCCTGACAAAATCATTGATTTTGATGCTGTTGAAACTGTCAAGATTATCGGCTTAAATAGTGAGTTTGAATTAACAGGCAGTGATATTGTGATTGACAATCTTATTGAATTAGACATTTCTGAAACAAAGAACATTATTTCTATCAAAGGTAAACAAAAATAATATCCAATAAGTAGAATCATTGCTCACAAACTATATAAATCTCCTCGTGTTTAAGTGTTTTGGTGAACACAAATGGTACTTTGTCTCCTTGCACTGCCTGTTTTTGCATTACTGAGTATTTTCAGCATCAAGTATAAGAAATTAACTGCTGATGCAATAGAATGTCTCTTCAAGACAATCCAGTTGAGAAAATGCGAATCTGGATTAGATGACAGGATGAGGGCAGATTTTACTGGAAGAGCCATGAATCTTTCACCAAAATTTGCACAGTTTTTTTACAATCATTATAAAATAATCTCTTGGATTATCTTAATAATCTTTATCTGGAGCTTTTTTACAAGCACTATTGGAATATACAATTACATTCAATACGGCAATTGCAATGGACCAGAATCAAATGAATTCTGTGTTTTTGATCCTACTGGCCAAAACAACGGGATTACAGAAGCAGAACTTGATACGCACAAGACATTAACAAGCCCAGGCGTGCAGGAAAACAGGACAAATATTGGCAATTCTGATGCAGAACTTACTATTATAGAATTTGGCTGTTATTCTTGTCCGTTTACAAAAAAAGCACAGCCTATTATTGAAGAAGTGCTTGCATATTATGAAGGAAGAGTCAATCTTCAATACAGAACATTTGTTCTTCCCAGCCATCTCAACAGTCTTGAATCTGCACTTGCAGCTGCGTGCGCAGATGAGCAGGGAAAATTTGAAACGTATCATAACAGACTCTTTGACTTGCAATTAGATCCGTCTATTACTTTCACAAGCATTGCAGAAGAGCTTGAATTAGACATTCCAGCATTTGAGCACTGTATGGAAGAGCAGCGATATAAGGAACAAGTGGATGAAGATACGTTAGCTGCAATTTATGCAGGTGTAGAAGGAACACCTACTTTTTTCATCAATGATCAAGCTATTGTCGGGCCAAAACCATTCAAAACATTCCAAACAGTTATAGACGGGGAATTACAATGATTTTCAGCTTTAAACCAGAAAAATATAGAAAAGATTTTCCTCTCTTAAACCAAAATCTGATTTATTTTGACAATGCATGCATGTCTCTTAAACCACAGCAGGTTCTTGATAAAATGTATGAGTATTATACGCGCTATACTGCATGCGGCGGCAGAAGTTCTCATACCTTGGCAAAAGAAGTTGAGGCAGAAGTTGCAAAAACACGACTTACAGTGAAGTCATTCATTCATGCAAAGAAAGAAGAAGAATGTGTATTTACAAGAAACACGACTGAAGGCATTAATCTTGTTGCAAACAGTTTTGGTTTGCAGAAAGGCGATGAAGTAATTATCAGCGACAAAGAGCATAATTCCAATCTTATCCCATGGCTAAAAATGCAGAAAGAAAAAGGAATAAAATTACATATTACTGAAAGCAATCTTGACAATACTTTTTCTCTTGAGGCGTTTGAAAGCACATTCACAAAAAATACAAAACTTGTTTCTGTTGTTCATGTTTCTAATATGGATGGGGTGGCAAATCCAATAAAAGAAATTGCAAAAATAACGCATGAACATAATGCAGCACTTCTTGTTGATGGTGCGCAAAGTGTTCCAAGTACAGAAGTAAATGTACAGAAATTAGATGTTGACTTTTTTTCATTTTCAGGCCACAAAATGCTTGGACCAACTGGCACAGGAGTTTTGTATGGAAAAAAAGAGAGGCTTGAACAGTTAAGTCAGTTCATTGTCGGCGGAGAAACAGTCCTTGACGCAACCTATGATTCCTACCTTCCTGAAAAAATCCCACATAGATTTGAAGCAGGTTTGCAGGATTATGCAGGCATTATTGGATTAAGTGAAGCATGCAAATACTTGGAAAATGTTGGCATGAATAACATAGAAAAACATGAGATTAAACTCAACAAATTAGTAACAGAGCGCCTTGCAAAACATGTGAAAATCCTTGGTCCGCAGAATGCTGAAAAAAGAAACAGCATCTTTTCATTTACTGTTCCAGGGAAAGACATTCATCACATTTCAGGTATCTTAAACTCGTCCAAAAACATTATGATACGCAGCGGTGCGCATTGTGTGCACAGTTGGTTTAATAAACACAACATGAAAGGCAGTGCCAGAGCTTCTATGTATTTCTACAATACTGAAGAAGAAGCAAACATATTCTGTGATGCAGTTGAGAAAATTGTAAAAATATAGAAAAAAGAAAAATCAAAATAATTTTGCAAATTCTCTTTTTTGTCTGTTTTTCCAGCTGCCTTTGTGATATGCATAGCTTGCGAGCAGTGGAAGAGACAATGTTGCTTCTGAGTATACCATTTGTTCATGCACAGTCTCAACTTTTCCCCATGATGCTGCTTCTTTTAATGTTGAACTGGAGCATGCACCATCACGAACATCTGCAACTGTCAGTTGAACAGCATACTTGTGTTTTGGAACATCTTTGCCGAGAATTTCTGCACAGACAACTGTATCCTGCGCAAAGTTCTTTGGAACTCCGCCGCCAATCATTAACAATCCAGTATGTTTAGATGCTAATTTGATTTGTGTCAACTCCATGAAATCGCGTGCAGAATCTAATGTGAGCATAGGTTTATTCTGTTCTTTTTTGTCCCATTGGTGTTTTACTAATCCAAATCCTGCACTGCTGTCAGAAAATGCTGGGCAGAAAATAGGAACATTGTGTTCATATGCAACTTGAATTAACGAGTCTTTCTTTTTAGAGTGTTTCGTTAAATATCTGCCCATCTCCTTTATGAACTCGCGTGATGAATATGGTCTTGGCTCAAGGCTGTCTGTTATTTTTTTTATTGTTCCGTCACATTCTTGCAGTTCTTCTTCGTCAATAAAAGTGTCATAAATTCTGTCAATGTACAAAGAGCGCAATAAATTGTCGTCAACAAACTGTGATCCTTGATAATGTTTGAATCCGAGAGCTTCAAAAAAATCCATGTCAACAATTGATGCTCCTGTTGCAACTATTGCATCAATCATATTGTTTTTTACCATGTCAACATAAATCTGCATGCATCCTCCTGCACTAGTGCTTCCTGCAAGTGTTAGCCACGTTGAACAATCCTTGTCTGCAAGCGCCATGTCAAATATTTTTGCTGCTCTTGCCAAATCTCTTGCGCTAAATGACATCTTGTCATATGCTTCAATGATTGGTGTTGCATCAAATGACTTCATGTCTATATGCTGTACTGTTGTTTTCAAAAGATCTTTTTTCTCCATTGTAATTCCTCCAAAGTTGAATATGATGACAAAAATGTCTTTCTTTTTATAGATTTTTGTTTGAAAGGGATTTAATATGCAATAATCGTGTTATTGAAGTCTCCTTATTTCAAAAAGAATTTGTTTCTGTTGGTTTGCCTGATTGTGTATTTGAGTAATTATTTCTTCGCAAACTTCATGCTTAACAAACGATAAATAAGTTTTGCTGCAAGAAAGTCAGGTGCAGAATTATTTTTCTGCGGTGCAAGTTCAACAACATCAAATCCAACCACATTTTTCTGTTCAACCACTTTTTTCAAAAATTGAAGAACAGTGTACCAATCTAATCCGCCTGGCTCTGGCGTGCCAGTAGATGGCATATATGCTGGATCAAAAACATCAAGATCAAGAGTAATGAACACATCGTTTGTCAATGCATCAACAGCGTGTTGCATCCATACAGTATTGCCATACATTTCATGCGCAAAAAATATTTTTTGGTTTTGTTTTGTCTGCATTTCTTCAGCATCAATGCTTCTGATGCCTGCCTGTACAATAGGTGCAAACTCTCTGATGCGTGCCATAACACATGCATGATTATACTGGCTTCCAAGATATGATTCTCGTGTGTCTCCATGAGCATCAAGATGCAGGACACTGAGATTTTTGTATTTTTCATGCAATGCTCGTGCCATGCCTGTTGAGATAGAATGTTCTCCGCCGAGCATGACAATAAATTTATTATCCTGAATGTATTTTTCTATTTCTTGTTTGACTTTGTCAACAACAATTTCAGGCTTTGTCTTGTTTGTAACTTTCAATGCCTGTGCTGTGAAAATGCCTTGTTTGTAGACTTCTGTCTTTGTTTCAATATCATATAGTTCAACATTAGTTGATGCATCAATAATCGCATCAGGCCCTTTGTCAGCGCCTTTGCCGTATGTTGATGTGCCGTCGTAAGGAACAGGGAGAATAACTATTTTTGCGTTGGTATAATCTGTATATTTTTTTTCAAGACCACCAAAATTAAATGGAACTGTCATTTTTGCCTCATACTGTTTGCTCAGTATTTTGCTTGTCTCTATAAATGTGCGAAAGAATTGCCTGCAATGGTTTCTGAAGTTTTTTCTCTCGTATTTCTGGAGTCAAATGCTCGCCCCAGATTTTTTCAAAGTTGATTCTGTGCAGATTATAGAAATATTTCAATTCATTTGGATCTGCAACTTTCAGGACATCAAGTTCTGGTGCAAACATTTCTGCATACCTGTCTCGTCTTCTGATAAGTTTTGCAGAGCCGTCTTGTTTTACTAAAATAACAGGCACTCTCTTTAAGCTATTAAAGTTGCTTGTGAATACAATGCTGTATGCACCGCAATCCATGATTGTCAGTAAATCTCCTTCTTCAATTTTTGGAAGCCATAAGTTTCTAGTCATGACATCAATGCAGTCGCAGGTGCTTCCAAAAACAGTGTATTTCTTTATCAGAGGCTTGTTTAATTTTGACGCAGGCAGAATTTCATATCTGCAGTTAGAAACAAACCTATCTGGAATCATGTTGTACACAGAGCCGTTTGCAATTACAATATTTTCACTACCCATTTTTTTGCAGCTGACAACCTTAACAAGTCCAATCATTGCGTTTGAGACAATATATTTTCCAGGCTCAAAAATAAGTGTTGGTTCAGGGAGGTTATATTTTTGCAGCAGCCTGTGCAGTGATTTTACAATAAAACTGCCTGCTTTCTGAAGATTATATGATTTGCCGTATTCAGGATGAGAATTGTCATGTGTTGGGAATCCGCCGCCAAGGTCCAAATATCGAATATGCGCGCCCAACTCTGTTGCATACGCTGCAAGTTTCAATAATCTATTCGCTGCAACACAATATACTTGCGGATTTACAATATAACTGCCGTGAAAATGCAGACCAACGAGTTCAATATGTGGGTCAGAGGTTGCATATTCCACTGCTTTTCTTGCCTGATGAAGCGGGATGCCGTACTGTTGCTTTAATGTAGAATAATTTCCCATTTTAATGAGCGGATTAATGCGAAGAAAAATGCGTATCTTTAAATCCAGATTTTTTCCTACTAAAGCAATTTTTTGTAATTCTTCAAGTGAATCTGTGGTAATTGCCTGAACACCAATCATTGCAGCAAATGCAATGTCTTGATATGTCTTGTACAAGTTCGTAAACGTAATCTGTTGAGGCTCATAATCAGCAAGAAGGCCGAGAATAATCTCGCCGACACTGCTTGCGTCAAGGTCAAAGCCTTCTTCTTTTGCAATTTTGATGATAGAAATATTGGAATTCACTTTGCAGGCAAACTGTGGCCTGAAATGAGGGTATGGAAATGCATTTTTGAATGTCCGAAGACGCTCCCGCAGTTCGCGCTCAACAAGAATGTATAATGGTGCACCAAACTTTGCGTCAAGATCCTTGACACTAAGGCCTTCAACAAGAAGATTTCCTTCTTTGTCCTGACTGAGAAATTTTTTCCAGCGGTCTTTCAAGTGCTTTTTAGGCATTGGCTGTTTCTTCTTCTTAATAAGTGGAGAAGGTATTGTTATAACGTGCTCTGAAACATCAGCAGGCATTTGAACTGGTGTGTTGTCCATTTTTGTTTTTATCCTATTTATCGGCACTGATATTTAAATGTTTGGAATGAAAATTCTGAATCAAATTACAAAATATCACAAAATACTTAAAGAATGTCTTTCACAAATCAATTGGTGATAGTATGAATACAAAAATCTTTTTTTCTTTATTGGCTTCTTTATTGATATGCATTTTGCTTTTGAGCAGCTGCTCTGAAGATGATAGAGAAACTCCTGAAGAAACTGCACTCTGCGGCAATGATGTCTGTGATATTCATGAGCAGAAACGCGGCAGTTGTCCAGAAGACTGCGGACAAACAACACAGTTGCCTTCACAAACTACACTGACAACTCCTGGGACATACACATACGACGGCAACACGCCTGTGTATGTTACTATTTACTCTCATAATGAAGAAGGATGGGAAGCAATGGTAGGAACAAGAGAAAGATACATTGCATACAGAGAAGACCTTGTAGAAAGACTTAATCTCATTGCAGAATATGAAGCAAAACTAGATTGGCAAAGCGATTATGGTGTTCTTCTCGCAATGATTCAATATGAATCAGAAGAGCTGTGGAGTACGACAAACAGCAAGCATATTCTCAAATATATGGTTGAGGATTTAGAATTCAGTGTTGAGCCTCATTCACATCTTACACAGTATAATTATGCAGATATTGCGCATCTCTTTGAATTGAATGGTATAACGCCTTCTCCAATTATAGGAGGAGTTGCTGCTGTTGAGTGTGATAATGGAAATATAGTCTACAATGATTGGCATGAAGTCATTGATCTCCAGGATGATGGCTACATTTATGGAGATATATATCCTGAGGCAACGTGGAAGCCAACAATCCTTTCTGTCCCAGCCATGGGCGGCCATTGGTATGATGGGTATACTTCAGGTGTCTGGATACCAGGATATGGCAGTACAGAAAAATTTCTGGAACAGGACCCAACACAGACAATTGTTTATGTAGGCCAAGGATATTCACACAACCAAAATGTGCTTGGTGCTGTGCATGCAAGCGGTGCGCCTATTGCTGTCAAAGATGGTGATTATGTTAAGGAGATTGTAAGCAAAATAATAAATGGCGAACTTCCATCTGGTAAAATATACGCTGCATCTATTCATCTTCAAGATAAAGCAGTAAATGGTGACGCTGGCGAGCCTGTGGATGTCAATGAAGGCCTGAGAGACATTTTAGAAGAATTAAAACCATATGTTGACAGAGGAGAGATACAATATGCAACATATGAAGAAGTTGCCAGCATCTGGCGTGAACAATACAATGCTGAACCAAATATACTTGGATTAGAATCATTCAGTGTGTATGATGAAACATTTGCAGTCGGACAAGCATATTGTACAAAAGAACAAAGACAAAAAAGATAAAAGAAATAATTTTTTATTTTTTATCTATTTTTTTCTCCATATACCCTGTTTTACCGCAGCATCGCCTGTCTTTATGCTCTGCCATGAAATATCCTGAGCCTGCTTTTGGAGAATATTTCTTTAATTTAACAAGGGAATTGCCCTCTACTTTGTATGCTTTCCACAATTGAGAATTGTGAGATTTCTTTTTTACAGTCTTTGCTTCTGCCATTCATGTCACCTACTGTGCTTTTGCTTCTTCTGCTGCTTTTTGTTTAGGTGCAGCAAGGCCGTTTTTGACTAACAGATTATGCGGTTCAAATCGTTTCATGGATGCTTCATCCTGATACACATGTGCAATAACCTTTGCCTTTCTCATGCCGTATTTTCCATAAATATGGCGGACAACAACAGTGTTCTCTGCTGTGTTTGTTTTTTTTGCAATCTCTTTTTTAACGTCCAATCGAGAAGGAGTTACTTCTTCAAAATACACGTCTCCTGTTACTCGTTCTCTGTGTAAGAGAGGAACTTTTGTCTGTTTTTTTACTTCAACACTCATCATTGTATTCACCTTATTTTACTTTAATAACATATTCGCCTTTTTGATGTATTCCTACTTGTTTCGCGATAAAGGATTTGCTGACATCAAAAAATGTCATTCTGCCATTCCAGTTTTCTGAGAATAAGCCGCCTTTGCAAATAGGACATTCATTGCCTTCAACAAAAATTTTGCATGATTTGCATACTTTTTTTTTCATTGTGCCCTCTTATTTCTTTGCCTTTGCTTCTTTTGGTTCATCTGCCCAGTCAAGTTTGCCTAATCCTGGCTGGCGCATTGTTAAGCCTAATTTAGGATTGTTTGCTTCTTTGAATGAGACTGCAATGATTTTTGCCTTGCAGACATCGCCGACTTTTAATGAACGCTTTGATTCCTTGCCAACCAGAACCTTGTCTTTGCTGAATGAAACAAAGTCATCCATTGTCTGGCTTACATGAATCATGCCTTCAATAGGACCTATTGTGAGAAACGCTCCAAAATCTGCAATATCTTTTATTCTGCCCATGACAACTTCTTGCATTTCTGGTTTGTAAAGAAGCAGTTCAAATTGTGTTTCATAATGCGGTGCGCCGTCTCCAGGAATAATGACTCCTTCTTTGATTTCCTTGACCCCTGGAACATCAATAACTATGCCAAGATCTTTAGACATGTATCCGTCGTATTTTTTCTTGACTTGTTTGACAATAGCATCTCTGATGTCTAATCCAAGAAATGATGGAGCTACGCGCACATAATCATTGACAACTGCTTTGTAAAACATTTTAATTTCCTCCTACTCTTTAAATATGACATACTGTCTCTTTCTGAGACTTAAAAGATTGTGCTGGATGCGTCTTTTGAGCTCCTGATCTTGGGTTGCTATACTATACTCTTTTGCGAGACTGACCAGTATATCATCAACACTTCCTTCAAGGTCGCAGCTGAGTATTTTAATATTTTGTGTTTTTAAAAGAGCTTTTGTGAGTTTTACCTGTAATTTCTCTTTTTGGCGGCCTTTTTCAGCAACTGTATCCAGTTCCTTGAGTGATTTCTCGAGCACATAGAACTGTACTTTGTCATGGAAGATTTTATCAATTTCAGTAAATATGTCCACTCCCAGCTCTGCAGGAATCATCAGGAAATTAGTATCTAAGATGACTTTTTTCATTATTTTCTTGTTTGTTACTGGGGATATATAAATTATCATGGTTTTTTGTGAACACTATTTAGTGATAAAATCGGGGAAAAATTTAAAAAGGCATAGTTATTTCTAAAGAGTATGGATGAATCTCATAAATTCCATAATTTAAGAGGAAGAATGCATAAAGCAGCTGCAGATGCAGCTCAAGGTACAGCTCATAGTCATCCAGCAGAGGCATCACGAACACCTGCATCAACAGCACATCCTTATTTAAAATTAGGTGTTTATACAGAAATAAGAGAAGAAAATGGCGAGCATGTTTTTTTAAAACAACTGACTATTCCTGAAGCTGCGAGTGGAGAAGAATATCTTCGGTTACGCAGAAGAATAGAACGGCAGATTGAAGTTGGGGAGATGCTTGACCATTCTCATCATGCACGATTGTTGAGGCATGAAAAAGTAAATAAGAGAACATATAATCTCATATATACTGTTGCGCCAGGAGAGCAGCTTGAATCATTAGTAACTTCAAAAAGATTGACAGCAGATGATATTCTTATCGTCGCAGAGCAATTAGCATCAGCGCTTGCGTACAGTCATCATTTAAATCCTGCTTTAGTACACGGAGATATAACACCAAGAAATGTTCATTACGACCGCACATTACGACACACAACATTATATGACCATAGTGCATCACGAGCAGATTTTGCTTCTGAAGATGGATTTACACCTTTATCTACTGCTGATATAGGCACATTTGGTTATACTGCTCCTGAGATTTTAGAGGGACATAGTCCAAGCACAGCATCTGATATTTATGGCTTAGGCTGTTTATTGAAATTTATGATAGCTGGAAGAAATCCTGACAGAGTAAAACCTGATGTTTTAAGAACGCAAGCAAGAAATGATTCTCTTGTAGAATTAATTGAAAAAATGACTGGAGAAAATCCTCTACAAAGACCAACAGCAGAAGAAGTAAGTGATTATATTCAAGGTATACGAAATAGGGGCAACTCAGAAGAACAAACAAGTCAAGATAGAGAGAAATGTGTTATGGATAGTAAAAACATTCTAGCCGGAGTCACTGTGTCTCTTCTTACAGGAATAGTGTTAGGGATTCTAGTTTTTGGAGGTGAGTATTATCTTAAAAAACACTTCCCTCTGGGACAAGCATCATCAACAACTATTACTGAATCTGTTTCATCAACTCAAGAACAACAATCACATGCAACATCTGTTGAATTAACTCCATTACAGCAATGGCAGGAATATGAACGTGCACAAAGAGATTTAGTATATAACCAATTATTAGGTCAAATAGGAGAAGACTCATTTTATCATGTTCTTTACCGTCATACTCCCCTAACACTGTCATTTTTAGACAAGTGGCATCCTTCAAAAAGATTGACTGTTGGTCCAAGACAATATCTTTTTGAACTCAGGCCTGTTAGTGAGAGAACAGGAAATGCATCTCTACAAGATTCCTCTTCACTTGCTATATCATTATCACAAGACTATTTGTACAACTATCAGACTGCACTAAGGGAGTCTGCTTTTAGATTAGGAGTAGACAATGAACCTTATGTTGATCAAATGACAGATATTCCTTTTGCTCTGTTTTATGAAAGTGTCAGAAATCCTACGACACAAGATCTAGGCGGATTATACGCATTTGTTCATGCATATACTCCTCGCTTTATAGTTGATGCATTTTATGAAACAGCAGTTAAACAAGAAATTGCTCAAGCAAGACAAATGATTGCAGCAGACCCAGTGATGTATGGTGCACAATCTCTTCAGCATTCAGAGGGATATCAATATTGGAGCCCTGTTGTAGATACGACACAAGCTCAGTTTGTTGTTCAGCCAACAAGATATGAAAATGGAGAACTTAAACTTCCAGAAACAACAGGAACAGGAGAGCATATTATAAGAGGTGGAAGCTTAATTCTGCCAGAACAATGGGAAAAGAAATCTGCATTCACAAAATGGCTTTACAGACGAGGACCGTTGTTCATTGATAATTTTGAAATTATGCTTGATGCATATAGAACAAGTAATGGACCTGATGAATTTACGCAGAGAGTAATGCAAGAAATTCATCGTTAAATGAATAAATTCAGCTCGTTCTCAAAACATTTATATCCCAGCATAGCATAAAAAATAGCTATGGAAGGATTTACCCAAAAGCCAAGCTTTGACAAAGGCCAGGTCAGCTCGCATAAATTGACTGATATTTTCTTTAATCAGTCTTTGCGGTACAAAGGCATATTTGATTTGCCTGAATTGTACAGAATCATTCACAGCTGGCTTGTTTCAAAAGGGTTTGAGGTTCATGAATCAAAGTACAAAAGCATTGTTCTTCCTGGTGGAGCAAAAGAGCGCTCATTTGACTGGTTTGCATTCAAAAAAGGCAATGAATTTGTCATGGTGCATATGATGATTCATTTTCAGTTTCAGGATGTCCAGCAGATTGAAGTTGTTGAAAACGGCGAAAAGAAGATGCTGAACAAAGGTCTTATGTTCATTAGAGTTGCGCAGGAGCTTGATCAGGACTGGAGTGAGAGGTTTGCGTATTCGAAACTGCATAAAGTTATTTTGAGATTTATGGCTGACTTTATGTGGCAGAAGAAAGTTGAAACATATTGGGAAGATAAAGCGCGATTCAAAGCTTACGAGCTTATGAATGTCATCAAAGAAGCAATGGAGTTTATGACAAAAGGAAATGAACATTATGATGTGTGGTAAAAAGGTGAAATAATGGGAGAAAAACGAATGTCCTCAAAAAAAGTAACGCAGATGCGCAGGCCTCATTTTGGGAGTGCTGTAAAAAGCCTGCAATATCACGTGAATAAACAAAAAGCAAAGCTTTCAGAACATTGGGATAAATGGTTTGGAAAACAGAATAGCGTAAGAAAAAAAGAATAATTTTATGCAACATATTTTAGCACGTCTCTAAATGACTGAATGGGAGTGCTGCCATTAGTATCTGGGCTTAATGCAGTATTCCGTGCTGCAACTCTTCCTGCAACATATTGACATAATCTTTCTGTTAATTCTTGATGCTGCTCACCTCTGCCATACACTGCAAGCAATCCCTGCGCACCTATTTTTTCTGCAAGACCCATGTCACTAACAGGATTATCACCGACTATTATAACTTCAGTAGGGTTTATTTGTCTTTGAAAATGCGCTTCAAGATATTGTAGTAAAGGAGTGTGTGGTTTTGGTTCTATTGCTCGTTTAAATGGAATCTGAGGGATATATTTTCCCTGTATTATTTTCTGTTCTACTTCAGGTAAATATGTTCCTTCTGGATCCTGCACAGCAATAAGAAGAGAAAATTTTTCTTCTAAACCAAAATGACGAAGCCGCATTGTTGCGTGCGCTAATGGTGCATCAGTTAATGCAACAAGAGGAATGTCCATTTCCACAAGACAAGGCAATATTTCAGCAACTCCTTCGTATAATTGTAATCCTGCATTTCTTTTGCGGGAAAATGCTTGTTTTGCTCCTCTTGCAAGAGCATGAACATCATATCCTTTAAACAATCTGCTGTCTTGCACAAATCCAGCATATTCTACTGTGCCTTTCTGCTGTGCAATCACCCCAATTGCTGCAATAATTTCCTCCTGAGAATAATGTGTTTGTTTTGCTAAATAGTCAACCATTGCATCTAATGCAGGCACTGCCCAATCAAGCCATGGCCATAATGTATTGTCTAAATCTGTTACAAGTATTTTGTTCATAACCTGTAGAAATTCTTGTTGTTTTTTAAAGGTTATTTTAATTTTTCAAACTCGTCCACATATAATTGAGCAATCTCTGTATTATGAATTATCAAAACATTCTCATCATTATTTTCATTGCCATTTTTGCTGGGGTTCATTGAACCAGTAATGACAGTTTCATTGTCTATAATGAACACTTTATGATGCAATAATCCTGATGAAGTATCTAGTACAGAAAATTGCTGAAGTTTTTCATATTCGCTGTATTGGCTGTTTTGGGATTTTTCAAAAATACCTTTTATTTCTATTGTCGTGCTTTTTTCAAGAAGAATATTTCCAAGAACATCTGACGTAAACGAGAATTGCATGAAATAAATAGAATTGTGTGCACTCTCCAGCGCTTTTGCAATGTGTTCTTCACAATCATCCTCTGGACAAAAATAATTTTCTATTAGTGTATTGTTTACTATAAGTAACGGATGCTTCACAGCACTATCTCTGCCAAAGTTTCCTTTCCACATCTGCTGGAATTCATCTTCATAATTTTTTGCAAGGTATGCTGATTCTATAACCAAAATGTTGTTGTTATTTTCGTGAGTATCATGGATTGTCGGGTTCATTGAACCAGTAAAAACAATTTTGTTGTCAAAAATACAAAATTTATCGTGCATATATGCAGAGCGGGTGTCTGTGTTAAAAGACAATTCTGCATTATTGTCAGCATCAATAATCACTTGCGCATTCTTTTCTTCAAGAGCAGATATTATTTCAGGAATGTCAATGTCAAAAAATGCGCAATGAATGGTGTTTGCGTGTTGAATTGCATCTAGCAGTTTCTGGCTGCAGGCCTCTTGAGGGCAGAAAAATGCTTGAATGCTGCCCTCTTCTGATGGAATTTTTTGCGAGTAATAATTAAGAGCATATACAATTGCAGCAATACACATAACTGCAATTATTATCATTATTATTGTCCATTTTCTCATACACTTCTCTGTATGTGAACTTATTAAAAAAGTCGATTGAGAAAAAATTGAAAGATTTTCAAAGGATTTTTATAGTTCTTTGAAAGATATTCATAAATGCTTATTGATTTTATCATCCCGTTTATTGCAATTGCTCTTGCAGAGTTAGGAGACAAAACACAGCTTGCTGTGTTGACACTTGCAACAAAACATAAAGAACATCTCTCTGTTTTTTCTGGTGCTATGTGTGGGTTCTTGATTGTAGATGGTCTTGCAATAATCTTTGGAGATTTTATTGCCCAGTACATTCCAGTCCTATATATGAAACTTCTTGCAGGAATTTTGTTTTTGGGGTTCGGGATTGCAGCAGTATGCTCTAAAGAAGGTGAATTGATGACAATAAAGCAAGGCGCTGCGTTCAAAACTGCTTTTATCATGATTCTTCTTGCAGAGTTAGGAGACAAAACACAGATTACAGCAGGATTATTTGCAACACAATACAATATGTATCTTGTATTTCTTGGAGTTATGAGTGCATTAGCGTTGCTTACTGCAATGGCTGTTATTATTGGTAGAACAGTAACAAAATACCTTCATCAAAAATATGTTGTTTGGATTAGCGGAGTCTTGTTTATTGCCATAGGCATTGCAACATTATTCCCTGTAATTCAAGCATTTTTCTAAGAAAGATTTATATATAATAAAAATTAAAAAATACAAATAAGGGGTGGAGTATATGAAATTAGATGAGAAAACTGTCAGTCTTTATCTTGTTGCTATTGTAGGTATTGTTGCAGGTGTTGCATTGCTTGTGCTTATTTTGGATAATATAACAACAACAAGTACTATTTCAGGCGCAGCTGTCCAAAGTACGACAACAACCACAACATCATGGACAACCTGTCTTGATAAAGGAAATTCTATCAAACTGGGCAATCATCAAGGAGGAACATTAGAAAAAAAGGATGTTTGTACAGGAACAGCAGATAAACTTATTTCACATGTTACCTGTGCGCAAGACCTTGATGGTTACTTTACATACAAATACAGCAATGCAGAACAATGTAGTGCTGGAACAACGTGTATGAAAGACAACAATGGCGCTGCATATTGCGGCTGATTATCATCATGAAAATAAACTATGTTGTTTTAGGTATTATTATTCTTTTGCTTGTCTGCTCATGCACACAACAAGAAGAAAATTCCCGGTCAGCAAGGCAGACACAACGCGCATCTGAATCAGACACTGCAAGAGAGATTGCCTCTGATACAAATTATGTCAATTTTGCCTTAAATGTCCATGATTGGGTTTTTCCAGAGCAAAGTGCTGATGCAGTGCTGAAGACAATAGAAATCCATGAAAGATATAATGTTCCTGTTGATATCTTTGTTGACGATCAGGTATTTCAGATATATGTAGAAGAGTATCCAGAAGTTATTCAAAAACTGAAATCCTCTTCTGTCGTTACAGTGTGTTATCATATAAGGCCGCCAACACCAACATATTCTCATTTTGACATCTTTGACCTGTCGACAAAAACAGAAGATGAATTGTATGATATTCTTTTGGAATATGAAGAACATGCAATAAATCTTGAGACTGCACTTCCTGAAGAAAAAGCAGGAGGATATGAGTTTGTCAAAGATACAATAGGGTATGCACCTGTCACAGTAAGCCTTCTTTTCAATACTGATACTGAGAAGAAAGTCATGGCGCAGATATACAAAGAAAAAGGAGCAAAGCTTGGCATTACACATGGCAAAACAATCAAAAGCAGGCAGACTTTGTATGGCATGCTGCTGCGGCCTGAAGATATTGAAATCAAGTGGTATGAACAGCTGTATAGGTATATGAATGGGTTAGTCACAGCAGAATCGTATTTGACGTCTCAGATAGAACAAGCAGGCAATGGTCCAGGATTATTTGTCAACCTAAAGATGCATGAAAACAATTATTATACCTCTGGCACAACATTTGATCCAGTTTATATACTAAACGCAAATAGAGAAACCCCGCAAAATCCGCCGTATGATCTTTCACTTGGAGAAAAAAATGCTGAGTATAAAACAGCAGAAGAGACAGAAGCACTTTGGCAGTGGTATGAGGATGGTGTTGCGTATGTTGCAGAACACCCTGAGTTATACACTGCAGTAGGTGCAGAAGACATTGCAGAAATGGTTTAATGACAGTAACATCTTAATAATCCATCAGACTAATCTGTCCTTTTCTTTTATTTTCTTTTACAGAGATTTTTTCCACATCAATGCCTACTTGTTTTTTCAGTGAAACTGCTAATGATGGTCCGAGAATGCTTGTTAATGTAATCATGTCTGCTTTTTTTATGTCACCTGTGTCTTTTATTTTATTGTCATACAATTTTCTTGCTCTTACTCTGCCAATGCCTTCAAATTTCAGCAATGTGAACAATTCCTCTTTCACTCCTTGCTCTACACGGATGCGAAGCTTCTGGAGTTCTTTTTCCACTGTTCGTGATTGCAGAAGTTTTGCAAGCTCTGCTGCAGCATAAATCAGCCAATCTAATCGTTCTTTTTTTGCATACAGCTCTCCTGGCCTGACATCAAATTTCAGCAGCAATTCTTCTTCTGTTGCTTCTTGAATCCATGTTTCAAAAAACAATGTTGTTTTGATGCTTTTCAAAAATTCATCATAGTCGCTGTCATATGCAGTGGGAGCATCTGTCAGTAATTCTTCAGTGTGGAGAATAAGCTGCTGTTCAATATCTTCATACTCTGATTTTCTGACATTCAGCAATGGTCGTAATTCAAGTTGAGAGCACATCAGTTGGAGAAGAGAAAATGTTGAAAACGTTTTTGCGCATTTCATGCCCTCAATAAGTGCATGTGCTGTTAATGGATCAAGATACAGTTCTGCAACTCTTTTTCCAACAGCAGTTGCAATATAAGATTCATTCGCATAATCCAATGCTGTTGTAAACTCTCCTTTGTTTGACTCAATAAACGCAAATTCCTCCAGTAATCCAAGCATTTTGTTGATGATTGCCTCTAGCTTCTGCATATCTTTGTACTGAAATGCCCAGAATGTTTTGCTGAAAAAATCAATTATTTGTTTCTTTGTTCTGACATGCTCAGTTGCAATCAAACTCAGAACATACGTTCGCAAAACAGGTTCAACTGCAAGTTTGGAATAAATTTCTTCAACATCTGCCGTGATAAACTCTTCATATATTGTCTCTTTTTCTGCTTCTGTTTTTGCAAGAGTAATTGCCTCTCCTCGTGTGTCTTTTCCTGGACGTCCGGCACGTCCTGCCATTTGGTGGTATTCTAGGACAGAGATGTAATCCTGCCCCCATTTTGTGAATCGCTTGAGATCACGGATGACTGTGCGGTATGCTGGCATGTTAATACCCATTGCCAATGTTGGCGTGCAGCAAATGCATTTTATTGTTCCTTGTCTGAATGCATGTTCTATTGCAGTTTTTTGTTTTTGCAATAATCCTGCATGATGAAATGCAATACCATTCTCAACGCATTTTGCTTCTCTTTCACATTGCTTTGTTGGCTTTGATAATGCATGAAGAATCTGTTCTGATAATAGCTTGCAGTCATGGGGTATAGCTATTTTATTTTTTTTTATGTACTGTGCAATCTCTTCAGCAGTTTTCTCTGCACTGCTTTTTGACCCAACAAAGACAATGATTTGTTTATTTCGTTCTATGGTATCAAGAACAACGTCAAATGTAGGATTATCTGTCAATGATTTTATTGGAATAACATCTGGCATGAAAGAGTGAAAAAAAGAAAGGAGTTAAAAAGTTATCCAATTACAAATGTTGTTTCTACATCGCTGTTGCCGCCAGAGTAAAGGCCAGCAGTTTCGACTTCAGCAGGGTTATATTTGATTTTGACATGCACTGAAGAAGGAGTCTCGCTTAGTGAAATAAGAAGCTCATCAAGCTGCTGGGTCTGCAATGAAGTTAATGTGCCGTCTACTTCTTTTTCAATCTTCCACATCCCATTAGACATTTGTGAAACAGTGAGTTCTACTTCTGCATCTGTGCTTTCAGCAATCAGCTGATTGTATAATATGTTTACTGCCTGTAATTGCTCTGCAGTCAAATCACCATCAATCTTAACTTTGTTATTTGAACTGATATCTGTAATCATTGCTTTAGAAGAAGGTTCTTCAGCAGAAGCTTCAGTGCTTTCTGAAGGTTGCTCAGCTACATTTTCTCTAGGTGTTGTGTTTGTTTCAACAGTGTCTGTTGTTTCTTCAATCTGTTCTTCAATATCTTCTTTTATATTCTCTACAATGTCAAGAATTTCTCCTTGCAATGCTGCTATGTTTTCATCAGTTAAGCCGTTTGCCTTAAGTTTAAGGATTGTTGCATCTTTTTTTTCAGTTAATTTTGCGTGAATATCTTCAAAAGTCAATGCAGAAAACTGCTCAACAAGCTGTTTTTGTGCATCATCCAGCTCTGCGGCATTCATTGCAGTAATTATTTCTGCAATATTCTTTTGTGCAGAAAGCACAGTTGATTGAATGGTGTTTTCTGCTTCAAATTCGCTTTCTGGATTTTTGTAATCTAATTCTGCTATTGATTCTGCAACAGAAGCAAGTTCTTTTTCATATGCTGCTTTTGCAGTTTCTGCTCCTTCAGTGTTTTTCCATCGCAACATTTTTTCCATTTCTGCTGCGCGCTCCTCTGCGCATTCCATGTGCTTTTCTATTTTTTTTGTTTTATCATACGTTATTGCAATATCAATGTGTTCAAAAAAAATCTCGATGCGCCAGAGCATAGGGTTGTCAGGAGAAATTCCTGCTTTTTGTTCTGCATGGACTGTTGAGAGGCACAGCACAAGTGCCAATACAAAGGTCAATAATTTTTTCATGCAGTTTTTAGAATTGTTTTTCTATAAAATGTTTTCCAAAATCAAAAGGTTTATATAGAAGCTCTTCCATATTAGTATACACATTAGTATATTGGTGTACAATAGAAGAGGTCAAATATGATAACTCATGCTGAAGATTACCCTGCATTTAGGGAAAATGTTGATTGTTGGATAAAGGAATTTAACAGCAAAATGACGCGTGTAAGTTCTATTACAGATGCTGTTGCAGAAAATGTTGACAATACAAATCACAATTATGAGATGATTCAGGAGATGAAAAAGCAGTTGGATGCATTGCAGCAGGAAGTCAAGACAATGAAACTAATGCAATTATTGGCTATAAAGAAGGCAATTGCTGAAGAGAAGTGAATTAATTCAAAATATTTATAAAACATCTCTTTTTCTAGACTTGTACTGCGGGCCCGTAGCTTAGCCTGGAATCCACTACCTTATGCGAATAAGGATGTTTGGGCATTGGAGTGCTCGACTGATAATCGAGTGGTCGTGAGTTCAAATCTCATCGGGCCCACTTTTATTTTTCTGTATTTTTTAGTGGGACTGAGTGAACGCAGTGAACGAATGTCGCACGTCGCTTCCAATTGGCGAAAGAATTGGTTCACATCTCATCGGGTCCACTTTTGTTTTTCTGTTTGTTTTGTAAAGTGCTTTTCACGTAGTCAAGTAACGCTTATGTCAAGTGCAAGTATTGAATTATTAACAAAAAAACATAAAGTATGAGCATACTAAATTAACAGAGAAACATATTAAAAGAAATAGCAGTTTCTGCAGAATAATGGCAGGAAAAAAAGGATTAAAAACACTTACATCTCTTGTTGAACAATATAGAGATGATTTTGCACTACCTGAAACAGAAGCAGAATTATTAGTGTCCTCTGCAGAACATATTGCAACATTAAGAGGAACTGAACAAAGACAATACGCACAAAAATGTGCAGACTATTACAGACAACAGCGCCCAAGTGATTTCTTCATACGTCCAGAAGGAAGACAAATCTTTGACAAAATTGCAGATGCGTATACACAGATTAGTCAGGAAACCCGCGAATCATAGTCAGGCCTTGCTCTGTTTCTAAATAATATAATCGAGAGCCGTCGTCATACATATATTGGCCTTTACCTTCTCGTAACACAGGAGAAGTATAAGGAGAGAAATCTAAGCAATGTGTTGAAACTGTTCTAAGCAATATTTCTAATGGTAAACCAACATGCTCACTATCCCATTGTTCAAGCTGTGCATCTATTCTAGGGATCATGCAATTAATATATGCTGGACTGTATTGATGTTTCCAGTGCTTTAACTTTAGTGCATGTATCTTTTCTCTATGGTTACTAATCCCTTTATCCTCAGCATGAATTGCATACAATGCAATGTGTTCAGAACTTAACCCTTCAAAGAGAATGTACTTTTCAGTGTGATCAGTACCAGAATAACTAACTTCTCCAATTGCAGAACCAAAACATAATCCTAAGACACAAAGTGCTTTAGTCATAAAACAATCCATAAATATAATGCTCTTTATAATGTTTAAGGTTTTTAAGAATTCTCCTTAATCGTCTTCTGCAAAATCTCATACGCGCGGCTGACATCTTTGTTCTTCAGAATAAGTGTATTCTCTGTGTATGTTGAAACTACTTCTACAATTGTAATATTTTCCCATGTCAACGCTCTTGAAATTAAATAAAATATGCCTGGCATGTCAGGTGCATTTTTCGGCAGCTTTACTGTCAATGCAGCGAGGTCATTAATCTCAACAAGAATGTCTTCTTTTTGTACAAGTTTCATTATTGCATTTTTATACTTTTTTGCAGCAACAATTGTAATTTCATTTGTGCCAGAGGTGATAGTAAGATAATCAGATGCCCCAGCAAGATTATAAAACTTATTGATGAGCGTATACGTTTGTGGGTAACGCACAATAGTCACTTCAAACAAATCTGACTTTATAGTAAGGTCAGAATCTGCAGAAAACTTTGGGTGCGTAATAGGCATGTTTTCTAATTTTTCTTGCAATCTTCTCAAAGCCATCATCACTGCTGCATGCTTCACTTTCTTGCCAAATTCTTTTTCTACATCTGGCATCATCGTCTCAGCAAGAGCGCCATAATTAATAATCCCTGAGTGCAATGCTTCTTGCAAAAATGGTCTTTGCTCAACCATTTTTTCACAAATGCGTGCA
>Ga0233425_10003373_pt1 | contig 29107 bp, 23 predicted proteins | sample Watercolumn_Towu_2_FD_181712 | JGI IMG/M metagenome (GOLD analysis project Ga0233425, IMG submission 181712) | Freshwater microbial communities from Lake Towuti, South Sulawesi, Indonesia - Watercolumn_Towuti2014_140_MG | ecosystem: Environmental > Aquatic > Freshwater > Lake | place...
ACGGTCAGTCTGAGGAGATCCGGGGAGGAGACGGGCTGAACAAACTTCCAGGAGATCAACTGATCCGTCGGGGTGTAATCAAAAAGTATCCGGGAGAGGTGATTGATCAGACGTACCAGTCCGACCCGTCGCAAGAGGCCGTGAAATCCTACATCCACGTGGACCAGGTAGAGGGCGTTTTGCGACTTGAGAAACTGAAGGTCATTCACACGCCGGATCTTCGCCCCGTCGGTATCGACTACCTGCTTATCCAGGAGGGTTTCTTTCAGGAACATCTCCCCCGTGCGGAGCGCCGGCGTCCGAAAATCGACCGCTTGGACGGGATAAGAAACAAGCATGTCATTGACTTCCAGAAGACGTTTCCAGGGGAAGAGGACAATTTTACAATCCGCGGCGGAACGCAGGAGGATGTCCGTCACCGGCGGATAGATCTCTCCGATGTTCCCCATAAGGTCGAGGACCTTGCCGACGGGACGTCCCTCGGAATCAACGACTTTTCGCCCCAGAAGTTCGCTCAAATACAAAAAAACCTGGGGTTCTTGATGAATCGCCATGAGCCTCTCCTGCCGGTGCTTGTGCCTATAGCACTTATCTGGAATATGTCAAAATTTTTTTTGCGGGCTGTTGACCGGGAGCGCATCCCGTAAGCCCCGTCTTGTAGGCGGGCTTCAATTCGAGAGCCTTGCTTCTGGGCGTTTTTGAATTGCCCGCGACAGTAACTTTTTCGACATCTGTTAGCTTGTTTATCATTGCAGCCTGCGGCCTTTTTGCGAAGCCGTCATCTTTTGGCTTGACAGCATCCAAGTATTCATAATAAAAGCTAACCCGTCAGCAATCGGTTGCAGACCCTTTTAATTGAATCCGGTGAGATTGAAAAGGGGTGGTCGGTGAAGAAAACTAAGGCGGATATACCAGGACAAGCCTTCTCACATCAGGGGAAGGTTTTTTTTTAACCATTGCAATTGAGGAGAGCATATGGAGCAGAAAAAGGTTGTCATGGATGCGGAAGGGATAGACCGTTCCCTGATCCGTATTGCCTCCGAGATTCTGGAAAAGAACAAGGGCGGGGAGGGACTGGTCCTTGTCGGTATCCGGACGGGGGGGGTTTTTCTCGCCAAGCGGCTTCAGGGCAAGATCTCCGGTATCGAAGGGAAAGAGATCCCCTTCGGGATTCTTGACATCACCCTCTACCGCGATGACCTGTCGACGTCCCACCGAAAACCGCGGCTGGGAAAAACCGATATTCCTTTCTCGCTGGACGGCAGGAAAGTCGTTCTGGTGGACGATGTCCTCTTTACGGGGCGGACGATTCGGGCGGCCATGGATGCGCTGATCGATTTCGGCCGGCCGAAGTCTATCCAACTCGCCGTTCTCATCGACAGGGGGCACCGTGAGCTTCCGATACGGGCCGATTTTGTCGGCAAGAATCTTCCTTCATCGCTCTGGCAGGCGGTCAGCGTCCACCTGACGGAGAAGTACGGCAAGGACGAGGTGGTCATCGAGGAAAATATATAAGAGCGGGGTCTGCGGAAGGCGCTCCCGGTCGCGACCCAATATATTTCGAGGCTAAGCCATGAAACTTAGAAGCAAAGACATCCTCGGTATCAAAGAACTCTCCCTGGAGGAGATCACCCTCATCCTCGATACGGCGGATTCCTTCCTCGAGGTCTCGACGCGGGAGATCAAGAAGGTCCCAACGCTCCGTGGGAAGAGCGTGATCAACCTCTTTTACGAGGCGAGCACCCGGACAAGAACCTCTTTTGAGATCGCCGCCAAGCGTCTGAGCGCCGATACGATCAACATCTCGGCCTCGACCAGCAGCGTCGTCAAGGGAGAAACCCTGATCGACACGGCGAAAAACATCGAGGCGATGAATCCCGACATCATCGTGATCAGGCACAGTGCCGCCGGGGCGCCCCATATGCTCGCTTCGCTCCTGCGGCAGTCGATCATCAACGCCGGCGACGGTGCCCACGAACACCCCACCCAGGCGCTTCTGGACATGATGACGATTCGAACCAGAAAAGGGCGGATCGCCGGCCTCAAAGTGGCTATTGTGGGAGATATCTCCCATAGCCGCGTTGCCCGTTCCAACATCCACGGCCTGACCAAAATGGGGGCCCGGGTCTTCGTTGCGGGACCTGCAACCATGATCCCCCGCGACATAGAAAAGTTGGGCGTCGTCGCTTACAGCCACATCGATGAAGCGCTCAAGGATGCGGACATTGTTATGATGCTTCGTATCCAGACCGAGAGAGAAAAGGAGAACCTCTTTCCGACGCTGCGCGAATATGCAAAATACTTTTCCCTCAACCGACGGAACATCACGCTTGCCCGCGAGGATTGCATCGTCATGCATCCGGGTCCTTTGAACCGTGGCATAGAGATCTCTCCCGACATCGCCGACGGGCCCCATTCGGTCATCCTCGACCAGGTGACCAATGGTGTGGCCGTACGGATGGCGCTATTGTATCTGCTGACAGGAGGCAGTAATTCATGACTCTCTTACTGAAAGGCGGCAGGGTGGTCGATCCCTCCCGGAAGGCGGATGGGGTTGCCGATCTGCTCATCGAGAACGGAAAGATCGTTTCCGCCGGGAAGGCTCTCCCTAAGGGAAAGAGGATCTCAGACACCGAGGTGCTGGATCTGCGGGGCAAGTGGGTCGTTCCCGGTCTGATCGATATGCACACCCATCTGCGCGAACCGGGGTTCGAATATAAAGAGACCATCGCCTCGGGGAGCGAAGCCGCCGTATCGGGCGGCTTTACCTCGCTTGCCTGTATGCCAAACACGAGCCCCGTAAACGACAGCCGGTCGGTGACCGAATTCATCCGGAGGAAGGCTGTGGAATGCGGCTTGGCAAACGTCTATCCGATCGCGGCGATCACCATGAAATCGGAGGGCTCCCTCCTCAGCGAGTTCTGGGACCTCAAGGATGCCGGCGCCGTCGGTTTCTCCGACGACGGGAAACCGGTCATGAATGCCTCGCTCATCCGCAGGGCGCTCGAATACGCCGGATCGCTGGATATGCCGGTCATCGTCCACTGCGAGGATAAAAACCTCACCGCCGGCGGTGTGATGCACGAAGGAGCCGTTGCGACGGAACTGGGGCTCGCCGGCGTCCCGGCCATCGCCGAGGACGTCATGGTGGCTCGGGATCTGCTTATCGCCGAATACACCGGGGCGGCCGTGCACATTGCCCATGTGAGCACCGCCGGGGCGGTCCGTCTGATCCGCGAAGCGAAGTCCCGCGGCGTCCGCGTCTCCGCCGAAACCGCGCCCCACTACTTTTCCCTGACCGATGAGGTCCTCCGTGGTTTCGACACCAGCACCAAGGTCTACCCGCCGCTCCGGAGTTTTGAACATTGTAGGGCCATCCGGGAGGGACTCTCGGATGGGACCCTCGACGTCATCGCAAGCGATCACGCCCCCCATGCCAGAACCGACAAGGAGGTAGAGTTCGACTACGCGGCAAGCGGCCTGACGGGGCTCGAGACCTCTTTTTCCCTCTCGCTGCGGCTTGTCGCCGACGGTGTCCTCTCCCTTTCGGACCTGATTGAAAAGATGACCATCAATCCGGCGCGCATCCTCCGCATCCCCAAAGGGACGCTCGCCGCCGGCGCCGACGCCGATATTACCGTTATCGATCCCGGGAAGGAATGGACCGTCGACCGCGCCCTTTTTCGTTCCCGCGGAAAAAACACCCCTTTTCACGGCTGGATCATGAAAGGCAAACCGGCCTTGACCATCGTCGGAGGCGTCATCCGCTATCGCGATGTTGAATAGAACGATGAAGGCAAGGGTTCAGCACCGCACCGATGCCATAGTCCTGCGCCTGCTCGATTACGGAGAATCCGACCGGATCGTCACCTTTTATACGGCCGGCTTCGGAAAGCTCCGGGGGATCGCCAAGGGGGCGAGGCGGAGCCGAAAGCGGTTCGCCAACGCGCTCGAGCCCTTTTGCTGTTCGCAGATCCTTTTTTCAACCAAAGGGCCCGAAAGCCTGGCCATGATCGAAGGATCGGATGTGATCTGTCATTTTCCCGCGATCCGCGCCGACCTGGAAAAGACGCTGAGCGCCTCCTATCTGATCGACCTGACCGATCGCTTCACCATAGAAGACAAGAAAAACGAAGCGCTTTTCTCGCTTCTGCTCGCGTTTCTCAAGATGATCGAAACAGACCCCCTGACCGAGGCGATCCTCCGTTTTTTCGAGATTCGCCTCCTAAAGCTCTCGGGATACAACCCGCTTTTGGATCACTGCCTGCTCTGTAAAGCGCCGCTTGCAGAAGAGACAACCTATCGGTTCAAAGCGGCGGACGGCGGGCTGACCTGCACGGACTGCCGTCCCGACAACCCGGACGCGATTCCGGTTTCCCTCGGAACGATCCGGACATTGCTATTGGGACGCGATATGGAGATCGACCGGCTGGGACGGCTCCTGTTTTCGGAACGGTCCGCGGATGAATGCCGCCGGCTGCTCGCTCACTTCATCCGACACATCCTCGGGCGGGAACTGAAATCGGTGCATGTCCTCAACGAAGTCCGACAGCTCGGAATCTAAGCGGTCCAGTGGATCGATGATATGTATAGGAGAATGATATGAAAACGGATTTGACGCGTATCGGGTATGCCGGGAAGATGTTACGGATCGATCTATCCTCCGGAAGCATCTCTACGGAGGAATTGGATCTGGACACCGTCAAAAAATGGGTCGGCGGCGTCGGCCTGGGTACAAAGGTCCTCTATGAGGAAGTCCCTCCGACGGTGGAGTGGGATGACGCGGAAAACCGCCTGATCTGGACGACGGGACCCCTGGCGGGAACCGATGTGGCGGGCGCCGCAACGATCAACATCATGGCAAAAGGCCCGATGACGAACCTTGCCGGATCGTCGCAGGCAAACGGTTTTTTTGGCGCCTATCTGAAGTTTTCCGGGTTCGACGGGATCATATTCCAGGGCAAATCCCCGAGGCTCGTCTACGCGGTCATCAAAGACGGCAAGGCGACCCTTCATGATGCACAACATCTTTCAGGCATGGATGTCAACGAAACCGAGCGCCAGATCCGCTCCGCTCTGGGTGCAAAAAAGCTTGACGTCAGCATTTTCGGGATCGGGCCCGCCGGCGAGAAGCTGGTTCGGTATGCCTGCATCACCGGGGATGAAGGCCATGTGGCCGGACATAACGGCATCGGGGCGGTGATGGGTGCAAAAAATCTGAAAGCGGTTGTGGCATACCGGGCGAAACCCGCCTTCGGCGTTGTCGATCCGGTATTGCTCAAGGGAAAGGCCCGGGAAATGCTCGATTTTGCCAAGAACCGCGCGGGGGGACAGTATTTTCAATGGGGCACCGGCGGAAGTTTTTCGACACTACACAGCGGTGGCGCACTGCCGGTGAGGAATTACACCACAAACCTCTTTCCCGAGCACGAAAAGATGAGCGGCCAGTATATGAGAACCCATTTTAAAATACGCTCAAAGCCCTGTTATAGATGCGGCCTTGCCCACGTCAAGGAAGCCACCGTCACCGAAGGCCCTTACACGGGGTTTGTCGGAGAAGAACCCGAATACGAACAGCTCGCGGCGTGGGGGCCCCAGATCGGCAACACGGACCTGGGCGCCGTCGTCATGCTCGCCAACGAGGTGGACAAGTTAGGGATCGATTGCAACGAGGCGAGCTGGGTTGTCGGCTGGACTATGGAATGCTTCCAGAAAGGGGTCTTCACCCTCAAGGAGACCGATGGTCTCGATCTTTCCTGGGGGAACGTGGAGTCCGTCAAGGAGCTGCTCAACCGTATCGCCAAAAGAGAGGGAACTATCGGGAATCTGCTTGCCGAAGGCGTGATGCGAGCTTCCCAAACGATCGGGGGAGAAGCGGCGAACTGGGCCGTCTATACCCAAAAGGGCGCAGCGCCGAGGGGGCATGACCATCGCGGGAAAAACCGATGGTTCGAGCTGTTTGACACCTGTTTATCCAACACCGGCACCATCGAGGCGACCTGGGGCGGCGTACAGCCGGAAATGGTGGATATGGAACCGGTCAAGAGCCATTTCTCGCACGAGGAGGTCTCGACCTTCATAGCCAAATACAACGGCATCCGGCAGTTTGACGATTGTGTCGGCACCTGCCGGTTGGTATCCCCGGCTCCTAAAATGGTCCTGGAATGCTTCAATGCGGTGACCGGATGGAATTGGTCCCTTGAAGACGCCTTCGCATTGGGGCAGCGCGTCATCAACCAGCTCCGGCTCTTCAACATCAGGCACGGCCTGAAGAAGGAAAGCGAACGTCCTTCCACCCGCTACGGCTCCATCCCGGTGGACGGTCCGGCCAAGGGGGTAAACATCATGGAGAAATGGGATTGGATGATCGATAACTATTATTCCCTGATGGGATGGGACACCGAAACCGGAAAACCTCGGGCGGAAACATTGAATAAACTTGGCATCGTAGAGTGAATGCGGAAGGGAGAGTAATATGATCAGTCAGACGAAAACCGTCCAATATCACCGGAGGATATTCGCTTTAATCGTCTTGGCGGCCTTGGTCGCACTATGTGCCGGTGCCGCCTACGCCAAAGAGGACTGGCCCGAGAAGCATGTGGACTTCGTTAATCCATGGGGTGCGGGCGGGGCGGCCGATATACAAGCCAGGAAGCTGGCGGAAATCATCTCAAGGGATCTCGGCCAGCCCCTCGTCGTTCGAAATGTCACCGGCGCGGGCGGCGCCATCGCTTACAACGAGGTGCAGAGAGCCAAGCCCGATGGGTACACCATGATCTGGTACGGGGGCGCCATCAACACCCTGGCCGCCCGAAAGCAGATCAAATACGACTATACCGCCTTTGAACACATCGCCGGTGTCGGCTTCGAGACGGTAATGATCGCCGTGAACAAAACGGCCCCCTGGAAGGATTTCAAGGAGTTTATCGCGCATATCAAACAAAACCCCGGCAAGGTGACGGTGGGGAATTCGGGAATGGGAAGCGTGACCCATCTGGTTTCCCTGCTGGCGGCCTCAAAAATCGGTGCCCCGATCATCCATGTTCCTTTCGGCACCGGACTTGCGGTGGCGGCCCTGATGGGGGGAAAAATCGATGCCTCCACCCAGAATCCGGCGGAGATCCTCAGCCAAATCAGGGCGGGTGAGGTTCGCGTCCTTGCCATAAGCAACGACAAAAGGATCGGCCTCTGGCCGAATGTCCCGACGATGAAGGAATCGGGGGTGGATGTGGTATACAGCCTCTGGAGGGGTTTTGCGGCGCCCAAAGGGACGCCCAAAGCCGTTGTCGATAAGATGAGCAGCCATGTGAAGAAGGCGGTGGAAAGCAAGGAATGGATGGATTTCACGGCCTCTGTAGGGACCACCCCGCAGTACTTCGATCCCGAAGCCTTAACCAGACTTGCCGCCGACATGGATAAGGTCACAAGGGAGATCGTCTCCGCTGCCGGGCTTAAGTGATCCACAGGAATTCACCCTTCGTCTTTTTTTCATTTTTTTTACACCATGGAGGATTGCATTGATGCGCGCTCTGTTTGTTCTGACACCCGCCGAATCCAAGAAACTCATCGGAAAGGCCGTGGCCGGGCTTCAAGAGGTGAAACATGCGGTAAGAAACGACAGGATGGTGATCGGTCATGGCTCCACCTGCGTCTATGTGGCCGAAGAAATCCTCGGTAAGGAAAGGTTTTGCAAGAGCTTCGCCCGCGACACCTATCTCTCCGGGTGCGTCCAGCATGGGGTTCTTTGCACCATTCCCGGAAGAGACAAAGGACCGATTCTGGTCATGAATCGGGGGAAAATCATCCCCCCCGCCCCTACCATGTCCGAGCTTCTGCGGGAATTCGGAAACGGTTCGGTTTTCATCAAAGGGGCGAACGCCGTCGATCCGGAAGGGAACGCGGCGGTATTTATGGCCCACCCCGAGGGGGGGACCATCGGCTGGTCGATCGGGACGATTGTCGCCCGTGGAATTACGCTGATTGTCCCGGTAGGTCTCGAGAAATTGATCCCCTCAGTGAAAGCGGCGGTTCCCCACTGCGGTCAGCGGACCTTCGATTATTGTATGGGAATGAAGGTAGGGTTGCTCCCTATGCCTGGCGCCAGGGTGATCACAGAAATCGTGGCGTTGAAGGGGTTGGCCGGGGTCGATGCCTATCATGTGGGCTCCGGCGGCTCGGGCGGCATGCAGGGGGCGGTGACACTGGTGGTCGAGGGGGAAGCCAGGGCCGTCAAAAAGGCAATCCGGATCATAGAGTCCCTCAAAGGCGAACCCCCGTTGATGCCCCGAAAAGAGACCTGTGAGGTATGCCGCGTCGCCTCCCCGGTCCAACCCAAGGATTACAAGACCCAGGGCTTTCCGCCCCATTGCGCCTACGCAGGGAAAAAGGAGGCGCAACTCCCCGCTTACCTGAAGGGTCTATAGGAGACATGTAAGACCGTCAAAGCCGAGCCAGCATCGTCCGCATGACCTCGTCGGGCGTGATCGACTCCATGCAGTTCGGCGCCTCGTCGCAATCGGCACGATAACAAGTGTTGCACCCTTTGGCGACGATCTTGTCGCCGTTGCCGTACAGTTCGATTTCTGTGGCGCTGGTAGGGCCGAAGAGCGCGACCACCGGCACGCCGAGCGCGCACGCGATGTGCAGGCATAGCGAATCTCCGGTGATGAGGGCATCGCATTTTCCCACGAGTGCGATCAGCTCTCTGAGGGTCCGATCGTGGCCGGAGGAAACGACACCCGGGGGAAGTTTGGAGAGCAGCCCGCCGAGGAGTTTTCTCTCAAACGGACCGCCGATCAAAAGCAGCCTGAAACCAGGTCGTGAAAGAACGCCCCCGGCAAAGGCGAGCATATGTTCCTCGGTCCAGCGTTTTTTCTTCCACCGCTCACCGCCGCCCAGGTTCAACCCGATGACCTTCTCCCCTGCCCGCACCCCGGCCCGGGAAAGGAACTCCCCCGCCCGCTCCCGTTCAGCGTGCGTCGCTTCGAGTACGATTTTCTGCCCCGTAAAGACCATACCGCACATCTCGTAGATGATCTGCTGATACGTCTTGGTGTTCATCTTCTTCAGGTCATCGAACGCCCCCATCTGGAGCCACTCGACGGCCTCGGGATTCGCCGGCTGCACGCTCCCCTTCGCGTCGAGCGTCATGCCGAGTCTCGTTTTGCATGCAGCCGCCGCGGCCAGAGCCGAGGAGAGTTTGTCGGCATCGGGGTTGATCACCAGATCGAAACGCTCGACGACCAGTCGCGCAAGGGCGTCGTTCTCAACGGTCCAGACCTCGTCCACCAACCCGTTGTTCAAAAACAGCTCCCGCGCGCGGGCCCGTGTCACCCAAACGATCTCCGCGTTCGGATATTTTTCGCGGAGCCCCGGCAGCAGGCAGGTGGTGCGCAGGACATCACCCACGGCATCGAGTTTGACGATGAGAATCCGGAACTCCTTGGGCGCGTAATGGATGCACTCTTGGCAGATCGTCCCGTCCGCCTTGTTGAACGCGCAGGGTCGGCTTCCCGGAAAGTGACGGCAATCGGTCTTGAGGATCATGTTCATCACAGACTTCCTACGGGTGATCCATCTCCCTTGGCAGCGGGAATGATGGGAGGCAACCGGTTCAGAAGCTCCTTTCGAGGTGGGATTGGTCCACGCCGAACCCCAGGATTTCGTGGCTCAGGCGGTGTGACGATGCATTTGCGGTCGCATGCGGTTCTATGGCATCGGCAAACTTCCGGCCCTGGTCCTCGCCATACAGGGGTGTCGCGTTTCCGAGTTTCGCCAAAGTGGCCGGGTCTTCGACGATCGCGGCGATCGCCCTTTCAAGAAAACCGGCGCTGATGGGCGGAACCAGCACGTTCCCGTGATTGCCCATGACCGTCTCTGGCCTGTCGCTGTTGAACCGGCAGGTGATGCAAGGTTTGCCGAGCATGTTCATGTCCTCCTGGATTCCGCCGCTGTCGGTCCATGCCGCCAAACAGTGCTCGGAAGAATAGAATTCCACCACGTGTCCGTACGCGGGCCATACCTCGGTTGCGAGGAAGTTGGGTTTCCTTTTGAGCCGCTCGAACCGAGCTTCGAGGCCCCAGCGGCCGATCGCGTGCTTTGTGGCGTTCATCAAGACCAGCGTGATGAGATGCCGCCTTTCGACCAGTCTTTCCAGCGCCTCGAATATGGCGGTGAATCTGCGTTGACCGAGATTCTCCTTGCGGTGGATATCGAGTCTGATCCACCGCCCCTCCGCAAGTCCGGGGTGAATTTCAAACACACTGGGGACCGGCCGCTCCTGGCGCTTGAGCTTCAGGGCGTCCACGACAACGCCGCCGGTCAGGTAGATGTGGTCCTCGGGATACCCCTCCCTGAGCAGGTGCTTCCGGTTCAGTTCGACCGGGGCCATGTGATGTTCGCAGCCGGCCGCTGAGACATAGGTGTCCCACTGTTCGGGGAAGGGCTCCGTCCGCATCAGCCGCCAGTCGCCGTTCCACTGCCCCTCCCTGAATTCATCCATGGCGATCTCCTCGCTCATACGTTCGAAGATCGCCGGCGACATCGATCGCAGCCCGGCCTCGTTCTGTATCGACTTTTCGCCGCGGCTGAACATCCACGCAGCGGGAATGATCGGGCAGAGTATCGTGTCTCCGTTCACCACCGGGACGACCGCCACATCCGGCCAGTTATCCTTGAGCCAATTGGCGACCCGCGTGGTCTTATAGAACAGCTCGCCCGATTTCTGCGCAAGATCGCCCCTGAGCTGCAGGTTGAAGGCCACGTGTTTTTCGAATCCGAACTCCATCAACCCGTATGTCAGCGAGCTGTCGTAATGCTGATTCGCATCGATCACAAACATGGGAATACCCCGGTTGCGGCACGCCGTCATCGCACCGTACACTTTGTTGAAGCAGGGTTTTGTTCCGACCACGAAGGCCAGCACCCACGACCGCTTCGCCCTGCCGTCGCACATCGCCGCCTCCACGACGTCGTGATCGACAAGGATGGGCAAACTCGATGGATAGAAATCGGACAATTCGGTTCTTACGGACATTTCCGGTCCTTTCTTTACTCGTTCGCTCGACCGAGCGAAGATCGCTTATTTCCCCCTTTATCCCATTCGACGGTCGGCATCCCCGCTCTGCCCGCGGTCGAATCCTTCCGCCCGGTCCACAATGAACCTGGGGCGTCCCTTGACTTCATCGTAAATCCGCGAGACGTACTCGCCGAGAAGACCGATGCTCAGCAGGTGTATTCCGGCGAGCAGAAGGATCAGCACCAGCATGACCGGATGGTCGACCCGACAACCCGCACCGGCGAATTCCATAAAGGCGAACGCCGCCCCCAGGCAGACGGCCACCGTTAGGATCAGAAGCCCCGTGAGGGAGATCAGGAAGAGGAGTCTGCCCGAAAAACAGACCAGGCCGTTGATCCCGATCCGGAGCGATCCGGTGAACCGATTGTACTTGCCCGCTCCCGAAAATCGGGAGGGTCTGTCGAACAGGATGCTCGTTTGCCTGAAACCGACCAAAGCCACCATACCCCTGAGAAATCCGTGGCTCTCCTTCAATCCGTTCAACTCGTTTACCACCCGCCGGCTCATGAGTCGGAAATCCCCGGTATTGGGGGGTATCTCCACCTCCGAAAGTCCCCGGATCGCCCGGTACGCAAGCCAGGCCACCAGTTTCTTCACCGATGTCTCTCCCGCCCGGCTCCTTCTCTGCGCGTACACCACATCGTACCCTTCCCTCCACTTGGCAACCATCTCCGGGATCAGTTCCGGCGGGTCCTGAAGGTCCACGTCCATCACGATTACTGCTTCCCCCGAGGCGTATCGGAGGCCGGCCAGCGTGGACATAGGCTGACCGAAGCGGCGGGAAAATTTCAGCATCTTGATCCGGGGATTTGCCTCCCTGGCCCGAAGGATCGCCTCCTCGCTCCCATCCGGCGACGGATCCAACGCAAAGATGATCTCGTAGTCGTCGGTTTCCTGCCCCATTACGGACGCGACCTGGGCCGCAAATTCAGGGATATTCCGTTCCTCTTTATATACGGGCACCACTATCGACAACATTGTCATCCCACTACTCCTGCCAAAAATCAAAGTTCCGCCACCGGTATCCAAGGCTCCCCGTCAGCACGTATAGGCAAAGCCAATTTCCATTTGTATGCCTTTGTCTCCTGCGGGCGGCCCCGGGATTACGGCACTGCCGTGAAGCCATTGATGCAGGGCGAGACTATAGTCGCAAAGCCGGTTCTTTGCAAGTCGAAAGGCCCAAAAGATCCGCACGAATAACCGGGAGTGCATCCCGCAAGCCCTGCCCCGTTGGCGAGGGTTTTCGCTTCCAATATTCGCTTGACAGGAAGGGCATCATCTCCTACTAATGATCCACCCAAAGACTATTGAGGTACCTCAATGAAACGGCTTGCTTCCCGGTTTCTACACCCTAAGCGTTGGACGGCGATACTATTGGGGATCACCTTTCTCAGCCTTTTCCCTCTCCTGGGGACCGCACCGCTCTTTGACGAGGATGAAGGATTCTACGCCGAAGCCAGTCGCGAAATGCTCGAAAACGGCAACTACCTCACCGCGCACTTGAACGGCATCCCGCAATACGACAAACCCATTCTCATTTACTGGCTTCAAACTTTCAGCTTCAGGATATTCGGCCTGAACGAATTCGCCGCCCGCTTCCCCTCCGCCTGTGCAACCTTTCTATGGATGCTGGCGATTCTGGGCTTCACCCGCCGCCATCTGGGGCCGCAGTGCGGCGCCTTGTCCGCTCTGTTTTTTATCAGCGCCGTTGAGATCACGATCATCGGAAAAGCCGCGATTGTGGATTCCACCCTGAATCTCTTTATGACCCAATGCCTCTTTCGTTTCTATGACTATACGCAAAATAAAAAAATCCGGCAGATCTACGCGGCCGCTTTTTATGCCGGACTTGCCTTTCTGGCCAAAGGCCCGGTTGCCATCGTCATTCCCTTTGGCGTCACCCTGATTTACTGCCTCACGCAAAAAGAGCTCCGTCTCTGGTTGAAAACGGTTTTTAACCTTCCGGCGATTCTGATTTTTTCACTCGTCGCCCTTCCCTGGTATGTCATTGAATACCTGAATCAGGGTACGATTTTCATACAGGATTTTTTTCTCAAACACAATTTGGAACGATACTCCCGGGCCTTTGAAGACCACTCGGGATCCGTGTTCTATTATATTCCGGTGATCATCATCGGAACGCTTCCCCACTGCGGTCTGCTCTTCCCGTTGCTCCGCCGCGTCCGATCGCTTTGGAAACAGGAGTTGCCCCGTTTCTGCTTTATCTGGATCGGTTTCGTACTGATCCTGTTCTCCTTCGGGGGGACCAAACTCCCCCACTATGTTCTCAGCGCGTTTCCCCCGCTTTTTATCCTCTACGGGGTCGCCTACGAGCGATTGGAGCGGCATCGATTATATCTTCTGCCGGCAGCGGTGTTTCTGGTCATTTTTTTGCTTTTCCCCCTGGTCCTTCCGTCGGTCATCCCGTATGTCCGGGATGATTTTGCCGCATGCATCATGGCTTCGGGACAATCCCTCTTTGGTACGGACTATACCCTTTTCTGCTGTCTGCTTACCGCTGCCGTAACACTTCTTCTCTTCATCCGGCCATCTGCATCGTTCCGGCCCGCCGTCGTGGTCTCCGTTGCTTACCTGCTCCTGATCAATCTGGCGCTCATGCCGCGGATAGGCACCCTGATGCAGTCACCGGTTCGGGAGGCCGCCCGGATCGCCGCCCGGATTCCCGAACAGGCGGTGATGTGGGGACATAACCTGCCAAGTTTTGCATTCTATTCGCGCAAAGTTCCCGCCCTCCGCACGCCCGTGCCAGGCGATGTATTGATCACAAAAAAGACGAGATTATCCGAGGTTGGCCCCCATAAGATACTCTACGAAAAAAACTGTATCGTACTGGCAAGAATTTTGAATACGTATTGACACCTACCACCCCTCATGTTAGAAAATCCAAGGCGTTAAGGCCAAAAAATCAAGACATAGCAACACAGTAAGGACGGGAGGACCTGTGACTTTTCAGGAGTTGATCTTTGCCCTCGGTAGGTACTGGGCCGACCAGGGATGTGTCATCCAGCAACCCTATGACATCGAGGTGGGAGCCGGAACCTTCAATCCCGCCACCTTTTTAAGGGCACTGGGTCCCGAACCCTGGAAAGTGGCCTACGTGGAACCCTCGCGCAGACCCACGGACGGCCGCTACGGCGAAAATCCGAATCGCCTCCAGCACTACTACCAGTATCAGGTGCTCATGAAACCCTCGCCGCTCAACATCCAGGAGCTTTACCTCGATTCCCTGAAAAGCTTCGGGATCGATCCGCTCGATCACGACATCCGTTTCGTGGAGGATGACTGGGAATCCCCCACGGTCGGCGCCTGGGGGCTCGGCTGGGAGGTCTGGCTCGACGGGATGGAGATCTCGCAGTTCACCTACTTCCAGCAGGTTGGCGGGATCGATTGCCGTCCCGTCAGCGCCGAACTGACCTACGGCACAGAACGGATCGCCATGTACCTCCAAGGGATCGATAACGTCTACGATCTCGAATGGACCAAGGGAATGACTTACGGGGATGTGCATCACCGCAGCGAGGTCGAATGGTCGGTGTACAACTTTGAGACTGCCGACATCGGCGAACTTCGCAAACGCTTCGACATGTACGAAGCCGAGGGGAACCGGACAGCAGAAAAAGGACTTGTATTGCCTACTTACGACCACTGTCTCAAGTGTTCCCATACCTTCAACCTGCTGAACGCCCGGGGGGCGATCAGCGTGGCGGAGCGGACAAGCTACATCGGCCGCGTCAGGAACTTGGCCCGCCTCAGCGCCGAGGGCTATCTGCGACAGCGGGAGGCCTTGGGCTATCCCTTGATAAAACCTCTTACCCCCGTGCTTCCGAACGGGGAGCGTTGAGTTATGATTAATGAATTAATTATGTAATGTCAATCTATTGGCATTGTTATTTAAAGGAGTAGATGAATGAGCAAGGAGCTGTTGCTCGAAATCGGTACGGAAGAGATCCCGGCCGCCTTTCTGCCCAAGGCGTTCAAGGATATGGAGGCGATGCTCCGGCAGGCCCTTACGGATAATCGCCTCCCCTTCGGAGCGGTTCGGACGATGGGGACTCCCCGAAGGCTCGTGCTGGCGGTGGCCTCGCTCGCGGAACGACAGGAAGACCGGCTCATCGAGAAACTCGGACCGGCCCGCAGGGCGGCCTTCGACGCCGAGGGGAATCCGTCGCCCGCCGCCGTAGGATTCGCCCGGGGGCAGGGAATCCCCGTATCCGCCCTCGAGACCGCATCCACCGAGAAAGGGGAATATGTCTGCGCCCGGAAGAAAATCACCGGCGAGGCGACCGAAAGCCTGCTCCCCGCGATCCTGACCGCACTGATCGTAGGGATTCCCTTTCGCAAATCGATGCGCTGGTCCGATCTTGAGATCCGGTTTGCGCGTCCCATACACTGGCTTCTGGCCTTGTACGGCGGTCGGATCGTCCCCTTCCGGATCGGCAACATCGAAAGCGGCAACCTCAGCCGCGGTCACCGTTTCATGGCTCCGGCATCCTTTACCGTCGACGGCACTGAAAGCTATCTTGCAGGAACACGGAAGCATTTCGTGATCGCCGACCCCGAGGAAAGAAAGACGATCATCCGGGAAGAAACCGCAAAAGCAGCCCTTGCGCTGGGCGGCCGGGCCCTGGCGAACGAGGAGCTTCTCGAAACGGTCGCACAGCTCACGGAGTATCCGGCCGTTGTCAGCGGGAGCTTTGATGCGGCATATCTGAAACTACCCCGCGAGGTCCTCATCACAACGATGATCGCGCATCAGAAATATTTTCCGGTATTGGACAACCGAGGAAATCTGTTGCCGCATTTTCTAACGATCACCAACACCCTTACCCGCGATCCGGCGGTTGTGAGACGGGGAAACGAAAAGGTCCTCCGCGCCCGTCTGGCTGACGCCAGGTTCTTCTTCGAAGCCGATCGGAAGATCCCCCTCGAGACACGTGTTTCGGATCTCCGGAAGGTTGTCTTTCACAGCCTGCTCGGCACCTCCTACGAAAAAGTGATGCGCTTTCGGAAGCTGGCGGGATGGATCGCCGAGCGAATCAGGCCCGCGCTTGCAATCCGCGTAGAACGCACTGCGCTTCTTGCGAAAGCCGATCTGGACACCCAGATGGTCGGCGAATTTGCCGAGCTTCAGGGAACCATGGGGAGGGAATACGCGCTGCTTAGCGGCGAGGACCCCATTGTGGCCCAGGCGATCTACGAACATTATCTGCCTACGGCGGCGGGTGGCGAGCTGCCGGAAACCGATGAAGGGGCCATCGTCAGCATAGCCGACAAACTGGATACCCTTTGCGCGTTTTTCGGAGTCGGCCTGATCCCCACGGGAGCAGCCGATCCTTATGCGCTGCGCCGCCAGGCCCTTGGAGTGATCAACATCATCCTCGACAAACGTTTCCCCTTGGCTCTTGACGATCTGCTCGACGCGAGTCTCGCCATCCTCGGACCGCTGCTGAAGCGCCCCGTCGGCGAAACAAAAGATGCCGTGCTTGAATTTTTCCGGGGCCGGTTTGAAAACCAGCTTATCGCCCAGGGACACCGCTACGACGTTGTGGACGCTGTTTTGGCAAACGGCATCGCGGATCTCGTGACGGCGCGGGAAAAGATCCGGTCGATGGAGGCGTTCAAGTCGCATCCGGATTTCCAGCCTCTGGCCATTGCCTTCAAGCGTGTGGCCAACATCATCCGCGACTTTACTGACGGCGCCGTCGATCCTTCTTTATTCACCGATCCGGAAGAGCGAAACCTCCATGCGTCTGTTTCACAGATCCGGCAAAGCGTCCTGTCAACGATAGCCGGCGGCGATTATTCTTCAGCCCTCGTCGAGATGGCGAGGCTTCGAAAACCGGTGGATGCCTTCTTTGATTCGGTTCTGGTGATGGCCGAAGATGAAAAAATCCGTTTCAACCGTCTCTCCCTGCTAAGCGAGATCTCTATGCTCTTTCACGACGTGGCTGATTTTTCAAGGATCGTGACCGACAATCCTGCATGATCACCGAATGTCATCGGGCTGGTAAAAATACGTGTTTTACATCGCCGGAGAAAGACAATGGACGCGATTAAGAACAAGGAATTCGTGGAACTCGAAGAGAAGCTCCAGCTCCGCAAGGGCTTGGTGGACATCACCAATCGTATCCATGCCGCGCAGAATATCAAACAGATCCTCGTCGACCTGAAGGACGGGATACTGAACCTCTTTAGCGCTCAATCCATTACGATTTACGTTGTCGACCGGTCGCGCAGTGAGATATACTCCCTGCTGCTCATCGGCGCCCAGGTCAAGGAGATCCGCGTCCCGATCAACAACCGAAGCATCGCCGGATATGTGGCCAGTGTTGGCCGGGGCGTCAACATTGCCGATGCGTATGATGCAGCGGAATTGAAGTCGATCGACAAGGGGTTGATCTTTGACCAGAGATGGGACAAAAAGTCCGGCTTCCGTACACGGCAGATCCTGGCCGCCCCGATCTTCCATAACAAAATCCTCATGGGGGTCGTGCAGATTCTCAACAAAAAGGTCGGAGTCGGCAAATTCTCCGAGGAAGAGAAGGGGTTTCTTCAAGAAATCTCCGATGTACTTGGAGTCGCTTTCTTCAACCAGGGACGGTATGCCCGTAAACGGAAGACCCGTTTTGATTACCTGATCAACCACGCCCTTCTCAAAGAGGAGGATCTGGACAAGGCCTGGGACGACTCCCGCGAAGCAAAGCAAACCATCGAAGACTTCCTGATGAAAACCTACAGGATCTCCCGTGACGACCTCGGCCATTCCTTTGAGGAATTCTATCACTGTAAATTCATCGCTTACTCGGGCAAAACCCCCATCCCGGGCAACCTTCTGAGCAACCTCAACAAAGAGTATCTTCGCCGCGAGCTTTGGGTCCCCCTGGAGAAAAAGGATGGCGTTATCAATGTCATCGTGGACGACCCCAACAACATCATCAAACGGGACATGATCGAAAACCTTCTAAAGACAAAGTCCGTCCACTATGATGTCGCGCTGCCGGAGGACATCGTTAAATACATCAACCACTTCTACCAATCCCCCGAGGAGGAGTCCACCATCGTTGATATTCTCGGAAAGTTCGACGTCGGTGAGGAGCCGCCCGATGAGGATGAAAATGTGGTTACCGAATCGGACAGCGTGATCATGCAGCTCGTCAACAAGATCATCCTCGACGCCAAGGCCAAATGCGCCTCCGACATTCACATCGAACCCAACGTGGGAAAGAAGAACATCGAGGTCCGCTTCCGGGTTGACGGCGATTGCGCACTATATCAAACCCTCCCTTACAGCTACCGCGCGGCGGTCGTTTCGCGTATCAAGATCATGTCGAATCTCGACATCACCATCAAGCGCCTTCCCCAGGACGGCAAAATCAAGTTCCGGCGGCCGGGCGACGAAGAGATCGAGCTCCGCGTGGCCACTATCCCCACCCAGGGTGGGGTCGAGGATGTGGTGATGCGAATTCTGGCTCAAGGGGGAACAACCCTTCCCCTCGCCTCCATGGGGATGTCGGTGCGCAACGAAAAAGAACTGCGCGCCATCCTGGAAAAACCATACGGGATGATACTCGTTGTAGGCCCAACCGGTTCGGGAAAAACGACCACCCTTCACGCCGCTCTCCACGAGATCAACAGGCCCAACCGGAAAATCTGGACGGCGGAGGACCCCGTCGAGATCACCCAGTACGGACTCCGCCAGGTTCAGGTCCAAGCAAAGATCGGCTTCGACTTTGCCTCCGCCATGCGCGCCTTCCTCAGGGCTGACCCCGATGTGATCATGGTGGGTGAAATGCGCGATTTTGAAACGGCCAAGATCGGCGTCGAGGCGTCGTTGACGGGCCATCTCGTTCTCAGCACGCTCCATACGAACAGCGCTCCCGAGACGATCGTCCGTCTCCTCGATATGGGGATCGATCCGCTCAATTTTGCCGACGCCCTTCTGGGCATCCTCGCCCAGCGTCTCGTCCGAACCCTCTGCGTGAGGTGTAAAGAGGCCTACCATCCCAATCGATCGGAATTCGATGAAATGGTGCAGGATTACGGGGAGGAATACTTCCGGAAACTCAACATTTCCTACGATGATACTTTCACGCTCTACCGACCGAAGGGGTGCAGTGCCTGCGACAAGACGGGATACAGGGGTCGCATGGGCATCCACGAACTCATCGCCGCCACGGACGGAATCAAACGGCTGATCCAGAAGAACCAAACGGCGGAAGCGATACGGGATTTCGCAATGGGGGAGGGAACGACAACCCTTCTGCAGGACGGCATCTACAAATCAATCCAGGGTGTCACCGACTTTAAGCAGGTGAGGCGGGTCTGCATTAAATAGGGCAAAACGGCTACGGCGGCCTTCTAACTGCTGCCGCGCTTTAGGGCAGAATCGATATCGGCGATGACCTGCGTCGAGAACTGCGACATTGCCCGGCTCATGGCCTCGGCCAGGCCTGCCGGCCCCTCCTGCGTGAAAAGCGTCTCGCAACGATAGGTCTTCTGAAAAACCACCCGACGGGGGATGTCCCGGAAGGAGTGGTCGAGAAGGGCCACCACCACGACCAGGAGCGCCTTCCGGGTTTTTCCGTCGTCGACTTCGAGAAATTCCTCCACCCCCCCCTCCAGAACAAAGCGGGCTTCTTCCGCCTCGCGCGCGGCAAGAACCGCCTTGAAAAGGCCGGCATGCCGAAGATCGCGCTTAAGAAAATCGGTGACCATGTCCCCGGGGCTGACCCGCCAGCTCGCTTCATGATAGGCGTCCCGTCGAAAACGCCCCTTGCTGAACAGCATCGCCGGACCCGTATAGAGACGGTCGACCGAAAACCGATTCACCTTGAGCAGCGCCTCGCTCCGGATGATCTTCTCCACCTGGGGTGCAAGGTATTCGGGCGAGTACTGCCGGACCAAGGGCGGCGGTGCGCTTCCCCCAAGGCAACCGGCCAAGAACGCGATCGACAGGATGAGTCCTGAACGCATCGGCATGATACCCCCTCCTCTCACTATTCTGAGCCCGTTTCGAGCGCCTTTACTGCAATCCGCATTTCCCGGCCTCGGTCGTGGTTCAGGGTCCCCTCTCCCGGTCGCGGGCAGGTCGGCTGAAGAGCAGATCCGACGGATTCCTCCTGAGGCCGTCGACCAGCATCCGGAGGCTCTCCACGGCCTGGCGGATATCGTCGGTCGTCGATTCGATATCCGAGGCGACCGCTTTCGTCCGGCGTTCCATCCCCTCGATGAGGCTTTTCGATTGACCGGCGATGTCTGCGGCTTTGAGATCTTCGATCTGCCTGCCGATGGCGGCAAGAAGCTTCCGGATCTCCACAATCCCTTCTCTGGTCTCCCCAATCCCCGCCCTCGCCTCTCCAACCCCCGCTCTGGCCTCGCCAAGCCCCTGTTCGAGAACCGAGATAATCGAATCCGTCTTCCCTTCGGCCAACATCCGGTCGGTCCGCTGCAGGATGCGCTCCAGCGCGGCAGACGTCGCATCCAGATTTTTGAGGACATTTGCCGTTTCTCGACCGGTAAGAAAGGTTTCCAACGCCCGAGAGGTCGATTTGAGCTGATCGGAGACGCCTGCAAGATCCACCTGGGTAATTCGGTCCAAGATCCGATCCACGCTCGACAGCATTTGCTTGGTTCGGGAGGGTTGCGAAGGGATGACCGGATAGAGAACCTTCATTCCCTCGGGGGGAAGGATAATCTCGTCGTCCGGCTGCGGACGGTCAAGTTCCACAAACACGATCCCCGTGATCCCGGCCGCTTTGAGTTGCGTGACGATGCTTTTTTCGATATCGCCATCCATGTTGATCTTGATGATCACCTCCACCAATCGTTGGTCGGGTGCAACCCCGATCCGCTCGACCGACCCGACGTCCACCCCACGATATTTGACCCGGGAATCGACCTGCAATCCCTGAACGGATTCATCAAAAAAGGTCACATATCGAGCCCCTTTCTGAAAATATTTCGCAGCCCCCAGCCAGACAACGACCACAGTACCGATCAAAACTCCGAGGATGATAAAAAGACCGACCATGAATCTCGATTGCCGTTTCGCCATTGTTCTCACCCCTTCCCCTGCCCCGCATCCGGTCGGAAGAGATACTCCCTGACCCGCGGGTCGGTTGCTGAATCCCGGAGTTCCTCGGGCGCACCCATGGCAATGATCCCCTTTTCGCAACGGTCGATCAACATCACCCGATCAGCCAACCGCCTTACCAGATCAACCTGGTGGCTGACGATAACGATCGTTGTGCCAAGGCCGGTATTGATTTCCCGGATCAGTTTCTCAAGTTCCGCGGTGTTGATCGGATCGAGGCCCGCCGTCGGTTCGTCGAAAAAAAGGACCTTTGGGTCGAGGACCATTGCTCGGGCGAGCCCCCCCCGTTTTCTCATCCCCCCCGACAACTCGGCGGGATAGTAATTCTCACACCCTTTCAGATTGACCATGGCGAGCTTCATAAGGACGATGGTCCGAACCGTTTCTCGCGACAGAGCGCTCAACCCCTCGAGCGGCAGCCCGACGTTCTCTTCAAGGGTCATCGAGGCAAGCAGGGCGTCGGACTGGAAAAGGACGCCGATCTCTCTGCGGATCGAGTTGAGCAGTTCTTCGCCTGCAGCAGCGATGTCCACGCCCTCCACAAGCACCGCTCCGGCAGCGGGGCGGAGCAGACCGATCATATGTTTGAGCAGCGTGGATTTACCGCAGCCGCTTCCCCCGACGATGCAAAGGATTTCCCCCCGGCGCACCTCGAAGCTTACTTTTTCGAGGATCGTTACCTCACCGAAACACGCGTCGAGCCCCTCGACGGCAATGATGGGGGGATCACCCGCTTTTTTTAGGTTTGGCGCTATCGCCTCCGCTTTACCCATTTCTCAACCCACATAATGGAGAACCACGGCAAACACCGAATCAACAACGACGATCAGCAGGATGGACGTTACGACCGCCGAAGTCGTTGCGGCCCCTACCTCCTCTACTCCCCCCCTGACCTGAAATCCCCGTTGGCAGCCGATCCAGGCGATAACGAAGGCGAACACCAGCGCTTTGAGGAGACTGGATATGAGGTGGAAGAGGGTGATGGTCCTCTGACTCTCCTGGAGGTACGTGTAAGGCGTCAGATCAAGTCCCATCACGCCTACGACGAGCCCGCCGGCGATCCCGAAAATATCGGAATAGAGTGTAAGGATGGGCAAGACCAGAACCGTGGCGATAAGTTTGGGAACCGCCAAAAACCGGATCGGGTCGAAACCCATGGTAATCAAGGCGTCCACCTCGTCGTTGATTCGCATGGTGCCGATCTCCGCGGCGTATGCCGAGGCGGAGCGACCGGCCACAAGGATCGCCGTCATGATCGGACCGAGTTCACGGACAATGGCCAGCGATACGAGCGAGGCCACATAGATGTTGGCCCCGAATTGCTTCAATTGAAGCGATGACATGAAAGCGATGATGAGGCCGATGAGAAAGCTGATCAGGGCGACGATCGGAAATCCCTCCGCTCCGGTGCGTCGCATGGTGAAAAGGACATCCCCCCATCGCAAGTCGCGAGGGTGACCGACGATATGGCCCAGTGCGGCCACGAGATCGCCAAGGAATGTCATCAGGGACCTGAAATCGGTGTATAGCCTGACGCCGGCGCGGCCGATCGCCTCTACAAACCCTGCGCGAGCCCCCTCCCCGCGGTGCGGCAATATGGTCAACGCTTGCCGGTCGATCAGCTCCATGACTCCGCGGATGCGTTCGGGGATATTAAGATAGACAAGGGCGCGGCCCCCACGGCGGGTTTTTTCTTCGAAACGAAAAAGGGTCAGGACCCCGGCGCTGTCCATATAAGATACATCAGCCAGGTCGACCTTGACCGCGACCGTTGGACCGGTTGACAGATGTTCCAGCTCGGCAAGGAGTCGATCCGCATCGTCGAGCGACACCCGGCCGGAGAGCGAAAGGGTCAGTTCGTCTCTCGCTGCCGATTGCACCCGAAGGGCATAACTCGCATGTGACGCCTTTATTCCCATCGAGGTCCCTGGCTATCTGCCCCTGTTACAGCCTCTCTTTCCACTCGCCAAGATGCCGCATCGCGTCCAGAGGAGTGAGATTCAATAGATCGAGGTCTTTGATCTCCTCGATAATCGCCTCCTTCTGATCCCTAAAGAGGCTGAGTTGACCGGAGTTTTTCTGTGTCGTCTTTTTCCCCCTGGCAATCTTCGGCATACCGGCCTCGTCGAGCTCGCCCTGTTCCATGTTTCGGAGGATCTCCATCGCCCGCGTGACCACCTCTCCGGGAACCCCCGCGATCCGCGCCACCTGGATGCCGTAACTTCGATTTGTTCCCCCCTCCATGATCTTCCGGAGAAAAATGATTCGGTCCCCCCACTCCCGAACGGCTATGTTGAAATTTTTTACACCCTCCTTCGTGACGGCAAGCTCCGTCAGCTCGTGGTAGTGTGTCGCGAAGAGCGTTCTTGACCCCAGCGCGGGGGCGTCGTGGATATATTCCACCGTCGCCCAGGCGATGCTGAGGCCGTCGAAGGTGCTCGTTCCCCGTCCCACCTCGTCCAGGATGATCAGGCTCCGTTTGGTGGCGTGCTGAAGGATATTGGCCACCTCGGTCATCTCCACCATGAACGTGCTCTGTCCTTTGGCGAGGCTGTCCGCCGCGCCGATACGGGTAAAGATCCTGTCAACCACGCCGATCCGCGCCGCCGCAGCGGGAACAAAGCTTCCCATTTGGGCCATGAGAACGATCAGTGCGGTCTGCCGGATAAAAGTGGACTTGCCGGCCATGTTGGGTCCGGTGATGATCAAAAAACGGTTTTTCTCAATATCGAGGCGGACATCGTTGGGTACAAACCCCGCCCCATCGGCCATCCTCTCCACAACGGGATGGCGGCCGTCGGTGATTTCGATCGTTTCCTCCCCATCGACCATTGGGCGGCAGTAGTTGTTTCTCTCGGCAATCTCGGCAAGCGATGCCAGAGCATCGAGATCGGCGATCCGCGAGGCCGTCTCCTGAATCCGCCGGATTTCGCCGGCAACCCGACCCCTGAGTTCGATAAAAAGGTCGTATTCCCTCGCCTGCCGCCGCTCCTCCGCATGGAGGACAGTCTCCTCATACCCCTTCAGTTCCTCGTTGATGTAACGCTCCGCGTTGACCAACGTCTGTTTCCGGACATAATCCGGGGGAACCAGCCGGGCGTTCGCCTTCGTAACCTCGATATAATAGCCGAAAACGCTGTTGAAGCCGACTTTCAAAGAGCCGATCTTCGTCCGCTGGCGTTCCCTTTCCTCCAGGGCGGCGATCCACTGCCTCCCGTTCCGCATCACCGCAATCAGTCTGTCCAACTCCGGGTCATAACCCTCCCGGATGATCCCTCCCTCGCGAATGGTGAGAGGCGGAACCGCGACGATCGCTCCTTCGATCGCTTCCCTGACGTCCGTCAATGTATCAATCCCCGTACGGATCGCCGTGATGAGCGGCGCGACGCTTTCGCGTAACGCGTCGCGAATCTCGGGAAGAACCTGGAGCGACGCGCCAAGCGTCGCAAGGTCGCGGCCATTGGCCATTCCCACGGCGATCCGGCTCCCCAGACGCTCCAGGTCGTAAACGGACTTGAGCATCACCCGCAGGAATTCCCGGAGAAGATGACGATCCCTGATCTCGGAAACAGCCTCCAGACGCTCCCTGATCAGGGCCGGATCGCGCAGGGGATAGTTGAGCCACCGGCGGAGCCTTCGCCCCCCCATCGAGGTCACCGTTTGGTCGAGAACATGAAAAAGCGACCCCTTCTTTTTTCCTTCGGCGATCGTTGCGAAGAGCTCCAGATTCCTCTTGGCGATGTCGTCCAGGATCAAATAGGCGCCGCTTTCATACCAGGTCAGATCATTGATGTGTAAAAGCACGTCCTTCTGGGTCTCGGCCATATAGGCAAGAATGGCGGCGGCCGCCCCGGAAGCCGCCGGATGGCTTCCCATCGCCAGCGCCTCGATCCTCTCCAACGGGAAATGGTTGCGAAGGAGGATAGCCGCCGCCTCGGGCGCAAACTTTTCCGGCGTCAGACGGCCGATCCGGCAGCGCTCCCCCTCGCCGGCGATTGCCCGGATAAGGGCTGTGTCGTCAAAATCCTCCGCGATCAAAAGCTCGCGAATCTCCATTCCCGCAATCTCGGCCAGAAAGAATTCCCTGTCCTTGGTCTCGGTTACAAGGAACTCCCCAGTGGAGATATCGGCGCAGGCGAGACCGAATCGTCCGTCTATAACGGCCAGTGCCGCAAGAAAATTATTCTCCTTGGCGCGAAGATTCTCCGTATCGAGGACAAGACCGGGGGTCACGACGCGCACCACCTCGCGCCTGACCACCCCCTTCGCGAGTTTCGGATCCTCGACCTGCTCGCAGATGGCCACCTTATACCCCTTTTCGATGAGCTTGGCGGTATAGGGGGAGGCGGCATGGTAGGGGAAACCGCAGAGGGGGATGGCGTCAGCGCTGTTCTTGTTCCGTGATGTGAGGGTGATCTCAAGGATCTTCGAGGCGGTTACGGCGTCCTCGAAGAACATCTCATAGAAGTCACCCATCCGGAAAAAGAGGATGCAATCGGGGTAACGCTCCTTCATCTCCGCGTACTGGCGCATTGCGGGGGTCAGGTCGCTCACTCCCATCGCCCCCCTTTCTTTTGCAGATCGATGCAGGAAGTCCGTTCCACCTTGCCGTGTCCGCCGACAAAAACATCCAGAAGCCGGCTCACCGAAACGACGATCAGGGCGCCGAGCACCGCGGTCAAGAAGCCGTGCACCTTAAAACCGGCAATGACTTCGGAAACGATTTTCAGCATCGCTCACCTCGCGCCGCTTCAGGCAAACGGTGTAAATCGATCGCGGTTGGCGCCGCAGACCGGACAGTCATCCGGGCAAATGCCGTCTGCAACATAACCGCATACCTGACAGATATAATAGGTCGTCTCGCGTTCCTCCATAAAGTGGCTCATCGCATCTTTATAAAGCCTCGCGTGCGTCTCCTCCACATCCTTGCTTTGGCTGAATTGGAGGACCGCCGGTTGATTCCCCTGCGCTTCGGCCCTTTTTATAAACTCGCTGTACGCGACCTCCGCCACCCGCTGCTCCGACTCGAAGCTCGCCGCGAGGTTCTCTTCGGTCGAGTTGACCCCCCGAAGCAGCTTGAGCGCCCTGGCGCCGTGGATCTCTTCGGAACGGGCGATCACTCGAAAAAGCTTCGCGATCTGCGGGTATCCCTCTTCTTCCGCCTTTTCCGCATAGACCTTGAGCCGCAGAGCCGCTTTGGCCTCGCCCGTATACGCCTGCTGCAGCGCCTCTTTCGTTTCGTCCATCTTCGCTCCTTGGGCGGTTTAAAGTGAAGCTCCCCGCCCACAGGGCGTGGCTTCCCGATAATAAAGTTTTCTTCTTTTGATGTTCCCTTCAACCCCGCATACAAGGCGGGGCTTAAAGGGATGCGCTCCCGGTTACGCTATTCGGGATTGAAATCTTCCTTTGCCGCACCGCAGACCGGACAGGACCAGTCGTCGGGGAGATCTTCAAAAGAAACCCCCTTGCGGATACCGGCTTCCGGATCTCCCTGTGCGGGATCATACACATAGCCGCAGATGCTGCAAACATACCTTCCCATATTTGTGACCTCCTTCTTTCATTCCTTACTTGATAAAAACGATATTCCTTATCCGCCCGGGTTTGCGGCACCGGACACCGCCGACACGCCTATATCGAAGGCGCGAAGATTGGCCTCAACGCGGGTGGCCTGCATCCCCTCGCGAATCGTCGTCTCAAAAACCCCTCGATTGACGGGCAGAACCCCCAGCCCCACGACCGCGCCAATCATGACGATGTTTCCCAGGATAGGATTGCCCAACTTGACCGCCTCGTCCGTCGCATCGAGGAAGAACGATTGCGCCGAAAGCGATGTCACCGCCTCACGTATCTTCTCGGGCGCCGGGTATTCCTCTTCCCCCGTGATGACACCGACGGGGTAGATCGGCCGATTATTCACGAGGACTTTCACGGCGGGGTTTCCATAATCGGCAAGTACCCGCAGCGCTTCCACCGGTTCGATGGCAACGATCAGGTCCGCCCTCCCCTTCGGGATCTGCGGACTCCATACCGATCCGTCCGAAACGCGGATATGGCTCATCACCGATCCGCCGCGCTGCGACATTCCAAACGTCTCTCCGATCGTCACCCGATAACCCGTCCTGACCAGCATCCCGGCCAAGACCCTCGATGCCATGACGTTCCCCTGCCCCCCCACGCCGGTGATGATGATGTTGAAAGGATCTTTCGCTAATAAGGGCTTTGTCATGACACCGGCGCCTCCTCGCAGCAAATGGCTTCGGCCGGGCATATCCCCGCGCAGACTCCGCATCCGGCGCAAATGACCTCATCGATCCTCGCCTTCCCCATCGTCCGATCCCAGAGTAGCCCGGGACAACGGAATATTCGCGTGCACAGACGGTTGCATCCGCAGGCGTCCCCCCGACAGCGATGCTCGTCAACCCGCATGATATATCGTTTCCGTCCTTTCTTTTCGGGAGACAGGGCGCAGGACTGCCTGAGGATCAGCACCTTCACGCCGTCCCCCTCCTCCATAAGTCGATTGAGCGTTTCGCGCGTTTCGCGCAGGGCAAAAGGGTCTCCGCTCGCCACCTTCACCCCCGTCGCCGCGCAGAGGTTGGCGATATCGACGATCGGGACGGCATCCCCCATGGCATTGACGGCAAGACCCGGGTGCGATTGGAACCCCGTCATGGCCGTCCCGCTGTTGTCCAAAACGATAAAGATAAGGTTTGAATTCTGATGGACGGCGTTGATCAGCGCGGGAACGGCCGCATGGTAAAAAGTCGAATCGCCGCAGACGGCCAGAACCGGCTGGTCCATCCCGAAGGATCCCAGCTTACCGAAGCCCGAGGCGAGGCCTATCCCCGATCCCATCGCGTGGAGGGTCTTGGCGGTATGAAAACCCGCGGCTTGAAAAAGGACCGCCATCGCGTAGCAGCCGATATCGCCGCAGACAAATCCGCCTCGGCCGTCGCGCTGGAGCGCCTCGCGGATGCTCCAGTAAGTCGCGCGATGGGGACAGCCCGGGCAGAAGGTGTGCTCGCGCCTGGGTTCGAGCCCGGCATACATCCGGAGCTTTTCCCTATAAATCTCCGGAATCGTAGGCGGCGCGATCCCCAGAATCCGGCCGATCGCCGCCGCGACCAGGTCGGGGTTGAGCTCGCCCGACATCGGCAGTGTCCCGTCGTTCTTGCCGTAAAAGGTCTTGCTCCCCATATCCCGCCTCTGCTCGGCGGCGAGGATTTTGACCTGCTCTTCGAGAAAGGGGAGGACCTCTTCGACGATCAGGACTTTTTCCGTCGTCATGAGGTGTCTTTTCACAAGGTTCGGCGGAATGGGCCAGGTTGTCCCGAGCTTGAGAACGCCCACCCGCCCCTCGGCGCCGAGCAGCGACACCGCTTCAGCGCTGTATAGTCGGCAGGCGCTGCTCGTGATGATGAGGAGCTCTGGATTCTCGGGTCCGGTATAGGAGTTAAAGCGACTCGTCTCGAAAATGGCCGCTACTTTCCGAATCTTCTCCTGCTGAAGACGGTGTTTCTCGACCACGGGGGCGCTGATCACCGGTCCCCGCACGGGATCCGAAACCTTGCCGTCGCAGAGGAATTCGGCCTTTCCCCGAGGCGTCGGCAGCGCCCCGAGGACCACATTCCCGCTGGCATGGGACATTCGGGTGACGCTCCGGACCATGACGATATTCCGGATCTCTTCCGACAGGGTATAGGCCCAGGGGATCATTTCCTTCGCCTCCTGGAAGTCCGCCGGTTCGAGAAGCGGGATCTCCATGAGCCGCGCAAAATGGCGCGATTCCCCTTCGTTGACGCTGGAGAGGGCCCCCGGATCATCGCAGGAGACAAGGAGCATTCCTCCCCTGGTCCCCGATCCGACCAGGTGCAGAAGAAAGTCCGAGGCGACGTTGACCCCGTTCTGTTTCA
>Ga0233425_10003374_pt1 | contig 29106 bp, 22 predicted proteins | sample Watercolumn_Towu_2_FD_181712 | JGI IMG/M metagenome (GOLD analysis project Ga0233425, IMG submission 181712) | Freshwater microbial communities from Lake Towuti, South Sulawesi, Indonesia - Watercolumn_Towuti2014_140_MG | ecosystem: Environmental > Aquatic > Freshwater > Lake | place...
AAACGTTCAAGAAGCAATAAAGCTTTCAAAGAAAATAAACATTGAACCAAGCATACTATCAAAGCATGACACCATGCAATTAGCGAAAATACTTGGACTTGACGCAAACACTATTGGAAATATAAATGTGCATCTATATCTTCAAGATGAAAAAGGAGATGCAGCAATAATCGAGTATCTGGATAAAAAACAAGTTGTTCATAGCGGTAAACAAATAAAACTTTTTGCTATAACCAATGATACCCATTCTGATTCTATCAAATATATAAAACAGTTTAAGGAGTTTGGCGGCAGTGCAACAATACCCAGTGAATTCGATTCAGAGCCCGCTTTTGCAAACTCTCTGCAACGTTTTGCGAGAATTGCTAATGCACTAAAAATTATGCCAAAAATAGAAACGAAACTACAAGCGGTATCGTACGCATTCAATGCTCTTGCTTATACGCAAAATCCTCTTCCAAACACACAATGGACTTCTGTATTTGATCTATCAGATAAAACACTATATTTGCGAAGTATTGATAACCAGCAAATAAGGATTGTGAGACTAAATAAATTTGATATTTCAGAGGGTCAGCCAATAAGATTTTTGTCAGTAAACAATGATTTAAGTGAGTATGTGGAAAGCAAATTTAAGCGGCTTAAAACAGAATTGTAGCTTTGCTCGGAGGAAATAAAAATGAATCACAAAAAATACAGATATAACCATATTGGTATACCAACGACAAAGAAGCTACAGAACGAAGAATATTTGCCAGAATATGACGTGTATCACAGCGGATATCGCGAAAATGAATTTAATGTAGAGTGGATGAGATATGGCAAAAAATGTAAGTTACCTGATATTGTAAAAAAGCTACCTCACGTAGCCTTTGAAGTTGATGATATTTATGAAGCCATTAAAGGGCGTAAAGTAATAATTAAACCCAATAGCCCTATAGAGGGAATTATTGTCGCATTTGTATTAGTAAATAACGCGCCAATTGAATTCATCCAATTCGCTACTAATCGGAAACCTAAAAAGAAGAAACCACAGGAACTTAACAAAAAATAAGGCATCTAAGGATATGAAGATCGGTTTATATAATTTTTTTACTATGATCGTGATACTGTTTATTTGTACTCCTCTAATTGCTAATGGGAGTAAAGCAACAAAAAAATCACTTTCTATACAGGAACAGCTTGTAAGTCTTGAAGCTTCTGCAGAAGGAAGGTTGGGAGTATACGCAATAAATACAGCAGATAATATTTATCTTCAGTACAGAGGGCAAGAACGTTTTCCATTTGGCAGTACTGCTAAAGTTATTGTCGTTGCAGCAATTTTGCAACAAAGTATGACCGATAAAAATATCATGCGCCAACTGATTACCTATAAAAAAGAAGATTTGGCTGGCTATTCTCCTGTTACAAAAAAACATCTTACTGATGGCATGACGATATCAGAGTTATGTGCTGCTGCAATATCCCAAAGTGATAATATAGCGGTAAATCTTTTGATAAAAAGACTAGGAGGACTCCAGGCTGTTAACGCTTTTGCTCATTCCATTGGTGATAATAAATTCAAGCTTGATCGGTTAGAACCTGATTTAAATTCGGCCATTCCTGGCGATCATAGAGATACTTCAACACCGGCAGCAATGGCAAAAGACTTACGATTACTAACACTGGACAAGACTTTAGGATCGTCCCAACGCAAAGAATTACTGGTCTGGTTAAAAAAGAACGTAACCGGTTATTCTCGAATTCGAGCTGGGCTACCAAAAAATTGGGTAGTAGGAGATAAAACAGGAACTAGTGACTATGGTACTACAAACGATATTGCAGTAATTTGGCCACCTACTTGCAACCCTATTGTTGTTGCAATATATTTTACGCAAAACGCCCAAAATGCAATACCGCGCGATGATGTTATCGTTAACGCGACAAAATTATTGATTAATGATTTTTCTGGTAAAAGCAAGTGTATTGCATCACAAATAGGGAACAAAATGTGAATCATTTAATTTATACGCAATTATCGTCTTATAATGAAAAGCGCCTATACAACGGGAACAACATTATATGTTGATGGTGGATATACTTTGAGGTAATACAATGTCTAAACAATATTTCTTAAATCGTCAAATTATCATTGAGCCATATAATGACAATTGGCCGAGAATGTTTGCTAAAGAAAAGGCCAATATTTTATCAGTACTTGGTAATAAAAAGGTTTTGATAAAGCACGTTGGAAGCACTGCAATTTCTGGTTTAGCTGCTAAACCCATCATTGATTTAATGGTTGGTGTTAAGGATTTAGCGACAATAGACTCATATATAAAGCCGCTAGCAACCATTGGCTATGAATATGTTCCAGAACTTGAAGAAAATTTTCCCTATCGTCGTTATCTTCATAAAGGACCAAACTTACCTAATAAACATTTTCACTTACACATGGTAGAGGTAGATAGCAATTTTTGGCAAAAACAATTATTTTTTCAAGATTACTTACGAAGTCATCCAAAAGCTTTGATCGAATATCAGCGTTTAAAAGAGAACCTAGCTAAGCAATATCAGAATGATATTTACAATTACTGTGAAGCAAAAAATGGATTCATTCAAGAAATATTAGCAAAAGGCTTATGTTGTAGAAACAGTAAGAAAATTAAAAATAAAAATATTTCTTTATGGACAGAAACATTTGGAGAAGAAAAACATCCGGCAATATTGCTAATTGCTGGAGCACATGCCCCCAGTATTTTTTGGCCTGATTTTTTTTGCGAAAAACTTGTCGATGCGGGTTATTTTGTTATTCGTTATGATCACCGCGATATTGGTTATTCAACACACTTTCCTACAACAAATGATATTAACAAGCCTATTTATGACTTAAAAGATTTAACGAAAGATGCTTTGGCTATTTTAGATTCTTATAAAATCAAAAAGGCAATTATTATCGGCCATTCCATGGGCGGAAATATCGCGCAATGTTTAGCAGCTTTCCATCCTAAACGAATTTTAAAAGCAATATCAATATCAGTTCCGGTTGGATTATCTACCCATAAACACGCGAATTATAATAACGTAATGCAAAAGTTATTAAAAAACAAACCAATGGGCCATTTTGAAAAAGATTGGAAGCGCGGCTGGAAAAGAAGCTTAAAACTGTTAAACGGTTCCTATTATAAATTTGATGAAACAATGGCTAAAAAGTATGTCAAAACCATTTATGAGCGACATCAAGGTGATTTTAATCCAGCTTGGAATCATATTGCAGCCCAACAAAATAAACCTACCCTTTTGAACAAGCTGCCATCGGGTATGCTATTTATTAATGGCACTGATGATATTTTTTCCCCGTGCGATGACATTAAACAACTTCCAGGCAAATTTAAGATGCAAATACTTGATGGCGCGGGACATATCTTTTTCAATCATAAACTTTGGAAATTGATTACGCATGTCATTCTTGATTATTTATTGGAATAAATGATGAAAATAAATAAAACATTTCAAAGAAACATTATTGGTCTTTATGGAGATCGCGGAAAATTATGGCTTAATCAACTACCGAAATTATTGAAAGAATTCGAGCAGATGCTGGATATTCATATTCATCCGTCTTTTGATAATTTAAGTTTTAACTATGTTGCGCCGTGCACATTGGCGGATGGTAGTCATGCGGTTTTAAAATGTGTAGTACCTAACAAAGAATTAATTACAGAAATTGCGGCACTAAAACATTTTAATGGGAACGGCTCCGCTAAATTAATAAGATCAGATTCAGAATTCGGTTGGGTTATTATCGAAAGATTAGAACCCGGTGTTTTATTGTCCTCAATAAAAGACGATGAAATAACAACACGCATTTTTGTTAACATTATGCAACAACTTCATAAACCCATCAAAATGGATAATGAATTTCCGACCATTGAAACTTGGTTAAAAGGATTTGAGCGTTTACATCAAGAATTCAATGGTGGTACTGGACCTTTTCCGAGTGAGTTTGTTGACTGCGCTGAAAAATTATCAAAAGAATTATTACTATCATCACGTAAGCGGGTTCTACTGCATGGGGACTTGCATCATTACAACATTTTATCAAGTAAACGAGATAACTGGTTAGCTATTGATCCCAAAGGTGTTGTTGGGGAACCGGAATATGAAGTTGGGGCATTTATGAAAAACCCTATGCCAGAACTAATGTTTTTAAGTCATGTTGAAAAACTGCTTGCAAGACGAATTGATATTATCGCTGAAATGACAGGCTTTGATCGCCAAAGACTGCTTGCTTGGTCATTTGTAAAAGCCATGCTAACTGCCTGGTGGTGCTATGAAGGAAAAATTGATGGAATCAAGATATTGTTGTCCTATGCGGAAGTGTTGAAAAGTTTAATAGAAGGAAAAAATAAATTATGACAAAAGATATAACCTTCAGGAAATTTAAAAATCAAGATATGCCTATTTTTTCAGAGTGGGCTAAAAAACCATATATAAAAAATATTTGGTTCCAAGAGGGTTATACGCCATTTAATGAATACAAGAAAAAATATACGGAAAAAATAAAAGGTAATGGTTGCGATTATCCTTTTATTATTTATATTGATGATAAACCCATAGGGTATATTCAAACATCAGATCTTTATGCTTATCGAACACTTTGCAAAAATCCAAAAGGTCTTTTTATTAATGAAGAACCAGGTACATTCTGTTTGGATTTATTTATTGGCGAAGAAAACTACTTAAACAAAGGATATGGTACTGAGATTGTGAAAGCCTTTGTTAATAAATTACTAACCGAATTTAAAGCAAAAAAAATAGTCCTCGATCCAGCTTGTTCTAATAAGCGCGCGATAAGATGTTACGAAAAAGCAGGTTTTGTAGTAACAAAAAGAGAACATGATGGGGTTAACGAGTGTTTAGGCATGGAATTTATGAATAATTCAATTAAAGTGTTTAAATGGAACGAACAAATTGAAAAACAAGCGATTGAATTGCTAAATAAATATGAAGAAACCTCTTTGTTTTTGCTTTCCAATTTAAAAACATATGGTCCGGATTTGAATGATAATTCTTATTCTGCTGATTTCAAATGTTTAGTTAAAAAAGAAAAAGTCGTTGTTGTATTTGCGTTAACAAAAATCGGGAATTTAATTTTTCAAACTGATCGTTCACAAGACTATTCAAACATTATTATTGGCGAATGTTTAAAAGAATTTATCCCATTAAAAGGTATTGTGGCTGATTGGGATTTGGCAAAACACATCTGGAATTACGCAAAAATTCATATCCCGCAATTAAAAGAAACAGTGCATCAAAAAGAAGTACTTTTTAAATTATCGCTTAAAAATATCACAATTAAGAAAACAAAATTTGATATTCGATATTTAAATGATTCTGACTATCATGAATGGAATCGATTACATGATATGTTTCTAAGAGAACGTGGATTATATCAAGCGGAAGATGAAGTACTAAAACATCAGCGTTTTCTGAAAGACACTAAAAGTCAATATTTGTTAGGATTATTTTTTGATGAAAAATTAATCTCGATAGCCGCTTTTACTGCTCATGTGAATAATATCGGCTTGATTGGTGGTGTTTATACATTACCTGAAAAAAGAAAGCTAGGTTTTGCAAAAGATCTGATTTATCAATTGCTGTTAGATGGAAAAATAAATAAGCATATGGAAAAAATAATATTATTTACAGGCGAAGATAATTTTGCAGCTATAAAGCTTTATGAGGACTTGGATTTTAAGCGAGTTGGATTTTTTGCTTTGTTGTTCGGGGAATATGACAAATGATTTTATTACTAAAAAGCATCTTTTTAGGAATTGTTATTGCCGCGCCAGTTGGTCCAATGGCGATTCTTTGCATGAATCGTACTTTAAATAAAGGATTTTTTAGTGGTTTAGCAACGGGTTTTGGTATTGCTTCAGCGGACGGTATTTATGCATGTATCGTTGGTTTTGGATTAACGGCAATTTCGAATTTTTTAATAGCACATGCAAAAATCATTCATGTTATTGGCGGTTTGTTATTATGTTATATCGGAATAAAAATTTTATTGTCGAAACAAACATCAAGTAATACAAAATCAAAATCATCTAGCGATTTTTTGTCTTCATTTTTTCTAACACTCACCAACCCGATGACAGTCATCGCATTCATTGCTGTATTTTCAGGATTAGGTATTGGTACAACGCATCCTGATTTTATTCGCGCCATCACTATTATTTTCGGAATTTTTTTAGGTTCATTCTTTTGGTGGTTAACATTATCAATGACGATTACAATAGTTCACCACAGAATCGAATCAGAACTTACTAAATGGGTAAATTTAATTTCAGGTTTGATTATATTAGGGTTTGGTCTTTGGATGATATTTTAAAAAAACATAGGAAATAACTATGATATTTTTTGTAACAGGCGCGAGCGGATCTGGTAAAACTGCTTGTATAGAAGATTTAAAAAAACTATTACCCGAAATTAAAGTATTTGATTTTGATGATGTTGGCGTACCTGAAAATGCCGATAAAATTTGGCGACAAAAATCCACAGAATCTTGGCTAAAAAAAGCCATTGAATATCAGAATAACAACCAAGATGTTTGTGTTTGTGGTGGCGCAGTTTTAGGAGAGATTCTTGCTTGCCCATCAGCACCTAAAGTTGAAAGAATTGCCGTTTGTTTGCTGGATTGCACTGATTACATCCGCATAGAAAGGTTAAGAAAACGTGATACTCATGGTATTCATCAGAACATGTTGAATTGGGCGGCTTTTTTACGCATGCATGCTATTGATCCAGAGTGGCATCAGCCTGTTATTAAAGAAAATTCTTGGAACGAAATGCAATGGTATCGTTGGCATAATTGGAAAAGAAATGATGAGAGATGGAAATGTCATATTATGGATTCATCCAATCTTTCTATAAAAGAAACAGCAAAAGAATTAGCATGCTGGATAAAAGGGGATACTACAATGATCGCAAAATTACTTCATAGCTTATTAATATTACCAGCCCCAGATTTGAAAAAGACATCGAATTACTATGAAAAAATATTGAATTTTAAGGCTGTACAATATTTAACGGTAACGCATCCACATATTTGTCTATATCGTGATAATGTTGAAATCGTATTAATCAAATCGAATCTCAAAAAAATCCAACCCAATCGTATTTTGCATGGATCAGGATATGATGGGTATTTTACAACAAAGAATGTCGAGTCGATGTATCAAGAAGTAATGTCAAGGAACGCAAAAATAGTAACCCATTTAAGCAAAACTAATTATGGCAATCTAGAGTTTGTCATTGAAGACGTCGATGGAAGATGGATTGCTATTGGATTAAAGCAAGAATGAGAGATCGTAAAATGATAGCAAATAAAATCAAAAGTATTAGCCATATCACTTTTGTCTGTAAAAATTTAGAAAAGACAAGCCATTTTCTAAAAGAACTTTTTGATGCGAAAGAGATTTATTCAAGTAACGATAAAACTTTTTCGATTTCAAAAGAAAAGTTTTTTATGGTTGGTGATTTGTGGATTGCGATTATGGAAGGAAAATCAATTAATCAAACGTATAATCATATAGCATTCAGCGTCAACGAAAAGTTATTACCCATGTTTGAAGCAAAAATTAAAGATTTAGGTTTAAAAATACTACCCGGACGACCCCGCAAACACGATGAAGGCAAATCGATATACTTTTATGATTATGACAATCATCTGTTTGAACTTCACACAGGCGATTTAAAAACAAGATTGAATTTTTATAATGACAAAATCCAGGAACAAAACGCTCTAAATTGGGCGCTTCAATATTTAAAACTCGAGGAATCAGCAACAGAGTTTGAGAGCAAAAAGATTACTGACACATCTTATTCAAGTGTTTACAAGATTCAAACACTAAAAAATTCGTATTACCTAAAGCAAACGCCGCAAGCGCTATTCACAGAGCCACAAATACTAAATTTTCTTACACAACATGGCTGTAAAAATATTCCTGTAATTGTTGCAACTAATGATAATTTATGTTGTTTTTTAATGATGGCGAGCGGTGATATTTCATTGCGTACATATTTTAATGGCAATCTTGGTCTTGGTATGTTGAAGCAAGGAATCGCTAACTACACATCAATTCAACATTCAATGGAAAAATATACAACCGATTTAATGGGGCTTGGAGTGCCTGATTGGCGTTTAGATAGATTTCCAACATTGTACTATCAATTAATTCAACAAAAGCAACTTTTATTAGACGATGGATTATCAAAAACTGAAATTGTGCAGTTGCAGCAATTGCACCCCACTTGCCTTAGACTACGCGATGAACTTGCTCAATACAAGATACCTGAAACCATCGGACACTGTGATTTTCATGATAACAATATGCTATTGGATCAAAAAACATCCTCGATTAATATTATCGATTGGGGCGAAACAGTTATTACGCACCCATTCCTTTCATTACAAGGGTGCCTATGGCATATTACTTATTTTTACAAGGTCAAGCCAACTGATTCAATATACCATGCACTTCAAACACAGTGTGTCACACCTTGGTTACATCTTTATGCTGAAACAAAATTACTGCAAGCACTAAACATCGCAGCTAAACTTAACGGCATTTATGCAGCTTTGGGTTTTGCTCGGCTTTATGCAGCAACGGAGAATCAATTACGACTCGAGCATAACGGTGCGATTGCTGGTTGTTTACGATCGTTTTTAAAGGCGGTTGAATCCTAGAATAGTCTAACTTGAGAAAAACTGGAATACCATATGAAAGATAGAGAATGCGTTATATGAGAAAAAAATTAATTATGGTTGGCGGTGCTATGGGTATCTGCAAAACAACAATTTGCAATGCATTATACAAAACTATAAATAATAGAAAATAGGTAAAAACAGTAATGAACGAAGAAACTCCGATTAAATTTGAGCCGATTTTCGATTCAATTGACTACTTGGATAACAGGACATCGTTTAACCATTTATCCAAAGCATATAATCACAATGACATAAAACAATCATTATTTTTTTTAAAAGCGTATAAAGATAGTCAGGGAACTTTTAACTCCTACCGTCGAGAAATTGAGCGATTATTACATTGGAGTACATTAATTAAACATAAATCTCTTGGCGAGCTAAAACGTACCGATATAGAAGATTTTATTGGTTTTTGTCAAAAACCGCCAAAATCTTGGATAGGCATAAAGAAAGTGCCTCGCTTTATTGAGCAGGAAGGTTTGCGTATACCGAATCAGAAATGGCGACCATTTGTAGCGACAATTTCAAAAGCCGCATACCGAAAAGGCGAAAGACCTGATACAAAGAAATTTAGATTATCTCATGATTCTATTAAAGAGTTATTTGCAATCCTAAGTGCATTTTATACTTATCTTTTGCAAGAAGAATATGTTTATGTAAATCCAGTGGCACTCATTCGTCAAAAAAGTAAATTTATCCGTAAACAACAAGGACAAGTTAAGATTAGAAGATTATCTGAATTACAATGGCAATACACTATAAAAACAGCAAAAGAATTAGCAGAGAAAGATGCTGATACGCACGAAAGAACATTGTTCATAATGTCTATACTTTACTCCATGTATTTACGTATTTCTGAATTAGCAGCAAGTCCACGATGGATTCCAGCCATGAATCATTTTGAGCGTGATAGTAATAATAATTGGTGGTTTACTACTGTTGGTAAAGGCAATAAACAAAGACTGATCGCAGTAAGTAATGCTACTTTATTAGCGTTAAAACGTTGGCGTAAACATTTAGGGTTATCGCTACTACCTTCTCCAGCTGACAATTCGCCGATGCTTCCTAGAACAAAGGGCATTGGTCCAATTACCAATACCAGCTATATTCGCAAAATTGTCCAATACTGTTTTGACAGAACAATTGAAAAATTAAAGAACGATGGGTACAAAGAAGAAGCTGAATCATTAATAGAGGCAACCGTTCATTGGTTACGCCATACTGGAATATCTGATGATGTTAAAATACGGCCTCGTGAACATGTGCGCGATGATGCAGGCCATAATTCTAGTGCCACCACCGATAAGTACATTGATATCGAATTGAAAGAACGCCATAGGTCTGCTAGGGATAAGCCAATTGAAGCGAAAAGATGATTTCCTACGAAACTTTAGACCCGCTTATGCAGTTGGAGCCCATAAAGGTTTGCGATTTTTGTCATGGACTCACCGCAGCATATACCTCTCCTGCACCACTTCCTAACAATTGAGCACTTTCTGGCATATGCTGCGCGGTACGTATAGCATTCGCAACTTGAAGTACCGTGGGTATACACTAAAAGATAGGTTTTGATTTAAGATTTTTTTAATAATACTCGGCAATAATTTTTTCCGTTTCGGCGCGTGATTTAAATACGTCATAAGTCAGCCCTTCACAGCGCTGCGCACCTAAAGCGTTGGCATAATGTGCCGCTTTTACAAAGTCATTAGTCGTTAACCAACCATAAACTAAACCACCAATAAAAGCCTCGCCGCAACCGACCGGCAACAACACTTTTTCGGCAATTGCTGCAATTTGCTGGGATTGAATTTTCCCATTCTTCTCATAATACACAAGGCAGCCACGCTCAGCTAAAGTAATGTATAGAGCTTTAACACCGAAACCAAAACAATATCGCGCAAAAACCTCGATTTCCTGAGCGGTTATTTCATCACGGCTTTCCAGTTGTTCCAAAGTATATTCCTTGGCAAACCAACTGCACTTAACTTCTTCTACATTCATTACTAAAATATCAATATATGGTAACCACAAATCGCGATCAACCCAAAATTTCAATACGCGGTCTCCCAAGGACGTCATCGCCGTGGTTTGCCCATGGGCGTCAAAAACCACCATGGCTTTGCTATAATTTTTAACAAATTCCAGGGTCTCTAAAGAAATTTCATAATCAGTTAATGGCACGAATACAAAAATATCGCTATTTAATAAATCGCGAACATCGCGTGGCGTAATCGGATTCATAAAACCATATTGTTTTTCCAAATATTTTTTTTCATCTACAATTCGCGTACGAATTACATCTCCTTGGTCTAAATCCGAATTAATGTGTTGTAATTCAATTCCTGGCAAGCCTTTAAACAAGGATTTTACGGTTTGCTCGTCTTTTTTTCGCACATGCGTTACAGGAATGATGTTGGCATCCTGTTCCAAAAGTTTCGCTAAAGCCATCACAGAATAAGTGATGGCTCCATAGCGTTCATATACTTCATTTTTCCAATTGGTGATATGGTTGTAGGGAATTGGTCCTAAAACTACAATTTTATGTTTTTGTTCCATAATTTATCTCAGCGGTAATGTTCACTAATTAATTTTTCAGTTTGTGCCAATGGTTTAAAAACAGCAAAAGTCGAACCTTGGGTTCTTTGAGCTCCGAATAAATTGGCATATTGTGCAGCTTGTACATAACTTTTTTCGGTAAGTAATCCATACGCCAGACCGGCAGCAAAAGAATCACCGCAACCCGTCGTATCAACAACATTTGCAACTTTTATTGCACTAACCTGCTCTTCTTGAAGTTTGCCGTCTTTTTGGTGGTATACCAAGCAACCTCGATTATCGAGAGTAATATACAAAGCTTTTACTCCAAAATTAAAACAATGTTTAGCAAAAGCTGGTAATTCATCAGTGGTTAATTCATAGTCGTTTTCTAGATCAGGCAAAGTATATCTTTTGCGAAACCAGCTACATTTTGCTTCTTCCATGTTCATCTTTAATACATCTATATACGGCAACCACAAATCTCGATCTACCCAAAACTTTGGCAAGCGATCTCCTAAAACGCTCATAGTTGTAGTTGGTCCATGGGCATCAAAAATTACCAATCCTTTACTGTATTTTTTAATAAACCTAAGCGTGGCTAAAGTAATTTCAAAATCAGTTACAGGCACACAAACAAAAGCATCGCAATCCAAAATATTTTTAACGTCATCCGGCACAATTGGGTTCATAAAGCCAGATTGTTTTTCCAGCCGTTTATTTTCGTCAAGAAACCGTAGATGATTGACATCACCCTGATCTGCCAGAGCCGTAATATAATCCAGTTTAATATTCTTATATTCACTTAAAATATTTTCTACCGGCATTAGATCGCGTTCGCGCACATGACTTAGAGGAAAAAGTATTGCGTGTTCTCCAAAAGCAACTGCTAAAGCAATAGTCGGATTAGTAATGCCACCATGCTTTTCTATGATTTCGTCTTTGCAAGTGGTAATACGATCGCGTGGAATTGGTCCAACAATGGCTATTTTATAGTTTGTTTTCATGGGCTATGTATTCCTCGTAAATGAAGACACACATTGAACAATTGTCCAAATTTAGATTCTCCAGGTGGCAATTCTTTATAGATAATCTAAATTCAAATACCAGCTTTTTAACTTAAAACAGTTGTAAAAACAATTAAAAAGTGTATAGTGTAAAAGTTCCCCTTGGTTAAAAAGGGATTATAATATTATCTTTGCTTTCCAAGTCATTGATTTTATTATAAATTTTATTTGCATGGTTAGCTGCCTAAAGTTAGTAAAAAATTTTATTTTTTTACTACGCTTAAGAATTCTTTAATACTGGTTCGGTATACTTGATTCTTGAGCCTGTCCTTTTCAAAAGAAAGGATAAACTTTTTATAAATTTTAAGGAATCCAGAAGGAGATTTTTGTATGTTAATTTTAACAAGACGAATCGGGGAATCCCTGATTATTGGCGATGATATTACTGTAACTGTTCTTGGAATCAAAGGTAACCAAGTCCGTTTAGGTATTGATGCACCGAAAACCGTTTCTGTACACCGTGAAGAAATTTATCAACGCATTCAAGAAGAAAAACAAAAACAGGGCGAAGGCAATCAAGACCCAAGCACTGAAGTCTTAGAAGAAAATAAGTAAAAAATCAAATATAAACGCCATTGCACGATGACGTCTTATCATAAACATATTTCTTCAACATTAGAAATAAAAGCAATATAGCGCGCAGCTACGTATAGCCAATCGCTTAAACGATTTAAGTATGTTGCTGCGATTTCTTGAACATTTTTGGACACTTCTAACTTAAATACAATGCGTTCTGCGCGACGACAAACTGCGCGCGCAATATGCAAACGCACACTTGCTTCTCCACCACTCGGCAACACAAAAGATTTTAAAGGAGGCAAATTATTACTAAAACTATCAATATCTTCTTCGAGCAATAAAGTGTTTTTTTGAGAAAAACAGATTTCGTCGTTGGTTAATTGAGCACTTAACCCAAAAAGTTCTTGTTGAATGCGATAAATTTTCTTTATCAATTCATTAAATTCTTCTCTGCTATATAACGCTTCTAATCCCCAGCCCAAAAAAGCGTTTAATTCGTCAAGCGTGCCGTAAAATTCAATTAAATTCGAACTTTTTGCAACTGTTTTCCCGTTGGCTAAAAGAGTTTTTCCGTAATCCCCTTTGCGAGTATAAATTTTTGCCACCTTAACCTTACTCCCCTTTTCCAGTATCTGTTAGCGAAGCCTCACTGATCGTTATTTTAGCGCGTTTCTTTAATTGGTTAACCCATAAATAATAATCAAACTCACCAAAAGCAGTAGTAAAATTTTGTTCCAACGCTTTAAATTTATCAGCTGGAACAGAGGTCGGACCATCATAAATTTCTTGTAATTTAATTACCGCATAACCGTCTTTACCCAAATCAACCCCAATTACTGAAGCTTGATTTTGCGATAAAGGCAAATGGAACGCTGCAGCTAAAATCTGTGCATTTACCTGTTTATTTTCTCGTTCTATTTTAGCTAAAGAATGCCAGGTTAAACTATATTGTTGAGCTATTTTTGCAGGCGCTTCATTGGCTTTAATTGCATTGATAACTTTCTCACCCAATGCTTGAGCTTGTTGCTGCGTTTTTATCGCTTTTAGCTTTGCAATAATTTCAGCACGCACCTCCGCCAAAGATTTTACGCTCTCTGGAATATGAGTTTTTATTCGCAAAACCACCACATCTCCGGAAGTGATTTCGATGGGATTGCTGTTATAATTCTGCTTCAGTACGGCTTCACTGAATGCAGCTTTGAGAATTTTTGGATTAGCAACCAATCCGGTTTTCCCACCATCGTGAGTAAACAGTTCTGTAGTATAAACTTTAAGCCCTAAAGACTGAGCAGCCGTATTAAGATTATCAGAATTGGTATAAGTAAGATCAGCTAATTTATCATTACGCTCAGAAAATAATTGCATTAATTGGCGTTTATGGAAATCTCGTATAACTTTATCTTTCACGTTCGCGAAAACCGGGGTTTTTTGTTCTTGTACTGCCAATAACCTAATTAAATTTATACTATCTTTAGTTTTGATAATTCCCGAAACTTGCTGCGGAGCTAAGCGATTGAGTTCGGTTACTATATCAGCAGTTACATTATTGCGATCCACCCATTCGATGCCTTTATTTGCAAATTGCGTAAAATCTTTTCCGGTTTGCACTTGCTTAAAAATATCCTGCATTTTTTTATCGTTGTCAGCGCTTAATGGCAACAAAACACGTTGTATTTGCCAGCGCTTTGGAATTGCATAGAAATCTATATTGCTTTGATAAAACTGCTGCAATTGAGCTTCATCTGATTTAATTTCATCTTCAATAGCACTGGATTTAAGCTCGATATATTCAAGGCTAATTTTTTCGGGAATTATAAAGTTATTTTTATGCTCTTCGTAATATTGATTGATTTCTTGGTCAGTTGGGTTAATAGCAGCGGTGAATTTATCAGGAGTAATAATAAAATAACCAAAATCTCTTTTTTGGCCAATGAATTTAGCTGCAGTCGCAACCTCTTCAGGTAAAATAAAAGAACTGCCAACGACACCCAGAGCAAATTGATTCAACATAATTGTATGTTGTATTTCCGAATCAAATTGCTGTTCCGAATATGACATATTACTCAATATTTGTTGCATGCGTTCAGGAGAAAAATGCCCCTTTTCTTGAAAAATCGGCATGGAATAAATAACCGCATGCAATTGATCTAACCCTACTTCTAGCCCCATTTTAGCCAAGGCCTTGGTAACTAAAGTTTCATCAATCAATTGTTTTAATACTTTTTGCTTTAATTCCGTCTGCGTTTTTTGATCCAGACCCAAATTGCCATGCATATATTCTTGTTGACGCACTTTTTCATAAGCAATCTGTAATTGTTGCGCTGTAATTTTTTCGCCATTGACTTTAGCAATATAATCAGGACCGCCAGTACCGTGGGTGTAATTTTGAATTCCCCATAACGCAAAAGTTATACAAATCAAGGCGACAATCGCTCCTGCTATTATACCCTGAGTACGTTCACGCATTTTTTGTAACATAAATTCTCCCTAGAAAAAGTAACTAAATTGAATTGGAATAAACTGAAAGGACATTTTCTCACTCTAAAAATCTAACAATAAAAGTTGCAACAGAATGTCGCTCAACAATTATTTATTATTAATTGTTCATTGCTTTTTAGCTGGCGGAGCGGACGGGGATCGAACCCGCGACCTCCGACGTGACAGGCCGGCGTTCTAACCAGCTGAACTACCGCTCCGGATAAAGGCAATGAATAATTAATGTGTTTCGCTTATAGCAAAACATTTAATACTGTCGCGCCATAAGCGCGACTCCACAATTATTCACTATAATTATTCATTGTTTTCTGGTGGGTGCTGAGGGACTCGAACCCCCGACCCCCGCCGTGTAAAGGCGATGCTCTACCAACTGAGCTAAGCACCCTCCAAAGTCCATTTAAAACAAAACACACTTATTTATTTACTTCTTCCTTAAGTGCCTTACCAGCCTTAAATTTAGGTGCTTTGCTAGCGGGAATGTTAATCGCTTCCCCTGTCTTAGGGTTACGACCAATACGGCTTTTACGCTCGGTTACACCAAACGTTCCAAAACCTGTCAATACCACCGCTTCGCCTTTAGCCAAAGAACTGGTAACTGCGTTAATCAATCCATCTAAGGCACGACCCGCTGCTGCCTTCTGAATGTCTGCAGCTTGAGCCATAATTTCGATCAAATCTGTTTTGTTCATATATATCCTATAAAAATTAAAAATGTTGTAACAAAAAAACAGCGTCCTTTATACCAACAACCAAGAAAATAGCAACTATATTTTCTATAACATGATTGGTGCATAGATTAAAAAGGGCCTATAAAACAGGCCTGTACAACATAACCATGCAAAAAATATTTCCTTTAAAATCAATGAATTAGAAAAAATCATTAATCCAAAATATTAGCATCAATCCAATTTTTAGCTTCTTGCAAGGCATTCGTAAAAACGTTTGCATCCGGAAAACCTCCCTGAGCCATATCAGGTTTGCCGCCGCCGCTGCCATTATATTTAGTAACTACGTGTTTGACCAAAGCTGCGGCGGATAACGATACGTTTTTGGTACCTGCAACCAGTTGGACTTTGTTATTAACAATCGCGCCCATAAGAATAACTGCTTTATCGCAGCGTTCTTTTAACAAATCTATCATATTGCGCAGTTGTTTGATGTCATCAATTGACATCTCAGCAATTAAAACTTTAACCCCCTTGATATCAACGAACTTCGTTAAAAACTCCTTGACACGAAATATTGCAAGTTGATTTTTTAGTTGATTAATTTCTTGTTTAAGTAAAGTTTCACGATCAAGCATCGCTTCATTTTCCGCTTTAAAATCCTGTTCACGCTTTAAAAACCAACCAATGACGCGCGTGCCTGTTACTGCCTCAATTCTTCTTATCCCCGCGGCAATGCTACTTTCTGCCACAATTTTGAAAATCCCAATCGCGCCGGTATTATGCACATGCGTACCGCCACACAATTCCATCGATTCGCCGTTAACATCAACGACGCGCACTTTCTCACCATATTTTTCATCAAACAAAGCAATGGCGCCACGTTCTTCAGCTTGAGCTAAAGTCATTTCCGTTATCGTTACAATTAAATTATGTGCAATTGCGTTATTGACAATTTTTTCTACTTCGTCTAATTGCGCTTGGGTTAACGCTTCAAAATGCGCAAAATCAAAGCGTAAACGTACTGCGTCAACGTAAGAGCCACGCTGGGCAACATGCGTTCCTAAAACCTTGCGCAATGCCGCTTGCAATAAATGCGCAGCCGTGTGATTGGCAGCAATTTGCAGGCGTTCATGGTTTACGTAAGCGCTTACTTGCTCTTCTACGCTGATCACTCCTGCTGTGATTTCTCCATAATGCAAATAAACATTACCTTGTTTCTTAGTATCTTTAACCAAAAAACAACCCGATGAAGTTTTGATTTCGCCCTGATCCCCAACCTGCCCACCTGCTTCCGCATAAAACGGCGTTTCAGTTAAAATTATTATTCCGTGATCTTGCGGCGACAAATATTTTACTTCTTCCTGGTTTTTAATTATTCCCAAAACTTTAGATTTGCATTGTAATTTTTCATAACCGACAAAAATGGTATTTGGAAATTTTGCAGCTAAGGTTTTTAGGGCTTGCGCATCAGCGAATTTGCCAGCATCGCGTGACCGAGCTTGTTGCTCTTCCATGCAACGATTAAATACCGTCATGTCAACCATTAAACTACGTTCTTTCGCCATTTCCACCGTTAAATCTATAGGAAAACCAAAAGTATCGTAGAGCTGGAAAGCAATTTCTCCTGGGAAAATCGTGCCTTTTAACTTGGTTAACGCATCGGTAAAAAGCTTTAAGCCGCGATCTAAAGTCTCGCGAAACATAATTTCTTCGCGCGCTACAACTTTTTCGATCAAATCACGCGTTCTAATTAATTCTGGGTACGCTTCTCCCATAAGTTCGCATAATTTAGTGATTAATTGATATAAATAAGCTTCGTGCTTGGGTTTAAGCGGAATTTTGCGTAAATGCCTTTCAGCGCGGCGAATAATTCTTCGCAACACGTAACCGCGCCTTTCATTAGACGGCATTACACCATCGGCAATTAAAAATGCAATCGTACGTATATGGTCAGCAATAATCCGCAAGGCAACCATATATTTATTAGCAACTTCAGTGGTAATTTCCGCAATATCGCGCGCAAAAGTTTGAATTAGTGCTGCCAAAATATCGGTTTGATAATTATCGTGTACGCCCTGCAGCACCGAGGCAATTCTTTCCAGGCCCATTCCCGTATCAACTGATGGATGCGGCAAAGGCGTAAGTGTGCCCGCAACATCGCGTGCAAATTCCATAAATACTAAATTCCAGATTTCAACGTACCGATCGCCTTCTTTACCGCTACCGGGCGCACCGCCATTAATTTTTTCGCCGTGATCATAATAAATTTCACTGCAATATCCGCACGGTCCCGTCTCGCCCATCGCCCAAAAATTATCCGCATCACCTAAGCGTGCAAAACGCTTCTCACTCACTTTAATTTCGTTAAGCCAAATTTTTTCCGCTTCTTTATCTTGATTATGGACGGTAATCCAAAGCCTTTCGGGAGGGAGTTTTAAAACATTGACCAAAAAATCCCATGCGTATTGAATTGCCTCACGCTTAAAGTAATCCCCAAAACTAAAATTTCCCAGCATTTCAAAAAACGTATGATGACGCGTAGTAAAACCAACATTTTCCAAATCATTGTGTTTACCGCCGGCACGAACGCATTTCTGCACGCTTGCCGCGCGTTTATAACTTCGGCTTTCTTTGCCCAAAAACAGTTCTTTGAATTGCACCATTCCCGCATTGGTAAATAATAACGTTTCATCGTTATTGGGAACAAGCGAACTGCTCGGCACAATTTGATGATTATGTTTTTGGAAATAGTGCAAAAAAGCTTGCCTGATTTCATTGCTAGTTAGTTTGTTCATAAAATATACCTATATCTATATCCGGATGGTAAGTTACAGCAATTACGAAAAAAATTGAAGAAATTTCATTGAGAACAGCATGAGCCAATGCAAATGATTGTATTTATTACATTTTTTATTTGCATGGTCATGTCTTTTATTAGTTTTTATTGTAGTATAGCAACAATAAAAATCAGCACCAATAATTCATTGAGTATCCCCAAAATTATGAGATAATGCCGCTCAAATTGCAAAACTAAAAATATCTAATGACAAAAAAAATAATACTGCAATTTCTTGAACAAAAATCAATGCATTATCAAGCAAAGCAGCTGGCAAAACTTGTTTCCGGAAAAGGTATTCAATGGCAAAAACCTTACGGCTTTTCTCAACATCAAGAACTATGCCAAAAAGCGTCAGTTTGGATCGATCTTTATCCCGCAGCAATTTTAACCCGTGACAACGAAACTATTTTGGAAGTTCTAAGTGATCCTGAACTTTGGGACGCATTTCAAAAAATCGGCATCAAAGTATTGCATACCAATCCTTTGGGCGAAGCCGGTGGAATTGATTACAACGGAAACAAAACCCCATCTGTTGACGGTCGATTTGATAAATACAGCTATAACATTGATCCTGAAGTCGGCGGCGACGAACAATATAAAAAACTAATTGCTACAGCTCAAAAATATGGGGGTTATATCGCAGGAGACGTTATTCCTGCACATACCGGGAAAAATGCCGACTTTCGTCTAGCTGAGTTGAACTATAAAGACTATCCCGGATTATATGTCATGGTAGAAATTACGCCTGAAGATTGGGACTTATTACCCGAAGTTATCAACGGCGATAGTGCAAATCTATCACAAAAAACGGCGGCGATTTTAGAAGAAAAAGGTTATATTGTCGGACGCTTACCTGAAGTTATCTTTGGCGCACCTGGAATTAAAGAAAGTAATTGGAGTACCACGGGCATTATTACCGGTGTTGACGGTATTGGTCGCCGTTGGGTTTATTTGCATCACTTTAAAAGTGGCCAACCAACTTTAAATTGGAGCGATCCAACCTTTGCTGCACAGCGCTTAATTTTTGCTGATATTATTAATTCACGACTAAATTTAGGCTTGAAAATTTTGCGCCTTGATGCCAATCCGCATTTAGCAATTGAAATTGTGCCCAATGCTCCTTACGGAATTTCACGCGGTCATTCATTAGCCTTAAACGCTACCATACAAATGGCGATGTTTATGCGCAAACTTGGCGGTTGGACTTATGAGGAAAATATCGCTTCATTTGATAACTTAAAAAAAGCGTTACAAAACGGAACGGAATTAACTTACGATTTTGCCACTCGCGCCGGTTATGCGCATGCAGTAATTACTGGTAATAGCGGTTTATTAAATCTAGAGCTCGAACTGATGCAAAAATACGCGATTGATCCCGGAAGATTTATTCATGCGCTGCAAAATCATGATTGCTTAAATTATGACCTCCCCCACTTATGGGAACATGCTACAGGGGAATTTTTATATAATGGAACACCCATCAAAGGTAAAGATCTCGACCAAAAAATTTGGGACGAATTAACCCAAACTACAAAAAAGCTAAATCTCCTATGCACTCGCGGTTATTCAGGCATTGCCACGACTTATGCCAGCATGATCGCCGCGCGTTTGGGCATTAGTAAAAAAGATTGCTTTACCGAAACCAACAAAGAAAAAATTCAACAAGCTCTCATGCCCATCATTATTTACAATGCTATGCAGCCAGGAGTATTTCAATTATCCGGCTGGGATTTATTAGGAGCTTTAAATCTCGAACCGGAAGAAGTAAAAGATTTAATGGCTGACGGCGATATCCGCTGGGTCGAGCGCGGCGCTTACGATTTCTTGGGCAAAAGAAATAATATCGAAATTTCGCGTGAAGGCATGCCCAAAATGCCTTTACTTTTCGGCAACCTCAAACAGCAACAAGCAGATCCCAATTCCTTTGTTGCAAAATTAACGCATGTTTTAAAACTACGCGAAAAATATAAAATTCCCGAAGCTAAGCGCTTAGCGATTTTGCCGCATAAACATTTAGGCACAGTATTAATGTTACATCAATTACCGAAAGGGTTGCTGCAAATTACTGCTATTAACTTCGGTGATGATGACGCAATTGAAACCATCGATTTTACTACTCAGCACAACTTTGCTGATCAGAATAAAAAATTTATTGATATTTTAAGCGATGAAATAATAAGCACTAAACAAGATAGTTTAATCATATCATTAAAAAGCTTAAGCGCTAAGGTTTATGTATCAATATAACCGTTTTAAAGAGGTATGCTACCTATAATTAAAAAAGGAGAATTTATGAGTAAAAAAATCTTAAGTTTTTTCGAAATGTTTAATCTCAACTTTGGTTTTTTGGGAATTCAGTTCGGTTGGGGATTGCAAATGGCTAATATGAGCGTCATTTACAAATTCCTCGGTGCCCAATCCGATAACATTGGTTTTTTATGGTTAGCCGCGCCAATGACGGGATTAATTGTACAGCCGCTTTTAGGACATTTAAGCGACAAAACCTGGATGGGATTTTTAGGCCGTCGGCGCATTTATATTTTAATTGGCGCGATCCTTTCTAGCCTGGCGTTATTTCTCATGCCCAACTCACAATCGCTGATGATGGCAGCAATTTTGTTGTGGATTTTAGATGCCAGCATCAACATCAGCATGCAACCTTATCGTTCTTTGGTGGCAGACGTCGCCCCTGAAACGCAACACACGCACTGCTATGCAATTCAAACTTTTTTAGTTGGTATTGGTGCAACGCTTGCTTCTGCTTTGCCGTGGATATTTCAGCATGTATTTAATATTCACACCGCGGACCTACCCAATCAAATTCCACTAACCATTAAACTTTCATTCTATATCGGCGCTAGCATGTTTTTGCTGGCTAACTTATGGACTGTTTTTGCCGCTCGTGAGTATCCGCCATCAACTTTAGAAAAAGTAGTAACCCTAAAAAAAGAATACAATATCTGGACGGATTTTAAGAGTATTGTAGTTGATTTTGTTAACATGCCACAAATTATGCGTCGCATGTCTGCAGTACAATTTTTTACCTGGATGGGAATGTTTTGCTTTTTCTTATTCTCAGCTATAGGCATTGCACAAAATATCTTTGGGTTGCCAATCAGTGCCAATGCTTCCACTCCAGAATATGAAAGAATGTTAGAAAATGGCGTAGTGCTTGGCGGTTTAGGTTGTGCAGTTTATAATTTTGTCAGCTTTATTTATGCATATTTTCTTGCCAAAGTCGCTAAAGCAATTACACGAAGATGGGCGCATGTTGTTGCTTTAACTATCGGTGGTATCAGCTTAATTGGCATGAATTTCGCTCAAGGACAAAATTCTATTTTTGTAACTATGATTGGATTAGGTATCGCCTGGGCCAGTATTGCAACTATTCCCTACGCAATTTTAGCCGGCCATTTAGATCAACATAAAATGGGTCTTTACATGGGGTTATTTAACCTTATGATTTGCATTCCGGAAATAATTGCTGCATTAACCTTAGGTTTTGTATTGAAACATGCGTTCCACGATCATGCGATGCTTGTTGTGGGATTGGGCGGGACATTTATGCTAATTGCAGCACTTCTCACCCTTTCTATTCACGACAAAAAAATCGCAGAACTATAAAAAAGCAATGAATAATTAATCATGAAATTCAAAGTTCTAAGCAACAAAGATTGGTGGATTGAAGAAACCAATTTTGACGTAAATAAAATCAACCTTAACGAAACGATTTTTACTGTAGGCAATGGTTATTTGGGCACGCGCGCCAGTCTTGAAGAAGGGCATACAGCATCGCGCCCAGGAACTTTCATCAACGGTATTTTTGACCCTCATGATGCTGACGTTAATTCTTTGGTCAATGCACCTGATTGGCTGCCCAATTTAATTTGGGTTAATGGCGAACGTTTATGCATGCAAACGTGCAAAATTATAGAACATCGCCGTATTTTGGATATGAAACATGGATTGTTATATCGCTTAACGCGCTTTGAAAATTCGCGTGGGCTGATTACACGTTATGAAAGTGTACGCTATGCAAGCTTTGCTGATCAACACGCGCTAGAATTAACTTTTACGTTAACTGCGGAAAACTACTCGGGAGAAATAACTCTTATCAATACGATCGATGGCCATGTATTTAATTTAGATCGGATGCCTGCTTATAAAGAAACCCCAACTTTTGACCCGGAAGTAAGATGGGAAAAATGGACTAAAAGTCGCCATTTAAAACATGTGCATACCAATGCAGCAGATGATTACCTATATTTAGAAATGCAAACCATCGACCGCCCTTATTGCTTGAACTATGCCATGGCAGTAAACTTTAATACTAAAGCCGTAATCACCTTGCAAGCCGATTTTGAAAAAGTGCATCATATCGCTAAAATCAAAATCCAAAACGGACAAACCATTCAAGGAGAAAAACTAGTGAGCATTTTTACCAATCGCGATGTTTCTGATGCCAAATTAGCTGATACTTGCATTGCTCATTTAGCAACACGAAAAACTTTAACCTTTGACGAGCGTTTAAACGCACATAAAAAAATCTGGGAACAAAAATGGACAGATTCTGACTGTATAATTCTTAATGACACAACCGCACAAAAAACCCTGCGTTTTAATCTTTACCAACTATTAATTTGCGCCAACGAACATGACGAACGCGTTAATATTGGCGCGCGTTCTTTGAGTGGTGAAGGATATAAAGGGCACGTTTTTTGGGATACGGAAATATTCCTTTTGCCTTTTTATATTTACACGCAACCTAAAACTGCGCATGCTTTGCTGATGTATCGCTATCACACTTTAAAAGGCGCTTTAGCCAATGCCGCTGCCACTAACTTTTCCGGCGCACGCTACCCATGGGAAGCTACCGATAGCGGCACTGAAGAAACCCCTAAATGGACTCCGGACGGCAAAGATCGGTTTTGGACTGGCGAAGAAGAAATTCACGTTACCGCTGATGTTATATATGGAGTGCTGACTTATTATACTGCCACTCAGGATTTAGAATTTTTGTTAAATTATGGTACAGAAATTTTATTTTATACCGCACGCTTTTGGATTAGCCGTTTAGAATATAATCAGCTGGCTGACCGCTACGAACTAAATTGCGTCATTGGCCCTGATGAATTCCACGAACACATCAATAACAACGCTTATACCAATCGTTTAGCACAATGGAACTTAGAAAGAGCTTACGAAATTTTTCATTGGCTTGAAAAGGAACATCACCAACATTTATCCTCTTTACAAGAAAAATTAAAACTATCTGCTACTGAAGTAGTTGCTTGGCAAGATTTCGCCCGTAAAATCTATATACCCTATGACGCAAAAAAGCACTTAATCGAGGAGTTCGAAGGATATTTTAAGCTGCAGGACTTACCGATCACTTCCCAAGACGAGAATGGCATGCCGCAATACCCTACCGGGCGTAACCATTTCAACTGTAATGACATCATGTTAATTAAACAAGCTGACGTTGTAATGTTATTATATATTTTGCCCGCAGAATTTGACGACCAGACAAAAAAAATAAACTATGAATTTTACGAAAAACGTACGCTACATAAGTCATCATTAAGCCCCAGCATTTATTCAATTATGGCGATTGAAGCCAATGACACGCAAAAAGTCATGCAATACTTCAAGCACGCAGCCAATGTTGATTTAGTCGACAATCAAGGTAATGCCGAATGGGGAATTCACATCGCTTCGGCCGGCGGAATTTGGCAAACTTTAGTTTTCGGCTTTGGCGGCATGCGTGTTAAAAATGGTAAACTTACTTTTAAACCATGGTTACCCCAAGAATGGCAGCAAATTAAATTCAAAATTCAATGGCAAAGCGGCGAACTTGTAGTCACAGTTCACCATTCGCAAATAGAATTTTTATGGACTCATCCGGATATGATAAACCTGGAGATAGAAGCGCTGTCTAAACTAGTAACGTTGACCAACAATCAAAGTAAAATCATAAAAAAATAATTACCGTGAGTTAGAAATAAGTTTGTGCCGACTCAATGATTTTACAATCCTTAAAAAATTTTTTGGCATTTATGGATTTATTTCCCAATATACCCTGCAAAATAGATTGCAATAATATTTTGGCATCTTTGAGCGCATGCATGTCCATATTTTCGTAGTGTAAAGCCAGCAAACTCTTTCCAGAAAACAAAGCAAACGAACCAATTTGTTTTTCCGTCTTAATAAAACCTACTCCCGATTTAAAGTAATAAAAAAACTCTGGTTCGATTTTATCTCCAGTGGCTTCTTTATCTAATTGCAGTCCATATCCAAGTGTAATCAATAAATGTTTTTCAAAAATACGTAATGTTTGCGATAAAGCTTGAGGCTTTAAATTACGCAGCGTTTCTTCATATAGCACGTATACAGAGCGACACGGATCGTGCTGCGGTAGCAGTTTAATCAACAATTCATTGAGATAAAGTCCGCTTAATAAGCTTAAGCCCGACAAATTGTAATTCACACCGTTTGGCTCAATTTTCCCCAAAATTGGCAATTCACCTTTGCCGCTCCATGAAATTAAAAGTGGCATAAATGGTGATAACCAAGAACGCACGTTCAGACGCTGCTTTACTCCTTTAGCCAATAGCGTAAGCACACCATACTGCAGGGTTAAAACCGAAAGCAATAAACTACTATCGCGATATGCGCGGGAATGCAAAACATATGCCGGCTGTAAAATAATGCGGACCATGCAAATAAAATTTCTTTTAAAATCAATGCGTTAGCTTGCCGAATAAATTATTCATGTTCTTGGCAAAGGTCGCGGGATCGTCTAATTTACCGCCAGCAACCAACCATGCTTGATCAAACAAAACCTGCACCCACTCGGAAAAATTCTTTTCATCAGTTTCAAGTTTCAAGCGTTCAATTAAAGAATGCTGAGGATTAATTTCTAGAATTGGTTTACTGGCTGGAATAGGATGCCCCGCTGCTTGCATCACTTGTTGCATATGTACACTCATATCAAACTCTTGCACCGCCAAACATACTGGAGAATCGGTTAAACGTGAAGTTATGCGCGCTTCTTTAACTTTTTCGCCTAAAACTTTTTGCATGCGCTTAACCAAATCTTCACATTCGCCTTTGGCTTTTTCATATTGTTCTTTATTTTCTTTATCCTCTAACTTCCCTAAATCTAAATCACCCTTAGCAATTGACTGCAATTTCTTGCCTTCGTACTCAAAGAAATGTACCACCATCCATTCATCAACGCGATCAAATAACAACAGCACTTCAATATCTTTTTTACGAAAAACTTCCAAATGCGGGCTATATTTAGCGGCATTGAATGATTCGGCTGTCACATAATAAATTTTATCTTGTCCTGCGCGCATACGGCTGACGTAATCCGCCAAGGAAACCGTAGGCTTAGCATCATCGGTATGCGTTGAAGAAAACCGCAATAATTTTGCGATGCGTTCACGATTGGCAAAATCTTCGGCCGTTCCTTCTTTAATTACATTGCCAAATTCTTGCCAAAACTTTGCATACTTTTCCGTCTCTTCCTGGGCTAATTTTTCTAAAACATCCAAAACGCGCTTAACTACGGCACTGCGAATGGCCTCAATTATTTTATTATTCTGCAGTAATTCTCGCGATACATTAAGCGGTAAATCTTTGGAATCAACAATGCCTTTAACAAAACGTAAATAGTTGGGCAACAGTTGTTCTGCGTCGTCCATAATAAAAACGCGTTGCACATATAATTTCAAACCATGACGATGCTCGTGATGCCACAAATCAAATGGCGCGTGCGCAGGAATATATAATAACGTAGTATATTCCAATTTCCCTTCAACTTGATTATGGCTCCACAAGAGTGGCTCTTCATAATCGTGAGTAATGTGCTTATACAATTCCTTGTAATCTTCGTCCTTAACATCTTTTTTCGGTAACGTCCACAATGCGGTTGCGCGATTCACTGTTTCATATTCAGGAACAACCTTCTTTTTTTGCTCTTCTTCAGTCAAAGTCTTTTTCATCATAATCGGCAACATAATATGATCTGAATATTTCGTGATAATGCTGCGCAAGCGCCATGGGCTTAGAAAATCTTCGGTTTCTTCCTTTTTAAGATACAAAATAACTTCAGTCCCACGTGACGAGAGTTCGATATTTTTAATCGTATAATCGCCCTCACCCTTTGATTCCCATGCAACTCCCTGACTTGCTTGCATCCCCGCACGGCGCGTACGAACTAAAACGCGATCTGCCACCACAAAACTTGAATAAAAACCTACACCGAATTGACCAATTAAGTGCGCATCTTTGGCCTGGTCTCCCGTTAGCGCCGCCAAAAACTCGCGCGTGCCAGATTTAGCAATCGTTCCCAAATTTTCGATTACTTCATCGCGACTCATGCCAATACCATTATCGCGCACAGTAATGGTCTTTTCCTTTTCATCAAAATCAATCCAAATTTTAAGTTCACTTTGATCTTCATACAATGCACTATCAGTCAATGCTGCAAATCGCAATTTATCTGCAGCATCTGAAGCATTAGAGATTAATTCACGTAGAAAAATCTCTTTGTTACTGTACAAAGAATGGGTAACCAAATGTAATAACTGCTTTACTTCGGCTTGAAAACCCAGGGTTTCTGATTGAGGATTAACTGTCATAATGTTCTCCGAAAAAATATTATGGTTTACTATTTAACATATTTTTAATTTCTTGCTCTACAACCACCATCAATTCTTGAATATTTTGATATTTGGCAGAATCAATCGGCTCGCCAATATAAATTTCCACATTCTGATTCAAATGGAAATCCCAAGTATCAGGCGCTAAAATTTTACCGCTTCCGCGAATGCCGACCGGAATGATAATTGCATTGGTTTTACTTGCCAATACAAACCCTCCTTTTTTAAATGCTTGCATTTCCCCCGTTCGCGTTCGCGTTCCTTCAGGCGCAATCCAGGGAATAATTCCATTTTGCATTTTTTCATAAGCAAGATGTAAATCTTTAATCGCTTGGCGACGATTTTTCCGATCAATTGATACAAATTCAGCCGCTCTCATGGCGTGTCCCCAAATAGGTACACGAAACAACTCCTTTTTTGCAATCATGCGAATACTGCCTCGTGGAAATGCCACAAAAATAAGCGGAATATCATAATGGCTCGCGTGATTGCTCATGACCACGTAACTTTTATTCGGCACAAATTCAATCGAGCATGCATTAAATATTCGATAGTTGACGCGCGCTAATTTGAGTATCTTATTACTCCACGAGCGCGTAAGTTCGTCTATACTCAAGCGAGGTTTTTGCTTAACCATCGTCAAATATAACACTTTAAGCGAATAAAAAGCCGTTACCAATAATGATAAAATTAATATTTTCCAGTTTTTCATTTTTTAAGTAGTTGATTTTAAAAGTTTTTTTATTTGTATGGTTTAAGACTCTCTCAGCACCCTACGCAAAATCTTGCCCACATTAGATTTCGGCAATTCACTTTTGAATTCGACACGTTTTGGAACTTTATAACTCGTCAAGCGATCGCGACAATAGGCAATTAATTTTTCTTTAGTTAAAGCTTCATCTTTTTTAACTACAAATGCTTTAACTATTTCTCCCGCATATTTACTGGGTTCGCCGACTACGGCAACCTCTAAAACCATCGGATGAGACGAAATTACCGCTTCAACTTCATTGGGATAAACATTATAACCCGCGACTAAAATCATATCTTTTTTGCGGTCTACCAAATATAAATAACCTTTCTCGTCCATCACAACAACATCGCCCGTACGCAACCACCCATCGTTATAAAAAACCTGATTGGTTTCTTCCTGTTTATTCCAATAACCGCGCATTACTTGCGGACCACGCACGCATAACTCGCCAGCCTCACCTACCGGTAACTCATTACCATTATCATCACGAATAGAAATTTCAGTTGATGGCAATGGCAGACCAATACTGCTTTTAAACGCGTGTTGATCAATAGGATTCATGCTTACTACTGGACTTGCTTCGGTTAAACCATAACCCTCGAGAATCACGCTCCCCGTCGCTTGTTGCCAACGCTCGGCAACTGCAGGAGTTACTGCCATACCGCCCGCAATAGTTAACTTTAAGGAACTAAAATTCACTCTTTTAAACTGCGATTGGTTTAATAAACCATTAAATAACGTAGTCAAACCGGTAAAAAAAGTTATGGGATATTTGATCAGCGTTTTAATCAGCGCCGAAAAATCTTT
>Ga0233425_10003375_pt1 | contig 29105 bp, 25 predicted proteins | sample Watercolumn_Towu_2_FD_181712 | JGI IMG/M metagenome (GOLD analysis project Ga0233425, IMG submission 181712) | Freshwater microbial communities from Lake Towuti, South Sulawesi, Indonesia - Watercolumn_Towuti2014_140_MG | ecosystem: Environmental > Aquatic > Freshwater > Lake | place...
TTCGGGCGCGCGCCATCGCTGTGGACGTGACTGCGGTCGGGCTTCGCCCTCCCTCCGTCACGCCCACAGCGACGCGCTTCTCATCCCGATTGTCGCTGGATTCTCATCCTGATTGTCGCGCGCCATCGATCGACGATTTGCGTGACACCGTCGGCTTCTTCATGGATTCGATGCGCTATGACAGCGCCGACCCGCAATTGTGTCTACTTGCGCCGCTGGCCGCGACTCCAATTGAAGCGGAACATCGCGACGAATTGATTTTCGACGACATCATTTCGGACATGTCATTTCAGGGTTGGGAGCAGGATCCCGAAGATCGTATAATGATCGCTGCTCACCGCGAAATTTTTTGCAATTTCTATTCGGTTCCGACGCCCTATCTGGACCGGCAGTTCCTCAAGGAATTAAGAGAGTTCCTGCTTAACGGCATGTCTCGATTCCGTTGGCTTCTGGTCGGCCTGCATCAAGATGTTGGGCATATTGTCGATCTGGTGGCCAAATGGCGTTCTTGGCGACGGGAGACGAAAGGCGGCGACAGTCCCGCAGCTTATTACGCGTCGCCTCAGTTTCACGCCGAGTTTCTGGAATTCTTGCGCAAGGATTATCTCGCCGTTGCGAAGGCTCCCGCCGTTGTCTCGGGCCTGCTAGACTATGCGGCTGACTTCGATCCAAACGTGGAAGAAATTCGAGAGGTAGATTGCGCGCACGCCGAGATAAAGGATTTCGGCGGCATGATCCGAATGGACGTGACGCCTGTCGTAAGTCCCGACGTTCGCATTACGGCCGTCCAATCGGACTATCGTAGGATTATCGAGGCGCTACGCAGCAAGTCGCCCCTGGATCGCATTGATGTCGGCAGCAGCGCCACCTTGGCTACCGCCGACTGCGACTTTGGAGCGAAGGTATTGCAGCTCAGCCGACATTCGACTGAACTTCTGACGCTTTGCGATGGATCATCCACCGTCGCCGATATTGGAGAAAAATATCGCCTGCTGCATCAAGAAGTGGAGGGCGTGCCTGCCAAACTCGCTTGTCTGGTGGGAATCGAGTTGCTGCGCCGGCAAGGGCTCGTCATGCTCATTTCCAACTTAACTCCGGCATGCGCGAGGCCGTCTCCAGGCGAGGATCGTCATTGCGACAAAGCGTCAGAAAGCGATCGGCATAATGTATCGAGATGTTGAAATACCGTAGGAAATTATAACCGAGTATACCTTCGAGCTTCATCTGCGTCCCGCGTGCGATCGGACGCAGGCTACAAACGCCGATGTCGAGGTTGGACGCAGCCGCCGCGCCCAAGCACAGATATTTCGCCTTTACGATCCGTATCTCCTGCTTGCCGTCGATGCCGAGCGAATGGGCGGATTCCGCTTCTCGCAGTTGAAGCCCCGCCCTTCGCGCCGTCGTTGGCGATGCTATGGTCATCGACGCCCCTGTATCGAGCACGAAATTAAACGGGCCGCGCGCATTGAGAAATACGCGGACGGCAATGAGTGGTATTTCCTCGTTGAGCATAAAGGGAATTTTTTCCGTCATTAACTCCGCCATTACGAGGGGGCATGTCGGACACAGACAGTGAATATGACCCCCACTGTAGACAAATCAAATATTGTCGATACATGCGCATGGCTTGGAGATGAGCGATGCGATGAGCGAGCGCGCTGATTTGGCAGCCGATACAATATTTGCGCTCGGGAGCGGCGCCGGACGGGCCGCCATCGCCATCATCCGGATTTCGGGGCCGGGGGCGGAGGAGGCGCTCAGGGCGCTTGCCGGCAAGCTTCCCGAGCCGCGGCGGGCGACATTTGCCATCCTGCGCGATCCCGCGACCGGTGAAACGCTCGACCGAGGGATCGCGCTGTTCTTTCCAGGCCCCGCGTCCTCGACCGGCGAGGATTACGCCGAATTGCAGCTTCATGGCGGTCGCGCCGTCGTCGAGGGGACGCTTGCCGCGTTGCAGCGATTGCCCGGCCTGCGTCCGGCGGAGCCAGGCGAATTCGCCCGGCGGGGCTTTGCAAATGGCAAGCTCGATCTCTCGCAGGCGGAAGCGCTCGCCGATCTCATCGACGCGCAGACGCAGGCGCAGCGCCGGCAGGCGTTGCGGATCGCCGGCGGCGCGTTGCGTCACAAGGTCGAGGGCTGGCGCGGCGCGCTCATAGAGGCGCTGGCGCTTCTCGAAGCTGAGTTGGATTTCAGCGACGAGGCCGACGTCCAGGCCTTTTCGCCGGCCCGCCTCGACGCGCTGCTCTCGTCGCTCGCTGAGGACATGCGCGCGGCGCTGCGTCTCGCCCCGGCGTCCGAGCGGATGCGCGATGGCTTCACCGTGATGATCCTCGGCCGGCCAAATGCCGGAAAATCTACATTAATCAATGCCTTAACCGAGCGTGACCTTGCCATCGTGTCGCCGATTCCGGGCACGACGCGGGACATGATCGAGGCCCATCTCGAGATCGGCGGCCTGCCGGTCACCCTGATCGACACGGCGGGGCTGCGCGAGGCGGCGGAGGAAATCGAACGGATCGGCGTCGATCGGACGTTGGCGCGCATCGAGTCCGCCGATCTGGCGCTGTGGCTGTCGGATTCGGGCGAGGCGCCGCTGCGCGGCGACGTCGAGACAATCCGAGTCGCCACCAAGATCGATCTGAAGCGCGCGCCCGTGGGCGCGATCGGAATCTGCGCGCTGAGCGGGGAGGGTCTCGAAACTCTCGCCGCGGCGATCGAAGCCCGCGCCCGCGCGCGGCTGGGCGACGGGTCGGAGGCGCTAATTGTCAGAGACAGGCATCGCCTGGCGCTGGAACAGGCTGTAGAAGGCATCGAAGCCGTCACGGCTCGACAGGCGCCGCTCGAACTTCAGGCCGAGGAGCTGCGCCGCGCCGCGCGCGCGCTCGGCAGGATTGTCGGCGTCGCCGATGTCGAGGAGGTGCTCGACGTGGTTTTTTCGCGATTCTGTATTGGCAAATGATATGTTTCACGTGAAACAGGCTTCGCCATGAGAAGAGATTTCGACGTGATTGTGATCGGCGGCGGTCACGCCGGCTGCGAGGCCGCGGCCGCCGCGGCGCGGCTTGGCGCGCGCACCGCGCTCGTCACTCAGAATCGCGACAAGATCGGCGAAATGTCCTGCAATCCGGCGATCGGCGGACTGGGGAAGGGCCAGCTGGTTCGAGAGATCGACGCGCTCGACGGTCTGATGGGCCGCGTCGCCGACGCCGCCGGCATCCAGTTTCGGGTTCTCAACCGTTCCAAGGGCCCCGCGGTGCGCGGTCCGCGCGCCCAGGCCGACCGCAGGCTCTATCGCGCGGCGATGCAGGCGGCGCTCAAGGAGACGGAAAATCTGACGATCGTCGAAGCCTCGGTCGAAGATCTTCTGGTCGACGGGGGCGACATTTGCGGGGTCGTCACGGCTGAGGGAGATATTCGGGCGACGAGCGTGGTCGTCGCCACCGGCACCTTCCTCGGCGGAATGATCCATATTGGCGACGAACGGACGCCTGCCGGGCGTATGGGCGATGCGCCGTCGAATTCGCTGAGCCGGCGGTTGCGCGCGGCGGGCTTCGCGGTCGCGCGGCTCAAGACCGGCACGCCGCCGCGACTCGACGGCCGCACCATCCGCTGGGCGGCGCTCGAAGAACAATGGGGCGATCCGACGCCGGAGCCTTTCTCCTCTCTGACGGCGAAGATCGAAAATCGGCAGATCGCCTGCGGCGTCACTCGCACCACCCCGGCCGCGCACCAGATCATCCGCGACGACCTGCACCGTTCGCCTTTGCGCACCGGGGCGATTTCCGGCCCCGGCCCGCGCTATTGCCCCTCGATCGAGGATAAGGTGACGCGTTTCGCCGACCGCGAGGCGCATCAGATTTTCCTCGAACCCGAGGGGCTCGACGACGATACCGTCTATCCGAACGGGGTCTCGACCTCGCTGCCGGAAACGACCCAGCAGGCCTTCATCAACGCCATTCCGGGACTGGAAGAGGCGCGCATTCTGCGGCCGGGCTATGCGATCGAATATGATTATGTCGATCCGCGCGAACTTTCGGCGACGCTCGAAACCAAGCGGATTCGCGGACTTTTCTTCGCCGGCCAGATCAACGGCACGACCGGCTATGAGGAGGCCGCGGCGCAAGGATTGCTGGCCGGAATCAATGCCGCGCGTCATGCGGCGGGCGGCGCGGCGATCGTCTTCGATCGCGCCGAGGCCTATCTCGGCGTGATGATCGACGATCTCGTCACCCGCGGGGTCGCCGAGCCCTATCGCATGTTCACCTCGCGCGCCGAATATCGGCTGTCGCTGCGCGCCGACAACGCCGACGAGCGCCTGACGCCGCGCGGGATCGAAATCGGCTGCGTCGGCGCGCGGCGCGCCGCCCATTATCAGGACCGCGCCGCCCGTCTTGCGGCAGGGCGAAGCCTGCTGCAGACGCGCGAACTGACCTCGGCGGCGGCTCTGCGCCATGGCCTGCCGGTCAATCAGGACGGCCTGCGCCGCAGCGCCTATGCGCTCCTGTCCTTCCCCGACATTACGCTTGATCGCCTCGCTTCGATCTGGCCCGAATTCGGCGGGATTGACGATGTGACGGCGGAGCGACTTGAGACCGAGGCGCGCTATGCGGTCTATCTCGACCGCCAGCAGGCGGATATTGACGCGTATCGGCGCGACGAGCGCCTGGCGCTGCCGGATGGTCTGGACTATGCGGCGATCGCCGGCCTCTCGGCGGAACTGCGCGGCAAGCTGAGCTATCTGCGGCCGCGGACAATTGGCCAGGCCCAGCGCATCGACGGCATGACGCCCTCGGCGCTCACCTTGCTGGCGGCGCGGGCGCGCCGCGCGTGATGGGCGAGGCGGGGCGGGAAGAGGCGTTGAAGCTCTTCCCGGAGCTCAAGCCGATCATATCTGAGCTTGAACTCTATGCGGCGCTGCTGACGCGCTGGCAGGCGAAGATCAATCTCGTGTCCGCGGCGACGCTCGACGACATCTGGCTGCGCCATTTCGCCGACTCGGCCCAGGTTCACGCGGCGGCGCCGCACATCATCCGTTGGGCGGATATCGGCTCAGGCGCCGGCTTTCCGGGAATGGTGACGGCGCTGCTGCTGAAATCGACGCCGGGCGCCGAAGTCCATTTGATTGAAAGCGACCAGCGCAAGGCCAGCTTTCTGCGTGCTGTTTCACGTGAAACAATGGCGCCGGCGATCGTCGACGCCGAGCGGGCGGAAAGCGTCTTGCCCAAATTGGCCGGGCGGATCGACGGCGTCAGCGCCCGCGCGCTCGCGTCCTTGCCCCGGCTCGTACAGCTTGCCGAAAAGCCGCTGACGGCAGGCGCGCTTGGCGTATTTTTAAAGGGGGAAGACTGGCGAGACGAATTGACCGCCGTCGAAGCGCTCGGTAGTTTCGCTTGCGAGTCGGCGGAAAGCCGCACCCGCAAGGGCGCGCGCATCGTCGTGATCAAGCGCAAGGCTTCCCCATCGTGACCGCTTCGACGTCGCCGCGCATCCTTGTGCTGGCCAATCAAAAGGGCGGCGTGGGCAAGACGACCACCGCCATCAATCTCGGCACCGCGCTGGCGGCGGTCGGCGAAGACGTTCTCGTCATCGACCTCGATCCGCAAGGCAACGCCTCGACCGGGCTCGGCATCGATCGCCAACATCGACCGATCTCGACCTATGACGTGCTGCTCGGCGAATCGAGCCTCGCCGACGCGATCGTCGCCACGGCGGTGCCGCGCCTGTCGATCGCGCCGTCGACTCTCGATTTGCTCGGGGTCGAGCTCGAAATCGCCAATGACAAGGATCGCGCCTACAGGTTGAAGCGGGCCTTTGCCGAACTGGCGGCCGAGCATGATGAAGAGCGTCGCTACAGCTATATTCTCATCGATTGCCCGCCGTCGTTAAATCTATTAACAATCAATGCGTTAGCTAGCAGCGACGCCGTCGTCGTGCCGCTGCAGTGCGAATTTTTCGCGCTCGAAGGCCTGTCGCAGCTGTTGTCGACCGTCGAACAGGTTAAGCAAACGCTCAACCAAAAGTTGTCGATCCACGGCGTCGTTCTGACCATGTACGACCCGCGCAACAATCTCGCCAATCAGGTCGCCGCCGACGTTCGCCGGTTCATGGGCGAGAAGGTCTATGACACGATGATTCCGCGCAACGTCAGGGTTTCAGAGGCGCCGTCGCATGGCAAGCCGGTGCTGCTCTACGACCTCAAATGCTCCGGCAGCCAGGCCTATCTCAAGCTCGCCTCGGAAGTGATCCAGCGCGAGAAGCGGCTGCGCGCGGCCTAACTTAAGAGAGGAGCGTCTCGACATGGCGGAGGATTCGCGTCGCCGGCTCGGCCGCGGATTGGCGGCGTTACTCGGCGACGCCGCCGCGGACACGGCCACGATCGAACGGCCGCGCGGTCCGCGAAAGGCGCCGATCGAATTTCTGCGCGCCAATCCGCGCAATCCGCGCACGTCATTTGGCGAGGAGGACCTCGCCGAACTGACCGCGTCAATCCGCGAAAAGGGCGTGATCCAGCCGATCATCGTGCGCGTCATCGCCGGCGTCGCCGACGCTTATGAAATCATCGCCGGCGAACGGCGTTGGCGCGCCGCGCAGATGGCCGGCCTCTCCGACGTGCCGGTCGTCATCCATGAGGCCAACGATAAGGAAGCGCTCGAACTCGCGATCATCGAAAATGTGCAGCGCGCCGACCTCAACGCCATCGAGGAAGCGAAGGGCTATGAGCGGCTCGGCGCCGAGTTCGGCTATGCGCATGGCGAGATCGCGAAAATCATCGGCAAGAGCCGCTCGCACATCGCCAACACGATACGCCTCTTGAATTTGCCGGAAGCGGCGAAAAAGCTTGTCAGCGAAGGGGCGATTTCCGCTGGCCATGCGCGCGCGCTGCTCGCCGTCGCCGACCCTGCCGCGGTGGCGCGGCGCATCGTCGAACAGGGTCTGACGGTTCGCGACGTCGAACGGCTGGCTCAGGAGCAAAGCGAAAAGATTCGTCCGAAGAAAAATTCCGCGCGCGTCGCCAAGGACGCCGATACGCGCGCGATCGAAAAGACGTTGAGCGACGCGCTCGGCCTGCGCGTAGAACTCCGGCCGACCGGCGACACGGGTGAAGTGCGGATCAAATATCGCTCGCTCGAACAGCTTGAGTCGCTCTGCCGTCTCCTTACCGAATAGGCTTTGAAGAGAACGCGCTGCGTCGCCGCGAATCGCATCCTCCGCCCGTCATGCCCGCGCTTGTCGCGGGCATCCACGCGGCGCCGCTCCGCGAGACTCGCAGCGTTGGCGGATCGTCTCGGCGTGGATGGCCGGGACAAGCCCGGCCATGACGGCTGAGGGGCTACGCCGCTTCCTCGCGCGGTATTGGCGACAGCATCCGATGGACGCGGGTCATGAAGGCGACGGCGAAGAGCGGCGTCAGCACATTCAATCCTGGCGTCGCGACGAAGAATGCGATGAACAGTCCGGCGACGAAAAGACGGAATGCATGGCGCCGGCGCAGTTCTTCCGACTCCCGCAGCGAACGAAAGCGCGTCGCGGCGAAGAGAAAATATTCGCGACCGAAGAGATAGGCGTTGGCGAGGAGAAAGGCCGCGGCGTTTATTCCCGGCACGAAGAGAAGCAGCAGGGCGAAGAAATTGACGATCGCCGACACGCCGGCGAAGCGCAGCCCCATGAAGATCGCCTGGGTCGCGGGAATAGCGCGGCCGCGCTGTCCCTCCGGATAGAGATCGGCTTCGACATGATCGGCGAGATCGTCGAGGAACAGTCCCGATACGAGCACCGAGACCGGCGCGATGAGAAAGGCCATCAAGAAGAACAGCCCGGCGCCGGTCGCATAGGCCAGCGCCGTCCGCAACCAGGGATGGTCGACCATCACGAAGGACAAAGCGAGCCTGTCGAGACCGACCCACGCCAAGGCAAGCATCAGGAAGGTCATGCCCAGACTTTTGAAAAGGACCGCACGGAACGGCGGCGTCATGATTTGGCGCAGCGCCGCCAAAGCGGCGTCGAACATTTCGGTCATTGTGAGTCAGTCATTGCGAGTCGAGTTGCGCATGGCGGCGCATGAGGCGCGTCGCGCCTGCCATGCAAATGGCGTTTCGCAAAAAGCGACGCAAGCCATCTCCCTCGCGCCCCCCGGCGCTATTTGCTTAACAGCGCGCCGAGATTGGCGAGACCTTTCTCGAATTGGGCGCCGATCATCTTGTCGCGGCTCATGAAAAGGTTCATCGCCCTGCCGATCAGGCTGGCTTTGCCGGACATGCTCCATACGACATGAGTCTTGCCGGTCCCGAAATCGCCGCCAAATCCGAGCGCGCGCGCCAGCCAGGGGCCATCGCTCGCTTCGCCTTCTGGAGAAAGAACAAATGTTACGTCGCTGGTCGCCGCGAACGGCTTGCGCATATCGAGACTAAGCGCGACGCGCTCGCCGGGCCGACTGTCCACGATGGTCATACGACCCGCGCCGATTTTATTGTCGCCCGACCATTCGTAGGACGCGCCAGGACCGGCGCCCGGTCCCTCGTAACGGGTTTCGGCGTTTGGATCGAGCTTGGCCCAGGGAGACCAGAATTCCCAATTGCGAAGAGTGTTGATCGCCGCGAAAACCTTGCGCGGCGACGCGTCGATTACCGCCTCGCGCCGCACCACGAAACTGTCCGGCTGAATGAAAATGGCCAATGCGAGCAAAGCTGCGCCGATGCAAATCGCGAGAAGTAGCAGGTCGATCATGAATCCTCCTCCGGTGGCCGCGCGTGAAGAGCCCGCGACGAAGTTAGCGCGCCTGTTTCAGGCTTCAAACGGATCGCATTGCCGCAGCCAGCGCAGATGCATGCGCTTCGTCAATGCGAAAATGTGCTTCGCCCAGCGCCGCCGCCGCGATGAAGAAACCGCCACGCCGCCATTGCGCGACGACATAATTCTCGCCAGAATCACTGCTAATGGCGGGCGGCGACAGTCTGACGACGAAACTGTCGAGCCCGCGCGCCAGCCCGCGCCCGTCGGCCTTCAACACGGCTTCCTTGAGAGTCCAAATCGCAAAAAAAATTTCGTTCCGCGCGACCGGATCGGATTGAGCGCGCAAAAGCGCCGCCTCTTCTGGCGCGAAGTAGCGTTCGGCGACATTGACGGCGTTTCGGGGCGTCAGAATGGATTCGACGTCGACGCCGATCTCGCGTCCCGAGGCGATCGCCACGGCGGCCATGCCGCGCGTATGCGAGAGGCTGACGCTAAGGCCGGCGCGCGGCGCGCATAGAAAGGGCTTGCCGTGCGGCGTCGCGTCGAAACGCCATTCGCGGGGCGAAACGTCTGTCGAACGCTCGGAAAGGCGCGCGCGCAACAGCGCATGCGCGGCGACATAGGCGCGGCGGTCGGCTTCGAAAGCGAAACGCTGCGCCCGCGCGGCTTCGGATTCATCGAGAAGCGCCGCGAGCTTTGGCCATTCATCGTCGGCGATCGCCATAACGTCGATGAACGACACATCGACGTTGGCGGCGGACCTCTCGTGAGCAGCGCGAGCCGACGTCAGGAGACTCCAAGCTTCTTTTGAAGATTGGTCGAGGACGTCGTGTATTGGAAGAGCAGCTTCTTGTCGGGATAGATGTAGCGATGCGCCTTCTGCGAAGCGAGCGCGGCTTCATGAAAGCCCGAAAGAATGAGCTTCAACTTGCCAGGATAGGAATTGATGTCGCCGACCGCGAAAATGCCGGGATGGCTCGTCTCGAATTTTTCAGTGTCGACGGGAACGAGATTCTCATTGAGCTGAAGTCCCCAATCGGCGACCGGACCAAGCTTCATGGTGAGGCCGAAGAAGGGCATCAGCCGCTCGCAGGCGAGCTTCTCTTCGACGCCGTCATTGCCCTTGAGCGTGGCGCTGATCAGTTCGCCGTCTTCGCCTTCGACGGTGGTGATCTGGCCGAGCCTGAAGGCGATCTTGCCCGCCGCGGCGAGCTCCTGCATCGCCGTGACGGAATGCGGCGCGGCGCGGAACTGGTCGCGGCGATGCACGAGCGTGAGGCTTTTCGCCACCGGCTGCAGATTGAGCGTCCAGTCGAGCGCCGAATCGCCGCCGCCGACGATCACGACATTCTTGTCGCGGAAATCCTCCATGCGGCGCACGGCGTAAAAAACCGACTTGCCTTCATAGGAGTCGATCTTCGGGATCGGCGGCTTTTTGGGCTGGAACGATCCGCCGCCGGCGGCGACGAAGACGACCTTGGCGTGAAAAATCTTGCCGGCGTCCGTGCTCAGCCGAAATTCCGGCTTTTCTGGCGTTCCAAGCGAGACCAGGGTTTCGACCATCTCATTGAAGTGAAAGGTCGGGCGAAAGGGTTCGATCTGCTTGAGGAGGTTGTCGGTCAGCTCCTGGCCGGTGCAGACCGGCAGGCCGGGAATGTCGTAGATCGGCTTTTCGGGATAGAGTTCGGAACATTGGCCGCCGGCTCGCGGCAGAATGTCGATGACATGCGCCTTGATGTCCAGAAGGCCGAGCTCGAACACCGAGAAAAGACCCGCGGGGCCGGCGCCGACGATGACGACATCGGTTTCGATCGCGGCTTCTTTAAGCTGGTTCATGGTCAATTCCCGGTAAAAGCCTCAAACTTTTGGAGAGGAAGACGCCGATGGCGCAGCGTCGCAAGCTGGCGCGTCCCCAGGACGCTTGCGGCGCGCGCCCCACTCGGAGCTCAGCCCCGATCTTGTTGGTCTATCGCATTTGTCGAAAGATTCAAACCTTCGCGATATGGAATAATTGGCGTCAGCCCTGCTGGGCGGGGGTGGTGACGACGAGCCCCTCGAGCTCCGGCCGCACAGTAATCTGGCAGCACAGCCGCGAATTTGGTTTCACGTCGAAGGCGAAGTCGAGCATGTCCTCTTCCATCTGCGACGGCTTGCCGGTCTTTTCCGTCCATTTTTCATCGACATAGACGTGGCAGGTGGCGCAGGCGCAGGCGCCGCCGCATTCGGCGGCGATTTCGGGAATGTCGTTGCGGCGCGCGGTCTCCATCACGGTGGAGCCGACCTCGCCCTCGACGGCGCGGGCTTGACCCTGCGAATCGATGAAGGTGATCTTGACCTTTGTCGGCGCGCCGCCGCCCGGCTCCGCGCCATAGCGGGCCGCAGCATCCTCAAAGCTCATTTTCGCCATGACGCCCGTCTCTTCCTCGTCCATGCTCGATGCTCGCGCCGCTTCCGCTTTCCGCGGTGCGGAACGCCGCGACCCTTGTTCGTCCACGCCGCGCGCGGTTCGCCGGCGGGCGCCTAAATCGTCGCCGTCCAGTTACCACCCGTCCGATTGCGGCGCTAGCCCCTCCGAGCGCGCGCGACCCTGGGCCGCGTTCCAGCGATTTGGCGGCTTAGGGTCGCAAGAGAGGCGCCGATGACGGACATCGCTTTAAGCTTCCGCAACGCCGACGGCGCGATGCGGTCCGACCTGACCCGCTGTCTCGATTTCATGAACGGGACGCCTTTTTTCAAGCGCTACAAGGCGGAGAGCTGGGACGCCCTGCAACTATCAGGAGAGGGCGAAATATTGGACGTGGCCTGCGGGGTCGGCTTTGACGTCATCGAACTGGCGCGGCGTTTCCCGCGCGCCAATGTCTACGGGCTCGACCCCTCGCAGGGTTTTCTCGATCTGGCGCGGGAACGGGCGCAGGGCTTGGCCAACGCCCGCTTCATCGGCGGCGACTCCCGCCGCCTGCCTTTCGGCGACAACAGCTTCGACGCGGTGCGGATCGACCGCGCGCTGCAGCACATCGCCGGCGCCATTGAAGCCTTGCGGGAAATGGTTCGGGTGACGCGCCATGGGGGCAGGATCGTCGTCGCCGAGCCCGATTGGGGAACTTTTTTCGTTTACAACAGCGACCTCGCGACCGGGGCCAAGATCGCCGGATTTTGGGAAAAGTCCTTCGCCAACCCCTATATCGGCAGGGAAGCCGGGGCTTTGCTCCAGCGGTGCGGCGTCGGGAACATCGGCTGCCGGGCGCAGGCGTTGATCGTCAGGGACGAAACGGCGGCGGACATCATCTTTGACCTCGCGCGCGTGACGGAAAATTGCGTGTCGGCGAAAGTCTTGACGCGTGCGGAGGCGCAACGCTGGCGGGAAGCGACGCAAGCGGCATCTGAAAGCGGTGGGTTTCTCGCTTGCCTCACCATCATGCTGTGGGAAGGTTTGATCGCGAAATGAACGCCGCGGACTATTTCGCGGCGCGCGTCCATTGGCCGATGCGCAGCGCGAGGCGCGCGGCGGCGGCGCTGAGCGCTCGCGCCGCCTGCGAACCGGTATGTTCGGGCGCCGGACCCTCTTCGACGAAAATGCGCGCCGAACGCGCCCGCCCGCCGCCGTCGACGAGTTCGGCGGAAACTTCAACGACCGCGAGATCGCGGGCGATGTCGATTTCGAAGCGCCGCACGTCGGTCTGCAACTTGATCTGCGCGCCGATGTTGGAAGAGGCTGATAAACCGCATCTTTGCAGCGCCTCGATCAGGCGGCGCTGAAACAGACGCGGCAGCGGATCGGACCATTGCACGCCGGGAAGAACCGCGACGCTGTCATCGGCCGCGCGAACGACGATTCGGTCGGAGGAGGTCGGCGCGACCGCCGCGGGCTCCGGAACATAAACCGCGGGGCCGCCGCGCAGCGCGACGCTGCGCAAGGGACCCGGGTCGACGGTCAGATCGAAGCTCTCGCGCGGCGCGCTGGCGCAGGCCGCGACGATCAGCGCGAACAATGCAAGCGCTGTCGTCCGCGTCGCCTTGCGTTGCGTCGACGTGGACGCCATCAGTTTCATACCGACCCGTCGCCCCGTTCCGCCCGCGCGCCGAGTCGGGCTCCATCGTTCTATCCGATCCGCGCATCGGCTCAAAGCTAAGCTTGGCGGCCCTTGATCGCGCTGCATGTGGACGCGCTCTCCCACATGCATATGACATGATCGACGGCAAAACTTAGCGCGCGCTTTACGCGAAACGCTGGCGTCCGCATTTTCGCCAGCCGCGCGCTCGTTGCTTGAATTGGCGCGTTTTCGCGACGAACCGGCGTCCATGTCGGCGAAAAATGCTCTACCGGCCCTGATATTCCGGCACGGACGGGGACGCTCCGAAGATGAATTGCGACGGGTCTTTCTCGACCGAGCGCAGCGTGCGGTCGAATGTGTCGACCGCTTTGCGCCCGTCGACGGCAAGCTGTTCATATTCGCGAAGGCCGGTCGCGGCGAAACGATTGATGCGTTCCGTCGCTCCGGCGATATTGCCGGTGATCGCCTTGATCTGCTTGGGGTCGATCGAGGCGATCAATTTCTCGCCGGCCGCGAGCACCTTGTCGAGCCGCGCCGCCACGGGCTTCATCGACTGCGCGACAGCGCTCGCGTCCTGAATGAAGCTTGAGATGGAAGCCGAGTTGTCGGCGAGAGTCTTGCTGACTTTCTCAGCGTTTTTGAGCGTCGCCGTGATCGCCGGGCCATTGTCGTCAATGAGCTTGTCGAGCTTGGTGAGGAGTTCCGCGGCCTTGGTCGACAGGTTCTGAACATTGCCGAGCAAATTCTGGATTTCGGACCGTTCGGCCTGAATGAGCGGATATTTCTGGTCGTTTTGCGCGGTCAGAGGCGGCGCGCCGGGCGTGCCGCCGACCAGAAGAACATCGGAGACGCCGGTAAAGCCCCGCGTTTCGAGACGCGCGCGGGTATCGGTCTTGACCGGCGTCCGGCTGTCGATCCTGACCAGCACGTCGACCTTGCTCGGGTCCTGTTCGGAAATTCCAAGATGGGTGACCTCGCCGACCTTCACGCCGTTGAACAGCACCGAGGAGCCGCGGGTCAGGCCCGAGACCGCGCCGGTGAAGACGATCTGATAGGTTTCCTGCCTGCCGAGCTGGCTCGGTCCCGAGAACCAATAGACGAATATGAAGGCGGCGAAGGCGACCGCCAGCGTGAAAGCGCCGATCAGGGCGTAGTTGGCGCGGGTTTCCATTCTTCGTCCTTGTGCTCGATGCGCGCCGCGGTCAGCCGTCCGCCGCGCACGCCGTGGAAATAGGCTCTCAGCCACGGGTGGTCGGATTCGAGTAAGGTTTCCAACGGTCCTGCGGCGATCACGCGACCTTCCGCGAGGGCCGCCACCCGGTCGCAGATCGAATACAGACTATCGAGATCATGCGTCACCATGAACACGGTCAGCCCGAGTGTCTGCTGCAGCGTGCCGATCAGCTCGTCGAATTCAGCGGCGCTGATCGGATCGAGCCCCGACGTCGGCTCGTCCAGGAACACGAGCTCGGGATCAAGCGCCAGGGCGCGCGCCAGGGCCGCGCGCTTCACCATGCCGCCCGATAATTCTGACGGAAATTTGTCGGCGGCGTCCGGATTGAGGCCAACTAGCTCGAGCTTAAGCATAGCCAGCTCATCCATCAGATGTCGCGACAGTTCGCGCGTTTCGTGCATCGGCATCTGAATGTTTTGCTTGACCGTGAGCCCCGAGAAAAGCGCTCCGTTCTGGAACAATACGCCCCAGCGCTGCTCGAGCGTTCGGCGATCAGCGGGCGCCAGGGCGTCCCGGTCCTGCCCGAAAATTCGAATGACGCCGCCGCGCGGCGGCACCAGACCGAGGATGGCGCGGGTGAGCACGGATTTGCCCTGCCCGGAGCCGCCGACGACGCCGAGCACCTCGCCGCGAAAAACGTCGAGGTCGAGACCCTTCATGATGGTTTTGTCGCCAAAGCCGACGACGAGGTCGCGCACGGCGATGACGACATCGCGATTTTGGCGCTGTTGAGCGGCGCCGTTGGCCAAGGTCGAGGGGCTGGTCATTGGCGCGCTCAATAGTCGATCGACGCGAAAAATACAGCGAACAATCCATCCATCACGATGACCATGAAGATGGATTTAACCACCGAGGAGGTGACCTGCCGGCCGAGCGATTCGGCGGAGCCTTTCGTCGCGAGCCCGTCCATCGAGGCGATGAGGCCGATCACCAGCGCCATGAAGGGCGCCTTGATGATGCCGACGAGAAACGTATGCAGCGCGATCGCTTCCTTGAGCAGCGAGGCGAAGGCCACCGGGCTGATGCCGCCGTACCACCAGGACACGATCATGCCGCCAAACAGCGCCGCCATGTCGGCGATGAAGGTCAGGATCGGCAGGGAGATCACGAGGCCGAGCACGCGCGGCGCGATCAGCACCTCGATCGGCGAAAGTCCCATGACCAGCAGCGCGTCGATCTCCTCCCGCATCTTCATCGAACCGAGTTCGGCGGTGATCGCCGAGCCCGAACGGCCGGCGATCATGATCGAGGTGAGGAGCACGCCGAGCTCTCGCAAGACCAGAATGCCGATCAAGCTCACCGTGTAGCTCGAGGCGCCGAACTTCAAGAGCTGGAAAATGCCCTGTTGCGCGACGATGCCGCCGACCAGAACATTGATCAGAACGATAATCGGAACGCTGCGAAAACCGATGAGCTCGATTTGCGCGATGAGCGAGGTCAGCCTGAATCTCTCTGGCCGGCCCGCCACATAGATCATCGACGCAACGAATTCGCCGAGAAAGCTGACGCCGCGATAAAATTCGTGAAGGGCGTCGACCGTCGATTCGCCGAGGTCCGCAAGCAGGGCGAAAACCAGATTGAAGCGCGGCCGCGCCGGCGGCTCGAAGGCGCGATAATGCGCCTCTTCGAGCAGCGTCGAATATTCCGGGCGCACATGTTCGAGCGCGACCGCGACGTCGCGGCGCGCGAGTTCATGCCGAGCGCGATTGATCAGCCAGGCGCCGGCGGTGTCGAGTTGCGAGACCTGCGCGAGATCGAAGATGATCATCCTATCGCGCTTTGCCGCCTCGATAATGCCCGCCGCCGCCTCTTCGAGACGATGAGAGGCGATGAGAGTCCAGTCGCCCGACAGCGCCAGCCGCACGCCTTCCGGCGAAGACTGGCGCGCGAATATGGGCGGGCGCTCCATCGCCGCGACGGTCATCGGTATTCGCTCTTTGCTAGATCACGCTGCATTTGGGCGGAATCGCCCAAATGCAGATAACGTGATCGATTCCAAAAGTTTAGAGCGCGCTTTACGCGAAAAACCGGTTCCCACTTTTTCGTGGCGCGCTCTGCCGTCAGTAATCGGCTCATCGATGGCGTCATCCTATCCGCCGATTATGGCGCGCCGCCGACGCCGGCAGGCGCGGCTCAACGAAAAACGTGATAACGCCGTGAATTGACGCCAGCAAGCGCGTCCGCGCACAGCGCGGCGAACGCGCGGTCGCGCAGCGCCAGCGCCGGAGAGCCAATTGACGCGAAAATTATCCGTGGCCGTAGAGACTTATCCGATCGCCGGCCGTTTCGTGATTTCGCGCGGGGCGAAGACCGAGGCCGTGGTGGTGACCGCGACCTTGACCGAAGATCGCGGCGTCGGGCGGGGCGAATGCGTGCCTTACGCCCGCTACGGCGAAAGCGTCGACGGCGTCGTCGCGGCAATCGAGAGCATGCGCGCCGCGCTTGAGGCCGGGGCTGGCCGGGCGGACTTGCAGCGGCTCCTGCCGGCAGGCGCGGCGCGCAATGCGCTCGACTGCGCGCTTTGGGACCTTGAGGCCAAGCTTTCTGGGGTGGCGGCTTACGTCGCCGCCGGCTTCGGAAAACTTTCGCCGCTGGTGACGGCCTATACGATATCGGTCGGCGCGCCTGACGAGATGCGCGCCGCGGCGGCGAAGGCGGCCGACCGGCCGTTGTTGAAGATCAAGCTTGCCGGGGAAGGCGATGAAGCGCGGCTGGCGGCCGTGCGCGCGGGAGCGCCGGATTCAGCCTTGATCGTCGACGCCAATGAATCATGGGACGAGGACTCCCTTGGTCGACGGCTCGCCGTCTGCGCCGATTACGGCGTCGCGCTCGTCGAGCAGCCGCTGCCGGCCGGCCGCGACGAGGCGCTCGCGCGTCTTGCGCATGTCGTGCCGATCTGCGCCGACGAAAGCGTGCATGACCGCGCCTCGCTCGCGGCGCTCAAGGGCCGCTACGACGCGATCAACGTCAAGCTCGACAAGACCGGCGGGCTGACCGAGGCGCTGGCCCTCGCGCGCGCGGCGCGGGAATTGGGCTTTTCGATCATGGCCGGCTGCATGGTGGGGACCTCTCTCGCCATGGCGCCGGCCGCGCTCATCGGTCAGATGGCGAATTTCGTCGATCTCGACGGACCGCTGCTTCTCGCCCGCGATCGCGCGCCGGGACTGAACTACGAGGGCTCGACCCTCATGCCCCCCGCCGCAAATCTGTGGGGATAGCGCGGGCGCGATCTGGACTTATTGACCGGCGGAGCTTTGGTAAACTAAAGTTTAAGAGGATGGGGATGGAGTTCCCCGATAACCGCCGAAAGGCTGATGACTCCTACGATCTCGCCGCCGCGTTTGCCGACCGTTGGCGCAGGGTAGGAGTGTCCTCTTGCATCGAGAGCCCGCAGACCGTCGTGCGCCTTCCGGCCTGCGCCCGAGCCGCGGGTCGATCGGCGCCCCGCGTAATCGCGCGATCCGGTTCGGCGCGCGGCGTCGGCGTCTCTTCTGCGGACTTGCGATGGCGCTCATTCTCGGCGGCTGCGCGCCCACCACGCAAGGCGAGCGCGCGCAGTTTCTCGGCGCGCCGGCCATGGAGCGCACGCTCGCAAGGTCCGGGCTCAAAGTCGCCGACGAAACCGCCTGGCCCCGCGAGGAATGGTGGCGCGCCTTCCGCAGCCCCGAACTCGACGGCGTCGTCGACAAGGCGCTGCGCGACAATCAGAGTCTGAGAAGGGCCGAAGATGCGCTGCGCGGCGCGGACGCGATGGTGCAGGTCGCCGGCGCGAGGCTCCTGCCGGAAGTCCAGGCGACTTTCGGCATGCGTCAGTCGCGCAATCCTCTCCATGGCGTCGTGGCCTCCTATAATCCGGCGCAGGGCGGATTGGAGAAGACCATGGCCTTCATCAATCCGCTGGCGCTGACCTATGAATTCGATTTCTGGCAGAAGAACCGGGCGCTGCTTGACGCGGCGATCGGCGAATCGGCGGCGCAGGAGGCCGAGTTCGAACAGGCGCGTTTGCTGCTGACCGCCTCGGTCGCGCGCGCCTATCTGCGCGGCTACGCCGCGGCGCGCCAGCTCGAAGCGGCGAGAGCCCTGACGCGGATGCGGCGCGATCTGGCGTCGCTTGCCGAAACCCGCTATCGCACGGGTCTCGACTCACTGGACGGAGTGCAGATCGCTCGCGCCGAGTTCGAAAACGCCGTGAGGCGCGAAGCGGCCGCCGAAGCGCTCGTCACGCTGCAGAAGAACGCGCTCGCGCGGCTCATCGGCGAAGGCCCGGACGCGACGCGCAACCTCTACGCTGGCCGAGGCGCGCCGGCGCCGGCCGCGCCGCCGCTGCCGCGCAGCCTGCCTGTCGAACTGCTCGTCCATCGCCCCGATCTCGCCGCCGCGCTGCGCCGCGCCGAGGCGGCGGCGGCCCGCGTTCACGTCGCCAAGACGCTGTTTCTACCCTCTGTCGACCTTGCGATCGTCGGCGGCTTCGAGGCCTCGGTGACATCGACGAAAATCAGCAAGCTCGCGGGCTATCTCTTCACGCCTTCGGCGATCGGCTACGCCGTCTCGCCCGGGCTGCGCCTCCCAATCTTCCAGGGCGGCAGGCTCAGCGGCAATCTGGAGGCGCAGCGCGCCGATTTCGATCAGGCCGTCGATTCCTACAATGAGACGCTGCTGCAGGCCGCCCAGCAGGTCGCCGACGCCAGCGCCAATCTCAAGCGCGCTTGCGCCGAATATGAGGCGCAGAGCCGCTTTCTGCGCGTGGCGCGCACGCAATACGACCTCGCGCAAACGCGCCTGCGCGACGGGCTGAAGGACCGCCGCGAAATCGTCGCGCAGCGCGCCGATCTGCTCGAATCAGGCTTCGCGCAGCGCGCGCTCGAAGGCGACCGGCTGGTCGCCGCCGTCGATCTTTATCAGGCGCTCGGCGGCGGCTATGCCGGCGGTCCGCCGCTCGACGCGCCAAAGCCGGCGCCCGAGGCCGACCCGTTGACGCCGGCCGTCGAGGCGATCCAATCGGTTGGCGGCGGCTGAGCGCCTCATTCCAAAATAGAAGAACGCGAACCCAGTCGATGCCGCTATCCCGCAAGACCATCCGCATCCGCAGAGAATTTCTGCTCAGGATCGTCATTGCTGCGGTCGGGTTCGGCGCAGCGATCGCGTTGTTGCGATGGTTTTTTTATGAGCGCGACTGGGTGACGACGGACAACGCCTATGTCGCCGGCAACATTATTCCGGTGCAGGCCGACGCAACCGGCGTGGTCGCCGCGGTTCTCGCGGAAGAAACCCAGAATGTGAAGAGAGGCGAAGCGCTCGTGCGCCTCGATGGACAGCGCGCGCGCGCGGCGCTGGCGCAGGCGGAAGCCGAACTCGGCCGCGCCGTCCGCGCCGTCGGGGCGCTTTACGCTCAGCGTCGCCAAGTGTGCCAGAAGGTCATTTCGCGCGCTGCGATTCGGGACAAGACCCGGCATGATCTCGCAAGATATACGCAGGCGGCGGCGAGCGGCGCCTCGTCGCGGCAGGTGCTGCAGAACGCCGAGGACCAGCTCGCCGCGCAGGAAGCAGATCTGCGAGAGGCGCAGGCGGAATATCAGGCGGTCGAGGCGCGGGTCGGCGGCGTGACCCGCATGAACCATCCCGACATCGAGGCCGCTATAGCCAGATATAATGACGCCTATATTGAATTCGCGCGCCAGAACATCCGCGCGCCGGCGACGGGCTATGTCGCCAAACGACGCGTCCAGGTCGGCGAACGGGTGCGCCCCGGCGACGCGATTCTCGACATCGTGCCGCTCGACCATCTCTGGGTGGAAGCGAATCTGTGGGAAAACCGAATAGCCAGGGTTCGTCCCGGACAGCCGGCGCTCATCACGGTCGATCTCTATGGATCGAAACAGGTCTACCACGGAGAAGTCGTCGGACTCGTTCCCGGCTCCGGGGCCGTCTTCGCGACGCTTCCTCCCGATAACGCCGTCGGCAATTTCATTCGAATCGTGCAGCGCGTTCCGGTGCGAATCGCCTTGAGGGCGGATGAGCTCGAGAAGCAGCCCTTGCGTCCCGGCCTGTCGACGGTCGCCTCGATCGACGTATCCGGGCCGCTGCAGTCGCCCAATCAGTCAATCGTGAAGACCACGGCGAATGAATATCTGACCAATGTCTATGACAAGGATCTCGCGGATGCGAAGGCTCGCGCCGAGAAGATCGTCAAGGACAATATCGCCGGCGCGTCGGATGACGGCGTCGCCTGCACCGCCGCCGAATAGGCTGAGCGAGATCAGCTGTGACTCAGCGCGCGCCGTTTTGGAGGCGCTATTGGCGAGCGCCGGATCGCGCCCTAACATCCGATCCGGATATTTCGATGCGGATGATCTGGGAGAGAAAGCATGCCGGACGCCAGCGCGAATTCGACGGCAGGCCAATCTTCGCCAGTGTTTTCTCTCGATCCGGCGCAGACGAAGATCGCGCAACGACTGGAAGCGCTGAAAACCACCGAGCACGGCCTGACGTCCCAGGAAGCGGCGCGACGCCTCGTCGAATATGGCCGCAACGCGCTCGAGGACAGGACCGAAAGCAAATGGCGCCGTCTGCTGAAATATTTCTGGGGACCGCTGCCCTTCCTCATCGAAGCCGCGGCGGTGATTTCCGGCCTGCGCAGCGACTGGCCGGATTTCGGCGTCGTCACCGGGCTCCTCGTCTATAATGCCGTCGTCGGCTTCTGGCAGGACAACAAGGCCGCGAATGCGCTGGCGGCGCTGAAGAAAAATCTCGCGCCGCGCGCGCGCGTGATGCGCGACGGCGCCTGGACGACGATCGCCGCCGCCGAACTGACGCCGGGCGATATTGTCAGCGTCGCCGCGGGACAGATCGTCCCGGCGGATCTTCTTCTTATCGAAGGCGACTATCTGAGCTGCGATCAGGCGGCGCTCACCGGCGAATCGCTGCCGGTCTCCAAGAAGATCGGCGACGACGCCTATTCGGGCGCCATCGCCAAACAGGGCGCGATGACCGGCGTGGTGACGGCGACGGGCGATCGCACCTTCTTCGGCCGCACCGCGAAGCTCGTCGGCGCCGCCGGCGCGGTTTCGCATTCGCAGCGCGCGGTGACCGAGGTCGGCGATTTTCTGCTGCTCCTCGCCTTTTTGCTGGCGCTGGTTCTCGTCGGCGCGCAGCTCTATCGCGAAGTCATCGCGCCCGACATCTGGCGCTGGGACCGCGTCGGCTCGATCGCGCAATATGTGCTGGTGCTGCTGATCGCTTCAATTCCGGTCGCGCTGCCGGCGGTCATGTCGGTGACCATGGCGATCGGCGCCTATGCGCTCTCTCTCCAGAAGGCGATCGTATCGCGCCTCAACGCGATCGAGGAGCTTGCCGGAGTCGATGTGCTGTGCAGCGACAAGACCGGCACGCTGACCATGAACCGGCTCACGGTGCAAAACGCCAGTCCCTATGGCGCGTTCAAGAGCGACGACGTGCTGCTCTTCGCCGCGCTGGCGACGCAAAGAAGCAGCGACGACGCCATCGACCTCGCGGTGATGGCGGCGCTGCCGGCGCATGATTCGCTCGACGGTTTCAAGCAAAAGGCCTTTACGCCGTTCGACCCGGTCAGCAAGCGCACGATCTCGACGATGGCCGACGCCGCCGGCGGCGTCCGCCATTATGCGAAAGGGGCGCCGCAGGCGATTTCCGCCCTCGTGCGGCCCGATTCGCAAACGCTGCAGCGCTATCAAAACGAGGTGACGGCGCTCGCCGCCAAGGGTCAGCGCGCGCTCGGCGTCGCCATGTCGGAAGACGGCGCCAGATGGTCGCTCGTCGGTCTGATCTCGCTGATGGATCCGCCGCGCGCCGACGCCAAGGCGACGATCGCCGAGGCGCGCGCGCTTGGCCTCAACGTCAAGATGGTGACCGGCGACGACGTCGCCATCGGCGACGAGATCGCCGCCCAGCTCGGCATGGGCTCGCATATACTCGTCGCCAGCGACGTCTTCAAGAACGGCGTGAAGGGCGACGCCTTGCCGCGCAGCGTCGTCAATACCGTCGAGCGGGCCGACGGTTTCGGCCGAGTGTTTCCCGAGCACAAATATGAGATCGTCAAGGCGCTGCAGTCGGTCGGCCATATCGTCGCGATGACCGGCGACGGGGTCAATGACGCGCCGGCGCTCAAACAGGCGGATTGCGGCATCGCCGTCAGCGGCGCGACCGACGCCGCGCGCAGCGCCGCGGCGCTGATCCTCACGGCGCCGGGTCTGTCCACCATCGTCAACGCGATCCGCGTGTCGCGCCAGATATTCCAGCGCATCGAAAGCTATATCCATTATCGTATCGCCATGACGCTCGACATCATGATCGTCGTCGTCGCCTCGATCGTGTTTCTCGAGTTTCAGCCGCTGACCGCGATCATGATCGTCGCGCTCGCCCTTCTCGACGACATTCCGATCATGACCATCGCCTACGACAATGTCCCGGTCGCGCCGCGGCCGGTCAGATGGGACATGCATCGCATCTTTATTTTCGCGTCGCTGATGGGCCTGCTCGCGGTGGCCGAGACCTTCGGCTTCCTGCTGATCGGCATGCGCTGGACGCTGGATGATTCGCTGCAGTCGATCATCGGGATCGATCCCGGCCAGCTTCAGACTCTGCTGTTCCTGCAACTCGCCGTCGGCGGCCATCTGCTGCTGTTCAGCGTGCGCACCAAGAAATTGATTTTCGCGCCGCCTTATCCGAGCGCCAGACTATTCTGGGCGATCGCGGCGACTCAGGTCGCGGCGGTGCTGCTCTGTCTCTATGGCGTCGGCGTTGACGCGGCGCCCGGCGCGGCGATCGTCGGCGTGTGGCTCTACTGTCTGCTTTGGGTGGTCGCGGCGGAAATCGTAAAGGCCATCTATTGGCGCCTGGCGGACAAGCGCGAGAAAGACTTGACGGCCGGGGGCGTTTCTCTCGCCGGCTGATGGAGAGCGACGGGACGGAGGAGGCGGCGCAGATGAATTTCTTAAATAAATTCCGGGTCGAACCGAGCTCCGATGTCGACCTCGGTTCGATCGATCCGGGGTTCCACGGCGATTTCGCCAAAGATTCGGATGCGGCGCAGGAGCTGCAGAACAATCTGACGCGCATCACCGAATTGCAGCGCAAACTCTACGCCGACCGCACGCATTCCCTGCTGATCGTCCTGCAGGGCATCGACAGCGCCGGCAAGGACGGCACCTGCTGGCATGTCATCAGCGCCATGGACCCGCAGGGCGTGCAGGTGACGGGGTTCAAGCAGCCGACTCCCGAGGAACAGGAGCATGATTTCCTCTGGCGCGTCCACCCGCATGCCCCGCGTCGCGGCTATGTCTCTATCTTCAATCGCTCGCATTACGAAGACGTGCTCGTCGTGCGCGTGCACAAGCTCGCGCCGAAAGACGTCTGGAAGCCTCGCTACGACTTCATCAATGAATGGGAGAGACTGCTCACTACCGAGAACAAGACGACAGTATTGAAATTTTTTCTCTATATTTCGAAGGAGGAGCAGCTCAAGCGCTTCAAGGAGCGGCTCGACGATCCGGCGCATCAGTGGAAGATCAGCGCGAGCGATTATTCCGAGCGCGAGAAATGGGACGACTACATCAAGGCTTTTGAGGCCGCCCTGTCGCGCTGCTCGACCGACCACGCGCCCTGGTATGTGATTCCGTCGAATCACAAATGGTTTCGCAATCTGGCGGTGTCGAGCATTATCGCCGATACGCTCGACGATCTCGATCTGAAAATGCCGAAGCCGACCGTCGACATCGAAGAGATTCGCAAGCTCTATCATCAGGCCCAAAACGAAAAGAAAGCGAGCGACGCGCGGTGACGGCCGCGTCGGCGCGCGCCGCCTCGGTCTTTTCGGCGCTCGACGAAGCGCCGATGACCTGGCGCCATTACGCTTATTGGCTCGCCGCGAGCGGCGGGGCGTTTCTCGACGGATTTTCGGTGTCGGCGCTCGGCGTCGCGCTGCCGCTGCTCAAAAGCGAATTCAAGATCAGCCCACTGTTTGTCGGCCTCATCGGCTCGGCGCTGGTGCTCGGCGCGGTTTTAGGATCGGCGATCGGCGGTTTGGGCGCCGACAGATTCGGCCGCAAGCGCACATTCATCGCCGACATGGCGATCATCGCGCTGGCATGTTGTATCGGCGCGCTGGCGCCGAACGCCCGCCTCATCCTGCTTTCGCAGTTTCTGCTCGGCGTCGGCGTCGGCATCGATTTCCCGACGAGCGGCGCCTATGTGTCGGAGCTCATGCCGCGCAAGGCGCGCAACCGAATGACCGTCGCGACCATCGCCTTGCAGTCGGTCGGCATGGCGGCGGCGGCGCTCGCCGGAATGGCGATCTTGAAGCTGCGGCCGTCGACGGAAGACTGGCGGCTGTTGTTTGGCGCCGGCGGCGCGATCGCGCTGCTGTTTCTAGTTGCGCGTCTATGGGCGCCGGAAAGCGTGCGCTGGCTGGCGGCGCAGGGCCGGATCGGCGAAGCGACGGCGCTGCTCAAGACCCTGTCGGCCGAATTTGGCGAGAAATCCGCAATTCTCGGCGCCAAGGCGATCGCCGCGCCGCCGCCGCCGGACGCGACGCGGCATGCAAACGATGTCGGCTATCTGACGCTGTTCGCCGCAGCCTATCGCGCGCGTACCATGCTCGTCTCCCTGCCCTGGATGCTGATGGACGTCGCGACCTATGGCGTCGGTCTGTTCACGCCCGTGATCCTTGGCGCGATGCATCTTGGCGACGCTAACGCAGGCGCGATCGCCGCCGACTTCGCCGACGCGGAAGGCAGCGCCGCCGTCGACGCCTTTCTCGTCATCGGCTTCGCCGCGAGTCTCTGGGCGGTTCCGCGCTTTGGCCGCATCACCATGCAGGTGGCGGGCTTCAGCGGCATGGCGCTTGGCATGCTGCTGTTGCTCTTCGCCGCGATGACCGACGATGGCGCGAAAGCCCATCTCGCCTTCGTCATCGGCGGCTTCACGCTGTTCAATTTCGCGATGAACGCCGGCCCGAACGCCACCACCTTCACGCTCGCGCCGACGCTGTTTCCAACCGCGATCCGCGCTTCGGCGAGCGGCTTTGCGGCGGCCTGCGCCAAGATCGGCGCCGCGTTCGGCACATTCGTCGTGCCGCAGCTTCAGGACGCCTGGGGGCTTGTCGGCGTCGTCGCGGTCATGGTCGCCGTCAGCGTCGCCGGCCTGTTGGCGACGGCCGGCCTTGCGCATGCGGTCAATGAGGAAGGCGCGCTGGAGGAATAGGCGCGCGGCCCATTGGGGCGCCGAAGCACGCCGGTTTGCAGCGCGCTCTGATATGCGTCAGAAAAATCGTCCAAACCATGCGGAAAGGCCGGATTCATTGTTGCGGCCTGCCGCTATTTCGCGCGCCTAGCCAAGGGAACCATGAGTCGGCGGAACGAACTTCTGGTTCGAGACCAGGCTTTCCGAATTCAGGGCTCATAGATGAAGCGCCTGCGGGCGCGCGCACGGAGGATGGCGCGGCGTTTTCCAAAATCGCGCGCGGACGAAGCGAGACCAGCTGCTCGGCTTCTTCCTCGCCAAGCCATTTCGCCGCCGCCGCGCGACCTTCCGCGAGGTCGGGCGGCCGGCGGCGCGCGCCATGCGCGTCCGACGCCAATATATGCACCAGCGCTTCGCTCAACATGCGTTCGGCCCAATATCTGGGTCTTCGTCCAAAAGCGCCGGTCAATGCGCCGGCCGTGACCTGCATCCAGACGCCGGCGCGAAACAATTGAACGATCGTGTCATAGCGCGCCTCGATCCAGGTCAGCCTTTCGGGATGAGTCAGAATGGGCACATAGCCCGCGACGAGCAATTCGAAGAAGAAATGCTCCAGTCGCGGGGGGGCCACGTGATGCGGCGGTTCGACCAGCACATATCTTGTGTCGGCGAGCGAAAGGATTTCGCCCGTTTGCAATCCCTTGACCATATTTGGAACGACATGAACGTCAGCGCCGGCGACCAGCCGCAGCGGAATGCCCCGCTCGTCCAGATGGCGCTGCAGCTCGTCGGCCGCGCGTCGAATTTGAGGTCCCGAATTGTCGAACAGTACCGGGAAGATATGCGGCGTGCAGGCCTGGACGACGACGCCATTCGCGACCGCGATACGCGCCATTTCGAGCGCGACGCCGAGGTCGGGGGCGCCGTCGTCAATTCCTGGCAGAATATGGGAATGGAGATCGATCATCGGGCGCTCTCTACGTCAGCCTGATGGACAATCTCTAAGGCAGAACGGTAAATGCCGCCTTTGACTCCTGCGCCAGGCGTGCTCCGCCGAGGACGCGCCGCTCGCTCAGTTTCTTTGCGGGGATTTCTACCAGGGTCCAACATACGCACGCGACGGACAATAATCGAATGGAGTAGACTGGGCAAACTCTGATTGTAGGAAGGGGTTGCGAGTGCATATGTCCACCGAATGCCAGGAAGGCGACAAGGCTTCAATAAGAAGTGCGCGCATGAACGAGGCGGCAACAAGAAACAAGCTTTATGACTTGGCCGCGGCGTCGCCGCTTATCGTCTGGCTGGGGCTCGGCGTTGTCGGAGCAACCCCAAAAATCGCGCAGATGACTCCCGACTGGCGGTCTGCGCTCGCGCTATCGGCTCAACTCGCGACCATCGTTCTCCTGGGGCTCGTCATCGGCTGTCTCATCATCAGGCGGCCGGCAATTGGGAAGACGCCGGGCGTGACCCCTCGGCTGGTCGCGATCATCGGATTGGCGCTGCCGTCGCTTGTCGCTCTGGCGCCTAGAACCGATCCCTCCCCGACGACAATGTTTGTTTCGTCGGCGATCGCCCTGTCGGGAACCGCCGCTGCGATTTATGCGGTCGTCTTCCTCGGGCCCGCCTTTAGCGTCTTTCCGCAGGCGCGGCGGCTGACGACCGACGGACCCTATAGAGTCGTCCGCCACCCGCTCTATCTTGCCGAACTCGCCCTGCTTCTCGGCGCCATCTGGGACATCCGACAGCCTTGGCCGCTCGCGATCTTTGCCTGCGCCATCGCCATTCAATTGCTTCGCATGCATTTCGAGGAGAAGATTTTGACCGAGACATTTCCCTCCTATCGCGATTACGCGAAACGGACGGCGCGCCTGGTGCCCGGCATTTATTAATTATGCGCTCGACATTTCGGCCGCTGATCGCCGCCGCCTTCGCGCTTTGGCGACAGCGGCGAGATTGGCGCATCGACTTGCGTTCCTTCCGGCGCTCACATAATTTTCGGGCAAGTTCAGCGCGATAGGCTGTCGCGGAGAGGCTGGTATTCTCAAGCTGTTCCGAGGCTGCAAGCATGGGGATCGAACCATGAAAGTCGCAATCGTCCTCGTCGCGGCGGCGGTGCTCGCGACCGTCGCCGAACATTCCCCTTGCTCGTTCAGGGCGCAAACAGGCGGCTCCGAGGATGAAAATCGCCTTTGCGAAGGGATTGAGCGCATGGGGCCGCCGGCTTTGATCGCCGGAAATGTCGGCGCCGCCGTCGGGGCGGCGCGCGCCTCTCAGGGCGGTTCAGGCGATTCGCCCGGATCGCCCCTTCTGCTTATCCAAAAACCGGCTAGCAGCTCCTAGGGGTCTGATGTGACTTCGCGGCGGTAGGACAGCTTGTTGCTTTTCGTCTCGGCGTTCGGCCTGCTGTCCTGTCTCCTCCTGGGCGGCGGCTCGAGGGAGGGGCTTCTTTCCGACGCGATTCTTCAACTAGTTTCAGTCCCTGTTTTCCTCGCGGCGCTTTGGCGCATCCTCGATGCGCCGCTCGATCGCGACCGACGCCGGGCGCTGATCTTTTGCGCGGCGATCGTCGCCGTTCCGCTCATACAGCTGGCGCCCCTGCCCCCGGCGATCTGGACGCGTCTGCCAGGACGCGCGCTCCTCGCCGAGAGCTTCCAGCTGCTTGGACGCGCGCCTTCCTGGGCGCCGATCAGCATGACGCCGGAGGCGACCTGGCTATCAGCTCTTTCGCTGCTTCCGCCGCTCGCGATATTCCTTGCGGTTCTGACGCTCGGTCGGCGGGATCGCCGGCGGATGAGCTACGCGATTATTTTTTTTGGCGTCGTCAGCGTGTTTCTCGGATTGATTCAGCTGGCGCAGGGGCCGACAAGCCCGCTTCGCTTTTATGAAACCACCAATGCCGGAGACCCCGTCGGGTTTTTCGCCAACCGAAACCATTTCGCGGCCCTGCTCTATAGTTCGATGCTGTTGGCCGCGGCGGCGCTGGCGCCGCGTCTTGCAGCCCTATCTCCCCGACCGGGGACGTCCCGCCGCGGGGTCGACGCGTGGTCAGCGATGGGCGCCGAGGGCGCGATCGCCGCCGGCGTCGCAATTGTCGTGCTGATCGCCGGCGAAGCGACCGCCCGTTCCAGGGCCGGGATCATTTTGGGCGCGATCGCTCTCTTCATGTGTTTCGTCCTCGGCGGCGAAGGACGCCGGTTCGTGGAGAAAATTACATTCCCTCGGGCGTTGGCCGCGATTGTCGTTCTTGCGGTCTTTCTCCTCGGACAGGCCGCGGTGTCTCGACTGCTTGATCGATTTGACGCCGACCCCCTCGCCGACGCGCGGCTGGTCTTTGCGAGAAATACGATAACGGCGGCAAAGAGCGTGACGCCAATCGGCGCGGGATTGGGAAGCTTTCCTTCTTTCTACATGACGTTCGAACGGCCGGCCGATTTGCAGGCGGGCGTATATGTCAATCACGCGCATAATGATTTTCTTGAGTTATGGCTCGAAACAGGACTTGGCGGCCCCTTTCTGCTCGCCGTCTTCTTGATCTGGCTGGCGCGCAGGGCGGTCGTCGCCTGGACGGCGATGGATCCCGGCCGGCTCCCCGTCGATCGACCTTTGGCGCAGGCGTCGATCCTGGTGATTCTTCTCCTGCTCGGCCATTCGCTTGTCGATTATCCGTTGCGCGCCGGCGCGATGATGGCGGTCTTCGCATTTTGTTGCGGCGTGTTGATCACCCCGCCGGCTGTTTCGGAACCGCCGCGTTCGCGAGCCGGAGATCCTGTCCGACGCCGTCGGGAGGCGCGCGCCGCAAATGTAGACGAAGAACCAGCTACGCTTGCGCATGGCGCCAAAGCGCGTAAAAACTTTCCGGGACGTTCGGTCTTTAG
>Ga0233425_10003376_pt1 | contig 29103 bp, 22 predicted proteins | sample Watercolumn_Towu_2_FD_181712 | JGI IMG/M metagenome (GOLD analysis project Ga0233425, IMG submission 181712) | Freshwater microbial communities from Lake Towuti, South Sulawesi, Indonesia - Watercolumn_Towuti2014_140_MG | ecosystem: Environmental > Aquatic > Freshwater > Lake | place...
GCAGTGTACTCAGGTGTTCCAGCAGGTTGACGGTCGACATCAGACGGTTTCCTTCAAGGCGAAAAAGCCATCAGCAGATCTCTTCAAGAGCCAGTTGTCAAGCGGATTTTCGAGATCTTGCCCTGCCGAATCCGCCCGCCGAGCGCCTGGAGCGGCGGTTGCGGTGATAAAATTCCGCGCTTTACGCATTCCAAGACCGCTCCCATGACCGACACCGCGCCGCGCCAGATCCTCGTCACCAGCGCCCTGCCCTACGCCAACGGCCCCATCCACCTGGGCCACCTGGTGGAATACATCCAGACCGACATCTGGGTGCGGTTCCAGAAGATGCGCGGGCACGACTGCCGTTACGTCTGCGCCGACGACACCCACGGCACCCCCATCATGCTGCGGGCGGACAAGGAGGGCATCAGTCCCGAGGAATTGATCGCCCGGGTCAAGACCGAGCACGAGAGGGACTTCGCCGGCTTCCACGTGGAATTCGACAACTATTACTCGACCCACTCGGAGGAAACCCGCCGCTACGCCGAAACCATTTACCGCCGGCTCAAGGAGCGCGGGCTGATCGCCGAGCGCTCCATCGAACAGTATTACGACCCGGTCAAGGAAATGTTCCTGCCGGACCGCTTCATCAAGGGCGAATGTCCCAAGTGCCACGCCAAGGACCAGTATGGCGATTCCTGTGAGGCCTGCGGCGCCACTTATTCCCCCACCGACCTGATCAATCCTTTCTCCGCGATATCCGGCGCCGAACCGGTACGCAAGGAATCGGTGCACTATTTCTTCAAACTTTCCGATCCGCGGTGTGCCGAATTCCTATGGGGATGGAGTCAAGAATCCGATCGTCTTCAGCCGGAAGCAAGAAATAAGATTCGTGAATGGCTCACTCCGTTTACCGCAGGTTCTTCTGTTGGCTCACCACTTAACTCAGGTCTGAGTGATTGGGACATCTCCCGCGATGCCCCCTATTTCGGCTTCGAGATCCCCGACGCGCCGGGCAAATACTTTTATGTGTGGCTGGACGCGCCCATCGGTTACATGGGGAGTTTCCAGAACCTGTGCGATCAGCCCCCCTCTCCCCGCGGGAGAGGGGCCGGGGGTGAGGGCCCTCTTCGTTTCGACGACTACTGGACCAAGGATTCCCAGGCCGAACTCTACCACTTCATCGGCAAGGACATCCTCTATTTCCATGCCCTGTTCTGGCCGGCCATGCTGGAACATTCCGATTTCCGCACCCCCACCAAGATCTTCGCCCACGGCTTCCTCACCGTGAACGGCGAGAAGATGTCCAAATCCCGCGGCACCTTCATCACCGCGCAGAGCTATCTGGATCAGGGATTGAACCCGGAGTGGCTCCGGTATTACTACGCCTGCAAGCTGAACGGGTCGATGGAGGATATTGATCTGAATCTGGAGGACTTCATCGCGCGGGTGAATTCCGACTTGGTGGGGAAATATATCAATATTGCTAGCCGGACGGCGGGATTTATTTCAAAGAGATTTCAGGGGCAGTTAGCAGAAATCCCTGAACCAGCGCACCCCGACTTCGGTCAATCCACGACTGCATTAGCCGTTGAAGAAAGTGACAAGGGCGATATTGATCCGTCAAAAATTCGCAATGAACAGGAAAAGATTTCGGATTTTCTTGTCACGTTTGACGAAGCGGGGCTGATTCATGAATTTCAAAACGCATCACATGATTTGATACGCTGGTATGAAAACAGAGAGTACGGTAAGGCTTTGCGGCTTGTGATGGATCTAGCTGACATGGCGAATAAGTACGTCGCGGACAGAAAACCATGGGAGTTATCTCACCCCGACTTTGAACAGGCGCTTCATTTTATATGCTCAATTTCCCTTAATCTTTTTCGATTACTAACTCTCTACTTAAAGCCAGTTCTACCAAAGCTCGCTTCCGAAGTTGAAGCGTTTCTTAACGTCCCCCCCATGACCTGGAAGGATGCCTTCACCCTCTTACCAAAGGGACATGCTATCAACAAATACCAACACCTCATGACCCGCATCGACCCCAAGCAGGTCCAGGCGCTGGTGGAAGCCAACAAACCCACCCTGGAAACCAAGCAGGAACCGGCGCCCCATTCCCAGCAGCGCCACGCAGAGCACCAGCAGCACGCCACCTCCCCTCTCCCTCCGGGAGAGGGGCCGGGGGTGAGGGAATCAGGCACTTCCGCACATCAGGCGCAAGCATCGAAGGTCTCAGGCCCTCACCCCAACCCTCTCCCGGAGGGAGAGGGAGCGAAGAGCCGCGCGGTTAGCCACAGTGTTCCGGTTCCCTCCGATCTGCTCGCCTTTGCTAGAGAGTTACGCCGCAATCAGACCGATGCGGAGAGTATTCTCTGGTCGCTGCTGCGCGACCGCCAAATTGGCGATGCGAAGTTCCGTCGCCAGCATCCTCTGTTGGTCGGCGAACAGCGTTACGTTCTGGACTTCTATAGCCACGACAGCGGGCTCTGCGTCGAACTGGACGGCAGCCAGCATGCCGATCAGGTCCGCTATGACACGGAGCGCACCAGGGCGTTGGCCATCCAAGGTATCCGGGTACTGCGGTTCTGGAACAATGAGGTGCTGGCCCAGACGGAGGCGGTTCTGGAGGCGATCTTCCTGGCGGTGCAGGAAGGCAAGAGCGCCCTCACCCCCGGCCCCTCTCCCGCGGGGAGAGGGGGGAAAGAGTCCTCACCCCATCCCTCTCCTGGCGAGCGCGGAGGGAAAGCACCCTCACCCCCAGCCCCTCTCCCGGAGGGAGAGGGGAGTTTCATCTCCATCGACGACTTCGCCAAGATCGACCTGCGGGTGGCGAAGATTCTGAATGCAGAACACGTGGAGGGCGCCGACAAGCTGTTGAAGCTGACTTTGGACCTGGGCGGCGAAACCCGCACGGTGTTTGCCGGCATCAAGTCCGCCTATGAACCGGAACGGTTGATCGGCCGGCTGACGGTGATGGTGGCCAATCTGGCGCCGCGCAAGATGAAGTTCGGCCTGTCGGAAGGCATGGTGCTGGCGGCGGGACCGGGCGGCCAGGACATCTTCGTGCTGCAGCCCGATGAGGGCGCCCAGCCGGGCATGCGGGTCAAGTGACGGTGGACTGGGCGGCCTACCGGCAGATCGCCTGGCAAGGCCTGTGGAAGAACAATCAGGCCCTGGTGGCGCTGCTGGGGCTGTGTCCCCTCCTGGCGGTCAGCAATTCGGTAATCAACGCGCTGGGATTGGGGTTTGCCACCACGGTGGCGCTGCTGCTCTCCAACACCGTCGTGTCGCTGGTCCGCAAACTGGTTCCCGGCGAAGTCCGGCTGCCGGTGTTCGTGCTGGTGATCGCCGCCATCGTCACGGTCATCGAGCTGCTGATGAACGCCTTCTTCCATGACCTGTACCGCATCCTGGGCATCTTCATCCCGCTGATCGTCACCAACTGCGCCATCCTGGGCCGGGCCGAGGCTTTCGCATCTCGAACCAGCGTGGATCGGGCCGCCGTCGACGGCCTGTTCATGGGGCTGGGCTTCACCCTGGCCCTGGTGGCCCTGGGCGCGTTGCGCGAGGCGGTCGGCACCGGCACCCTGCTGTCCCACGCCGAGCTGCTGTTCGGGGAAGGCGCCAAGGGCTGGACCATCCGGTTGTTCGACGGTTACGGCGGATTTCTGCTGGCGGTGCTGCCGCCCGGCGCCTTCATCGGCCTGGGACTGGTGATCGCCGGGAAGAATCTGCTGGATGCCCGCGCCGGCCGGCGGGCGGCAACAAGCACCACTCCTGAACGCACCGCATCAGCCCGGATGCCAGCTCCGCTGGAGCGCCGCTGACCGCAGCCACTCCTCGCAGATCTCGGCCGGCATCGGCCGGCTGATCAGATAGCCCTGCAGCTCGTCGCAGCCCAGTTCCCTGAGCCTTTGATACTGCGCCGACGTTTCCACGCCTTCGGCGATGGTGGTCAGCCTGAGGCTCCGGCCCATGCCGATGATGGCGGAGACGATGGCGGTACCGTCGGCATCGTCCAGAACATCATGCACGAAGGACTGGTCGACCTTGAGCTTGTCGATGGGGAAGCGCTTCAGATAGGCCAGGCTGGAATAGCCGGTGCCGAAGTCGTCGATGGACAGTTTCACTCCCTGGCGGCGCAGCTCCTCCATCAGCCGCAACTTGCTGTCGACCTGCTGCATCAGCAGCGATTCGGTCAGTTCCAGTTCCAGATAACGCGCTTCCAGCCCGCTGTCGCGCAGTGCCCCGGTCACCGAATCCACGAACCGGTCGGCCCGGTACTGGAGCGCCGAGATGTTCACCGCCACCGGCACCTTGGGCATGCCCCGGCTCTGCCACTGCCGGTTCTGCCGGCAGGCCTCGCGGATCACCCAGTCGCCGATCGCGACGATCAGCCCGGTCTCCTCTGCCACCGGGATGAAGCGGGCCGGCGAGATCAGTCCGTGCTCCGGGTGCTGCCAGCGCACCAGCGCCTCCACTCCCACCAATTCCCCGGTCGCGGTGTTCACCTGGGGCTGGTAGTGCAGGCACAGCTCGTGGGCCTCGAGCGCGCGCCGCAGCTTGGACTCCATCCACAGCCGGTCGAGGATCTGGGCATTGAGTTCGGAGGTATAGAACTGGACGTTGTCGCGGCCCTGGTTCTTGGCGTGATACATGGCCGCGTCGGCGTTCTTGATGAGGGTGTCGGCGCAGTCACCGTCGCGCGGATAGAGGCTGATGCCGATGCTGGCGGTGAGGGTGACGTCCTGGTCCGCCACATGATAGGGCTCGTGGGAACGCAGCAGCACCTTGTGCGCCACCGTCGCCGCGCCCTGGTCCTGCTCCAGGTCGTCCAGCAGGATCACGAACTCGTCGCCGCCGAGACGGGCCACCGTGTCCTTCTCCCGGACGCATTGCCTCAGCCGCTCCGCCACCTGCACCAGCAGGTCGTCACCGGCATGGTGGCCGAGCGAGTCGTTGACGATCTTGAAGCGGTCGTAATCGATGAACAGCACGGCGATGTCGCCGGACTCGCGGCGCGACCGGCTGATGGCATGCTGCAGACGCTCCACCAGCAGCATGCGGTTGGGCAGCCCGGTCAGCCCGTCGTGCTGGGCCAGGAAACGGACCCGCTCGTCGGCCGCCTTGCGTTCGGTCATGTCGGAGAAGATGCCCACGTAGCTGACAATGGCGCCGTCGTTGCCGCGCACCGCGCTGACCGCCATCCATTGGGGATACACCGAACCATCCTTGCGCCGGTTCCACAATTCGCCGCGCCACGAGCCGAAGGTCTTGAGCTTGTCCCCCAGGGTTTCGTAGAACTCCAGCCCGTGGCGCTCGGCATGCAGGCTGGCCGGACACAGTCCGATGACCTCTTCCGGCCCGTAGCCGGTGATTTCGGAAAAGGCCCGATTGACCGCCACGATGCGGTTGTGGCGGTCGGTCATGAGGATGCCCTCGCTGGTATTGTCGAATACCTGGGCCGCCAGCAGCAGCTGATGTTCGGCCTGGCGCTCCCTGCTCACGTCCTGGATCAGCGAGACGAAGCCGCCGACGGTGCCGTTCTCGTCGCGAATCTGGGCGCCCATGACGCGGGAATGCACCGGCATGCCGTCCTTGCGGCGGAATTCCATCTCGAACAGCGGCAGCACCCCGTCGGGAACGTTGATGGAATAACGCAGCCGGCCCTGCTCGACGAAGTCGTCGTGGCGGGCGTAGATCGTCTCGATGCTGCGGCCGATCAACTCCTCTTCGGCGTAGCCGAACAGGCTCAGCGCCGCCGGGTTCATCAGCACGATGCGGCGGGCCAGATTGGTGACGAAGACCGCTTCCGGAATGGAACGGAACATGGCGGCGAACTCGGCGCTGCTGCGGGCCAGCCGCAGTTCCGTGGCCTTCTGTTCCTCGGCCTGGCGCGCCAGGGCATCCAGCATGCGGTTGAAGGTCCCCGCCAGCACCGCCAATTCGTCTTCGCCCTCCACCCGCGCCCGCGCGCCGCCGTGACCTCCGCCGACCGCGGAGCTGACCCGGATCAGTTGCCGAAGGCCCCGCGTCAGGCCTCTGGCCATGACCTCCGCGAACACCATGCCCGACAAGATGGCGACTAGGGCGAACACCTGACCGTCACGCACCACCCGCTGCAGGCTGGCGTTGATATGATCCTGGCCGACGCCGACCCGGGCCCAGCCGATCAGCCGGTCTCCCACCATGATCGGCGCCGCCACGTCGGTCAGGCGGGTGCTCGAAACCAGATCGCGCAGTTGCGGCTCCGCCCCCAGCAAACTCAGGCTGATCGAGTCCGCTACATAGGTACCGACCTTGTCGGGAGCGCTGTGGCCCAGCACCCGTCCCTCCCGCGACAACACCATGGCATAGCGGAGGTGGGGATAGTTCAACTGGGCGGAAACCACTTCCTGCAGCCCGCTGACGTCATCGGCCAACAGCCACGACACGCTGCTGGTCGCCATGGTCTGCGCCAACCGCTGGGCGTCGCTGCGGCTCTGCTGCAACAGGAATTCGCGCTGGCGTTCCACCAGGTCGTACACGAACACCGACATCATCGCGGCGTGGATGAATGCGATGCCCAGCACCAGGCGGCGCCGGATGGAGCCGGACCAAAGCTTGCGCAGGCAGCGGATGCACATGACGGCGGCTCAGGGGCCATCGAGCCGCCGGACGGTCTTCTGGAAATCCTCCAGAAACCGCCGTACCGGCTGATAATGGCTCTCGCCGGCCGCCACGAAACCCGAGACCGCCATGCGTTCCAGCCAGGCCTGGCCACGCTCGTGATCCCTCAGGGCGAACAGGATTGCGCCGACCTCGGTCACCAGAGCGGCATCGACGTCGTCGCGGACCATCAGGCTGTTGTTGGGGAGGGGATCGGTCTGCCACATGACCGTCAGCGCCGCCTCCACCTCCGGATGCTCGCGCGCATAGGCGCGCCAGGGCGGCGGCCAGGTCGCCCCGGCCGCCACCTGGCCCAGGTAGACGTTCATGATGGACGACTCCTGCGATCCCACGTAGCGCAGCTGGATGTCCTTCATGACATCCAGGCCGTGGGTCTGCAGGTAGTACTGGGGCATCATGGCGGCGGCCAGGGCGGTGGGGGCGGGAAAGCTGACGGCCTTGCCGCGCAGGTCGGCGACCGTGCGGATGGGGCTGTCCCTGCGCACCAGGATGATGCCGCGGAAGTCCTCGTCGCTCCCCATCTTGCCGAACACGCGGTAGCCCCGCCCCAGCGCATTCACGGTCTGATAGGGATTGGGCAGGGCGAAGTCGAAACGGCGGCCGTACAGCTTTTCCTCGAACGCCGCATAGTTGCGGGAGGCCTCGAGCTTGAACCGGGCACCGGGGATGCGTTCGCCGAGATAGTCCATGATGGGGCCGAACAGCTGGTGCAGCCGTTCCGGGTTGTGCAGCGGGTGGACCCCGAACCGGTATTCCCGCACCGGGGCGACGGGAGCCGAACCGTATTCCGGGCCGTAGTCCGTCTCCGGCTCCGGCGTGCAGGCCGGCAGGACCCACAGCGCCAGGATGCCCAGCAGCAACGGAAAAACCGATCGGGGGGGCTTGTTCGTCATGCTGGAAAGACTAGCCCATCCGGCCGGCGCGGCATGGTGGCTGGTCCTACCTGCCGTGGAGAGAATGGCGTAAGGTATAGCCATTTATTTGACCGATCCGAGGCAGATCCATGGCGCAACCACCCAAATCCGCCGATCCCACTCCCGACGATTCCCCCTCCCCCGCCTCCCGCAAACGCAAGATCAAGACCGCAGACATGCCGGAACCTAGTCCCCCGGCCAACGCCGCCGGTCCTTTCCCCATCGTCGGCATCGGCTGCTCGGCCGGCGGCCTGGAAGCCCTGGAGCGGTTCTTCAGCAACGTGCCCGCCGACAGCAGCGTCGCCTTCGTGGTCGTCCAGCACCTCGCCCCCAGCCACGCCAGCACCCTGCCCGAACTGATCGGGCACGCGGCCCGCCTGCCGGTGAAAGAAGCCAAGAACCGCACCCATGTCAAACCTGGCAACATCTACGTCATCCCGCCCAACAAGGAACTGTCGCTGCTCCGTGATACCCTCCATCTGCTGGACCCGGCGCCGGCGCCAGGCTTGCGCCTGCCGGTGGATTTCTTTCTGCGCAGCCTGGCCGATGACCGCCAAGACCGGGCCATCGGCGTCATCCTGTCCGGCATGGGTTCCGACGGCATGCTGGGCCTGCGCGCAATCAAGGAGAAGGGCGGCCTCACCCTGGCGCAGGACCCGGCGGAGGCCAAGTCCACCGGCATGCCCAAGAGTGCCATCGACGCCGGGCTGGTGGACATCGTCGATATCGCGGCCAACCTGCCGCCGCGGATCGCCGCCTATCTGAAAGCACCGCTGCGGCTGCTGTCCACCGAACTTCAGGTGGCACCCGCCGCCCAGGGCGCGCTGGCCAAGATCATCATCCTGCTGCGCAACCGCTGCGGCGGCGACTTTTCCGAATACAAGACCAGTACCCTGTACCGCCGCATCGAAAGGCGGATCGCCCTGCATCAGCTGAGCGGCATTGCCGCCTACGTGAACTATCTGCGGGAGAACCCCCAGGAACTGGACCTGCTGTTCAAGGAACTGTTGATCGGCGTCACCAACTTCTTCCGCGACCATGCCGTATGGGAAAGCCTGCGCGACACCGCCCTGCCCGCACTATTCGTCCAGCACTGCGGAGGCGCCACCCTGCGCGCCTGGGTGCCGGCCTGCTCCAGCGGCGAGGAAGCCTATTCCCTGGCCATCGTGTTCAAGGAGGCGCTGGAGAAGTACAAGCCCGAGGGCCGCTTCACCCTGCAGATCTATGCCACCGACATCGACACCGACGCCATCGACAAGGCGCGCCGGGGCCTCTACCCCGACAATATCACAGGGGACGTGACTCCGGAGCGGCTCAAGCGGTTCTTTGTCGCCGACGAGGGCGGCGGCTACCGCATCGGCAAGGACATCCGCGACATGGTGGTGTTCGCGCCCCAGAACATCATCTCCGACCCGCCCTTCACCAAGCTCGACATCCTCAGCTGCCGCAACCTTCTGATCTACCTCGGCCCCAGCCTGCAGAAGAAGCTTCTGCCGCTGTTCCACTATGCCCTCAGCCGGGACAGCCTGCTGGTTCTGGGCAGCGCCGAGACCGTGGGCAACTTCACCGAACTGTTCGAGCCCCTCGACGCCAAGTCGCGCATCTTCCGCCGCTCCGAGCAGCCGATGCCGGCGACCCGGCTGGACTTCCCTGCCCGCCGGCCGCCCGAGATCGTCAACGCCACCGTGCCCGAACCCGCCGGCCAGCGCGACAGCCTGGACTCCCTGACCGACCAGCTCATCCAGCAGAACTTCGCCCCGCCCGCCGTGCTGGTGAACGGCGACGGCGACATCCTTTACATCAGCGGGCGCACCGGGCGTTACCTGGAGCCGGCCGCCGGCAAGGTCAACATCAACATCCACGCCATGGCCCGCGAGGGGCTTCGCGAGGCGCTGACCGGCGTGATCCGCAACGCCCTGCGCCATCCCCAACCGATCTTGCTCAACGGCCTGAGGGTCGGCACCAACGGCGGCGTCCAAATGGTCGACATCATCGTCCAGGGCCTCAGCGAGCCCGAACCGCTGCGCGGCCGGGTGCTGATCGTATTCCGCGACGCACCCATGCTGCCGGCGGGCCGGAAGGGGCGGCGCAAAGCGGCCGAGGCCGCGACGGTCCTGGAAATGGAGCTGCAGCAGACCCGCGAGGCGCTGCGCGTGGCCCACGAGGAGATGCAGACCTCCGTCGAGGAGTACAAGTCGGCCAACGAGGAACTGCAATCCACCAACGAGGAACTGCAATCCACCAACGAGGAGCTGACCACCTCCAAGGAGGAACTGCAGTCCCTCAACGAGGAACTGCAAACCGTCAATGCGGAGCTGCAGTCCAAGGTGGACGAGCTGTCCGGGGTGCGCAACGACATGACCAATCTGCTTAACAGCACGGAGATAGCCACGGTCTTCCTCGACAACGGCATGAAGCTGCGCCGCTTCACCGCCCATGCCACCTATCTGTTCAAGCTGATCCCCGGCGACGTCGGCCGCCCCCTCACCGACATCGCCACGGAGCTGGACTACCCGAGCATGACCGCCGACGCTGCGGAGGTGCTGCGGACCCTGGTGTTCCACGAGCAGCAGGTGCCTACCCACGACGGCCGCTGGTCCCGGGTGCGCATCATGCCTTACCGTACCCTGGAGAACGTGATCGACGGAGTGGTGATCACCTTCATCGACGTCAGCGACATCCACCGGGCCGAGCAGGCACTGCGGAACAGCAAGGCCCATCTGGCCATGGAAGCCGCCGCCCTGAACCGGCTGAGCGAGGCGAGCGCCCGGCTGTGGCACGTGCAGGACCTGCAGGAGGGGCTCGACCAGATCCTCGCCGCCAGCCTGGAACTACTGGCGGCCGACAGGGGCAATATCCAGCTGCTGGATGCCGACCGGCTGCGCATCGTGGCCCATCGCGGCTTCGACCAGGAATTTCTCGATGCCTTCCGCGAGGTGTCGGCGACACACGAGACCAGCTGCGGACGGGCCTTGCGCTTCGGCGAGCGGGTCGTCATCGACGACGTCGAGCTGGACGCGGGCTTGGCCCCCTATCGCGAGACCGCCCGCGCCGCGGGCTATCGGGCGGTGGTGTCGACACCACTGGCCGGGCACGACGGCAAGATGCTGGGGATCATGTCGGCCCATTTTCCGTCGCCGCACCGCCCCAGCGAACATGAACTGCAGCTGCTGGACGTGTACGCGCGCCAGGCCGCCGGCTTCATCGAGCGCAAGCGGGCCGAGGAGGCGCTGCGCGACAGCGAACGGCGATTGAAGCTGGCTGAGCAGGGCGGGCATGTCGGCCCTAGTAAACCAACCGATTGACCGGACCGCCGGCATTTCCTATACACTCCCTCGGGAGCACGCCGCCGCTGCAGGGATGCCAGGTACGCGGCCTTTCGGACCCTGGTACGGCTTGCCGTGTGCGGCAGCCGCATCGGGCCGGAGCAATCAACAGCCGCGCGGGCGCGCCGTGCCGCTTGTGATGACGAGGGGGCGATGATCCATGCAACGCGGTGAACCGTGATGCCGAAGAATCCTCAAGACCCTGCCGCGCCGACAGCCAGCCTGCGCCAGCGCGCAGAGTCCCGGTTGCGCGCGGCCGATCTCGCCGACCCCGACCGCATCTCGGCCGAGGAGGCCCGCCGGCTGGTGCACGAACTGCAGGTGCACCAGGTGGAACTGGAGATGCAGAACGAGGAGCTGCGCAACATCCAGCTGGCCCTGACCGAGTCGCGGGACCGCTGCACCACTCTGTATGATTTCGCTCCCGTCGGCTACCTCACCATGGATCGGGATTCGCACATACTGGAGGCCAACCTCGCGGCGGCCAGGCTGGTGGGACTCGCCCGTTCCGAACTGGTCGGCACCCGGTTCGCGCGCTTCGTAGCCGAATCAGACCGTGACGCCCTCAACCTGCATCGGCGGACGGGGGTGGGCAGCGACACCACCCACAGCTTCGAACTGCTGCTGCGCAGGAGCAACGGCTGTCCCTTCCCGGCGCAGGTGGAAATCGCCCCGGTGCGGGGCGAGGACTGGCCCGTGACCCAATGGCAGCTGGCCATCCTCGACATCTCCGATCGCAAGCAGGCCGAGGCCGCACTGCACAAGTTCGTGTCGCTGGCCGACCAGAGCAGCGAGTTCATCGGCATGTGCGACCTCGCCTATATGCCTTCCTATGTCAACGCCGCGGGCCTGCGGATGGTCGGTCTGGACAACCTGCAGCAGGCGCTGGCGACGCCGGTGGCGGAGTTCCTGTTTCCGGAGGACCGAGCGTCGATTCTGGATGCGTTCTTTCCGAAGGTGTTGCGCGAGGGTCGCGGCGAAATCGAGATCCGCTTCCGCCACTTCAAGACCGGCGAGCCTCTGTGGATGCTGTGCAACGTGTTCGTGCTCCAGGACGCCGCCGGCCGGCCGGCGGGACTGGCCACCACCAGCCGCAACATCACCGAGCGCAAGCGGGCGGAGGCGGCGCTGCAGCAGAGCGAGGAATCCTTCCGCCTGCTGGCCGAACTGGTGCCCGACGTGCTGTGCTCCTGCGACGCCAAGGGCCGGCGCGAATACATCAGCCCGCGCTTCGAGGCATTCACCGGGCTGACTCTGCAGCAGGCCCAGGGCCGCGGCTGGATGCAGGCCGTACATCCGGACGATCTGGCGCGGATCAGCCGCAGTTGGGCGAACTCGCGGCAGCACGGCGAACCCTGGGAAGAGCGTTTCCGCCTGCGTTCCAGCGAGGGGGAATACCGCTGGTTCATGGGTCGCTGCCAACCGCTGCGGGACGGCGATGGGCAGGTGGTGAAATGGCTGGGTTGCGACACCGACATCAATGCCTTGGTGCGGAGCCAGGACGCCCTGCGCGAGGCCGACCGGCGCAAGGACGAGTTCCTCGCCACCCTGGCCCATGAGCTGCGCAACCCCTTGGCACCGCTGTGCAATGCCCTGGAGGTGCTGCGGCTGGGCCGGAACGGGACGGAAGTCTCCGCACAGTTCCAGGACATCATGGAACGCCAGGTGCGCCACCTGATCCGCCTGGTGGACGACTTGCTGGAGGTTTCCCGCATCTCCCTGGGCAAGATCGAACTCTCCAAGGAGGCGGTGGCCCTGGGGAGCGTGATCCACCACGCCATCGAGACCAGCCAGCCGCTCATCGACGCCGCCGGCCACCGCCTGACGGTCTCCCTGCTGCCGCAACAGGTGCTCCTCGACGCCGACCCGGTGCGGCTGGCCCAGGTGTTCTCCAACCTGCTGAACAACGCCGCCAAGTACATGGAGCCGGGCGGCACCATCCAGCTGACGTCGAAGCTGGCGAACGACACCGCCGTGGTCAGCGTGCGCGATTCCGGCATCGGCATCGCGGCGGAGGATCTGCCGCGAGTGTTCGAGCTGTTCACCCAGATCGAGCGGGCAAAGGACGGCTATTGCGGCGGCCTGGGTATCGGCCTGGCGCTGGTGCGCAGCCTGGTGGAGATGCACGGCGGCAGCATCTCGGCCTACAGCGCCGGTCTCGGTCAGGGCAGCGAATTCGTGGTCACCCTGCCCCTCACCGGTCTCGCCCCGCTGGCTGCCAGCCCGGCGCCGGCCCGCCCCGGGGCGCTGAGCCGGCATCGCATCCTGCTGGTGGATGACAACCAGGATGCCGCCGACAGCCTCGCGGTGCTGCTGACCCTGCGCGGCGCCCGGACACGGGTGACTTACAGCGGACTGGAGGCGATGTGTGCATTGGATACTTTCCAGCCCACGGTAGTGCTGATGGACCTGGGCATGCCCGGCATGGACGGTTTCGAGCTGGCCCACCGCATCCGCCAGCACCCCCGCTTCGGCAGAGTCCACCTCATCGCCCTGTCGGGCTGGGGCCAGGAGGCGGACCGCCGCCGCTCCCAGGCTGCCGGCATCGAACAGCACCTGGTCAAACCGGTTAACATCGACGATCTGCAGGGCTTGCTGGAATCCCTGTGATGGCCGGGCCGGACAAGGTTCCCGCGAGCGCCGTGGGTGCGAGAAGCCACATCGAAACGGTCGCGTCAGTCGCGACCCTGCCCTCATCCGGCCCTTGCGACCACGTTCCCCCAGAGGCGCACAAGGCTGTTGAAATATGGCACCCTCTCCCTCTGGGAGAGGGAGATCAAGGTGTTCGCTTCGCGACTTTCACGGTAACGGTTCAACGAGTTCGCCGCAAGCACAAGCCGCCCAGGCCCTCACCCCAACCGGCTCCGCCCCCTCGCATCACTCTCCCCACAGAGGGCGTCGTAAAAGGTAGGTTGGGCTGAATCCAATGAAGCCCAACGTTCTGATTTCGTTGGGTTACGCTGCGCTAACCCAACCTACATTTTCGCTTTTGCGACACCCTCCCACAGGGAGAGGGGCTTAATTCCACACCATTGCCCCCCAGAAGCAGGGTGTCGTAAAGGCTGAGAAAGCGTGGCCGCAACCGCGCGCGCTGCCTTACAATCCGAACCCATCCAACCGACCGCAAACCGATGAACGCCGCCAAGCGTCTTGCCATCTTCGACCGGCTCGCCCAGGCCATCCCCGAACCCGCCACCGAACTGAACTATGCCACCCCCTTCGAACTGCTGATCGCCGTAGTCTTGTCGGCCCAGGCCACCGACAAGGGCGTCAACAAGGCGACCGCCCTGCTGTTCCCGGTGGCCAATACGCCCCAAGCCATCGCCGGCCTGGGGGAGGACGGCTTGAAGCAGTACATCAAGACCATCGGCCTGTTCAACACCAAGGCCAGGAACATCATCGCCCTGTGCCGCCAGCTGCTGGAACGCCACGGCGGCGAGGTGCCGCAGGACCGGGCCGCGCTGGAGGCTCTGCCCGGCGTCGGCCGCAAGACCGCCAACGTGATCCTCAACACCGCCTTCGGCCGGGACACCATCGCGGTCGACACCCATATCTTCCGTGTGGCCAACCGTTGCCGATTGGCGACAGGCAAAAACGTGCTGGAAGTGGAGCGCAAGCTGACCCGGCTGGTCCCCGCCCAGCACCGCAAGGACGCCCACCATCTGCTGATCCTGCACGGCCGCTACACCTGCATCGCGCGCAAGCCCCGCTGCGGCAGCTGCCCCATCGCCGACCTCTGCGAATACCCGGAAAAGACCGAGACCTGAGGGTTTTCCCAGTCCGCGCCTGGCGACCGTCGCTGCTCGGCGACGCGTTGACCCGAATCGCCCGGAGTCCGCCCCCAGCACCGCATGGCTAACCCCATCCGATCAATCGGTTACTGCATCGACCGCGCACTGGCATGGCCTCTGCTATCTTACGTCACCAGTCACCCTAACCTTTCGAGGACCCTCATGATCAAACGCCATGCTTCGTGGCTCGCCGTTTCCACCGTGCTCGCCCTGGGCGCCACCGGCAATGCCGCCGCCCTGGGCCTGGTCTGCGAACCGACCAAGCTCTCCTTTCGCACCACGGAATGGCTCAATCCCTTCGACTTCAACGCCAGCGTCACGGACGCGGCCGGCGACGTGACCGTAAGCAAGGTCGAAACGACCCTGGGCGCCGACAAGACCCCTGCGACCGTACTGCTGCCCGATGAAGGCGGAGTGCTGTCGCGCAACCTGGAAGTGCCGCCCGGCTTCCGCATCAAGAAGGTGCTGGTGTGCGCCCAGACCCAGGTACCGGAATCGCTGCCCCTGCTCTCCCCGATCCCCGGCCTGACGGTCACCCTGAGCCAGAACCTGCCGACCGCCGGCTCACGCAGCCTGAGCTTCCAGCGCATGGCCCTGTCGGCGCCCAACTGCGCGGTCTACCGCGTGGTCGACGATACCGGCCTGCTGGCCAACTCGGTGGACCCGCGGATTTCCCCGACCACCCTGAGCATCTCGGTTCCCGCCGCCACACCGGCCGAAATCAGCGGCATCGGGCTGCGCCTGCAGGCCGTGCCGACCTCGCCCCTGTGGACCTTCGTGCCTTACCACGAGCATGCCTATCTGACCGGCCGCGGCGTCGGCCACGACAACACCGTGGCGGTGACCTCGGGCCCGAGCGACGAGTGCCTGGACGAGGCCACGATCTTCTCCGGCGACAGCGATGACCTGATCGACTTCGCTCCGGTGCTGCCCACCGTCGACCCGTCGACGGTGATCGACCGCAACAACGGCGGTGGCAAAGGAAAAGGCAAGGGTAAAGGCAAGGGCAAGAACAAATAGCCCTGAACCCGGCCCCCGGACCAACCGGCGCCACCGCAAGGTCGCGCCGGTTTTTTTGTGGCTGCTGCGCGAAATCGCGAAGCTGTGTGAAAATACCCACCCGACGCGGTTGGGTGGAGATCTTCCTCAACAACCGGGCGCCGCCGCAACTAAACGGGCGAGTGCGGTCTAACCATCGCTGCGATCCGATTCGCCGCACATTGAATAACGAACCCGAGGATTTCTATACATGAGTACCCAAAACACCAAGTCCCTGGCCAATCTCATCGGCGCCACCATCGTCACCACCCTCGGCGCCACCGCGGTCAACGCCGCCGAGAATCCCTTCGCCCTGAAGGAGCTGCCGGCCGGTTACGTGGCGGTCGCCACCGAGGGCGGCGAAGTGGTCGCGCCCAAGGCCAAGGAAGGAGCCTGCGGTGAAGGCAAGTGCGGCGCCGAGATGATGAAGCAGCCGGAGATGAAGTGCGGCGCCGGCATGAAGGAAATGCAGAAGAAACAAGACCCGGCCGCCGACAAGAAAGCGATGGAAGGCAAGTGCGCCGGCATGAAGATGGATTCCGCCCCCAAGGCGCAGTGACCGCGCCCGAGGGACGCCGGGCCGGCGCCGCCGGCCCGGGTCTCGCCCGATGACCGCCCGCCGCGCCCTCGAGGGCGCGGGCTTGGGCCTGCGGCGCTGCTTCATCGACGAGGTGCTGCGCGATCCGCCGGCGGTGGATTTTTTCGAAGTCGCTCCGGAAAACTGGATGCGGCTGGGCGGCAAACTGGGCAAGCAGTTCCGCGCCGCCACCGAACGCCATCCCTTCGTCTGCCACGGACTCACCCTGTCGCTGGGAGGTCCCGCTCCCCTCGACGAGGCCTTCCTGCGGGAACTGAAAGATTTCCTCGACCTCCACGGCGTGCTGCTGTACAGCGAGCACCTCAGCTATTGCGGAGACGACGGCCAGCTCTACGACCTGATGCCCATCCCCTTCACCGCCGAGGCGGTGGACCACGTCGCGGCGCGCATCCGCCGCACCCAGGACATCCTGGAACGGCGCATCGCCGTCGAGAACATCTCCTACTATGCCGCACCGGCGCCGGAGATGGCCGAGATCGACTTCCTCAACGCGGTGCTGGAGTCCGCCGACTGCGAGCTGCTGCTGGACGTCAACAACATCTACGTCAACAGCGTCAACCACGGCTACGACGCCCTCGACTTCCTCCGGCGCGTTCCCGGCCACCGCATCGCCTACGCCCACATGGCCGGCCACTACGTGCAGGCGGAAGACTTCCTGGTGGACACCCATGGCGCCGAGGTGATCGCCTCGGTGTGGTCCATGCTGGAAACCGCCTACAATCGCTACGGCGTCTTCCCCACCCTGCTGGAGCGGGACTTCAACATTCCGCCCTTGCCCGAACTGCTGGCAGAGGTCGCCGAGATCCGCGGCCTGCAAACCGCCGCCGCCGAAGGCCAGCGCCGCTATGGCTGAAACCCTGGCGGCCTTTCAGCAGACCCAGTACGCCTTCGCCGCCCACATCCGCGATCCGGACCGCCACCCGGCCCCGGCCGGAATGCGGCCGGAACGCATGGCCCTGTACCGGGAGCTGTTCTTCAACAACGTGGCGAGCTTCATCTCCGGCGGCTTCCCGGTGCTGCGCTCGCTGCTGGACGAGTCCGCGTGGAAGGAGCTGCTGGGCGATTTCTTCGCCCGCCACCGCTGCACCACGCCGTATTTTCTGGGGATACCGGAAGAATTCCTGAGCTATCTGAGAGACGAGCGGACCGGCCACCCGGCTGACCCGCCCTTCTTGCTGGAACTGGCCCATTACGAATGGGTGGAACTGGCCCTGGGCGTGGCCGAGGAGGACGCCCCGCCTGCTGCCGCGGCAGGATCGGATTGGCTGCAATCCCCTTTAAGGCTTTCGGAAGTGGCCTGGCCTTTGGCTTACCACTATCCGGTCCAGCGCATCGGGCCGGCCTTCCAGCCCGCCGAACCGCCGCCCCAGCCCACCTATCTGGCGGTCTACCGCGACCGCGCCGACAGCGTCCATTTCATGGAACTCAACGCTGCCAGCTACCGGCTGCTGCAGCTGATCGGCGAGAACCCCGCCATCACCGGCCGGGAGGTCCTCGGCAAACTGGCCGGCGAGCTGGCGAGCGCGAACCCGGATGCGGTCGCCGCCTTCGGCCGGGACGTGCTGATCGAACTGGAGCAACGCGGCATTATCGGCTGTTGCTGAATCACACCGGCCTGCGGGGGGCCGGATAGTCCCCGATCAGTGAGGCGCAGCGGTAGGTCATGGCGGCGCGGGAATCCACGCCGAGCTTGTCGAAGATGCGCCGAAGATAGGTAGCCACGGTCCATTCGCTGATCCGCAGGCAGTCGGCGATCTGTTTGTTGGGACAGCCCTGGGCGACCAGCGCCGCCACCTGCAGCTCGCGGGAGGTCAGCACCGCCAGCACCTCGGTGGCGGCCCGGCGGGCCCGTTCCAGGATCACGTAGTCCTCGCCCCGGGCGGCGAACCGGAAGATCTCCTTCAGCCCGGCATCGCCCTCGAACGTCTGTTGGGCCGGCGCGATCAGGCATTCCCGGTCGCCGACCCGAAAGCTCCCCACGATCTCCCCGCCGATTCCGGGCCAGATCTCATCGTCTCGTCCATCCGGCTTCCTCATGCCGCCCTCCTCTGTTTCCAGATCAGTCAACCGGACCTTCCCTGGCCCCATCCGGATCGGATGTTGCGCGGCGGGTCCGCGCATCGAACCGCCCTTTCCCGGCTGGGCGGTATACTAGCAAGATGAGGGAGGATGACCCGTGCATATTCCACCTTACCCAGGCGACATATTAACAATTCATTAAAATTCAATTGATTGACGACACAGCCCGCACCTTGACCGACCCCTTGCGGGCCGCCCTCGGGCAAGACCCGGCTGCCGTCATGGAATCCTCAATGAAACGCGCGCGGAAAGACCGGCTCGTCGCCTTCGGCCCCGCTGTCCCACAGCCAATCCAACTCATCCCAGAACATCGGCCAATCCATGTCCCAAGCCTCGGCGGGAAGTTCCGGTTCCCAGATCTCCGGCTGCTCCGCGCCGGCGCCGTAACGGCGCCGATGGCTCGATCGGGTCATGTCAGGAACTCCCGCATCCTCCGCGGATGCTTACTCATCGGAGGACTCGCCATCCGCCGCCGGTCCCGTTCGATCAGGGTGGCCCGCCCCCGCGCCACCGCCAGGGGCCGCACCCGGTAGAGCGCGGCCAGATTGGCGTCATCCCGGCGCACCAGCCCGAGCCGCGCGGCGGGGCCGGTCAGCAGCACCGTCACTCCGGGGCCGTGGCCGCTCACGGTACTGTCGCCGTGGACGATCACGCCGATGCTGCGCCAGCCGCGGCGCAGGCTGGGACCGAACCGGGTATCGGCATCGTCGATGGCCACCAGGTCGCCGAAGCGCAGGCCGTCCAGCCGAAACCGGCGGCGGATGGCGGCGTCGAACAGCTGGATGTCGTAATCCCCCCGCCACACGGTGTTCTTGCCCAGGCCGGAACCCATGATGGCGGCGGGGATGCGGTGGGTCACCGGCACTTGCAGGGCTCCGTCCCGCTCGGCGATGCCCCAGGCCCGCAGCAACGAAGGCGCGCAGTTGAACGCGCTCACCTCCGGATAATCCGGCAGCCGCATCCCCAACCCGCAGCTGTACACCTGGATGCGGTCGCCGATGTTGAGCCGCTGCAGCACGCCCAAGGGGAAATCCACGATCACATGGTCCACTCCGCCGTGCTTGCCGGTGACCATGCCCCGCGCTCCGGCGCAGGGGCCGGAAACCACCCGCACCCGGTTGCCGACGCAGGCATAGGTGATCAGCGCCCGGTTGGGACCGCCGCGGCCGCCCACCACCTCGCGGCCGTTGTTGTGAAGAGCCACGCCGGGCTCGATATGATCCCCCGCCAACCCGACGCAGCGGTCGCCGATGCGGTGGCTCAGGACGATGCCTCCGGTGGCCGGCAGCACCCGCGGCACCCCATCGTTGCCGATGCGGTAAGGATTGGCGGCAGCGACCGGATGGGCGATCTGGCCGGCGACGGCCACCGTCACCAGTTCGTCGCGGTTGATGCGGGGGCCATGCCTATTCATAGCGGATACCAAAAGCCGCGGGCGTCGCGCCAATAATCCACCGGCGCTTCCGAGACCGGAAGCTCGGTCTCGTACATCCGGTAGTCCATCTCGTCGATCTCCTCCCGCCGTCCCGCCTCGGCGGCGCTGGCCATGGGTGCGGCCAGATGCAGCACCGCCAGCTTGAGCCCGGACCAGATCCACTTGCCCAAGCCCGCCTGCACCAGTACCTGCCGCAGCAGATCGCTTTCCTGCCGTTGCCAGGGATCGTCGGCCGGCACCTGGAGACAACCGATGCCGCTGTTCTCCAGCAGGTCGCAAATGACAGGCGCAGCGCCGGCCGGCTCGCCGCCGGGCAGATGGGTCAGCACGAAGGCGGCGGGCAGGCAGACCGACAGCGCCGCGGTATCGCGGCAGGCCGCCGGCAAGGGCGCTGGCGTATCCGGCAGACGCTGGTCCAAGGCCGCACTGAGCGCTTCGTAACGCCACACCACCTCGGCGTCCAGACCTTCCGGCAGGAAGGATTCCAGCGGCCCGTCGCCGATCCAGTAACAATGCTGGCGCGCCGGATCGTTTTCCAAACGGATGCGCTCCCACTCCCTCAAGGTCTGCATCACCGCCCGGGTCCGCTCGCTGCGCGGCTGTCCGCCGCCGGCCACCAAGATTTCCGGGCGCTCCATATAGAAGCGGGTGTTGTCGAGGATGTGCCATAGCTCCCGCGCCACCCACACATCCAGCGCAAGGCTCAGCCGCATCATGAGGGGGAGGCCGTGCAGGGACAGCGCCAGGGTCGGGTCCAGCACACAGGACCAGCGCTTGCGGGTAATGCTGATCTGGAAATCGGGCGTGGCGGCCGGCATGTGCTCAGCTCCGGCGGACGACGCGACGGCGGGGTCGGTGCGCGGGTCCCCATGCGGTTGAACTATGGAACCCTCTCCCTCTGGGAGAGGGCAGGGTGAGGACTGAAGCGCCTGATATTCCAACGAGTTCGTCGCAAGCGCGAAGCGCCCAGGCCCTCACCCCAACCGGCTCCGCCCCCCTCGCTTCGCTTTCCCCGCAGGGGAGGGTCGCGACTAAGCGACCGTTTGCGATTGGAGAGGGGCTTAAGTCGAGGTAGTCACCGGCACCGGCATCGTCGTCGAGGTCGAGGCCGGCCAACTCCTCGGCCAGCATTTGGTCGATCTCGGCGGTTTCCGGAGTCATGACGCAGTCCCCGGAAGGCTCAGGCCGATCCGCAGCGGCGTTGCATTTGACGGTTGTCGACGATGGGCCCGGCCACGCCGGCCTGGCGGCACCAGGCCTGAATCGCGCGGATCACCTCACAGGTGACCCGCACCCCGGTGTTCCGGCCGGCCACCGGGCTGACCGGGAAATTCTGCCCGCAACGGGGCCGGCGGCATTGCCGTCCCGGCCGGGGATCGTTGTCGCAGCCCGCCGGTCCGCTGGTATGCACCCCCAGCAACAGCCGGATGCCGTTGTTGCCCAGCAGCCAGATGGGGCTGCCGCTATGGCCGGGACAGGTGTCGATGGTGTAGCGCAGGTGGGTGGCGCTGACGCCGGTCAGCGGGATGCGGTTGGAGTGCCCCCACATCGTCCCCAAGGGCTTGTCGCAGGGATAGCCGGCGATGGTCAGCAGCGTGGCGGTATTGGCGTCGCCGCGCGGCTGCAGCATCATGAAGGGATAAGGGCTGGGCCGGGGACCGCCGCGGTGGTTGGGCAGGCGGAAAGCCGCAGGCAGGATGATGATGCCGAAATCCAGGGTCGGGTGGAGCCGGAACTGGGCCGATGCGGCTTCCTGGAACGCCGGGGTCGCGACGGTGCGGCGGCTGGCGGCACAGAAATCCGCACCGGGGGTGACCCGCAGCCGCTGCACTCCGCTCAAGACATGGCGCGCCGTCAGCACCACCCGCGGCGCGATCAGCGTGCCGCTGCCCCTGGGGCGCCGCGCGGTCGGGCTGATCACCCGCTCCAGCAGGCAGATGGTGGTGTAGGGAAAGAACCGGGTCGACGGAAACCGCGCAACCGAGGAGATGGGAAAACGGTCATCGGTGGGACCGATGACGCTGTAGTCGACATCCTCGTCCCCGGCATCCAGTTCGTCGGCGTCCCACAGTGCCGCGCAGTCCGCCCCTGCGGCACAGTCGGCCTCCAGCTCGTCCACGAAATCGTCAGCCCATTGGTCATACATGGCAGGTCTCCCGAAGTTGGTGATCCGGCCGGGCTACGCACTGGCCGCCTGGGGTGCGCCCAGGACGTTGCGCAGGGTCGGCGTGATGCCGGCGAAGCCGCGCCCTTCCGGTGTCATGCGGTAGGCCGCCACCCAGGCTTCGGCGTGTGAGCCCATGGGCCTGACGGTGGACTGGAACAGGATGGGGTCGATGGCGGTCTTGAAATCGTTGTCGGCCACGAACTGCAGGATGCGGCGGCCGCTCTCGGCCATCTTGGCGCGCTGCGAGGGCTCGGCGATGCCACCCAGGTAGCGGTTGGAGACGATCTCCACCACGTCCCACTTGGTGTTGGCGTCGAAAGCCTTCTTGATGTCCGGCGCATCCAGAAGCTGCAGCACCGACTTCAGGTAGTGGCCGGTTTCCATGGTCAACGAGAAGATGTTGCCGTAGGTGGAACGGTCCAGAGCGTAGCGCAGGTCCAGGCCGATCCGCTGCACCGTGCCGATGGAGCCGAAGGGCCGCTGGTCGATCAGCTGGCCGCCACGGATCACTTCGCCGATCAACAGATCCCTGAAGTATTGCGACAGCGCCACCATGAAACCCACCATCTGGCGGTGGAAGTTGCGGTTGACCACCGCGCCGGCGGTAGCCTGGGCGGTACCGTAATTAAAGGCGCGCCGGTAGGCGGCCATGCGGTCGCGCAGCCCGTAGCGCAGCGGTTTCCATTTCTCCAGCAGATACAGGCCGCGGGCGCCGGGACCACGCTGGATGCGCATCTTGCCGAGCCGGAACAGCCGCAGCAGCACGTCCACCACCTGGAAGATCTTCATGCGCTCGTGCTGGTAGATGTAGTAAAGCTCGGCGGCGGCATGGAGCTGGCTCGGCACCACCGAATCGTCGAAATCCGGCTGGATGTAGGGATAGGACAGCTCGCCGAAATCCACCGGCCCCTTGCCGCCGAAGCCGATCAGGTCCATGAAGGCGTCGCGGCCGTCGCCGTTGGCGGCCTTCTTCAGCAGATCGCCGAAACGGTCCTCGAACTGCTGCTCGTATTGCTGACGTTCCTCGGGCGGCAGTGCGGCCAATTGCTCGCGAAGGAACTGCTCCCAAAGTCGTTGTATCGTTTCTGTGGTGTTGAAGCTCATGGCTCAAGCTCCTTCATAGAGTTAGCCTGTTGACATCGGTGCGCCGCAGCGTCCGCCTTACGAGTGCTCGCAAGGCTTCCTGCAAGTCTCCTTCACCGACCTGGCCAAGCAGTGTTCCCAGTAATGGTCGGAAACCGAACTGTCCAAGCACCCGCCACCGGCCGCCTTGGCTTGCTCGGCCTTGACCAGCGCGTCGTAGGTCTGAATATGGGTCGTGATCACCGATGTCTGGGCTTCCAGGAGGAGTTTCCGGGAAAAAGCATCGGCCACGGTATCGAGCGTACGCGCGATGGCGACGGCTAACTGGTTCCATGCCTCGCCCGTTTCGGAAGAAACAATTGCGCCGCCCGCATGCAAACGGCCCAGGGTCAAGGTGCCATGGACCGGCACCTCGGTGCGTTGCTGGCTGGCGAAGGGATCATAGTAAGAGGACTTGGATGCTTGCTGGTTCATAGCCTGACTCCTGCTCGGTTTGCGTTGGAGAGTTGGGACTGCGAATCCGGACCCGCTTGGCGGCGGGCCGGGACAGACTTCATTGATCGCCTCGACGTATCACGACACCCGCGTTGTCCAGGATGTCTTCGTATTGCCTCGGGATACCGGGTTCGAAGCGGAATACCCGTGGATCGGGCACCGCGGCGAAATTCACCCCCGCGACACCGTTGATGGCGCCGTCGATCAAACGGGTGAGCTGCCCGGTACTGCCGAACACGCGGCCGATTTCGATGCAATTGGGCGCCATGGTCTCGACCAGGTTCTGCCAGCGGGCTTCCGCCGTTTTCTGAATGCCCAGCTCCTGCAAGGCCAGATCCCTGACCGCGCCGAATGCGGGGGGGCTGTTCGGCGCTGCCGGCGAGACCCCGTAAAAATCCTGGGTGGAGTCGTCCACCCAGTCGTCCCCTGCGCCGGGAACCACCGGAGGCCGCAGATTGGCCCCGATGATCGCCAGCGTGGCGGAGATCGGGCTGGGCGGGACGACCGCAGGCGGACAGCCGAGCCGGGCCGCCGAATCGATGACATAGGCGTAGGCCGCCGCTCGGACCTCAGGCTGTCCGAGTTCCTGGCTGCCGAGCGCGTAGAGATCGATCGCCCGGTCGACGTCATAAAGGATTTTGTCCAGGACGATCTGGCAAAGGACGGTGGGTTCGCTGCAGTCGCAGCCCGAAAAACAGTCCAGTTGCTCGGCCAGAATGCCGCGCCGCAGCACCAGTTGCGACAGGCGCCGATCGGATTCCATTTCGCCGGAGCCGTACAGGCCATAGAACAGAATGGACGGACGCGCGATCCGCAACAGCCGGAAACCGCCGGAGGGCTCGAAAGAATCGACGAACAACTGCAAGGCTTCCAGGAATGCGGTCAGGGGCGGCGATTGCGGATTCACGACCCGGCCGGCGATGGCGATGAGGCGCCGAAACCGTTCCAGGTCGATCTGGGCGGTGGCGCCAAGGGCGCGCAAGCCCGCCGCCGTCCCTTGTCCGGAGCGCTGCAGCAGTTCATCCATCACACGCGACAGCTCGCCTTCCACCAGCAGGGCGCGCAAGTCGCCCTGTCCTTGCGCCTCCAGTGCGTCGAAGATCTTGCGGTAGGCATCCAGTCCGCGCGGCCAGTCGTTCGGCCCATAGGCCTCCTGGGTAGCCCCCATGAGATTGCGCAGGGCGAAGATCACCGTGTCGCGGCGCACCTGCAGTTCACTGTAGGGCGCCTGAAGCAGAAAGCGCCCACCGTTGAAACCCACATTGGCGAGTGCCTCCCCCATGGTGACCAGGATGACTGCCGCGACTTCGTCGAGACTTTGCGCGAACGCCCGGTAAGTGCGGCCGAGGGTTGGCGTCAAGGCCCCGATCAGGCGTGCGATCCGTGCATAGTCGCCCAGCTGGCGGCGGATGGCGAAGGCCTTGTCCCGCTGCCTAGGATCAAGCGAGAACCGCGCCGCCACCGTGCCTTCGGCGATGGCCGAACGTACCGCCTGTGCCCAGCCCTGAATCTCGGGCACCACGTCTTTCAGCAGCGAGTTGCCGGTCAGTTCGCGCAAGTCCTGCTCCACATCGTCCCTCGCCTGTTGCAGTTCGGCGTCCGACGAGGTGGCCGCCTGCAGAACCGGCCCGCTCACCGGCAGCGCCTGCAGGAACGGCAGGCCTCGCGCCTCCTGGCCGATGGCCTTGGCGCGGGGGTCTTCCTTGAATCGCTCCAGCAAGGCATTGGCAATCTGCTGCGGATCGTTGGGGTCGCTGATCCGCAGCTCCCGCCGCAGCAGGTTGTCCAGCGCCAGGCGCTGATAGCCGCTGTTGGCCGGTGAGCTGCCCGCAGCGCTGCCATAGAACGGATTATTGGATGGGGATGCCATTGCTTTCACCTCGGCTGGATGGTCCTTAGGGTTTCATTCAGGCCGCGCGCGCCAGCGGCGGGGAACGCCGGGGCGCTGCGGCCGGGTTACGGGATTCGTTGAGCAGGCCGATCACCCGCTCCGACAGCAGCCTGGGGGCGATACGGCCGGACGCCAGGGCGTAGCCGGCGGCGCTCACCAGCCAGCGCGGCGGCAGCCCGGCGGGGCGGCGGCTTTGTTGCAGGGCCTGGGAACCGGCCCGGATCGCCCGTTCGTCTTCGGGCGTGAAACGGAGGATGTCCGCCAATGCCCGCTGGGCCAGGTTGCGGCGGGTCTGGAAGGCGATCTCGTCCACCACTTCCGGGATCAGCCGGCCGGAACTGGCCAGAAGCCGCGCCGGCACGCGGTTGAAGCGGCGCGGGTTGTAGAGGTCTTCCCAGACCCCGGCGAGCTTCCTGGCGTCGTCGCCGAAACCCAGCCGCCGCAGCATCTCCGCCAGGATGTGGACCCTGAGATAGGCCGTCGGATGGGCGCCGCCCGACCGGAAGGTGACGACCCGCGGCGCCGGATTGGCCAGAAAGGTGGCCATGCCCCAGGCCGCCGCCGGCCCGCCCAGCAGGATGGCCGCCAGGTCGGCGAAGATTTCCTTGTGCCACAACCCGTAGGTGCGAGTCAGGCCGGGATCGGAGCTGGCGCGCAGGATTCGCCGCACCACCGCCTGGCGGTTCTCCTGCCAGATCCCCAAATCGGCCTGCAGGTTGTGCGACACCTCGTGCAGGAACACCGGCTGCCAGGGGTTGTCCCGGTCCCACGGCACCCGCACGATGGGGAAGGGATTGGGCTCCCCCAGCAAGCGGTTGAGCAGCACCCCGCGGCGCATGGTGGCCGGCGAGAAGCCGTGCTCCATATAGGTGAGCGGTTTCAGCAAGGCCCCCCGGAACACCCGCGGCGCCGATTCCCGCACCGCCCGGTAGCAGTCCTCGGCGATCACGTCGTGGGCCGCCAGGGCCGGGGCAAAGGCGCTGCCGCGCTGGCTGAAGATCTCGAAGAACAGCCCGAAGGCGCGCCGCGCCCGGTCGATCTCCCGCTCCACCAGGGCGATGTCCACCAACACCCGCTGCTTGGGCTCGCTGGCCCAGGACTGCTCCAGATGGCCCAGGCGCCGGGCGATCTGCTGGTCGATGATGGCCAGACGCCGGTTGGCGGCCTGAAAATGGGCCTCGGACGGGGCGTAGGGCCGGTCCTGGGGGCGGATGCCCACCCCTTCGGGATCGATCCGGGCGAGCCGGCGCGCCCGTGCGGCCAGCGCCCGAATCTTGGTCCTCAGGAATTGCCTGGTGAGCATGGCTGCCCCTCCCCGCCCGGGTGCGATCTGGCCTCAGCGCCCGCTCAGGCTGACATTCACCGGACCGCGCAAGCGATAGCGCTGCAGCCGGCGGCAGCGGGCGCAGGCGCCAGCCGGACGGCGCACCGCCGCGGGCGCCGCTTGAGCCAGCCGCCGCACCGCGCGGGGACTGGCGGCGACCCGCGCCGCCGCCTGGCGGATGGCCTGGGGCGCGCGCCGCGGCGGAATCTGGCCGCGCCGCACCCCGCGCTGCACCGCCCGCACCACGCCCGGCACGGCACGGGCCGCCTGGGGCCCCTGCCGCCGCGCCACGGTGCGGACCGCCTGGGTGGCGCTGCGCACCAGCTGGCGCCGCGCCGGCCGCGGCAGCCGCGACACGCCGGGCATGGCGGTGCGGATGGTGAGTCCGGCGATGACCGGGGCGGCGGCGTCGATGTCCTCCTCCGCCAGGTCGTACATCTCGTCCAGGGCGTCGAACTCGTCGGCCTCATCCGCCATCAGCCGGCCCACCGTGCCGGCGACGCGGCCGATGGCCTGGGTCCAGGGCAGCGGGATGGCGCTGGCGATGGGAGCGACGGTGCGGGCGATCCGCCCCACCACCGGCGCCACCCGGCGCGCGACCCGCACCGCGCCGCGGGCGACCCGGCCGATGCCGCGCGCCAAACGCCGGAAGAATTCGTCGCTGTCATCCGCCGCCAGGGCATCCGCCACCGCCTCTTCCATGGCGTCGAGGGCGTCGGCATCGTCGTAGGCTTCCGCCTCGTAGGCGTCGTAATCGTCCAGCTCGTCGTATTCGTCGAACTGTCCGCCGCCGCCCAACAATCCCCCCACCGCCTGGCCGATGCCGCCGATGATGTTGCGCAGGAATTCGTCGCCTTCCTCGAACTCGTCGTAGGCGTCCGCCTCGTCCACGTACAAATCGTCCATCACGTCGCTGTCGAAACTGCTCATGGTCTTCTCCTCCGAAGGATATGAATAGTGTGTGCGCCGACCGGTCAGCGCCTTACGATGATTTCCACCGGGCCGTTCACCACGAAACGGCGCGGAACGCCACCGGCCGCGACCCGCCGGACCCCGACGGCGCGCGGCCTTGCCGCCGCGGGGCCGGCCAGGCGCCGCACCAGGGCCGGCTGGCGCACCACCTGCGCCGCGGTCTGCCGCAATGCCGCCGGCAGCGCCGCCGGACGGGCACCGCGCCGCGCCGCGGTGCGGCCGACGCTGCGGGCGATGCGCGGCAGCGCCCGGACCGCCTGGGGCCCTTGGCGGCGGGTCAGCTGGCGGGCGGCATGGGTGGCTGAACGCACCAGTTGGCGCCGTACCGTCCGGCCGGCTGCCGCGGCCCCTCGTCGGATCAACGGCCGCAGCGCCGCGCGGGCGGCAACCCCGGCCAGAACCGGCAGCGCCTCGTCGACCGCCTCGTCCTCGAACCAGTCGGCCAGGTCTTCGAACACATCCAGTTCGTCGGCCCCTTGGGCGGCGTGCTGCTGCAGCAAGGGCAGCAGCTGCTGCAACATGGCCGGCATCCCTGCGGCGGGTGCGCCGCGACGGCCGCGGCGGCGGGGACCGCCCCCGGCGACGCTGCCCGCCAGCCGCTGGACTCCGCGCGCCACGCCGCCCACCTGGCCGGCGATCCGCTGGGCCCGGCCGGCGACCCGGCCGACCGCGCCGGCACCGCGTCCCACCGCCCCGGCCACCCGGCGAATGCCGCCGATCAGCCGACTGAGGAATTCATCGCCATCCTCGGCGTCCAGGGCGTCGGCCACCGCTTCTTCCAGGGCATCGGCCTCGTCCAGCTCGTCGCCGGCGAACTCGTCGGCCAGCTCGTCTTCGAAGCCATCCTCGTAGCCCTCCTCGTCCAGATAGTCCTCCTCGCCCTCGTCGTAAGCGTCCAATCCGTCGGCGCCGGCATCGTCCTCCATGCCGTCCTCGCCGAACTCGTCGGCCAACCCGACCTCGCCCTCGAAGGCGTCGTCGGCCGCCGCAGCCGGCCCCTCCGCCATCAGGTCCTGCATCACGTCGCCTTCAAATTGCTGGTCCACGGGAAACCTCCTCTACAGATGGAACAACGAGGCGCGAGCGATTCGGCCTCCCCATTGGGCATTACCTTATGCTCCTGATTGCGCGGATGAAAAGTCGCACGATCCGGGTGGTCCAGGCGTGGTAGCTGAAACGAGCGACACGTAGGGTGGGTTAGGCACGCATCGGCTAGGGGCCTTGAGCAGGCTTGATCTGTACAGATGAGTCAAGTTTTCAGGCGGCCAGTTTGGCTTCCTCAAGGAGTCGATCGATGGCTTGGCTGGCTTGAACCAGGACACGAGGTGCGGTACCG
>Ga0233425_10003377_pt1 | contig 29079 bp, 27 predicted proteins | sample Watercolumn_Towu_2_FD_181712 | JGI IMG/M metagenome (GOLD analysis project Ga0233425, IMG submission 181712) | Freshwater microbial communities from Lake Towuti, South Sulawesi, Indonesia - Watercolumn_Towuti2014_140_MG | ecosystem: Environmental > Aquatic > Freshwater > Lake | place...
GCTGATGGCGGTGCTCAACACGGCCCGCGCGGTGATCAAGGATGTGGAAACGCGCAAGCAGATCCACATCATCAAGGACGAACTCGGCAAGCTGGGCAAGGATTTTGGCCGCTTCGACGAGCGCATGAAGAAACTGGCCGACAACATCCGCCGCGCCCACGAGGAAGCCGGGCAGGTGGAGATTTCCAGCCGCAAGATCAGCCAGCGCTTCGCCAGCATCGAGCGGGTGGAGCTGGAAGCCACGGCGGGGAACATGCTGGAGAATATGGGAGCGGAATCGTGAAACTGGCCATTGCCCAAATCAACTGCCTGCTCGGCGACCTCAAGGGGAATTCGGCCAAGGTGCTGGATTGCGCACAGCGCGCCGCCGCCGAGGGGGCGACGCTGCTGCTGACCCCGGAGCTCAGCCTGTGCGGCTATCCGCCGGAAGACCTGTTGCTGCGCGACGGTTTCTACCAGGCCTGTGCGGATGTTTTGCAGGATCTGGCCGAGGCCGCGCCGCGCGGCATGGCGCTGGTGGTCGGCCATCCGCTCGACGAAGCGGGCTATCGTTACAACGCCGCGTCGGTGCTGCGCGATGGCGCGATCATCGCCACTTACCGCAAACATGAACTGCCCAACCACAGCGTGTTCGATGAAGTGCGTTATTTCGCTCCCGGCAACCTGCCTTGTGTGTTCGAGCATGGCGGAGTGAAATTCGGCCTCAACATCTGTGCTGACATCTGGGAGTTTGGACCTGCGCTCCAGGCGCGCGAGGCCGGAGCCGAGGTGCTGCTGGCGCCGAACGCCTCGCCTTTCCATCTCGGCAAACAGGCATCCCGCTATCAGGCTATCCGCGATCGCGTGGCCGATACCGGCATGCCGGTGCTGTACGCCAATCTGGTCGGCGGGCAGGACGAGCTGGTGTTCGATGGCGCTTCGTTCGTAATGGACGGGCAGGGGCAGTTGACCCATCAGGCATCGGCCTTCGAGGAAGCCTTGCTGTTCGTCGATCTGGATGCCGGACAGCCCGTTCCCAGCGAGCAACAGGTCGTGCCGCAGGACGAAGCGGCTATCTATGCCGCGCTATGCCTGGGCGTGAAGGACTACATAGTCAAGAACCGCTTCCCCGGCGTGGTGCTGGGCCTGTCTGGCGGGGTGGATTCCGCCCTGACGCTGGCGGTGGCGGTGGATGCGCTGGGCGCAGACAAGGTGCGTGCGGTGATGATGCCGTCGCCCTATACCGCGCAGATCAGCCTGGACGACGCCCGCGAGATGGCAGACATCCTCGGCGTGCGCTACGACGAGCTGGACATCCAGCCGACCTTCGCCGCTTTTGAGCAGACGCTTGCCCCGCTGTTCGTCGGTCGTGCAGCCGATACCACCGAGGAGAATCTGCAGGCGCGCATCCGGGGCACGCTGCTGATGGCGCTCTCCAACAAGACCGGCGCGCTGGTGCTGGTGACCAGCAACAAGTCGGAGATGACTGTCGGCTACTCCACGCTGTACGGCGATATGGCGGGCGGCTTCGCGGTGTTGAAGGACGTCAGCAAAACCTGGGTCTATCGGGTCTGCCATTACCGGAATAGCTTGGGGCGCGTCATCCCGGAACGCATTATCACCCGCCCGCCCAGCGCGGAACTGCGCCCCGACCAGACCGATCAGGATAGCCTGCCGCCCTACGATGCGCTGGACGGCATCATGGCCTATTTCGTCGAGCGCAACCTGTCCATCCCCGAGATCGTCGCGCTCGGCTATGCCGAGGCCGATGTGCGCCGCGTGGTGCGGTTGTTGCAGATCAACGAGTACAAGCGCCGCCAGGCGCCGATCGGCCCGAGGATCACTGACCGTGCTTTCGGCAAGGATTGGCGTTATCCCATCACCGTGCGCTACCAGGACGATTTCTAGCGGCCAGCCCAAGGCACTGAACAAATCTGTGCTATGCAGAGGTCGGCAGCTTGCCTAGAATCAGGCATAAGGCGTCTCGTAAAGGAGCTTCCCATGAACAAAGTGCTGAAATATACGTTGTACGGAGTCGGCGGTGCGGTGCTGCTGGTTGGCGCGGCAGCCGGTTACCTGGCTGCAACCTTTAATCCCAACGACTACAAGGACGAGATCGTCCGGGCGGTCAAGGACAGCAAGCAGCGTACGCTCAAGCTGGATGGCGACATCCGGCTTTCCTTCTTTCCCAAGCTGGGAGCGGAGTTGGGGCGCGTAGCTCTGTCCGAATATCGCAGCGAGCAGCCATTCGCCTCGGTGGAGGCGCTGCATGCTTCGCTGGCGCTGATGCCCTTGCTGCATGGTGAGGCGGTGGTGGATGAGGTGTCCGTCAGCGGCCTGAAAGCGACGCTGGTCAAGCGCAAGGACGGTTCGTTCAATATCGACGATCTGCTTTCCGGCGGTGGTGAATCTTCCGGCAGCAAGGTGAAGTTCGACATCGCCGGGGTGCAGGTCGCTAACGCCGAGCTGGATTATCTCGACGAGGCCAGTGGTGCGCGTTATGACTTGCACGCCCTGACGCTGTCCACTGGTCGCATCGCCAACGGAGCGACCTCGCCGTTGCAATTGTCGGTGCAGATCAAGGCCAACCAACCCAAGCTGGACGTGACCGTCCAGGCGAAAACCCAACTGACGCTCGACCTCGACCGCAAGCACCACAAGCTGGCGGGGCTGGAGTTGCAGGCCAGCGGGACGGCGCTGGACATCGCCAATCTGGCGGTCAAGGTGGCGGGTGATGTGGATGCCGACCTGGGGGCGCAGGCGATCCGGGCTGACAGACTGACCATGTCCGCCACCGGGGTGCAGGCGGGCAACCCGTTCGACGCCAAGCTGGATGTTCCCAGCCTGGTTCTGGAGGGAGAGCAATTCAGCGCCGAGCGTTTGCAACTCATGGCGCGGCTGAATGGCGCAAATGCGATTGCGGCGACGCTGACCTTGCCCAAGCTGTCCGGCACCGCCCAGTCTTTCGGTAGCCAGGCGCTGACGCTGGCCTTCGACGCCACCGGCGACAAGCTGCCCGGTAAGCATGTCAGTAGCACCATGCGCGGCGGCTTCGATTTCAACAGTGAGAAACAGGTGTTCGATCTGGTTCTGGCGGGCGGCCTGTTGCAAAGCCAGGTCAAGGCCAAGGTGGCGGTGAGCAATTTTGCCGATCCGTTCATCCGTTTCGACGCCGACGTCGATCAGTTCGACGCCGACCTGTATTTCCCGCCGGGCAACCCGCCCAAGGGGAAAGAGCCGGAGCAGCCGTTCGATCTGTCCGCGCTGAAGGCGCTGAACCTGGAGGGCAAGCTGCATTTGGGCGCGCTGACGGCGGCCAGAATCAAGAGCCGGGACATCGTCGTCGGCGTGAAGGCGCGCCGTGGCATGGTCACGATCGCGCCGTTCTCCGCCAGGCTGTATGGCGGCGGCATGAGCGGTGCGGTCAGCGTGAATGCTGCACCGCAGATTCCGGTCTTCACGGTGAACCAGACGCTGACCGGCATCGACGTTGCACCCTTGCTCAAGGATGCGGCTGACTTCGACACGCTGGAGGGGCACGGGACGGTCGGGTTGAACGTGACGGCGACCGGGAATAAGGTGAGCGCGCTGAAGAAGTCGCTCAACGGCAATGTCGCGCTCAATCTGGCTGATGGCGCGATCAAGGGGATCAACATCGCCAAGAAACTGCGCGACGTCGGCATCGGCGGCAAGTCACAGACCCAGGATGCCAACAAGGCGGAGAAGACGGACTTCAGCGAGCTGAAAGCCAGTTTCAAGGTGAGCAACGGCGTGGCGCACAACGACGACCTATCCATGAAGTCGCCGCTGTTGCGCCTGTCCGGCAACGGCGACATCGACATCGGCAATGACCGGATGAATTACCTCGCCAAAGCCACGCTGGTGAAGACGCTGGAAGGGCAGGGCGGACAGGACAACCTCGCCGGGTTGACCGTGCCGGTGCGGGCGCAGGGGCCGTTTACCGCGCTGAAGTATTCGCTGGATTTTGCGGCGGCGGTGTCCGATTCGACCAAGCAGAAGATCCAGGCCAAGAAGGAAGAGGTCAAGACCCGCTTGCAGGACGAGTTGAAGGGCGGGCTGAAGGGCTTGTTCCGTTGAGCATATTCCGTTGAAACATTGTCCTGGAGTAGGGGGTTTCGGTAGAATGCGCGTCTTTCGTTCGCGGGTGGCATGATGACGGCCAAAAAAGGGCAGGGTTTCGAGGCGGCGTTGGTCGAGTTGGAGCAGGTCGTCGCCGACATGGAATCCGGCAAGCTGTCGCTGGAAGACTCCCTCGCCGCTTACAAGCGCGGTGCGGAGTTGCTGCAAGCCTGCCGCGCCAAGCTGGACGACGCGCAGCAACAGGTTCAGGTGCTGGAGAATGGCGTGCTGAAGCCCTTCCTGATCGCCGATGACGCGGGGCGCGGGCAATGACGGCCTTCCAGGATTGGGCCAGCGCGCACCAGTCGCGTTTCGAGGACGTGTTGAAACGGCTGTTGCCGCAGCCGGAGGTCGCGCCGCAGCGCCTGCACCAGGCGATGCGATATTCCGTGCTGGATGGCGGCAAGCGGGTGCGCCCGCTGCTGGCTTTCGCCGCCGGTGAACTGGTCGGCGCGCCGCAGGCGCGGCTGGATCATGCCGCCACCGCCGTGGAACTGATCCACGCTTATTCGCTGGTGCATGACGACATGCCGTGCATGGACGACGACGTGCTGCGGCGCGGCAAACCGACCTGCCATGTGCAGTTCGACGAAGCCACCGCCCTGCTGGTGGGCGACAGCCTGCAAACGCTGGCCTTCCAGTTGCTGACGGATTCCGACGCCGTTGCGGCGCAGAAGGTCGAGATGGTACGCCTGCTGGCGCAGGCTTCCGGCTCGCGCGGTATGGCGGGCGGTCAGGCCATCGACCTCGCCAGCGTCGGCAAGCAACTTTCTCTGCCCGAACTCGAATTCATGCACATCCACAAGACCGGCGCGCTGATCCGCGCGGCCATCCTGCTTGGCGCGCAGTGCGGTGAAAAGCTGGGCGAGGCGGAGTTAGCGAAGCTGGATCATTTTGGCAAGTGCATCGGCCTGGCCTTTCAGGTGGTGGACGACGTGCTGGACACCGAGGCCGACACCGCCACGCTGGGCAAGACTGCCGGCAAGGACGCCGACCACGACAAGCCGACTTACGTCACCTTGCTGGGGCTGGCTGAAGCCAAGCGCAAGGCCGCCGATCTGCACGCCGACGCGCTGGACGCGCTGGCCGGTTTCGGCGACGCTGCCCGCCGTCTGCGCGAACTGGCCGACTTCATCGTATTGAGAAAGTATTGATGTATTCGCTGCTGAACACCATCGCCTCCCCCGACGACCTGCGCCGCCTCGACCGCAAGCAACTGCCGCAACTGGCGAATGAGCTGCGCCAGTTTCTGGTCGAATCGGTGAGCAAGACCGGCGGCCACCTGTCCTCCAATCTGGGCACGGTGGAACTGACCGTGGCGCTGCATTACGTCTTCAATACCCCGCATGACAAGCTGGTGTGGGATGTGGGTCACCAGACCTACGCCCACAAGGTGTTGACCGGTCGCCGCGAGGCGATGGGCGGCTTGCGCATGGCGGGCGGCATCTCCGGCTTCCCCAAGCGCAGCGAGAGCGGGTACGACGCTTTCGGCACCGGCCATTCCAGCACTTCGATCTCGGCGGCGCTGGGCATGGCGGTGGCGGCCAAGCTGGCGGGTTCCGACAGCCGCGCGGTGGCGGTGATCGGCGACGGCGCGATGACCGGCGGCATGGCCTTCGAGGCGCTGAACAATGCCGGGGCGCTGGACGCCAACCTGCTGGTGATCCTCAACGACAACGACATGTCCATCTCGCAGCCGGTGGGCGCGCTGAACAATTACCTCGCCAAGCTGATGTCCGGCCAGTTCTACGCCAAGATGCGCAGCCGCAGCGAAAAGATCCTCAAGGGCATGCCGCCGGTGCTGGAATTCGCCAAGCGCGCCGAAGAGCACATGAAGGGCATGGTCACGCCCGGTACGCTGTTCGAGGAGTTCGGCTTCAACTACATCGGCCCCATCGATGGCCATGATCTCGACACGCTGGTCGAGACTTTGCAGAACATCAAGCGGCTGGACGGCCCGCAATTTCTCCACATCGTCACCCAGAAGGGCAAGGGCTACGCCAAAGCCGAGGAAGACTGCACGCTGTACCACGGCGTCGGCAAGTTTGACCCGATCAGCGGCATCCAGCCCAAGTGCGCGAGCAAGCCGACCTACACCCAAGTGTTCGGCGACTGGCTGTGTGACATGGCGGCGGCAGATGAAAAGCTGGTCGGTATCACGCCCGCCATGTGCGAAGGCTCCGGCATGGTGGAGTTTGCCGAACGCTTTCCCGAGCGTTACCACGACGTCGGCATTGCCGAGCAACACGCGCTGACCTTTGCTGCTGGGCTTGCTTGCGAAGGCTACAAGCCGGTGGTGGCGATCTATTCGACTTTCTTGCAACGCGCCTACGACCAACTCATCCACGACATTGCCATCCAGAACCTGCCGGTGATGCTGGCCATTGATCGCGGCGGTCTGGTCGGGGCAGACGGCGCGACCCACGCGGGCAGCTTCGATCTGTCCTTTCTGCGCTGCGTGCCCAACATGGTGGTGATGGCTCCGGCGGACGAAGCCGAGTGCCGCCGCATGCTGTCCACCGCCTATCGGCTGGACGTGCCCACGGCGGTGCGCTACCCGCGCGGTTGCGGCCCCGGCGTGGCGGTGGAACCCGGTCTCGACAGTTTGCCGTTGGGTAAGGGGGAGCTGCGCCGTAGCGGCCAGCGCGTCGCTATTTTGTCCTTTGGTGCCATGCTGGTTCCGGCGTTGCTGGCGGCGGAGCAACTGGACGCAACGGTCGCCAACATGCGCTACGTCAAGCCGCTGGACGCGGCACTGGTGCTGGAACTGGCGCGCAGCCACGAACTGCTGGTGACGGTGGAAGAAAACGCAGTGCAGGGCGGCGCGGGCAGCGCCGTGGCGGAATGTCTGGCGCAGTACGGTGTGGCGGCGCAACTGCTGCATTTGGGCCTGCCGGACGTTTTCCTGGAGCAGGGCGACCCGGCGCAGATGCTGGCTGACTGCGGGCTGGACGCCGCAAGCATCGCCCGCAGCGTGCGGCAGCGCTTATCCGAGTAAAATAATCGGGTTATAATTGCCGCCCCGAACCGAGTACGAGAATCCCGACATGACTTCAGCTTGCGCCATCCCTGACGTGCAAAACAGCGCCGACACCCGCCAACTGGCGATCAACAAGGTCGGCATCAAGGGCATTCGCCATCCCGTGGTGGTACGCGACAAGAGCGTGGGCGTGCAGCACACCATCGCCACCTTCAACATGTATGTGCACCTGCCGCACAACTTCAAGGGCACGCACATGTCGCGCTTCGTGGAGATCCTCAACCAGCATGGCCGTGAGATTTCGGTCGAGTCGTTCGAGAGCATCCTGCGCGAGATGGTGGAAAAGCTGGAAGCGCAATCCGGCTACATCGAGATGAGCTTCCCGTATTTCGTCAACAAGGCCGCTCCGGTGTCCGGCGTGCAGAGCCTGCTGGATTACGACGTCACCTTCACCGGCGAGATCGTCAACGGGGAGTACCGCTTCACCATGAAGGTGCTGGTGCCGGTGACCAGTTTGTGCCCGTGCTCGAAGAAGATTTCCGAGCGCGGCGCGCACAACCAGCGCTCCCACGTCACCCTCACCGTGCGCACCTCCAGCCCGGTGTGGATCGAGGAATTGGTGCGTTACGCCGAAGAACAGGCCTCATGCGAACTGTTCGGCCTGCTTAAACGGCCCGATGAAAAATTCGTCACCGAACGCGCCTACGACAACCCCAAGTTCGTCGAAGACATGGTGCGCGACGTGGCGGCGGTGCTCAACGCCGACCCGCGCATCACCGCTTACGTGGTGGAATCGGAAAACTTCGAGTCCATCCACAATCACTCCGCCTATGCGCTGATCGAGCGCGACAAGCAGCAAGGCTGACCCCCCACTTTCGTGTGGGGCATCGTTTCTGACGGGAAGTTACTGCGGGTTGAGCGGACGCCTTCTCAGCAGGGCGGCGACCTGCGGTTTGGTGCTTGTGCCGGGGCGGGCAATCTCTTCCGGCTTGGCCGCAGGGATAACGCCGGCAGGTTGCACGCTGGGCTCATAGGGACGGTCGAACCACGGGTCGTGCATGGGCTTTGCCCGCGTCGGCGCGTGGTATTCGCGGTGGCGCTCGGGACGGTCGCCGCGCGGGCGTTGTTCCGGCCCGCTGGGCAGACTGGCGCGCTCTTTCGGAATCTCTTTCTTGATGAGCTTTTCGATCTCGGCCAGGTATTTCTCTTCTTCCGGTGCGACCAGCGCAATGGCGGTGCCGGTGGCTCCGGCGCGACCGGTGCGGCCGATGCGGTGGACGTAATCTTCGGGCGCGTGGGGAATCTCGTAGTTGATGACCATCGGCAGGCTGTCGATGTCCAGCCCGCGCGCAGCCACATCGGTGGCGACCAGCGTGGTGACCTTGCCTTGCTTGAAGGCTTCCAGCGCCTGCAGGCGTTCCGACTGACTCTTGTCGCCGTGGATGGCGTCGGCGGCGATGCCGTCGCGCTGCAACTGGCGCGCCAGGCGGCTGGCGGCCAGCTTGGTCTTGGTGAACACGATCACCTGGGGTGTGCCGCTGTCGCGCAGCAACTGGGTGAGCGCCCGGTGTTTATCCGGGGTTTCGACCTGAAGCACTTTCTGGGTGATGTTTTCATTGGAGGCATTGCTGCGGGCGACCTCGATCAATGACGGATAGATCAGGAAATCCTGCGACAGCTTTTTGATCTCGTCCGAGAAGGTGGCCGAGAACATCAGGCTCTGGCGCATGCGCGGCAGCAGGGCGAGGATGCGTTTCAGGTCGGGCATGAAGCCCATGTCCAGCATGCGGTCGGCCTCGTCCAGCACCAGCATGCGCACCTGGTTGAGCTGCACGGTCTTCTGCTCGACGTGGTCGAGCAAGCGACCCGGGGTGGCGACCAGGATCTCCACGCCTTCCTTCAGCGCCGGTTTCTGGGTCTTGATGTCCACGCCACCGAACACCACCAGCGAACGCAGCTCGGTGTACTTGATGTAGGTCTTGATGTTGGCCTCGACCTGGATGGCCAGCTCGCGCGTCGGCACCAGGATCAGGGCGCGCACGGGGTGGCGTGCCGGGGAGGTGCTGTTGGTGGCCTGGGGCAGCAGTTTCTGCACCAGTGGCAGTGCGAAGGCGGCGGTCTTGCCGGTGCCGGTCTGGGCGCCCGCCATCAGGTCTTCGCCCGCCAGAACGTGCGGGATGGCTTGGGCCTGGATCGGGGTGGGGGTGACGTAGCCCGCCTCGTTCAGGGCTTTGAGTATCTCGGGCGCCAACCCCAAGTCGGCAAAACTGGGTGTGTTCAATGTGAAGTTCCGCTGTTCGTTCGTGTGCGGCGCATTATACGCCGCTTGGTGGCTCACGGTGGCGGCGTGGGATCAGTCGGCGAACTGGTGGGCGATGAACTGGAAATCCTGCTGCGATTCGACGAAGGCATCGACGATTTCCGGATCGAAATGCTTGCCACGGCCTTCGATGATGATGGCGGCGGCCTGTTCGTGGCTGAACGCCGGTTTGTACACGCGGCGGGTGATCAGGGCGTCATAGACGTCGGCTACGGCCATCAGTCGGGCGGGGATGGGGATGTCGTCGCCGCGCAGGCCGTGGGGATAGCCGCTGCCGTCCCATTTCTCGTGGTGATAGGTAGCGATCTGGCGCGCCATGTACAGGAAATTGCTGTGGCCGCCCAGTTTGGATTCGGCTGCCGAGATGGCATTGCCGCCCAGCGTGGCATGGCTCTTCATGATCTCGAACTCCTCGGGAGTCAGCTTGCCGGGCTTCAGAAGGATGGCGTCCGGCACACCGACCTTGCCGATGTCGTGCAGGGGGGCGACCTTGTACAGCAGGTCGATGTTCTCATCGGTCAGGAACCGCTGGAAACGCGGATGATTGCGCAAGCGCTTGGCCAGGGCGACCACGTAGTTCTGGGTGCGGCGGATGTGGTTGCCGGTCTCGTTGTCGCGGGTGCCGGCCAGTGATTCGAAGGCGAGCAGGGTGGCCTCTTTGACCAGGGTGACTTCCTGCATCTTGCTGAACAGCTCGGTGGTGCGCTCCTGCACCTTGTCGGCCAGCTCCTTGCCGTGCTGGCGCAGCAACTCATTGGCGCTTTCAAGTTGTTGCTGGGTCGCGGTCAGTTGTTCAACCAATTGCTGGTTCTCCAGATTCTGTTTGAGGGAGGTGTAGAGCGAACGGCTCAAATGCCCCCCGGCGCTCAGCACGACATACAGGTAGGCGAGCATCATGGCGGCGAGAATCAGGTGATCGCGATCTCCCTCGCATGCGACCCGCACGATCAGGGGGAGCAGGGCGATGAGCGCGAAAAGGTAGAGCGACGGCGGATGGCTGGGATTGCTGTCGACCGACGCGGCCACCAGTCCCAGCAGGATGCAGATCAACAGGATCTGGCTGAATGGATCCGATGTATAGAACAGAAAGGAGGCGACGCCCCACATGGCCGCGACGCAGGCTGAGAAAAAAGTGTAGTTGCGGTGCAGGCGCCTCAGCATGGGAACCGAGTCATCGTTCCTGGTTTGGTTGTGCCAGAAACCGATTTCTATCCCATGCAATAACCACAGCCCTGTCAGCCAAGACAGCAGAACATCATGGCTGATCCGATCCCAGAATAGCCAGACGACCAGCGGCTCAAGGGCCATCTGGGAAAAGATCAGGCTGGGATAGACGCTCAGGCGGTGGTGGAGCTGAGTCTGGCGTATGGCGCGATTCGACTCGTCGATCGGGAAGGCGATCTGTTGCAGGAGTCCGGAAGGCCGCGAAATTAGACGCATTTTCCTGGCTGAAAAATTGGGGCGGAGAAATATTCGTTATTTATCGGCACGCTAGACAGTTCCTGAAGCCGTATTTGCAATCAAGGTGCGCGCGAGTGACTCGACATCGGGGAGTCGCGAGATGGTGTGACAATTTTCTGCTTTGGGCGGCGGAAAATTGCTGTTCGTCGAGCGGAAATAGGCGGGGTCGTAGTGATCTTCCAGCAAGGAGGTTACCAGCGCATCCCATTCGCCTTGCTTCGCCAGCGCGTGCCATTGCGCGATCTGTTCCCGGCCATGAAGGCTGGTCAGACGTTCCAGATTTGCCAGCAGTTCGGCGGGATTCTCCAGAAAATGGGCATAGTCCTCGCGCAGTAGTTGGATGCGCAGGCGGGCGGAAGCGGTGAGTTGCAGCGTTTTGCTGGCGCGCATGCGCGCCAGCAGCGTGTTTGGCACATTGAGGAAGCCTATTTTCCGGCTTTCGGCTTCGACAAAGACTGGCCCCGTGGATTTGAAACGATGCAAGGCATCCCAGATTCGAGTCTCGAACAGGCGTTGGGCAGGCTGCGGCTGGCCCGGCAGGCTGCCCAGCAGCGAGCCGCGATGTTCGGCCAGCGCCTCCAAATCGAGTACTTGCGCGCCCTGCGCCGCCAGCGCCTGAAGCAAGCGGCTCTTGCCGGAGCCGGTGGGGCCGCAGACGACGCGGAAATCCAGCGTGGCGGGCAGGCGCTCCAGTTCGGCCAGCACGTGGTGGCGATAGGTCTTGTAGCCGCCTTCCAGCTTGCCCACTGACCAGCCGACCTGAGCCAGGATGTGGGCCATCGCCCCGCTGCGCTGTCCACCACGCCAGCAATACACCAGCGGACGCCAGGATTTGGGGCGGTCGGCGAATTGTGTCTCCAGATGATGGGCGATGTTGCGGGCGATCAATGCTGAGCCCACCTTCTTGGCGGCGAAGGGCGACACCTGCTTGTGCAACGTCCCCACCTGGGTGCGCTGTTCGTTGTCCAGCACCGCTGCGCTGATCGCGCCGGGGATGTGGTCGTCGGCGAATTCGGCGGGCGAGCGCACGTCGATGATTTCGTCGAATTCGCCCAGTTGTGCTACGGTTACGCCCCTCACCATTCCCATTACGTCATGAACTCCACGATCAAACTCACCCAGTATTCCCACGGCGGCGGCTGTGGCTGCAAGATTGCGCCCAAAGTGCTGGCCGATATGTTGGCCGCACTGCCTGCGCCGCCAGTGTACCCCAACCTGCTGGTCGGGACGGAAAGCAGCGACGACGCGGCGGTGTACAAGCTCAACGACGAACAGGCGGTGATCGTCACCACCGATTTCTTCATGCCCATCGTGGATGATGCGCACGACTTTGGCCGCATCGCCGCCACCAACGCGCTGTCCGACATCTACGCCATGGGCGGCACGCCCATCCTGGCGCTGGCCGTGGTCGGCATGCCGATCAACAAGCTGCCGCTGGAAACCATCCGCGAGATTCTGGCGGGTGGGGCGGAGGTGTGCGCGGCGGCGGGCATTCCGGTGGCGGGCGGCCATTCCATCGACGCGCCGGAGCCGATCTACGGACTGGTCGGCGTCGGCGTCGCCCACCCGGAACGCATCAAGCGCAACGACCGTGCGCAGCCGGGCGACGTGCTCATCCTCGGCAAGCCGCTGGGCGTGGGCGTGCTGAGCGCGGCGCTGAAGAAGGGCGAGCTGTCGGCGGAAGGCTACCGCCAGATGGTGGACACCGCCACCCAGCTCAACCGCGTCGGCGCGGAACTGGGTCGCATGCCCGAAGTCCACGCATTGACTGATGTTACCGGCTTCGGCCTGCCCGGCCATTTGCTGGAGATCTGTCGCGGCTCGAAGCTGGGCGCGGCGGTCGCCTTCGCCGATCTGCCCTTCCTGTCGGAAGCGTTGCAGTTGGCGCAAGCGGGTTACGCCACCGGTGCGGCGGAGCGCAACTGGGCCAGCTACGGCCATGAGATTGTGTTGCCGGGAGACTTCCCCGACTGGCAGCGCAAACTGCTGTGCGACCCGCAGACCAGCGGCGGCCTGCTCGCCGCCTGCGCCCCGGAAGCGGCGGAGCGGGTGCTGGCGGCGTTCCATGCCGCCGGTTTTCCCGGAGCGCGCTGCATCGGCCAGATGCTGTCGGCGCACCAAACGCTACAGATCATCTGAAGAGATCGGCTGCGGCAGGTTTTGCCCTTTTCCCGCTTTGCTTCCCATCCGGCGCTTTTCGTGCAGCCAGATTTTCGGAGGCAGGCTGTTAATCTGGGCGGGGGCGATGAAGCCATTTGGGAAAATGCGGCTTGTTTGGTAGAATGCCGCAGCTTTTTGGGTTTACTTTCAAATCAAGGGAGATGGAAATGTCTAGCATTGAACAGCGCGTCAAGAAGATCGTGGCCGAGCAACTCGGCGTGAACGAGTCCGAAGTGAAAAACGAGTCTTCTTTCGTCAACGATTTGGGCGCGGATTCTCTGGATACCGTTGAGCTGGTGATGGCGCTGGAAGAAGAGTTCGAGTGCGAGATTCCGGACGATCAGGCCGAGAAGATCACCACCGTGCAGCAGGCGATTGATTACGTCAACGCCAACCAGAAGTAATTTCACACGTTTCGAGCGGGGTCGGGTTTGGCGCGACGCAGAGTTGTTGTAACCGGGCTGGGCGCGATTTCGCCCCTCGGTATCGGGGTGGCTGCGACTTGGGACGGCATTACTGCCGGACGGTCGGGTATCAGCCGCATCTCTCACTTCGATCCCGCAGCGTTTGCCTGTCAGGTGGCGGGTGAGGTCAGGGATTTCGACGTCAGTCAGTTCATTCCGGCCAAGGATGCGCGGCGGATGGATCGCTTCATCCACTTCGGCATGGCCGCAGGAATCGAAGCGTTCAAGGATTCCGGTCTCGAAGTCACCGAGCAGAATGCCGAGCGCATCGGCGTGTGCATCAGCTCCGGCATTGGCGGCCTGCCGATGATCGAAGACACCCACAACGATTACCTCGCTGGCGGCCCGCGCAAGATTTCGCCCTTCTTCATTCCCGGCACCATCATCAACATGATCTCGGGCAACCTGTCGATCATGTACGGGTTGAAGGGGCCGAACATTGCCGTGGTTACGGCTTGCACCACCGGCACCCACAGCATCGGCGAATCCGCCCGCATGATCGAGTACGGCGATGCCGACGTGATGATCGCGGGCGGAGCAGAAGCGACCATTTGCCCGTCGGCCGTGGGCGGCTTTGCCGCAGCCCGCGCGCTGTCCACCCGCAACGACGACCCGGCCACGGCCTCGCGTCCCTGGGATAAGGACCGCGACGGCTTCGTGATGGGCGAGGGCGCAGGCGTGCTGGTGCTGGAAGAGTACGAACACGCCAAGGCGCGCGGCGCGAAGATCTACGCCGAAGTGGCGGGCTACGGCATGAGCGCCGACGCCTACCACATGACCGCGCCCAGCACTGACGGGCCGAAGCGCAGCATGCTGAACGCCCTGCGCAACGCCGGTCTGAATGCCGATCAACTGAGCTACATTAACGCGCACGGCACCTCCACGCCGCTGGGCGACAAGAACGAATCCGAGGCGATCAAATTGGCGCTGGGCGACCACGCCTACAAGACCGTCATCAGTTCGACCAAGTCCATGACCGGCCACTTGCTGGGCGGCGCGGGCGGCATCGAATCGCTGTTCTGCGTGCTGGCCGTGCATCATCAGGTGGCACCGCCGACCATCAACCTGTTCAATCAGGATCCGGAGTGCGACCTCGACTACTGCGCCAACACCGCGCGCGACATGAAGGTCGACGTGGCTATGAACAACAACTTCGGCTTCGGCGGAACCAACGGTACGCTGGTGTTTCGCAAGGTTTGATCCTTCTCCATGCTGATCATCAACGGCCTGCCGGGTGAAGAGATCAGCGCTGCCGACCGTGGCCTGCTGTATGGCGACGGCATTTTTCGCACGATGCGCCTGTCCGACAGGCGCATCGTTCATTGGGCTTACCACTACCGCAAACTGCAACAGGACTGTGCCGCGCTGCTGCTGCCCTGTCCCGAGGCGCGCCTGCTGGAATCCGAGATTGAACAACTGGCGTGGGAGCGGCCGGACGGCGTGGTGCGCCTGACGCTGACGCGCGGCGTAGGTCCGCGTGGCTATGCGCCGCCTGCAAACGCCCATCCCAACCGCATCCTGTCGTTGTCTCCCTTGCCCGCGCTCAACCCGGAATGGGCGGAGCAGGGCGTGCGGCTGTATCTGTGCGAACTGCGCTTGTCGGCCCAGCCGCGTCTGGCGGGCGTGAAGCATCTCAACCGGCTGGAGAACGTGCTGGCCGCTGCCGAGTGGAACGACCCCACGATTTCTGAAGGCCTGCTGCGCGACGAGGCCGGGCGGGTGATCGGCGGGGTGCGCAGCAATCTGTTCTGCTGGCGCGACGGCGTGCTGCTGACGCCTGACCTGTCGCGTTGCGGCGTCGCCGGGGTGCAGCGCCAGCGCATCCTCGAATGGGCGCTGCAAAGCGGCCAGCCGCTGGAAGTGCGCGATTTGATGCTGGACGAAATTCTGGCGGCGGACGAGGTTTTCGTCTGCAACAGCGTGTTCGGCCTGTGGCCGGTGCGCGAACTGGCTGGGCGTACTTGGCAGTCCTTCCTGCACACCCGTGCGCTGTCGGCGGCGCTGGAGGCGCAGCCATGATGCGGCTGTTGACTGGTCTGCTTCTGCTGGGCGTGTTGCTGGCGGGCGGCCTGGGCTATTACGCCCTGACGCCGCTGGCTTTGCCGAACGAGCCGCTGGATTTCACCCTCAAACCGGGCAGCAGTCTGAAATCCGCCGCCCGGCAGATGCACGAGGCGGGCGTGTTGTCCGCCGAATTGCCCTTCGTGGCGCTGGCGCGGGTGATGGGCAAGGCCGGGCAGCTCAAGGCTGGGGGTTATGAACTGAAAGAGCCGGTGACACCGGTGCGCCTGCTGGAGATGTTGAGCAACGGCGAGTTCAGCCAAGTGCAACTCAGCGTGATCGAGGGCTGGAGCTTCCGCCAGTTGCGCGCGGCACTGGACGCCAGTCCGGATGTGGCCCATGACAGTCGGGGGCTGAGCGAGGCCAAGATTTTGCAGCGTATCGGCGCGGAAGGGACGGCGGCCGAGGGGATGTTTTTCCCCGACACCTATCTATTCAGCCGGGGCGAGAGCGATCTGACGGTGCTGAAACTGGCCCATCAAGCCATGGCCCGCGAAATGGAACGGCTGTGGACGGGGCGCGATGCCGACCTGCCGTTCGAATCGCCCTACCAGGCGTTGATCCTGGCCTCCATCGTCGAGAAGGAAACCGGCGCGCCGTCCGATCGCGCCATGATCGCTGCCGTGTTCGAGAACCGCTTGCGTCTGGGTATGCCGTTGCAGACCGATCCGTCGGTGATCTACGGTCTGGGTGAACGGTTCGACGGCAATTTGCGCCGTGCCGATCTCACCGCCGACACCCCGTACAATACCTACACACGGGGCGGGTTGACGCCGACGCCGATTTCGTTGCCGGGCGTGGCGGCTTTGCAGGCGGTGCTGCATCCGGCACAGAGCAAGGCGCTGTATTTCGTGGCGCGCGGAGACGGCAGCTCGGAATTTTCCGAGACGCTGGAACAGCACAACCGCGCCGTGGCGCGTTTTCAATTGAGAGCAGGGAAGAAATGAGCGGCAAGTTCATCACCTTTGAGGGCGTCGATGGCGCCGGGAAATCCACCCACCTCCACGGTTTTGTCGAGGCGCTGCGCGTGCGCGGCGTGGAAGTCGTGCTGACCCGCGAACCGGGCGGCACGCCGCTGGGCGAGCAGTTGCGCGAGCTGGTGCTGCATCAGTCCATGCATAGCGATACCGAGGCGATGCTGATGTTCGCCGCCCGCGTCGAGCATATCGAGCAGGTCATCAAGCCCTCGCTGGCGCGCGGCGCCTGGGTGGTGTCGGATCGGTTCAGCGATGCCAGTTTTGCCTATCAGGGCGGCGGGCGCGGCATGGACATCGCCCGGCTGGAAGCGCTGGAGCGCTGGGCTTGCGGCGATTTCCGCCCCGATCTGACCCTGTTGTTCGACATCCCAGTGGAAGTCGCCAAGGCGCGACTGGCCGATGCGCGCGAGCCGGACAAGTTCGAGCGCGAGCAGGTTGGATTCTTCCAGCGCGTGCGCAACGCCTATCTGGAACGGGCGCGCCAGCAGCCGGAACGCTTTGCGGTGATCGACGCGGCGCAAACGCTGGAACAGGTGCGCGCGCAGGTGCAACAGGTGCTGGAGTCGCTATGAGCGCCCTCTATCCGTGGCAGCGGGAGGACTGGCAGCGCTTGCAGGCGCTGCGCCAGCGCCTGCCGCACGGGCTGCTCATCAAGGGTGGGCAGGGTCTTGGAAAACTCGACCTGGCGCTGAATTTTGCCGCCAGCCTGCTGTGCGAGCTTCCGAAGGAAGATGGGCTGGCGTGTGGCGGCTGCGCCTCCTGCCATTGGTTCGTTCAGGGTTCGCATCCCGATTTCCGCTTGGTGCAGTCAGAAGCGGAGGGCGCGGGCGAGGCTGCGGAAGCCTCAGAGGAGGGCGGCAAGAAGAAAGCCTCCAAGGTTATCAAGATCGAACAACTGCGCTTGCTGGAGGATTTCTTCAACCAGTCCGCCCACCAGGGCCGCCACCGCGTGGTGGTGATCGCGCCAGCCGAGACCCTGCATCCTTCCGCCGCCAACGCCCTGCTCAAAACGCTGGAAGAGCCCACGCCGGGGTTGCATTTCATTCTGGTGTCGCACAAGCCGCAGCAGTTGCTGCCGACCATACTCAGCCGCTGTTTGGCGTTCGCAGTGACCGCGCCGGGGCGCGAGCAGGCTGAACGCTGGTTGGCCGAACAGGGCGTGGAGCAGCCCGCTGCCGCGCTGGCGCAGGCCGGGTTCGCCCCGCTGCTGGCGCTGGAAATGACGACTCAGGCCAAGGGCGATGTGCGCGGCGTGTTGCTGGAGGCGTTGACGCAGGGTGACAGTTTCGACTGGCTGGCGCTGGCCGAGAAACTGCAACGTGCCGAGTTGCCGCAGGTGGTGCACGGCCTGCAGCAGTGGTGCCATGACCTCTCCTGCATGCGTTTCAGCGACACCGTGCGTTATCACCTCGGCCACGAGGCAGTGCTGCGCAAGCTGGCCGCCAAAATCGAGCCCCTGCTGCTGATGAATTTCCAGCGCGATCTGCTGGCTGCCCGCCGTGAGGCGCAGCATCCGCTCAATCCGCGCCTGTTCCTGGAATCCCTGCTTTCCGCCTATCAACACTGCAACGCCTGATCGATGTACGCCGATTCACACTGCCACCTGGATTTTTCCGATCTTGCCGCCGACCTGTCCGGCAACCTCGCGCGGATGCGCGACAACGAAGTGGCCTATGCGCTCTGCGTCGGCGTGAATCTGGAGGACTTCCCGCGCGTGTTGGCCTTGGCCGAGCAGCACGACAATCTCTACGCCTCGGTGGGTGTCCACCCGGATTATGAAGGCGTGGAAGAACCGGATGTCACACGCCTGACGGCGCTCGCCGCGCATCCCAAGGTGGTCGCCATCGGCGAGACGGGGCTGGATTACTTCCGCCTCAAGGGCGATCTGGAATGGCAGCGCGAGCGCTTTCGCACCCACATCCGTGCGGCCCGGGAATGCGGCAAGCCGCTCATCATTCATACTCGCGAAGCTGCCGCCGACACGTTGCGCATCATGCAGGAAGAGGGGGCTGGCGAGGTCGGAGGCGTGATGCACTGTTTCACCGAATCGCAGGAAGTGGCCGATGCCGCGCTGGCGCTGGGTTTTTACATTTCCTTCTCCGGCATCGTCACGTTCAAGAACGCCGTGGCGATCAAGGACGTGGCGCGCCACGTCCCGCTGGAGCGCATTTTGATCGAGACGGACGCGCCCTACCTCGCGCCGGCACCGCATCGCGGCAAGCTCAACCAGCCCGCCTATGTGAAACACGTCGCCGAGGAAATCGCCCGCCTCAAGGGGCTGACGGCGGAAGAGGTGGGCGAGGCGACCACGCGCAATTTCCGTACGCTGTTCAGGATTTGAAAAGCGTCATGCCGACGCCCTTTTCTCGGGCGTCGTTATTCGCGGCTGGATCAGCGTTTGACGAAGGCACCGCCCCAGAGCATTTCCTTGAGCATGCCCATTTCGCCAGCATTGGCTTGTAGGCGGGCATTTTCATCCTTGAGGAAATCGAGCATGAATTTGATCTTGAGGTGGGTTTTGACGCGCGCGGAAACGATGGGGGCGCTGATGGGCTTGTGGATGAAGTCGGAGGCGCCCACGGCAAAACCTTGTTCTTCATCTTCGATGTCGTTCTTGGAGGTGATGAAGATCACCGGCACGTCGGCCAGATCAGGGTTGGATTTGAGGCGGCGACAGACTTCGAAGCCATCCATTTCCGGCATCATGATGTCGAGCAGGATCAGGTCGGGCGGGGTGGACTGGGCATAGGCCAAGGCTTCCTGGGCGTTGTCGATGAGCTTCAGTGCATAGCGCCCCCCAAGAATGGCGTCCATGATCATCAGATTTTCGGGGGCATCATCGACGACGAGGATGGTGGGGCGTACTTGAGACTGATCCATTCATATTCTCCTGGTTTCGGGGGTGAGTGCGCTATGCTGGAGCGACTAGACCGGCGTTTCGCATCCTGTCGAGGGTGTTTGATAAACCGGGTCTTCAGCGACAGTTAGGATACAACGATGCCTTTGCTAAAGGCAATGAGGAAAAATCCGAAACAGTGGTAATGTGGGGGCAATTTCCCTGGCGGCGGAACTGCATTGCGTGCGGGGTGTCTTTGCCAGAGAGCGTCGATCGGCATCGCTCGGGCGAGGTAACAAAGGAACGGACGATGGATATGAGCAGGTGGGTGGCGATGTTGGGCCTCGGGCTGGCAATGTCTGCCGGGGCCGGGGCGAGTGAGGATGTCGAGCCGCCGAAATTCCGGCTGAGCGGCTATGGCTCTCTGGGCGTTTCGCATTCGAGTCAGGCGCTGGGCGATTATGTGCTGGATAGTACAATGCCCAATGGGGCTGGACTCAGCCGTCAGTATGATTTTGGCAATAACTCCCGGATAGGCGTTCAGGCGACGGCGACGCTGACGCGCAAGCTGTCTGGAGTGTTGCAAGTAGTTTCCGAATATCAGGCGGACAACACTTACCGACCGACCGTCGAGTGGGCCAACCTGCGTTATGAGGTAGCGCCGAATGCCTACGTCCGGGTGGGGCGGGTGGTGTTGCCGACCTTTATGTATTCCGATACACGTAAGGTGGGGTACGGCTATCCTTGGGTTCATCCTCCCGCTGACGTGTATCGTCAGACGGCCATCACCTACAGCGATGGCGTGGAAGGCCAATACCGCATGGACTTCGCGGAGTTCAGCAACAGCGTCAAGCTGCTGTATGGTTCGACGAAACTCAAGTATCCGACCAGCATCTCCCACATCAGGAATCTGTGGGGGATCTTCGACACACTGGAGTATGGCGCGGTCACTTTACGGGCGGGGTATCAGCGGCGAGACACTTCTTCGGAGAGCTTGTTGACCGGTGGGTGGGGGCCGTGGGTGCTGGATAGCGATCTGACACTGGCGGCGATGTATGACTCCGGCGACGGGTTCATTATCGCCGAATGGATGGAGCAGGAGACGTCCAGCCGCAGTCAGGCGGGCTATCTGAGTGCGGGAATGCGTCTGGATCGGTTGACTCCGTATATTCTGGTGAGCGCCGGTGGCAAGGGGACGTTCACCACGGGTATGCAGCCCACGGCGGCGGCTCTGCGCGCGGCCAACCGCTCCCAAAGCACTCTCGGCGTGGGGGTGTGCTGGGATGTTATGAAAAACACGGCCTTCAAGCTGGAGTACGATCGGGTCACGCTGGGGAAAACTTCCAATGGCTATCTGGCGAACGTACCGGGCAATGTGAATCTGGCCGGCAGTAGCTTCCATGTGGTTACCGGTGTGGTGGATTTCGTTTTCTAGCGCGTCCGAAATGGTCAGGCTCAAACCTCTTGCCTTAATCTGCTGGCTGGCTCTGCTCTGTGGCTGGATGGGCGGGGCGCGGGCCGAGGTGGTGATCGTGGTGGCGGCAGGCTGTCCGGTCAATCACTTGACCTCCGAACAGGTCGCCAAGATCTATCTGGGCAAGATGACGGTTTTTCCAGGCGGTGGGGAGGCCATCCCGCTGGATCAAAAGGACGATAGTCCCGCCCGTAGCGAGTTCTATCGCAAAGTGGTCAAGAAATCGCCTGCCCAGTTGTCGGCTTACTGGGCGCGTCTGATTTTCGCGGGTGACGGTCAGCCGCCCCAGCAAATGGAGGGCGATCTGGCGATACGCAAGGCCGTCGCCGGGAGCGTCAAGGCGATCGGATACATCGAACGCAATGAGGTGGATCGCAGTGTCAAGATTATCCTTGTTCCTTGAGAGGTATCGATGGATCGCCTGACTGGAAATGCCCTCAAGCTCAAACTGCTGCTGGTGCCCGTGGTGGCGGCCCTGAGCTTTGCTGTTTATCTGGTGATGTCGTCCATCGTGTTGTCGGATGGCAACACGCACCTCAAGGAGATCCGCGATGCGGATTTTCCGACCCTGAATGCGGCGAACAAGTGTCTGAACGACTATGACTATCTGGTCGGGGCGCTCAAGTCTGCCGCCGAGACCGGCGAGCTGGAGTTTCTTGAGGCCGCCAAGGGCAAGGCGACCGAGATACGTAGCCGTTTCGACTCGATGGAGCAGATCGACCCTGCGCGCCGTTACGAGATACAAGCCTTGAAGGTGAAGCTGGACGTATTTCTCGATCGCTCGCTCCACGTGGCGCAGCGGCTGATCGCGCGCGGTGAGAATCCCAGCCCCCGGGAAATTTCCGAGATGCATCAGGCTCGCGACGATTTCCGCCGTGATGCCGAAGCGTTCCGCGACCGCGCCGAGGCAGAGTTTCATGAAACGGTCGGGACGGCGGTTTCCCGTTCGGAGCGCGCCGAACTATGGGGGGTGGTGATCGGGCTGTTGATGCTGACGGCCATCGCGGTGCTGACAGTGGTGGTCAATCGCGGCATTCTGGCGCTGGAGCGCGGCGTGCTGGTTCGCAGCCGCAAACTGGATGCCGTGAACCGCGAATTGGAGGGCGAGATCCAGAAGCTCAAGCGTGCCGAGGAGGCCAAGGTGCATGCCGAGGCGGTGAGTCAGTTCAAGGATGAGTTTCTCGCCAATATGAGCCACGAGTTGCGCACCCCGATGAACGCCATCATCGGCCTGAGCCATCTTTGTTTGCAAACCGAGCTGTCGGGCAAGCAGCACGACTATCTGGACAAGATCCATGGTTCGGCAAAGTCGTTGCTCGGCATCCTGAACGACATCCTGGATGTCTCCAAGATCGAGGCGGGCAAGCTGGAGATGGAGCATGTTCCCTTCGACCTGGAGGAGGTCATCGGCAATCTGGTGACCATTGTGGGCGGCAAGGCGCAGGAAAAGAAACTGGAATTCCTGCTGGATGTGGGGATGAACGTGCCGCCGAGGCTGGTCGGCGATTCCCTGCGTCTGGGGCAAGTGCTGGTGAATCTGGCCGGCAATGCGGTGAAGTTCACCGAGCAGGGGCAGGTTTCCGTGTGTGTGGCACTGGAGCGGGAGGAAGAATCGCGCATCGTCTTGCGCTTCACCGTGAAGGATACCGGCATAGGCATGAGCGAGGTTGAGCTGGAGAAACTGTTCAAGCCCTTCACCCAGGCGGACACCAGCGTGACGCGCCGGTTCGGCGGCACCGGACTGGGGTTGACCATCAGCAAGCGGCTGGTGGAAATGATGGGCGGCGAGATCAGGGCGGAAAGCGTGGCCGGGGAAGGTTCGAGCTTCGTTTTCACGGCAGGGTTCGGCCAGGCCGAGCAGGTGGCGGGGGAAGAGCGGCAGATCCCGCCGCACTTGCGCAACATGCGGGTGTTGGCGGTGGACGACAACGAGAGCAGTCTGCAGGTGCTCAAGGATTATCTGGAGTCGTTCGGCTTCGAGGTGGTGCTGGCCCGCGACGGGCGCGATGCGCTGGGTGAGCTGCGGCGCGCCCATCGAGCTGGCATCCACTACGGATTGGTGGTGTTGGACTGGCGGATGCCACAGATGGATGGCGTCGAACTGGCGCGCGAGGTGCGCAAGGTCGAGGGGACGGAGACGCCGCCCCGGATATTGCTGATCTCGGCCTACGGCCTGAACGAGATGCAGCAGAATGTCGACTATGAACTGGTGGACGGCGTGCTGGCCAAGCCATTCCATTCGACCCGCTTGCTGGACGCCATTCTGGACGTTTTCAGCGAGAAGAAAGACGAGGAGACGCCCGTGCGGGTGGGCGCTCAGTTCGATCCCAGACTGGTGGCGCGTATCCGTGGCGCCAAGCTGTTGCTGGTCGAGGATAACGAGATCAACCAGCAGGTCGCCCGCGAACTGCTGGAGGGCGTGGGCGTGTCGGTGATGATCGCCGAGAATGGCCGCGAGGCGATCACCCTGCTGGGCAGGGAGGCGTTCGATGGCGTGTTGATGGATATGCAGATGCCGGTGATGGACGGGTTGACGGCCACGCACGAGATACGCAAGAACCCGAAATATGCCAGGCTGCCCATCATCGCGCTGACCGCGAATGTGATGAGCAGCGACCAGGGACGCATCCTGGAGGCCGGGATGAACGACCATCTCGGCAAGCCGATCGATCCGGATCGGCTGGTGGCGACGCTGGCCAGGTGGATACGGCCAATGAGTGCTGGGCCCGCGCCGGTGGTGCAAGCGCCTGTGTCGCCTGTCGCCAAGCCGGGATTGCCAGAGTTGGATGGCGTGAACGTGGCCGCCAGCGTCAAGCGGCTGGGCGGCAACGTCGCGCTGTACCGCATGTTGCTTGACCAGTTCCGGAACAAGGAACGCGATGCGGCGGAGCGGGTGCGCCAAGCGCTGGCTGGTGGGAATTACGCGACGGCGGAAAGAGTAGTTCACACCTTGCGCGGAAGCTCGGGCTCGCTGGGGGCGGTGGCGTTGCAGGCCGCCGCCGAGAGCCTGGAGCTGGCAATCAAGCGGGGCGAAGAGGGGGGGCTGGAGTCTCTGCTGGCACAATTCGAGCAGGAACTGGCCAGCTTCATCGGCAAACTGGATTCGGTCGTTGAACTGCGTGGAGCCTGAGGATGGGGCGGTTTGAACTGCGGAGAGTCGCGGGTAGTGGTAAAATCCCGCCGCTCGTTCGCCCGGGTGACAGTGTGTGGACGAAGGGCGGAGGATTTCAGCTGTCTGCTAAGGAAGCACTGAATAAGTCATCCGTTCGTGGTGAGCCTGTCGAACCATGAGCGGGTGACGCTTGCAAATCAGCAGGTTGAACATTCGCCCATCGACATAACCAGCGACTTGTCCGCTCGCGGACTTAGTCGAATGGCTAGTTGTTTCATCAAGCTCAGGGCGAACGGACTTATTCAGTGTTTTCCTAACCGACTAAGGATGTGTAATGGCGATACCGCAGGTCACAGATGAAGAGGCGCAACTCAAGCGACAGTCCCGTCGCCGCCTGATCGGGGCTGTGGCGCTCACAACCGCTGTGGCCGTCATTCTTCCCATGGTGCTGGATGGTGAACCCAAGCCAGCGGGCGTCAACATCGAATTGGTTGTGCCGGACAAAAATCATGTGCCAGCCTTCCAGCCCAATCCGCCTGTTGCACAAGCTCAACTTCCTGTTCCCGCATCAGCTGTGGTTGAGAGCGTGCCAGCCTCGGCGGTCCCAGCGATCGCTGTGCCGGTCAAACCCTTGACCCCCCCGTCTTCGGCAACCACAGCCAAGCCGGTTGCTCCCATGCCTTCTCCCGCCGCTCCCGCACAGTCCGCGACGCCGCCTGCCAAGGCGACAGATTCTGTTGCCGCGCCAGAATCTTCCAAGACGCCCGAATCTGAAAAAGTTTCTGGGACGGCTCCGGCCAAGGCAGACATGACCGAGACCCCGGCCAAGCAGGAGTCACACGCCAAATCCGAACCCACCAAGAGCGGAGGGAGCTTTTACCTCCAGGTGGGCGTGTTTTCAAATGCCGACAATGCGAGAGACTTGGCGGCCAAGCTGAAGAAGCAAGGGTTTTCCGTGAGTTCGGAACGCATGGATACGCGAACCCGGATCAGAGTGGGACCCTATTCGAGCCGTGAGGCGGCGGACAAGGCGCGGCACAAACTTGAGGCTCAGGGCATGAAACCGGCGCTGGTGGATACGGGGAGGCGAGGATGAGTTGGCTGGACTATAGTTTTATCGGGGTGGTGGTGTTCTCCGCGCTGTTGGGCGGATGGCGCGGCTTGGCATACGAGGTGATCTCGCTGATGGGCTGGATTGCAGCCTACGTGGTGGCTCGGTTGTTCTCCGATCAACTACTGCCCTTTGTTCCCATCGAGGCGGGGGCGGACTCACTGCGCTTTGCGATGGCCTTCGGCATTTTGTTCATTGGGACGCTCATGGCGACCGCACTTTTGGCGGCCGGGATGTCGCGATTGATAAAATCCGTGGGTCTGGGCTGGTTGAATGGTTTGCTGGGCTCCATGTTCGGCGTGGTGCGTGGGGGATTGATCGTATTGTCGTTGACACTGGCTGTGGGGATGACCGACTTCTCCCGGAACTCATCCTGGCGGGATGCCAAACTGACGCCTTACTTGCAGACGGCAGCGGTCTCGGTCAGTGGGTTGCTTCCTGAAAACATGGCGGCGCGCCTGAATTACTGAATCTTGTAACTGGACAGAATCTATGTGTGGCATTTTAGGCGTGGTGGCGCAGACACCGGTCAATCAGTTGTTGTATGACGGTTTGCAGGTGTTGCAGCACCGCGGCCAGGACGCGGCAGGCATCGCCACGCTGGAAGGGCGCACCTTCCACCTGCACAAGGGCAACGGCCTGGTGCGCGACGTGTTCCGCACCCGCAATATGCGCGCCCTCAAGGGCAACGCGGGCATTGGCCACGTGCGCTACCCGACCGCAGGCTCGGCGGTAGATCACAACGAAGCGCAGCCGTTCTACGTGAATTCCCCGTTCGGCATCGTGCTGGGGCACAACGGCAATCTAACCAACACCGATGAACTCCGTCGCGCCATGTATCAGCAGGATCTGCGCCATGTGAATACCGGTTCGGATTCCGAGGTGCTGCTCAATGTGCTGGCCCATGAAATCCAGGCCCAGGCCACTGGTTTCAAGCTCGACCCGCAGAAGATCTTCGCCGCCGTGTCCGGCGTGCACCGGCGCGTCAAGGGCGCGTACGCCGTGGTGGCGATGATCGCGGGCTACGGCCTCGTCGCGTTCCGCGACCCGCATGGCATCCGCCCGCTGGTGGTGGGCTCGCACGAAATGGAAGGCAAACAGGAATACCTGGTGGCGTCCGAAAGCGTGGCGCTGGATACGCTGGGCTTCAAGTTCCTGCGCGACATTGCGCCGGGCGAAGCGGTGTTTATCGACCTGGACGCCAATTTCCACAGCCAGCAATGCGCCGAGCGGAGCCAGCTCAGCCCGTGTATCTTTGAATACGTCTATTTCGCCCGTCCGGATTCGGTGATGGACGGCATCTCGGTGTATGCCACCCGTTTGACCATGGGCGAGTTGCTTGGCGAAAAGCTCAAGCGCGAGTGGGGCGAGCACGACATCGACGTGGTGATCCCGATCCCTGATTCCAGCCGCCCCAGCGCGCTGCAACTGGCCAACCATCTCGGCATCCCGTTCCGCGAAGGCTTCGTCAAGAATCGCTACATCGGTCGCACCTTCATCATGCCGGGACAGGCGATGCGCAAGAAATCGGTGCGCCAGAAGCTCAACGCCATCGCGGTCGAGTTCAAGGGCAAGAATGTGCTGCTGGTGGACGACTCCATCGTGCGCGGCACCACCAGCCGCGAGATCGTGCAGATGGCGCGCGAGGCGGGTGCCCGCAAGGTGTATTTCGCCTCTGCCGCGCCTCCCGTCAAGTTCGCCAACGTCTACGGCATCGACATGCCCAGCGGCAAAGAACTGATCGCCACCGGGCGCACGGACGAGGAGATCTGCCGGGAGATCAGCGCCGATCGCCTGATCTACCAGGATCTGGCCGACCTCAAGCTGGCCGTGCAGAAGGCCAATCCGACGCTGGAACGCTTCGACTGCTCCTGCTTCGACGGCGACTACATCACTGGCGACATCACGGCGGAATACCTCGTGCGCGTCGAAAGTGCCCGGGCCGGTGGCAAGGCCAACAAAACAGCCGAGGACGACGACCAGATGGAACTCGATCTAGCGATGAGCGCCAGCTCCATGTAACTATGTTTGGTCGGCAGGCCGCCGACTTTGCGCGCAAGCGTCGTGAACAATAGCTTCCGATGGGTTGGCGTGCAGCCTGATTTGCAGACACCGGCTCTTGATGGCCGTTTGCAAGTTGCCTTACTGCGGCGTCACGCCCATCGAGGAGATAAGTGGAGGTTTGCGATGATCGGCTTCCTGCTTACCTTTGCCATCATCTGGCTGGCCTACAAGACAGGCACGCGTGGGTATCCGCACGACGGTACGGTGGCCGCAGCGGGCACGATGCTCGGACTCCTGTTCGGGTTGGTCGCCGGGTTTTCGTTTATCGCTGGCGGAGGGTGGAGCCTGGTTGGCTATGCGCTGTTCGTCTGGATGCTGGCAAGCTGGATCAAGGCGCGCAGCTCAATCCCTGAAGATATCGAGAAAGAATTGGCCGAATGCGAGGCCATGAAGCCCGAGCTGGACGTGCTCAAGGCTGAGTCAGAAAGAATTCTGAATCCAAAGAAACTGCCACTGCCCTGAGTAGTGGATACGCGGTGCCCCCCGGGGGGAAGTTCCGGTCAGAGCGCAAATCCCAATCTGCTAAACTAAGGGGAGGTGCGTTATTACAGCGGCGATGGTTCCGGTCAGAGCGCAAATCCCAATCTGCTAAACTCGTGGTGGAATACACCCACATCGTGGCAGGGTTCCGGTCAGAGCGCAAATCCCAATCTGCTAAACTTCGTCTGCTTGACCACAGAGCGGTCGATAAGTTCCGGTCAGAGCGCAAATCCCAATCTGCTAAACTCGGCGCAGCTGACGGCGCTCTTGTGGACGCGTTCCGGTCAGAGCGCAAATCCCAATCTGCTAAACTTCGTTGCGACTTGCAACGGTTCCCATTGTAGTTCCGGTCAGAGCGCAAATCCCAATCTGCTAAACTCTGCCCGCCGCTGGCGATCATCTCGCGCAGGTTCCGGTCAGAGCGCAAATCCCAATCTGCTAAACTCAGACCAGCTGGATACTGGATGTGGGTGTTGTTCCGGTCAGAGCGCAAATCCCAATCTGCTAAACTGCAGCATTTCTTTTCGATCATCACAACCAAGTTCCGGTCAGAGCGCAAATCCCAATCTGCTAAACTCTCGATACCTATCTTAAACGGCATGGCGCAGTTCCGGTCAGAGCGCAAATCCCAATCTGCTAAACTGATCCGCACAGATTCAAGCATGAGCAGACAGTTCCGGTCAGAGCGCAAATCCCAATCTGCTAAACTGTAGTCGGATGGCTGGATACCGTACCTGCCGTTCCGGTCAGAGCGCAAATCCCAATCTGCTAAACTAATGACGCCACTCACAGCCGTGGTCATCCCGTTCCGGTCAGAGCGCAAATCCCAATCTGCTAAACTAGCTGGGAGCAATACTATCAAGCAATTAGAGTTCCGGTCAGAGCGCAAATCCCAATCTGCTAAACTCGCGCTTGCTCACCATTCAGCGTAAGCATAGTTCCGGTCAGAGCGCAAATCCCAATCTGCTAAACTTAACGCGAACATTATAGCCCGCTGATTTGAGTTCCGGTCAGAGCGCAAATCCCAATCTGCTAAACTGACAAGGAAACCAATATGCGACTGGCGCAAGTTCCGGTCAGAGCGCAAATCCCAATCTGCTAAACTTGTTCCTACTGTTGCCGATTGTGTTCGCTTGTTCCGGTCAGAGCGCAAATCCCAATCTGCTAAACTTCCAGGTACAAGCGCAGACCGTGCAAGGTAAGTTCCGGTCAGAGCGCAAATCCCAATCTGCTAAACTCAACTCAACGCGCGCGCGTTCAATTCATAGGTTCCGGTCAGAGCGCAAATCCCAATCTGCTAAACTCGCCGATTCGTCCAGCATCTTGGCCAGGCGGTTCCGGTCAGAGCGCAAATCCCAATCTGCTAAACTCGCAGCACCACAACCGCCTGATTCGTCAGGCGGTTGTGGTGCTTTTGCGGGTTGGAAATCATGGATTTCTTCAGAATAATGAGAACTGGT
>Ga0233425_10003378_pt1 | contig 29075 bp, 24 predicted proteins | sample Watercolumn_Towu_2_FD_181712 | JGI IMG/M metagenome (GOLD analysis project Ga0233425, IMG submission 181712) | Freshwater microbial communities from Lake Towuti, South Sulawesi, Indonesia - Watercolumn_Towuti2014_140_MG | ecosystem: Environmental > Aquatic > Freshwater > Lake | place...
TCTCGGTGGTCGGCGTGATCGAGTCGATCATCTGGTTCATGCGCGGCATCGCGAGAGTGACGATGTTCATCACTTGCGTCTCGCCACGCTGGAAGAGACCCGTGCCGTGCGCGGTCGGGAGCAACCCGACTTCTGCCGACAGCGGTCGCAGGTCGCGCGGACCGCGACCGTCGATGCGCACGTTCTCCGACACGACGCGCTGACGCACCAAGTGCTTGGTGAGCGAACGCACCGCTTCTTTGATCTGCTTTTCCTGCCCGGCGAACTTGCCCGGGGCGTCGGCGTTGCCGGCGAGCGCGGCGACCGTCTCGCTCGTCGCTGCATCGATCGCTGCGTTGCGATCTTTCTTCAGGGAGATGCGGATGGCCGGCTGCAACTTCGTAGTGGCGACCGATTCGACGGCCTTGTACAACTCGTCGGTGTAGTCGAGCACCGGCGTGTAGGCCAGCGGCTCGATCTTGCCGCGCGTCGCGATGACGCTGGCGACGAGCTGGCGCTGCAGCTTGATCGATTCTTTGATCCACTGCTTCGACGCTTCGAGGCCGGCCGCGATGACCGACTCGCTCACCTTCGGCGCGCCGTTGGCGTAGAACTCGAACGACTTCTCGGTGCCGCCCGCCTCGACCATCATGATGGCGACGTCGCCGTTGTCGAGTTCGCGTCCTGCGACGACGAGTTCGAACGTGCCGGCGTCACCTTCTTCGAAGGTCGGGTGCGCGACCCACGTGCCGTCCTGCGAGTACGCCACGCGCACCGCGCCGATCGGCCCGTCGAACGGAATGCCGCTGATCATGAGCGCCGCGGACGACGCGTTGATCGCCAGCACGTCATGCGGGTTCACCTGGTCGGCACCGACGACGGTGACGACGATCTGCGTCTCGTTGCGGTATCCGTCGGGGAACGCCGGACGCAGCGGTCGGTCGATGAGTCGGCAGGTGAGAATCGCCTGCTGGCTCGGGCGGCCTTCGCGGCGGAAGAACGAACCGGGGATCTTGCCCGCGGCGTACGCACGCTCTTCGACGTCGACGGTGAGCGGGAAGAAGTCGATGCCGTCACGTACGCCCTTTGCGGCGTTCGCGGTGACGAGCACGAAGGTCTTCCCGATGGTTGCTACGACGGCGCCCTGGGATTGCAGCGCCAGTTTTCCGGTTTCGAACCGGAGGGTTTTGTCGGTGCCGCTGACGGCGCCCGACACGGAAATGGCTTCAGCCATGTGTGTTTCTCCTGTGTTGTGTTAGCTCTCGCAGCCGGTGGTTCCCCTTTGGAACCCCTTCGATGGCTGCTTTGGCTTAACGACGAAGATCGAGTTCGTCGAGGAGTTTTCGGTACTTCTCGATGTCGCGCTTGCGGATGTAGTCGAGCATTCGGCGGCGGCGCCCGACCAACAACATGAGACCACGACGACTGTGGTGATCTTTCATGTGGGTCTTCAGGTGCTCCGTCAGGCTGTTGATTCGGTCGGTCAGGAGTGCGATCTGCACTTCCGGCGAACCCGAGTCAGTCGCATGCTGACCGTGCTTCGCAATGACGTCTTTGGTCCCCAATTTGGTGGGAGTCGCCATGTTCGTACGTTGCCTCTTTCTGCCTCGCCTCGCATGATTCGCTCAGATGAGCAAGTGCTTGGCGGGTCGTTCCGGGACCATCCCGAAACATCGCACCCGAGCCGGAGCCCAAGCGGACTTCGTCATGCTACGGCGCATTCGCGGCGTTTCCACCCGGGGCGTTTCGGTGCACACCCCACCGCGTGGATGCCCGCGTTCGACTGCCGATTCGCGACGAACCGCCAATTTCGTCGACAGTTAGCGTTCACATCGTGTTCACGGGCATCGTCGAAGAGCTCGGTTCGGTCGCCGCACGCAACGGTTCGCGTCTGCGCATCGCCGCGCGCCGCGTGCTCGACGACAGCGCCATCGGCGCATCGATCGCGGTGAACGGCTGCTGCCTCACGGTGGTGCAGGCCGGCGAAGGCTGGTGGGAAGCCGACGTGAGCGACGAGACGTTTCGGCGCACGACGCTTGGTTCGCTTCGCACGGGTGATGCGGTGAATCTCGAGCGCCCGATGGCGGCCGACGGCCGCTTCGGCGGGCACGTGGTGCTCGGCCACGTGGATCTCGTCGGAGAAGTGGTCTCGCCTGCGCCCGACCTGCGCGTGCGCATCGGCAGCGAGCACATGCATCTGCTCGTCGAGAAAGGTTCGATCAGCGTGGACGGCGTGAGCCTCACCGTGTTCGGGCTCGATGCCGACTCGTTCCGTGTCGCCGTCATCCCCCACACCGCGAGCGTCACCACGCTCGGTGTGCGCAAGGCGGGCGACAAGGTGAACATCGAGTTGGACGTGCTCGCCAAACACGTCGATCGTCTGGTGAGTGCGCGCAACGGCAACACGCGGGGTATCGGTGGCGTGGTGCGCAAGATATTCGGGCGGGCGCCGTGAGCAACCTCGACGACCTGCGCAAACAGATCGACGACATCGATGCCGCGATCATCGAGCTGCTCGCCCAGCGCATGGAGGTGTGTCGCGAAGTCGCGACGCTCAAGTCGCAGACGAACACCGCGGTCATCCAGCCGCAGCGCGTGCGCGAGGTGCTCACGACTCGCCGCCAGTGGGCGATCGACAACGACGTCGACCCCGATTTCGCCGAGCAACTGTTCCGCATACTTCTTTCTGAGACGCATCGCATCGAGGTTGCGCACGACAAGAACCACGAGAAGCCGAACAAAGTGGCTGACGTGCTCGCGTCGGCGCTCGACGCCGTGGCTTGCCGCATCGATCATGTGGTGGTCGCGGTAGCGAACCTCGCTGCTGCGTCAAAGTTTCTTTCGTCGATCGGTTTCTCCACCACCACGACCGACGACCAGGGCATCGTGATCGCCGAAGGCGGCGGAGTCACGGTGGTACTCGTCGGCCCCGGCGACAAGGTGGTGGATGCGCACCTCGCCGAGCACGGCTCGGGGGTGCAGCACGTGGCGATCGAGGTGCTCAACGCCGGATACATGCAGGAGTTGTTGCGCGCCGCCAACGTGCCGCTCCTTACTGACGTGGTGGTCGACGAGCAGGGACACGAGCAGGTGTTCACCGTGCTCGACCCGTCGACGGGCGTGCAGCTCGGCTTCATCTCGCGCACCGGCAATCGGGTGCCGATGAGCGGCGAGAACGTGCGGGCGCTGTTTCGCGCAATCGGCGACGCCTGAGCTGACGGCACCCACAGCGCCAGGGCCGCGTCCGCCAGCAACGCCGAGCCGGATACGCCCACGACGCCTGAGCCGCGTCCGCCGGGCACCCGTTGCTATGGTTGAGACGCTCGATGAATTCGGGCGAGTCGCGCTTCTAACACTCGCGATCCGCACGATCGGGTGCTTGCACACAACGTCACCACATGACACGGCGCGCGGAACCCTCCGCACGCTGCGAGGGCACCATGCATCATCAGCAACTTCTCGACGCACCGCTCGAAGAACTCTTGCGCGACGCGCGCAAGGTGCGCGACCTGCAGTACGGCGCGCGCATCACGTATTCGCCGAAGGTGTTCATCCCGCTCACGATGCTGTGCCGCGACAAGTGCGGGTACTGCACGTTCGCCCAGCCCCCGGCGCGGCTCGACAACCCGTATCTCTCCCCCGAGCAGGTGGTGGCGATTACGAAGCAAGGCGCGGCGAACGGATGCCACGAGGCGCTCTTCACGCTCGGCGAACGACCCGAGCTGCGATACGAAGTCGCGCGCGACTGGCTCCGCGCGCACGGCTACGACTCCACCGTGCACTATCTGCACGACATGGCGAAGTTGGTGCTCGACGAGACGGGGCTGCTGCCCCACGCGAACGCCGGCGCGTTGTACCGAGACGAACTCGCCATGTTGCGCGCGGTCTCGCCGTCACAAGGAATGATGATCGAGACGCTGCGCGACGACCTCGAATGCCATCGTGGCGCGCCAGACAAAGTGCCGCAACGCCGGCTCGACACGCTCGAGTTCGCCGGAGAACTGCAGATTCCGTTTACGACCGGAATCTTGGTGGGCATCGGCGAGTCGCGCGCTGATCGCATCGCCGCGCTCGAAGCCATTGCCGAGTCGCACGCCCGCCACGGTCACGTGCAAGAAGTCATCGTGCAGAACTTCTTGCCCAAGCCGCTCACCGGCATGCAACACGACGCTGCGTGCGACCCGCAGGAATATCTGTGGTCGATCGCCGTGGCACGTCTGGTACTACCGCCTGAGATTCACCTGCAGGCGCCGCCGAACCTGAGCGACGACTTCGGCGTGCTGCTCGGCGGCGGCATCGATGACTGGGGCGGCGTGTCGCCCGTGACCGCCGACCACGTGAACCCCGAGCGCCCGTGGCCCGCTCTCGACCGGCTGCGCGAAGTGACGCAGGCTGCGGGGCGTGCGCTCGCGCCGCGACTCACCGTGTATCCAGAATTCGTCGCCGACGTCGGGCTGTCGGCGACACCGCGCTGGATCGACGCTTCGCTGCGGTTCCGCGTGCTCGATCGCAGCGACGCAGAAGGCTTTGCGCGCGACGACCCGGGCGCGGTCTGGCCCGAGAAAGTCACCGCGGCCGACGTGGTGCACGACGGCGCCGAAGTGATCCTCGTCGGGCACCGCTCGACCCAGTGGTACTCGGGCGCCAACAATCCGCCGCCGCAACTAGTGGGCGAAACCGCGGCCGGTCGCGCGTCGGGCGGACCGTCGCTCGTCGCGCGCTCGCGCAAGTTGCACGGGCCGGTCGCCGAGGTGCTGCGCGGCGTCGAGATCGGCGAAGAACTCGGCGAAGACGAACTCGTCGCGCTGTTCCGCGCACGCGGCCCCGAGGTGGTCGCCGTTGCCTCGGCGGCGGACGCGCTGCGGCGCGAGACGGTCGGCGACGACGTCACTTGGGTGCACAACCGCAACATCAACTACACCAACGTGTGCACGTTCAAGTGCAAGTTCTGCGGATTCTCCAAGGGGCCGCTCAGCCTGAACCTGCGCGGCACTCCGTATCTGCTCACGCTCGACGACATCGCCGCGCGCGTGCGCGAGGCCCGCGAACTCGGCGCCACGGAGGTCACGTTGCAGGGCGGAATCCACCCCGACTTCGACGGCGACTACTACGTCGACGTGACTCGCGCAGTGAAGCAAGTCGCGCCCGACATCCACGTGCACGGCTTCACCGCACTCGAAGTCACCGAGGGCGCGCGTCGTCTCGGCGAGTCGCTCGAGTCGTATCTCGCGCGGCTGAAGGAAGCGGGTCTCTCCTCGCTGCCCGGCACTGCCGCCGAGATTCTCGACGACGAAGTGCGCGCGGTGCTCTGCAGCGACAAGGTGAACACCGAGGAATGGCTGGAGGCGCACCGCGTCGCGCACCGCTTCGGACTGCGGTCGAACGTGACGATGATGTTCGGCTCGATCGAGTCACCGCGAGCCTGGGCCCGCCATTTGGTGCGCACTCGCGCACTACAACACGAGACGGGTGGGTTCACCGAATTCGTCGGGCTGCCCTTCGTGCACATGGCATCGCCGATCTACTTGCAGCACAAGTCGCGGCGCGGGCCGACGTTCCGCGAGACGTTGCTCGTGCACGCAGTCGCGCGACTCGCCTATCGCGGCGCGATCCACAACGTGCAGGCGTCCTGGGTGAAGATCGGCGTCGAGGGCACGCGGCAACTTCTGCAGGCTGGTTGCAACGATGTCGGCGGCACGCTCATGAACGAAAACATCTCGCGCGCGGCGGGTGCCAGCCACGGCCAGGGCATGACGCCAGAGGACTTCGAGAGGCTGGTGGCACCGCTTCGACGCCCGTTGCGCCAGCGCAGCACGCTGTACGCCGCGCCCTGAGTTCGGGGCGACTACTGCAGCGCGGCGCGCGCGTGCGCGACGTCGTGCTGCAGTTGCGCGCGCAGATCGTCGACCCCGGCGAATTTCCGCTCGCTTCGCAAGAATAGGACGAAGGACACGCGCAGTTGCTTGCCATAGAGATCGCCTGCGAAGTCGAGCAAGTGCGCTTCGAGCAGCGAGTGATCCGCCCGATCGTGGAACGTGGGACGACGACCGAGGTTGACCGCGGCGTCGTGCCGTTTACCGTCGGGCAACACCGCACGCGCGGCATACACGCCGTCGGCCGGCAGGCACGTGGCCGGATCGACCTCGACGTTCGCGGTGGGGAAACCGATCGTGCGCCCGCGCTGGTCGCCCTTGCCCACCGTGCCGCGCACCTCGTGGTCGCGCCCGAGCATCGCCGATGCGCGCTTCACGTCGCCGCCGGCGAGCGCGCGGCGAATCGCAGTGCTGCTCACGGGTTCGTCGACCCCGTCGGCGCGCGCGACGAGTCGCAACGGCACGACTTCGAAATCGTGCTGCGCCGACATCTCGCGCAAGAGCGCCACGTTGCCGCCGCGTTTGTGTCCGAAGTGGAAGTCTTCGCCCACGATCACGCCGCGCACCGCGAGCGCATCCACTAGCACGCGTCGCACGAAGTCGGCGGGAGCCTCCGTCGATGCGGCAGCATCGAACGGCACCACGAGAGTCGCATCGACACCGGTTGACTCGAGCAACTCGAGTTTCTGCGCGGGGTCGGTGAGCAGTTTCGGCGCCGACTCGGGCCGCACGACCGACGCCGGGTGACGGTCGAAGGTGACCACCACGCTGGCTGCGCCGAGTTCGCCGGCCCGCGCGCGAACTTGGGCGATCACCGCGCGGTGTCCGAGGTGTACGCCGTCGTACGCACCGATGGTAACCACGCAGCGCCGGTCTCCGATCGCGTCGACCACCGAATTTCGGAGCGCGGCACCGACGATCTTCACGCGCCGTCACGCTAACGGTGCGGGCATCACCACTTCCGGCTTCCAGTCGGTGCTGGCCCGCCGGTAGATAGCGATCAGTTCGTTGCGCGTATTGAGCACCACTCGCAGCTCGCCCTCGCGACCGCCGATGATACCGAGAGACGACAGCGCGCGGCCGTTGGCGATTTTGGCCGCGGTGTCGTCGTCGACCGACACGACCGCCATGTTCACGCCGTCGAGATGCGACATCATCGACACGGCCGAGCGCAGCGGCGCTTCGTCGACCGACCGGGCGTCGTGCTCAGCACCGACCACGAAGTCGCCGATGGCCCGACGACGCAGGTTGCGCAGATGGGCGACGCCGCCGAGCAAATCGCCGAGGTCGGCCGCGAGCGTGCGGACGTACGTGCCCGACGAGCAGGTCACGTCGATTGCGACGACGGGATTTTCATTGCTGCGCTCGACCTCGCCGCCCACGACAAAGCGGTGGATAGTCACCGGCCGCGGCGCGCGCTCGACCTCGCCGCCCTCGCGCGCGATTTCGTGCAGTCGGCGCCCGCCGACTTTCAACGCCGACACCATGGGCGGCACCTGCATGATTTCACCGGTGAGGCGCGCCGCCGCCGTGCGCACCGCGTCGAGCGACAGCGACGACATGTCGCAGGTCGCGACGACCTCGCCCGATGCATCGAGCGTGCTGGTCGCCGCGCCGAACACCACTTCGCCGGTGTACGACTTCGGCAGGCCGCCGAGAAACTGGATGAGCCGTGTCGCGTTGCCGAGCGCCACGATGAGCACGCCGGTCGCGTCGGGGTCGAGGGTGCCCGAGTGCCCGACGCGGCGCTCGTTGAACCGGCGTCGCAGCCGCGCCACCACATCGTGACTCGTCATGCCTGTCGGCTTGTCGACCACGACGAAGCCGTGCACGCTCGCCGGTTTGCGTACCACGATCTGCGTCAGCCGTCGGCGCTCGAGGTGCTGCCCGAGTCGGCGCTGCCGCCAGCGGCGCGGCGGCGCGCATCTTCGCGCAACACGGCATCGATGCGCGCCGCGGCCCGCATCGTCTCGTCGGGCTTGAATTGCAACACCGGCGTGCGGCGCGAGCGCACCTGCACCCCGATTTCGTGCTGCAGGCGCTTGCGGTAGTCGTTGAGCGCCTCCACGATTCCCTCGTCGCCGGCGGCGCCGCGCATCGAGTCGAAATACACCGTGCCGTGGTTCATCTCCGAGTCGACTTCGACCGAAGTGATCGTGACCATCGCGAGTCGCTCGTCGTCGAGCTTCGCGAGTTCGTCGGCGATCACTTCGCGCAGCGTGTCGCTCAACCGAGCGTTACGCTCGTGTCGTCGGCGGTCTTGGGCCTGCGTCGTGCGACGGCGGTTGCGAGACATGACAACTACGCTAAATGAAGATGAGTGCGAGCGATTCGACGCCGAAATACCGATACAACGCGCGTCTCGCCGCCGAAATCGAGGCCAAGTGGCAAGACCTCTGGGAGTCGCAGCGCACCTTCGAGACCCCGAACCCGGCAGGCCCGCTCGCGCAACCCGAGAAGATCGCGGGCCGCGAGAAACTTTTCATTCTCGACATGTTCCCCTACCCGTCGGGCACCGGGCTGCACGTCGGGCATCCCCTCGGCTACATCGGCACCGACGTCTTCGGCCGCTTCAAGCGCATGACGGGCTACAACGTGCTGCACGCGCTCGGCTACGACTCGTTCGGGTTGCCCGCCGAGCAGCACGCGATCACGACAGGCATCCACCCGCGCGAGAACACCGAGTCGAACATCGCCACCATGCGCCGACAGCTACGTCGCCTCGGCCTCGCCCACGACGCACGCCGAAGCGTGAGCACCACCGATGAGTCGTTTTATCGCTGGACCCAGTGGATCTTCTTGCAGGTGTTCGACTCGTGGTTCGATACTGAGCGCGGCAAGGCGCGCCCAATTCGCGAATTGATCGCCGAATTCGAGTCGGGCGCGCGCGCAACTGGTGGCACGCCATGGCAGCAGATGTCGCCTCGCGAGCGAAAGCAACTGGTCAACGACCACAGGCTCGCGTATCTCGCCGATGCTCCGGTGAATTGGTGCCCTGGTCTCGGCACGATTCTCGCCAACGAAGAAGTCACCGCCGAGGGTCGCAGCGACATCGGCAACTATCCGGTGTTCAAGCGCGACATGCGCCAGTGGACGATGCGCATCACCGCGTACGCCGACCGGCTGCTCGACGACCTCGACCGTCTCGACTGGCCGGAGTCGATCAAGTTGATGCAACGCAACTGGATCGGACGCAGCGAGGGTGCGCGCGTGCGGTTCGCGTCGGCGGCCGGCGACATCGAGGTGTTCACGACGCGACCCGACACGCTGTTTGGTGCGACATTCATGGTGCTGTCGCCCGAGCATCCGCTGGTCGACGCGCTCACCACGCCCGCACAACGCGCGGCGGTGGATGCCTACCGCGCGCAGGCGGCAAGCGCCACCGACACCGACCGCCAGAGCGACGAGCGCGAAAAGACGGGTGTGGCCATCGGGGCGCACGCGGTGAACCCGGTGAACGGCGCGCAGGTTCCGATCTGGATCGCCGACTACGTGCTCATGGGCTACGGCACCGGCGCCATCATGGCGGTGCCGTCGGGCGACCAGCGTGACTTCGAATTTGCCCGCAAATACCGCTTGCCGATCGTCGCCACGCAGATGCCGCCCGACTCATGGTTCGCCGCGCACGGCATCGCCGCGTCGGCCGATTGCGCGGCATGGCCCGAGGCGTTCGTCGGTGAAGGCACCTGCGTCAACTCGCGCAACGACTCGCTCGTGCTCGACGGCATCACCGACATGGCGACCGCGAAGTCGCGCACCAACGCTTGGCTTGAGGCGCGCGGCTCGGGTCGCGCGGCAATCACCTACAAACTCCGCGACTGGTTGTTCTCGCGTCAGCGATATTGGGGCGAGCCGTTCCCCATCGTCTACGACGAAGACGATATGCCAGTCGGTGTGCCCGGCGCGTTGTTGCCGGTCACGCTGCCCGAGCTCGGCGACTTCAAACCGCAGCTGCTCGACCCGAACGACGAAGTCACCGAACCGGTGCCGCCGCTGGCTCGGCGCGCCGACTGGGTGCGCACCGAGATGCAGATCGTCGACCCGATCAGCGGTGCCGTGCGGCCGCGCGCCACGGTGCGACGCGAGATCAACGTGATGCCGCAGTGGGCCGGCTCGTGCTGGTACGAACTGCGGTACCTCGACCCCACCAACTCGCGGGCCTTCGTCGACCCCGCAGTGGAGAAATATTGGATGGGGCCACGCGAAGCCGGACACACAGGCGCAGCCAAACACACAGGCGGAGTCGATTTGTACGTGGGCGGCGTCGAGCACGCCGTGCTGCACCTGCTCTACTCGCGCTTCTGGCACAAGGTGCTCTTTGACCTCGGACATGTGTCGAGCGAAGAACCGTTCCACCGGCTGTTCAACCAGGGATACATCCAGGCGTACGCGTACCGCGACGCGCGCGGCCAGGCGGTGCCGGCTGCCGACGTGCAAGAGCGCAACGGGAAATATTTCTACGACGGCGAGCCGGTCGCGCGCGAGTACGGAAAGATGGGCAAGAGCCTGAAGAACATCGTCACGCCCGACGAGATGTACGACGAGTTCGGCGCCGACACGTTTCGTCTCTACGAGATGTCGATGGGCCCGCTCGACCAGAGCCGCCCGTGGAACACCCGCGACGTCGTCGGCATGCAGCGTTTCTTGCAGCGCGTGTGGCGCAACCTGGTCGACGAAAACTCGGGCACCATGCGCGTGGATGATGTCGCGTGCCCCGAGACGCTGTCGCGCGAACTGCACGTGGCGATCGACGGCGTGCGCCGCGACATGGACGGCATGCGCTTCAACACCGCCATCGCCAAACTGATCGAGTTGAACAACGCGCTCACCAAGCACGTCGAGGCGCACGGTTCCACGCCGCGGGTGGTAGCGGTCGCGCTCGCCCAGATGCTGAGCCCGTTGTGCCCGCACCTTGCGAGCGAATTGTGGCAGCGACTCGGGTGCGACGGCGAGATCACCTACGCACCGTTCCCCGTCGCCAACCCGGCATTGCTCGTCACCGACACCGTCGAGGTGCCCGTGCAGGTCAACGGCAAGGTGCGCTCGCGCATCACGGCCCCGAGCGGTGCGAGCGACGACGAGTTGCGCGCGCTCGCCCTCGCCGACGACAAGGTGCTGGCCTCACTCGCCGGAGCGACGGCGCGCAAGGTGATCGTCGTGTCGGGCCGCCTGGTGAACGTCGTCGTCTAGCAATCGTCGTCTGGCATCCCGCTCAGACGGGCCGCGGTCAGCCGCGCAAGTGTGACGCCGCGCGGTCGATGGCCGCGAGGTCGACGCCGCGGAACATGAGCAAAATCACGCGGTTGACTCCCCAGCTCGCCCAGCGCGCGATGCGCTCGTCGAGCGGCTCGCGGCGCAAGAGTGACTCGTCGAAATGTTCCCACACGGTGACCATGAAGGGGTCGGTCGCCCAGTCGAGGGTCGGGTCGGGCGCGGTGCCGTGCGCAGGCGCCGTCGCACTGCTGCGAGCGCCGCGCTCTTGCACCGCGGCCGCGATCACTTCATGCGCGTAGTCGGCCGAGCCGCACACGTTCACGCCGTCGGCTCGCTGCGCGGCGATGCGGGCGAGCGTGGTGGAGTTGACGCCGAGCAAGATCGGTGGTCGCGGTGCCGGCGAGATGAACGTGCGCAGGTCGGCGCGTCGCGTCGGTGACCAGAGCTCGTCGATGAGGTCGAGGGTGTCGAGCAGCAGCCGGTGGCGTTCTGACATCTTCGCGGGCTGTTCCATGCCCACCGCGCGGCGCTCCGCCGACCACTTGGTGCCGGGGGCCGAGCCCGCGCCGAGCCCGAGCACGCAGCGCCCGCCGCTCACCTGCTGCAGGGTCGCCGCCGCGTTCGCCGTGACGACCGGCGGGCGATTCGCGACGTTCGCCACGAGCGGTCCGAGGCGAATCGTCGACGTCACGGCAGCGAGCGCACCGAGCGTGGTGAAGCACTCGGGCATCGCCGGCGCCGACATCACCTCGCCGGCGAGGTGGTCGGCGGTCCACAGAGTGTCGAACCCGGCGGCTTCGGCGGCGAGCGCGGCGTCGGCGATGAGCGGCCACGGCGCGTTGCCTGGGTTCACCTGCAGGTCGAAGCGCATCATCGCGTGTGCCACACTATGCGCGAGGGGGATTTTCTCGGTTGGCACGTCGGCTCACTCGTCGCCAATTCGTCGCGCGCTCCGCGACCGCCAGCGTCGGCGCTGCGGCACTCGCACGGTTGTTGGCCGCGTGCGGATCATCGGATGCCACGAGTACCGCGCTCGTGATCGGGACTCCCGAATCGCCAGTCACGCTTCCGACGGTCGGCGAGCCGATCGCCGATGGCCTCGCGCCCGAGTCGGGCACGCTCTCGGTGTACAACTACGCCGACTACGTGAACCCCGAGACAATCGCGGCGTTCGAAGAGAAGTTCGGCGTGAAGGTCGAATTCAGCATCTACGACACCGAGGAGATCGCGCTCGCCAAGATGCGTTCGGGTGGAGTCAAGCCCGACCTCATCATCGGGCTCACCGACTCGGTGCTCGCGCGGTTCGTCGCCGCCGAGTTATTGCAACCGCTCAACAAGTCGTATCTCACGAATTTCGGCAACGTGATCGAAGGTCTGCGCGACCCGTACTACGACCTCGGTGCGCAATACACGGTGCCGTACGTGATCTACACGACGGGCATCGGCTATCGCACCGATCGCGGCATCGACACGTCTGCTTTCGTCGGCGACGAAGGTTGGTCGCAGATGTGGAATCCGGCGTACGCCGGTCGCGCCGGTGTGCTCGATTCGTACCGCGACACGATCTCGATGGCGCTGTACCGCAACGGGGTGCACGACCCCAACACGGACGACGCCGACGCGCTCGCACAGGCCGGCAGCGACTTGGAGGCGCTCGCCGAGGCGGTACGGCCGCAGGTCGACATTCTCGCCTACCAAGAAATCGCCGCCGGCAACCGCGACATCTCGTTGTGCTGGTCGGGCGACACGCTGGCCGGAGTCGGCTACCTGCCCGAAGGCACCTCGCCCGACGTGCTCGGCTTTTGGTATCCGCAGAACTCGTTCACGGCCAACGACTTCTTCTGCATTCCGCGCGAGTCGCAAAAGCCGGTGCTGGCGCACGCGCTCATCGACTTCTTGCTCGACGCCGACAACTCGCTCGCCAATCAGGCGTTCGTCGGATACCAGCCCGCGCTCGAAGCACTCACCGCCGACTCGCTCGTCGCAGCTGGCGCGATACCTGAGTCGCTCGTGTCGGCACTGGTGACGCCGGCGAGCTTCGCCGCAGGCAAGCGCCTCGTGTCGCTCACGCCCGAGGTCGACGCGTTGTGGCTCGACGCGTGGTCGCGCTTCACGACCGGATGAGTACATCCGCGCCGACTTCGACCGGTCGCGCACCGGCTGGGGCACCCCGAGCGTCGTCGACGACGAGCCGCTCGTGGTCGGTGTTCGCACTGCCGGGCACCGCGTGGCTCGCGGTGTTCTTCGCGGTTCCGCTCTACGCCGTGGCGGCGATTGCCTTCGGGCGCATCGACCCAGTGTTTCGCAACGCGCTGCCGGCGTGGAATCCCCTGCAGTGGAACTTCTCCACGTTCGTCGACGTGCTCGGCGACATCCTCGCAGGCGAATTGCGAGGTGTCGCGGTGCGCACCGTTTTCTACGTCGTGGTCGCAGTCGTCTGCTCGCTCGCGATCGGCTACCCGGTCGCGTACTTCCTCGCGCGCAGCGCGGGGCGAACCAAGACGCTGATTCTCGTGCTCATCGTGCTGCCGTTCTGGGTCAGCTACCTGATGCGCATGCTCGCGTGGGTGAACCTCCTGCAGCGCGACGGACTCGTCGCACGATTCACCTCGCTCTTTGGTGTCGAGCACAACTGGCTCGACGGCTCCGCGACTGCGGTGACGCTCGGCTTGGTGTACGGATACGTGCCGTTCCTCATTCTTCCCTTGTATGCCACGCTCGAGCGACTCGACTGGCGGCTCGTCGAGGCGGCGCGCGACCTCGGTGCTTCGCCGCGGCAGGCGTTTTGGCGCGTGACTGTGCCGCTGTCGCGCCCGGGCGTGGCCGCCGGACTGATGCTGGTCGCGCTGCCGATGCTCGGTGACTACTACACGAACGACATCATCTCGCGCTCGCCGCGCACCGAGATGCTCGGCAACCAGATCGACTTTTATCTCAACGCGGGCACGCAGCCGCAGCGCGGTGCCGTGCTCGTGCTCGTGTTGTCGTTCGTGCTCGCCTGTCTCGCGTGGTGGTACGTGCGCGACAACGCCCGCAGCGAAGTGGTGCGATGATGCGACGCTCCGCCCGGTCGCTCGCGACGTTCACCTGGGCGTACATCGCGTGGTCGCTCGTGCCGGTCGCGATCGCGGTGCTGTTCTCGTTCAACTCGGGGCGCAGCCGTTCGGTGTGGCAAGGGTTCTCGTTGCGATGGTGGACCGGCGACCCGAACGCGTCGCTGCTACGCGACGAGTCGATGCGCACGGTCGCCGTCAACTCCGTCGTGCTCGCGCTCGCCACGCTCGTCGTCACGCTGCCGCTCGGCACGGCGATGGCCGTCGGCTTGCAACGCTGGCGCGGGCGCGGCTCGGGTGCGGCATCCACGCTCGCTTCGGCTCCGCTCGTGACGCCCGAGCTCGTGCTCGGCGCTGCGCTGCTGCTCGTCTTCACCAATCTCTACGCGGCCGTGCCGCTCGGTCGACCCGCGCAGATTCTCGGGCACGTCACGCTCAACCTTTCGCTCGTCGTGGTCACCGTGCGCGCGCGTCTGTTGACCATCGGCTCGTCGTACGAAGAAGCTGCGCGCGACCTCGGCGCGAGCCGCGCTACTGCGATTCGCTTGGTGCTGGTGCCGATGCTGCGCCCGGCCATCGTCGCTGCCGGCGTGGTGGTGTTCGCCACCTCGATCGACGACTTCATCGTGTCGAGCTTCTTGTCGTCGGGTGCGGGGTCAGAGACCGTGCCGGTTCGCATCTACGGCGCGGTGCGCGGCGCGTCGACGCCGGCGCTCAACGCCCTCGCCACACTGCTCGTCGTCATCTCGTTTCTCGGGCTGGTCGCCGGCGGCGTCATCCTCTGGGTGCTGCGGCGTCGAAGCGGTGAGCGTGTCACGCTGCGCGACTTCGTCAACGAAGTCACGCAAGCCGACGCATGAGCGTCAGCGGCTACGCAGTCGGCCGATACGTGGTCAACAGCCGACGAACACGCGCAGGTGCTCGTCGCGAATCGCGAGTCGCACCGACTGCCCGATGCGCAGATCGGGCACCGAGTCGTCGTTGGGCACTTCGGACGTGATTGTTGCGTCACCGCATCGAAGCGCAACCAGCAGCGACGAGCCAGAAAACGTCACGCGCGACACCTCGCACGGCGCGGTGAGACGACCCACAGACTCCGGCTCGTCGCTCTCAGCGCCCGCCACCACGTGCAACCGCTCGGGTCGCACCATCACCGTGCACGACGTCGACTGCGACGCAGCAACGACTTGCTTATGGGTGAGGTTGAACTGCGTGCCGAGCATGGCGACGGTGGTGGAACTCGTCATCGTGGCCAGCAGCACGTTGGCGGTGCCGACGAACGTCGCGACCTCGACAGAGTTCGGTTCGTCGTAGAGCTCTTCTGGTGTGCCGACCTGCAGCAGTCTGCCGTCGCGCATCATGCCGATGCGGTCGCTCATCGTGAACGCCTCGTCCTGGTCGTGCGTCACGTAGACGAACGTCGTGTCGAGTTCGCGCTGCAAACCCGACAGCTCGACCTGCAGCGCATGGCGAAGCTGTGCGTCGAGCGCACCGAGCGGCTCGTCGAGCAGGAGCACGCTCGGCTCGAGCACGATCGCCCGCGCGAGCGCGACGCGCTGCTGTTCGCCGCCGCTCAACTGCTGCACGCGGCGCTTGTCGAAGCCCGTGAGTCGCACCAACTCGAGGGCCTTGCCCACTGCCGCACGCTCGTCGCGAGCGAACGGCGAGAACTGAAGCCCGAACGCCACGTTGTGCCACACGTCGAGGTGCGGAAACAACGCGTACTGCTGGAACACCGTGTTGCACAGCCGCTTCTCGGGCGGGAACCCGGTGACGTCGACGTCGTCGATCACCACGCTGCCCGAGTCGGGCTGTTCGAATCCCGCGATCATCCGCAACGTGGTGGTCTTGCCGCAGCCGCTCGGGCCGAGCAGCGAGAAGAATTCGCCGGCTCGCACGTCGAGCGATACGTCGTCGACCACCGCGCGATCGCCGAACCGCTTCACCAGCCGACGCAGCGACACCGCGCCGTCGTAAGCGTTGGGTCGCGGGTCGAGAACGTCGCTCATCGCATCGGCCGCCACGACGCATCGTCGACGGTGATGACGCGGGCCAGGAAGTCGTCGCCGCGTTCGCTCCACGAGTACTCCATGTACTGCGCCTCGCCCAACTGGTACGAGAACTTGCCGTCGACGAGCCCGAACTCGTAGGCGCTCGACGGTGCGATGATCGCCTTCACGCCGGCGAACTCCGCAACGCACGTCATGTGCGCGTGGCCCGACACGATGGCGTGCACTCTCGCGCCGCGCGCCACCGCGGCACCGATCGCGGCGCGCAGCATCTCGAGCGACTCGTCGTCGAGCCGGATCGTGTCGTAGGCCTTGCCGCCGAGAGCGATGCACGGGTGATGCATGGCGACAACAGCAGGCGTCTCGCCGAGCTGGCTGGCGAGCCACTCGACCTGCGACGCGTCGAGCGCGCCGTCTTCGCGACCCGCGCGTGTCGAGTCGAGCACGACGAGTCTTGCGCCGCGAAGTTCCACCGAGTAGTCGCAGCGCCCGTCGCGCGACGGCAAGGCGAACTTCCGCTGCATCTTCGCCGAATCGTCGTGGTTGCCGGGCGCCAACCACACCGGCAGTATCGCCGATTTCAACACTTCGGCGAATGCCGCATATTCGGCGTCAGTACCGGCCTTGGCGGCGCAGTCGCCAGTGATGAGAATGCCCGTGCAGCGTCGCGATGCGTGCGCGAGCGCCGCGCGCAAGTTGCGCACTGGTTCGGCACCTTCGTGTGTCGGTTCGCCTTCGCCGGGGATGTGCGTGTCGGTGACGTGTGCGATCACTACGCGTGGCATGCGCCAAGAGTAAACCAGTGCTCACGAGCCGTCTCAAACGAACGCGCGGAGCTGAGGGGAATTGAACCCCTGGCCTCCTCCATGCCATGGAGGCGCTCTACCAACTGAGATACAGCCCCGTGTTCGTCGCCCGCCGGGGCTACCGCCTTCAGCGCACGGGGTTGGGGGGCGCGCCGCCCGCGAGCACCGCGAGCGCATTGGCCGCCGCCGTGGTCGCCATGGCCGTGCGCGTCTCGACGGTGGCCGAACCGAGGTGCGGGATGAGCACGACCTGTTCCAGTCCCAGCAGTCCCTCGTGCACCGTGGGCTCCTTCTCGAACACATCGAGCCCGGCACCCGCGATGCGCCCCGCGCGCAGTGCGTCGACGAGCGCGGCCTCGTCCACGATGGGCCCGCGAGCGGTGTTGACGATGTACGCCGTCGGCTTCATGCGCGCGAGTTGCGCGGCGCCGATGAGGTGGTGGGTGTCCGCCGAGTACGGGCAGTGCAGCGAGACCACGTCACTCGTGGCAAGCAGGTCGTCGAGCGACAAGTATTCGGCGCCGAGTTCCGCGGCGACGGCCGCGCCGAGTGGCGTGCGCTTGGAGTAGGCGATCGTCATGCCGAATGCGCGCGCCCTGCGCGCGAGGGCGAGGCCGATCTGCCCCATGCCCACGATGCCGAGTCGCCGACCCTGGATGCCCACGCCGAGCATGTAGCCCATCCCCCACTGCCACGCGGTGCGCGAGCGGATCACCCGCTCGCCCTCGCCGAGCCGGCGGGTAACCATCAGCACGAGGGCCATCGCGATGTCGGCGGTGGCGTCGGTGAGCACGCCCGGCGTGTTGGTGACCGTTACGCCGCGGGCGGTGCACGCGGGGACGTCGATGTTGTTGTAGCCCACCGCCACGTTGCACACGACCCGCAGGTCGGCCCCGGCCGCGTCGAGGAACTCGTCGTCCACCTTCTCCGTGAGCAGGGTGACCGCCGCATGGGCGCCCGCGAGGCGCGAGAGCAGCTCAGCGCGAGGGATGGGATCGGGCTTGTCCCAAGCGGACACGTCGTGGGCGGCGCGCAGCCGCTCCACCGCGACCGCGGGGATCTTGCCGGTGACGACGACGCGCGCCATCAGGCGGTGATCCAGCGGCCGAGTGCCTCCAGTCCCTCCTCGATGTCCTTCGCGTCGATCCCGGAGAAGGCGAAGCGCACGTGGCGTCGCGTCTCGCCCGGCTGCTCGCGCCCGAAGTGCCGCCGCGTGCAGAACGACACGCCGGTGGCGTGCAGCACCTGCTGTGCGAAGTCGGAGACGTCGCCGATGCCCTTGTGCGCCATCACCTCCGTCACGTCGGGAAACAGGTAGAAGGTCGCCTCGGGCGAGTGCACCGAGACCCCCGGCATGGCGTTCAGCATCTTGACCGCCACGTCCCGCCGCTCGCGCAGCACGTCGAGCATGCGGCCCACGCTCGACTGGTCGCCGCGGATCGCCTCGACGCCGCCGTACTGCACGAAGTGCGTCGTGCACGACTCGTCGTTGGTGTTGAGCTTGGCGATCATCGCGGCCACCTCGGCCGTCGCGATCGCGGCGCCGAGGCGCCAGCCCGTCATCGCGAACTTCTTGGAGAAGGTGTAGAGGATGACCGTACGCGGTGCCATGCCGGGCAGCTGCGCGATCGAGGTCGAACTTCCCGAGTAGCGCATCTCGAAGTACGCCTCGTCGGACAGCACCCACAGGTCGTGCTCGAGCGCGAGGCGCGCGACGGACTCGCGCTCCTGCGTGGAGGACTCGGCGCCGATCGGATTCTGCAGGTCGTTATAGACGATCGCACGCGTGCGTGGCCCGACGAGCGAACGCATGTGCTCCAGGTCGATGTCGAAGCCGCGCGCACCCGACACGTAGCGGTATGGCTTCGCGACCCCGCCGAAGTACTCGATCTGGCTTTCGTAGATCGGGTAGCCGGGGTTGGGGTAGAGCACCTCGTCGCCCGGGTTCATGATCGCCTGGATGAACTTAGTGATGACCGGCTTGCCCCCGGGCTGCACCACCACCTGCGACGGCTCAAAGTGCATGCCACGTCGCGCCCCGACGTCGTCGGCGAGGGCCTCGCGCAACTGCGGGATGCCGGCGGCGGGACAGTACCCCGTCTTGCCCGCCGCGATCGCCGCGTCCATCGCCGCTACGACGTTGGCGGGCGTCGGGATGTTGAGATCCCCGAGGTGGAACGGGAAGATGCGATGACCCTTTGCGCTCCACTCGGCCGCGGCGAGCGAGACCGCAAAGGCCGTCTCGGTGCCGAGTCGATCCAGCCGCGTCGCCAGAGCCATGCCGACCAAAGATGTTAGGCGCACGCGACCGAGAGGCGCCATGCGAAGTCGAAGGTCCCCGCGAGCACCTCCGCCCCGGGCAGCACGTCAGGACCGCAACTGGCCGTGCCGAGACCGCGGTGGGCGACGTCCAGGTGCACCCAGATCTCGGGGCGCGCCACGAGGTCGACCGCATTGGCCGCCGCCCGCTCCCATGCGCGAGCGCAGGTCCATCATGAGTTTGAAGCCGTCGTTGTCGGTGGCCGCGCGCCACAGCCAGAGCGCGACTGGCGCCGCCAGCACCGCATCGTGCGCCGTCGGCCCGGGCGCCGCGGGCGATCAGATGTCGCAACGGCTGCTCGGAGAGCGAGCAGGAGACCGCAGCCTCTTCGAGCGTCACGTATTTCGGAGTGGTGTGTGTTTTCATGCGCGTGACCGTGAGGTCATTCGCGACCGCTACATACGGACCCGTGCAGCCTTGAGTGGACTACATGCGCACCTGCGTGTGCCTCTGGCGTGCCTCCGAGCACCGTCGGAGACATGAATGAATCATGAAACCCTTGTGGAGCTGAGGGGAATTGAACCCCTGGCCTCCTCCATGCCATGGAGGCGCTCTACCAACTGAGCTACAGCCCCGAAATCGCCACGCCAACCTATCGGAGACCGAGCGCGGGCGACCACTCGGCGCGCGTCACGCGCGCCAGTCCACCGACGGTCGGTCGCGATACAGCCGCTCGATCTCGTAGTAGCGCCGCGTCTCTTCGGCGAACACATGCACCACGACGTCGCCGTAGTCGAGCAAGACCCACTGCGACTCCGGGATTCCCTCGGTGCGCACGGGCGCGCGTCGATGCTCGAGGCGGATGCGATCTTCCACCTCGCCTGCGATGGTGCGCACGAGCCGCGGGTTTACGGCGCTGGTCACGACGAAGAGCCCGACGATCGGCAGCACCGACGACACGTCGATCACGCGGATGTCGCTGCCCTGTTTGTCGTCGGCGGCCCGTGCGGCGCTGCGGGCGACCGACAGCGTGTCGGCGTCGATGGATGTAGTCACGAATCGGCCGCGCTGGAGGTTGACGTCATCTGTCGCGCACCGAGGCTACGAAGTCGGCGCCGAGCGTGACGGCGGCGTCGAGCCCGACGACTTTGGCCGGCCAGTCCTTGGTCTCGACCGGGCCGAGCGAGCCGTCGAGCAGCGCGGCGAGCACTTCGGCAGCCTCGCCGTCGGCCTCGATCACGGTCGACGGGGTCTCGCGCGCGGAGATTTCGCGCATCGCCCCCACCCCGATGCCGGCCTCGAGCAGGGCCGCCACGGCCGCGCGGCTCACGACCGGGTCGTTGAACGGGCTGTCGAGCAGCACCGTGACCGGCAGGTCGGCGCCCGACAGCGCGCTCGGCGCGATAGACGCGAACACCATCACCACTTCGGGTCGGTCGAGGGAATACATGTCGAGTCTCTTGGGGTTCAGGGTCTTGTCGAGCACGGGCGAGGCCGAAAGTTGCCACACCTGCACCGCGCCACCGAGCACGCGGCGCATGAAGTTCGTCGCATCCACGAGACCAGCGGGCGTGGTGTCGACCTCGGGCGCAATGTCGAGCCCGGCACCGACGCGCTTCACGATGCCGTTCCACACTTCGCGGTGCCGCGCGAAACGCCCGGACTCTTTCTCGTTGGCTCGCCGCGCGAGGAGGATGTCGACCACGCGATCGACGGTGTACGACGCTTCGCCCGCGGTGGCGAGCTTGGTCGGCGTACCGTCGACGGCGACGGTGACCACGTCGCGGTCGAGCAGCACGTCGACGCCACCCAGGGGCGACAAGATGCCGACGAGCTCTGCGCGTCCGAGTGCGCCGACCGCCACGAACGACACGTCGAGGAGACCCTGCACTTCGTTGGCGAGGCCGCCGAGGCCGTCGGTGGCGTAGACATCGGCGAGACGCTGGGGCACTTGTGGGTCGGCGGTGTCGCCCGAGTCAACAGTGTCGGCTGCGGCTGTCTCGGTCGCGGCGCCGATCGGAATGAGCACGAGGGTCCCGCCCACGCCGCTCGCGTCGAGAGTGGCGACGAACAAGTGGCTCAACTGTCCGCCCTCGCCGAGTGCCGCAACCAACGCCGCCGGTGTGTCTGGAATCGTGACCAGGTCGGTGGCAACGCTCGTCGATGAGCGCGAGTCGAGCAGCTGATTCCACGCCGTCGCGACACCAATCGGCAAGATGAGTGCGGCGGCGACCCCGGAGGCGACCGCGATGCGCAAGGCGCGCACCTGCTTGGCGCGGAAGGTGGTCATGCGGTTGTCACGCAGTCATCTCGTCATGCGTTCGTGACCGCTCGGTAGAGACCGCGGGCGCGGATTTCTTCGGCGACGCTCGGGGTGAGGAACTTCGCGGTGTCGTCACCCGACTGCAACGCGGCGCGCAGCTCGGTGCTGCTCACGTCGACGGCCGGCACCTGCAGTGTCTTCCATCCGCGACGTGTGTCGGCGACGAAGCCGGGGCGGTCGACCACCACGATGGTCGCAAGTCGTTCGATCTGGGCCGATTCGTGCCACGACGAGAACTGGTCGACGAGATCGCGTCCGATCACGAGATGAAGTTCTGCGTCGGGGTGAGCGGCGAGCAACTCGCGCAGCGTCGTGACGGTGTAGCTCGGGCCGCCGCGACGAATCTCCATGTCGGAGGCCTCGAGAGCCGCGCGCCGCGCCGGGTCGGCGTCGCGCAGCATCGCCTGCACGAGCGCGAGACGATCGGCGGCCGGCGTCACTTCGCGTTGGGGCGACTTCTTCCACGGGTCGTTGGCGACCACGAGCAGCACTCGGTCGCAACCCAGCACGTCCCGAGTCGCCTCGGCGACCGCCAGGTGCCCGCGGTGCGGCGGGTCGAAGGTGCCGCCGAACACCCCGAGTCGTTGCGGCACGCTGCGAATTCTAGAAGTTTGGACCCATTCGACCGCCTCGACTGCCGCCCGGCTCGCCGTGCATTCCGCATGGATAATGGCCTTGGGCGTGGCGGAGGGTGCTTTTATCGGGCTTCGAGTGAAAATTGCAACATCCCCCTTGACATCGTGCGTGACAATCCTGTAACTTTGCAGTTCCCCGAATACCCCTGAAATCCCCCCACAACCCCCGGCGTCACTCATCACCCCTCGTGGGTGTCGTGCGGCGTCTCCCCAACAGAAAGCATTCACAATGTCTGACTCCATCGGTCTGTACCTCAACGACATCGGCAAGGTTCCTCTGCTCACCGCCGAGGATGAGCGCACGCTGTCCAAGGCCATCGAGGCCGGGCGCGCCGCCGAAGCCAAGATGAAGAAGGGCCAGCGCTCCGCGGCGTTGCGCAAAGACCTCCGTGACGCCAAGCGCGCCAAGGATCGTTTCATCCGCGCGAACCTGCGACTCGTCGTGTCGATCGCCCGTCGTTATCCGCTGCCCCAGGGCATGGACCTGCTCGACCTCATCCAGGAAGGCAACCTCGGTCTCGAGCACGCCGTCGACAAGTTCGACTGGCGCCGCGGCTTCAAGTTCTCGACCTACGCCACGTTCTGGATTCGCCAGGCCATCGGCCGCGCGCTCGATCAGAAGGCAAGCCTCATCCGCATCCCCGGCGACCGTTCGGCCAACCTGCGCGCCGCGTTGCGCCAGGGTTCGGGCGACGCCGAAGGGCTCTCGGCCGAGAACGCCGAGCTGCACCGCCTCACCACTCCGGTGTCGCTCGACAAGCCGATCGGCGACGACGGCGATGCGACCCTCGGCGACCTCGTGCCCAACCACGACATGAGCCCCGAAGAGGCACTTATGTCCCGTGCTTCGGACGACATGCTGAACAAGCTGCTCGACACGCTCGAGCCGCGCGCCCGCTATGCCGTCGAAGCCCGCTTCGGTCTCTTTGGTGGCGAGAAGAAGAGCTTCCGCGAAGTCGGTGAAGACCTCGGCGTGACCGCCGAAGCCGCCCGCCGTCTCGTGAGCCGTGCCGTCGAGTCGTTGCAGGAAGACGCACCCGACTACCTCACGGTCTGAAACAGGGCCTGAAGCACGGTCTGAAACACGGCCTGAAGCACGGTCTGAAACACGGCCTACGTCGGCGCCCGTGCTCCGGTCGCGCGCTGCGCGGGCTTCCGTAGCCTGAAGGTCACGCCATGCCGAAGAACTGGACAAAGACCACCTGGCAGGCCATGCCTGCCGCGCAGCAGCCGCAGTGGCCCGACGCCGCCGCGCTCGATCGCGCGCTGAAACAGATCGAGTCGTATCCCCCGCTCGTGTTCGCCGGTGAGGCGCGCACGCTGCTCGCATCGCTCGGCCACGTGGCGAGCGGCAACGCGTTCCTCTTGCAAGCCGGCGACTGCGCGGAAAGTTTCGAAGAGTTCACCGCGGTGAACATCCGCGAGAAGTTGCGCGTGATCCTGCAGATGGCGGTGGTGCTCACTTATTCAACGGGCGTGCCGGTCGTGAAGATCGGTCGCATCGCGGGACAGTTCGCCAAGCCTCGTACGTCGCCGACAGAGAAGGTCGGGTCGCGCGAGCTGCCGTCGTTCCGCGGGCACATGGTGAATGACCCGGCCGCCCACGAAGAGGCTCGCACGCCCGACCCGGCGCGGCTCGTGCAGGCCTACCACCAGTCGGCGAGCACGCTGAACTTGCTGCGCGCATTCACCAAGGGCGGTTTCGCCGACCTGAGCCGGGTGCACGCATGGAACCAGGAGTTCGTCGCGACGAGTGCCGAGGGCCAGCGCTACGAGCAGATGGCGGCCGAGATCGAGCGGGCGCTCGCGTTCATGCGTGCCTGCGGAGTCGACACCGAGACCCACAGCGCGCTGCACGAGGTCGACGTGTACACCTCGCACGAGGCGCTCATCCTCGGATACGAAGAAGCACTCACCCGCCAAGACTCGCTGACCGGTCAGTGGTACGACTGCTCCGCGCACATGTTGTGGATCGGCGAGCGCACCCGACAGCTCGACGGCGCGCACGTGGAGTTCTTGCGCGGCGTCGGCAACCCGATCGGCGTGAAGATCGGCCCGAGCACGACGCCGGACTACTTGTTGTCGCTGTGCGAGTTGCTCAACCCCAACCGCGTGCCGGGGCGACTCACGCTGATTACGCGCATGGGTGCGGACAACGCGCAGGATTTGCTGCGGCCGCTCTTGCGCGCCGTGCGCGACGCAGGCCATCCGGTCGTGTGGGCGTGCGACCCGATGCACGCCAACACGTTCTCGGCACCGAACGGAAGAAAGACGCGCCACTTCGACGACATCCTGCGCGAGATCGTCGGGTTCGTGGCGGCGCACCGCGCCGAGGGCACGTGGCCCGGCGGCATCCACATCGAACTGACCGGCGAGAACGTGACCGAATGTCTGGGCGGTGTCGAAGCGGTGTCGCACGACGACCTCGACGTGCGCTACGAGACGGTGTGCGACCCGCGCCTGAACGCGCGACAGTCGATCGACCTCGCCTTCCAGGTCGCCGACCTGGTGCGCGCCGGCACGTAACGAGCGCCGCCACTTACCGCAGACTGACTACCGTCTGACCGCCAACTAGCGTCGCCTCGGTGCGCGCGTTCGATCTGGTTGATTCGTGGCCGGTCGACGCGGCCGCCGTCGCGGTGATCGACCGCAGCGGCGAGATTCATCTGCACGGCGACGAAACCCGCGAGTTCCGCTTGGCGTCGGCGACCAAGATGATCACGGCGTGGGCGGTGCTGGTGGCCTGCGAAGAAGGCACGGTGTCGCTCAACGATCAAGTTGGGCGCGAGGGTTGCACATTGCGCCACTTGCTCTCGCACGCGGGCGGATTCCCCTTCGAGGGTGACGCGCCGGTCGGCGCCGTCGGTGCGCGGCGCATCTATTCGAACACCGGATACGAGATTGCTGCGGCGCACCTCGCGGCGCGAAGTGAGATGGATTTCTGGGAGTACGTCGACGGCGCCGTGTTCGAGCCGCTCGGCATCGCGGCGTCGGCACAGTCGGGCAGCGCGGCGAAAGATGCGCGGCTCGACATCGTGAACCTCTCGCTTTTTCTCGCCGAGTTGCGTCGACCGCGACTCGTCTCGCGCGACACGTTCGTCGACGCGGTGACGCCGCAGTTCGGCGAGTTGGAGGGCGTGGTGCCGGGCGTCGGACGATTCGATCCGTGCCCGTGGGGGCTCGGGCCCGAGATTGTCGGCGGCAAGTCGCCGCACTGGACCTCGCCGCGCAACTCCGCCGCCACTTACGGGCACTTCGGCGGCAGCGGCACCTTCGTGTGGGTCGACCCGCTCGCCGACGTCGCGTGCGCGGTGCTCACCGGCCGCGAGTTCGACGAGTGGGCACTCGCCCACTGGCCCGAGTTCTCGACGGCGGTACTCGACGACACGCGCCGCTGACGCGGCGCAGGGGCGGCGCTGACGCGCGGTGTTTCGCTAGCTCTGGCGCTCCACGATCATCGCCATGCCCTGACCGCCACCGACACACATGGTCTCCAGGCCGAACCGCTTGTCACGGTGCTGCAGGCCGTTGATGAGCGTGGTCATGATGCGCGCCCCGGTCATCCCGAACGGGTGGCCGAGCGCGATGGCACCGCCGTGCACGTTGAGCTTTTCCATCGGGATGCCAAGGTGCTTGGCCGACGGAATCACCTGCGCGGCGAACGCCTCGTTGATTTCGACCAAGTCGATTTGGTCCATCGTCATTCCGGCGCGCTTCAACGCCTGACGCGACGCTTCAATCGGCCCGAGTCCCATGATCTCAGGGTTGAGGCCCGACACGCCCGACGCAACGACGCGCGCCAGCGGCGTGAGGCCGAGTTTCTTTGCCTTCGTGTCGCTCATGACGAGCACCGCGGCCGCACCGTCGTTGAGCGGGCAGGCGTTGCCCGCAGTGATCTGGCCGTCCGGGCGGAACGCGGGCTTCAGACCTGACAACGCCTCGACCGTGGTGCCCGCGCGCGGGCCGTCGTCTTTTTCGATCACGCGACCGTCGGGCAGCGTGAGCGGCGTGATTTCGCGCGCGAAGAATCCGTTGGCGACGTTCTCGCACGCGCGCTGCTGCGAACGAGCGGCGAATTCGTCCATCTCTTGTCGCGACACGTTCTCGGTTTCGCGAACGTTCTCGGCAGTCTGGCCCATCGCGATGTACATGTCGGAGATGCCGAGCGGTGGCGTCCACTTAGGTTGACCGCCTGCGGCGCGCGCTTTCGTGCGCTCGCCTGGCGTCTTGAAGATCGGGTTCGGCGCAGTGTCGCTCGCGCCGCTGGCGTAACGGCTTACGGTCTCGACTCCGGCCGCGATGAAGCAGTCGCCCTCGCCCGCCTTGATCGCGTGCGCAGCCATGCGGATGGTCTGCAGGCTCGAGGAGCAGTAACGGTTGACCGTGACACCCGGGACGTTGTCGAGCCCGGCGAGCACGGCGACGACGCGGGCGATGTTGAAGCCACCCTCGCCGGCGGGCTGTCCGCATCCCATGATGAGGTCTTCGATGTCATTGGGCTGCACTTGCGGCACCTTGGCGAGCAAGGCGCGCACGATCTGCGCGCTCATGTCGTCGGGGCGGAGGTCGACGAGCGACCCTTTGTTGGCTCGCCCAATCGGGCTGCGGGCGGTGGCGACGATAACGGCTTCAGTCATAGTGAGACACCACGGTACCATTCGGTCATGCAGTTGACCCCATTGGACGTCAACACGATCAACCTCTCCGACCCGCTGTTCTGGCTCGCGCCGCGCGAATATCGCGAGTCGGCGTTCTGGTCGTTGCGTCGCGAGGCACCGATCAAGTTCTTCGAAGAGTTCGCACTACTCAACTTTCCCGTCGGCCCTGGCTTCTATGCTCTCACCAAGCACGAAGACATCTGGGCGGTGAGCCGCAATCCGGAGCTGTGGTGCAGCGGCCAAGGGTCGAATATCACGACGCTCACCCCCGAACTCAACGAATTCTTCGGGTCGATGATCAACATGGACGACCCCAAGCACTTCCGTCTACGGTCCATCGTTTCGCGCGGCTTCACTCCGAAAGAAATCTCGCGCGTCGAGGAGTACGTGAAGGCGAAGGCGAAGGCGCTCGTCGACGAGGTGCTCGAGGAGCACAGTGACGACGAGTTCGACTTCGTGGAGAAACTCGCCGCGCCGTTCCCGCTCGAGATCATCTGCGACATGATGGGCATCCCGCGCAAGGACGCCAAGCAGATCCTCGAATGGACGAACGTGATTCTCGGAGCCGGCGACCCCGACTTCGGCGGCACGCTCGAGAACCTCATGAAGAACTCGCTCGAGATCTTCGCCTATGCCCAGGCGCTCGGCGAGTCGCGCCTGAAGAAGGCGACCGACGACCTCACGTCGGTGATGATGCACGCCGAAGTCGACGGCCAGCGCATGACCAGCCAAGAGTTCGGCAGCTTCTTCATCTTGCTCGTCGTTGCCGGCAACGAGACCACGCGCAACGCCATCAGCCACGGCATGCTCGAGCTGACGCGCCGACCCGACCAGCAACGCGTCTGGTTCGGTGACTTCGAGAAGCACACCCGCACCGCCGTGGAAGAAATCGTGCGATGGGCTTCGCCCGTCATCCACTTCCGTCGCACCGCGACGAAAGACACCGAGTTGCGGGGCATCAAGATGCCCAAGGGCACCAAGGTCGTGATGTGGTACAACTCGGGCAACCGCGACGAGGACCTGTTTGATAATCCGTACAGCTTCGACGTGACCCGGCAGATTCAGCCGGCGCAAATTGGCTTCGGGGCCGGCGGCCCGCACTTCTGCCTCGGCGCCAACCTTGCGCGGCGCGAAATCGCCGTGATGTTCGACGAGATTCGCCGCCGGCTGCCCTACCTGCACATCACCGGTGAGCCCGCGTATTTGCAAAGCAACTTCATCAACGGCATCAAGCGCATGCCGTGCCGAATCAAGTAGCGCGCGGTTTCGGGCGAGTCGGTGCGTTTCTCGGCGCAGTGAGTCAGCGCTCGCGCAAGCGTGGCAGCACGTGGCGGGCGACGAGGTCGCATTCGGCAAGGTGCGGGTAGCCCGAGAGGATGAACGTGTCGACGCCCGCGTCGCGAATCTCGCGCAGCTTGCCGGCCACTTGTTCGGGGTCGCCGACGATCGCGATGCCTGCGCCGCTGCGCGCGCGCCCGACGCCGGCCCACAGGTGTCGCTCGATGTAACCGTCGGCATCGGCTGATTCGCGCAGCTCGCTCTGTCGCGCGACGCCTGCCGACTTCGAGTCGAGCGACTTCGCACGAATGGCTGCTCCCGTGTCGGCGTCGAGCCGCGACAACAACCGTGACGACGCCGCGCGGGCCTCGTCTTCGCTCTCGCGCACGATCACATGGCTGCGCCAGCCGTAGCGAAGCGTCCGCCCGAATTTGGCGGCGCGGGAATCCATCTCGCGCATCACTTCCGTCATCTGCAGCGTGTTGTCTGGCCACATGAGATACACGTCGCACGACTCGGCGGCGCATTCGCGCGCGGCTTCGGACAACCCGCCGAAATACACGACCGGGTCGTGCGGGGAGTCGACGGCGATGCGCGGGGCGTCGACGTGCGCGGTGACGAATTTGCCGTCGAAGTCGGCGCGCTCGCCGCGCAGCAGGGTGCGCAGCACCGCGATGGACTCGGTGGTGCGACGGTAACGGTCTTCGCCCGACACCGCCTCGCCGGGCAGGTCGGAGGAGATCGCGTTGATCACGAGTCGTCCGCCCGCGATCTGTTGAAGCGTGGCGATCTGGCGGGCCAGTTGCGGCACGATGAGTTCGCCGAAGCGCACCGCGAGCAGCAGCTTGATGCGGCTCGTCTCGACGGCGATGGCGGATGCGAATGCCGTTGCGTCGATGCCCAGCGCATAGCCCGACGGCAAGAGCACGTTGTCGAAGCCGTTGCGCTCGGCGGCGAGCACGATGTCACGGCAGTGGTGCCACGACG
>Ga0233425_10003379_pt1 | contig 29074 bp, 17 predicted proteins | sample Watercolumn_Towu_2_FD_181712 | JGI IMG/M metagenome (GOLD analysis project Ga0233425, IMG submission 181712) | Freshwater microbial communities from Lake Towuti, South Sulawesi, Indonesia - Watercolumn_Towuti2014_140_MG | ecosystem: Environmental > Aquatic > Freshwater > Lake | place...
TGCCCGCGACTGGCTCCGCGACGTCGGTGGGGCGCTGTCCGTCCCGTCATGGGGCAAGTTCTGGCTCTGTCTCATGAACCTCTACAGCTACGAGGGCATCAACCCTGTCCTGCCCGAGCTGTGGCTGCTCCCGGGCTGGGTCCCGGTGCAGCCGGGCCGACTGTGGTGCCACTGCCGTGTGGTCTACCTCCCGATGTCGTACCTGTACGGCTGCCGGGCCCAGGCCCCCGTCGATGCGCTCGTCGAGGACCTCCGGCGCGAGCTCTACGACGGGGGGTGGGACGAGATCGACTGGCCCGCCCAGCGCGATCGCGTGGCGCGGACCGACCGCCACACGCCACACAGCCCCCTGCTCCGGGCCGTCAACGCTGTCCAGGGCCGGTTCGAGCGGGTCGTCAACCGCGGGCTGCGGCAGCGGGCCCTCGACCACGTGCTCGACCACATCCGGCACGAGGACGAGACGACCCACTACATCGACATCGGCCCGGTGAACAAGCTGCTCAACACGGTGTCGTGGCACTTCGCCGCGCCAGGGGGCGAGGAGGTGAGGCGCCACCACGCGAGGATGGCCGACTACCTCTGGCGCGGGCCCGACGGCGTGAAGGTCCAGGGATACAACAGCACGGAGCTCTGGGACACGGCCTTCGCGCTCCAGGCCATCGTCGATACCCCGCTCGCCGATCGCTACCGGGACGCGCTGCTCGCGGGCCACCGCTACGTCCGGGACAACCAGGTCCTCGACGACGTGCCGGAGCGCGAGCGGTACTTCCGCGATCCGTCCAAGGGCGGCTGGCCGTTCAGCAACCGCGACCACGGCTGGCCCATCAGCGACTGTACGGCGGAAGGGCTCGAGGTGGCGCTGGACCTCGCCGACCTCGCGGGCGACGAGCGGATACCCGAGGAGCGGCTGCGCCAGGCCGTGGAGCTGCTGCTCCACTTCCAGAACGACGACGGCGGCTGGGCGACATACGAGAAGCGGCGCGGCAGCAGGCTTCTCGAGCTGCTCAACCCGTCCGATGTCTTCGGCGAGATCATGATCGACTACTCGTACGTGGAGTGCTCGGCCGCCTGCGTCCGCGCCCTGGACAAGTACCGCCGGCACCACCCCGGGATCCTGTCCATGAAGATCGACCGCGCCATCGAGCGCGGCCGCGACTTCATCCTGGAGATCCAGCGCCCGGACGGGAGCTGGTACGGGTCCTGGGGCGTGTGCTTCACGTACGGCACGTGGTTCGGAGTCTGGGGGCTCCGGGCCGTCGGCGTACCGGCGGACGACCCGGCGATCCGACGCGCGTGCCGGTTCCTGCTCTCACGGCAGCGCGACGACGGCGGCTGGGGCGAGCACTTCTCGAGCTGCCACGAGCACCGGTACGTCCAGGCCGACGGGAGCCGCGTCGTCAACACCGCCTGGGCGCTGATGGCGCTCATGCGCGCCGGGTGCGAGGACCGCGGCGCGGTCGAGCGCGGCGTAGCGTTCCTCCGATCGCGGCAGCAGGCCGACGGCTCGTGGGACCGCGAGGCCATGGCCGGCGTGTTCAACCACACCTGCATGCTCAACTATGACCTCTACTACCAGACCTTTCCGATCTGGGCGCTCGGCCTGTACGAACGCTACCGGCGGGACGGGGCCGGCTGACCCGGCTCGGCCTCGACGATGAGAGCCTCGCGGCCGAGGCGCGCCGAGGCCACGAGGATCCGGCGGAACACGGGGTAGTCCGCGGGCTCGACGACACGGCGCCGGACCCCGATCTCGCGGGTGATCTCGACGTGGCTCCCCTCGACCACGACGTGCTGGACGACCCAGCCCGTCTCGTGTTGGACCTCGACCTCCGACGGGAGGCCCGAGGCGCGGTGTCCGGCGGGTAGGTCGATCTCGATGCGGACCCGGTGGAGGATCGGCCCGCTCAGCTCGAGCGGCATGTCGCGCGATGCGCGGATGTCCAGGCGATCCAGGCCGCCTGGCGGCGACCAGGGGAGCTGCACGGCGCGGATCGTGCCCTCGCCGTCCGCTGCCCGTGAGCCCTCGACGCGGCCCTCGACGACCACTCCGGACGGGCCGAGCCGGACCACGCGGACCGAGCCCGATTCGATCCCCAGGTCCATCTGCGCCACGGGCGCGTCGAGGATGCCATCGCCGCCGCGGTTCGCCGCGTGCAGCTCGAAGTACGGGCTCGCTGTGCCGCCGGCCGTGACGCGCAGGCTCCCCGCGATCGCGCCGTCGCCCGACACGCGCAGCGACGCGGCGACGAGCAGCGACGAGGAGTCCGGGCTCGCGGGCTGGATCTGGAACGGCGCTCCCGGCTCGTCGAGGCGTAGCGCCCAGCAGTCGCCCGGCAGCTCGGGCCGCAACAGCACCAGCGGCCGGTCCACCGGCATCCACAGGTCGTGGCCCTCGGTCCGCGCCACGACCCATGCCTCGTCGAGCTGGCCGAGCCACGGCACCGACTCCGCGATCCGGCTGTCGCGCGACGTCAGCACCACGAACCCGCGGACGTCCACGGCCTCGAGGAGCGCGAGCAGCAGGACCGCCTTGTCGAGCTGGCTGCCGTACGACCGGGCGAGGACATCGTCCGCCGCCGCGGGCGCGAACCCCAGCCGCCACAGGTCCACCTGGACCGTGTCCACGGCGCCCGCGACGAAGGCCTGGAGCGACTCGATCCGGCTCGTCGCCGTGGCGTCGTCCCGAGTGAGCTCGAGCGCCCGCTCGCGGGCCGCGTCCGATGTCCGTGCCGCCTCGCGCACGCGTTCCGACAGGGCGCGTACCTCCTCGGCCCAGCCCGTCGCTGCGGAGTAGACGACCCGCGGCACGAAGCGCGGGACCCAGGTGCTGTCGCCGGACTCGGGCCCGAGCTCGTACGTGTTCACGGCCAGTAGGTTGGCGAAGTCGTACACGTGCTCGGTTCCCGCGGGCCGGTCCTCCGCTCCGACGGCCCCGAGACACCTGACACAGGCCGAGCGGAGCTGCCCGTTCGCCGCTCTCAGCGCCACGTGCACCTTGGCTGCGAAGAGCGGGCCCTCGATGGTGATCGATCCGCCGGCGGCCCACGGCGTGGCCGCGCGGTCGGACACCGTGTAGTCCAGCTCGGCGCGGGCCCCGGGCTCGACGCCGATGTGCGAGACGATCGTCCGCCGGATCGCGCTGTACGCCGGGGCGTCGAGCAGCTCGTCGGGCAGCAGCTCGTTGAACCCGTTCGGCGGCGTCGCCGCCACGGTCCCATCCACCATGGTCACGCGCGCGACCGCCACGTCGAGCGCCTGCCGCCGGCTATCGAACCAGAGCTCTGGGTCCACGTGGAAGTCCATGGCGTAGTCGGTGAGGATCTCCCACTGCCGCCGCTCGCGGAGCCGTTGGTGGCCCCCGGTGTAGATCTCGACCTCCACGGTCCGCTCGAGGATCGCCGCGTCGATCCCGCGCGGGTGCACGGACCGGCGGCCGAGCGACTGGGCCGACGCCGAGCCCGAGCAGCCCGTGGCGGCGAGGAGCGCGAGGACAATCAGGGATACACGGGGGAGGCCCTTTTCTGAAGAAAAGGTCCTCCCCCGGACCCCCTCCCCCAAAGACTTTTCACAGGGTTCATGGGATCTCGACCACAGGTGATGTGGGAACGTGCCATCCGGAGTGGACTGGTGCATCTGGCGGTTTCCGAGGTTTCCGATCCGGGCGTCTTCGTGTTCGTGGGTCATCGGGTTACCTCCTCGCGTCGAAGGATCACGGCGGTCGTGGCCAGGCCGCGCTGGGCATCAGCCAGCGCTCGCACGGCAGCGTACTCCGAGGCGGTGTACCGCCTCCGGTCCAGCACGAGCCGCATCGTGAGCACGAGCTGCCTCCCCTGCTGCACGACCGCGGCCTCGAACGAGCCGGCGCCGTTGCGCAGGCTCCGCCGGACCGGCGCCACGAGGTCGTAGCCCACGGGCAGGTCGAGCCGTTCCTCTGTGCGGAACGTGGCAGCACACCTCAGGAGCAGCGGCTGCGTGCGGCCAGCGCTCCCCGTGACGTCGAGGTGCTGGGACAGGCGGGGATGGACGAGCACGTTGTGCCCCAGGGGCGGGACGAGCCGCAGGACCGAGCCCGCGGGCTGGGCGTACCCCTCCGCGTGGTACCGGAAGCGGACGCCGAACGGCCGGTCGAGGTCGAGCACGTCGTCGAGCCCGTGCGCCTCGACCTCGGCTTGCGGCGCGATGGCGCGCGCCATTATCCCGATGATCTGCGACGTCTCGAGCGCCGGCCCGAAACCGAAGAGCCGCCGCAGCCGGTCCTCGAGGTAGCCGCTCGCCGAGACCGTCACGGTGGAGACCACCGAGCCGTCCGCCGCGAGGCGTCCGCGGCCCTGGACCACGAGCTCGTTGTGCTCCGGGCCCTGCGGTGTCGTGATCGACAGCTCCTCGCCCTCGGGCGTGCCCACGAGGTAGTGCTGCTCGCGCTCCGCGTTGGACCAGACCTGCCGGCTGAGCGGCGCCCAGGTCGGGTCGAGCATCCGGAAGCTCCCGTCGGCCTGCTCCCACGCCACGACCGAGTGGTTGAACTGGTCCGCGGCGATGCGCTCGACCCGGGCGCCGGCCATCGTCATGGCCGGGTAGACCGTGTACCCGGCGGCCCGCATCATGGTGATCAGCATGCTGGCGATGTCCTTGCACACCCCTGCGCGGTGCTCGAAGGTCATGTCGCCCGGGTGCAGCGTATACCCCTCGCCCTCGCCCATGCTCAGGCCCCGGTACCGGATGAACCGGGCGACCCAGCGGACGAGGGCGGTGACGCGCTCCTCGTCGGTCCGCAGTCCCTCGGTGACGTGCCGGACCATGGCGCGGATCTCGTCGTTGGGCTCGAACTGTCGCTCGTTCACGTGGAAGAACCAGCGGCTCTTGGCGGGCCAGTCGGGGACCGTGGCCATCACGACCTTGGGGAGCGAGTCGCTGGCGTACGGAGCGCCGGGCTCCTGCTCGAACGCGGGCAGGTCCTCGCGCCAGAAAGCGTAGTGGAAGCCCTGGTCGTCCACCGTGGACGAGGCGAGCACGGGCCCATTCGAGATCTCGAAGAGCAGGGGTTTGTCGCGCGGGGTGGTGACCTCGTACCGCTGCTCCTGGCAGGGCCAGGCGTCCTCGCCGAAGAGCACGATGTCGTAGAAGTGCCCCCTCATGGGCGGTACGAACCGGTCGCGGTCCTGTTCTTCGTCGAGGTAGGCGATCTGGAAGCCCGTGCGGTACACGACCGTCTCGACCGCGTCGCCGACGCGCGGCCGGGGCACCTGGAGAAGGATCGTCCTCAGCCCCCAGTAGATCCAGTGGCCGGGCTGTGGCACGTCGGCGGCATCGCCAGTGTCCACCTCGACGGGCGCGCCGTCGGGACGGACCACGCGGACCACGCGGACCTCGACCTCCATGGTGGCGGGGTCGTAGTCGAAGTGGAGGCGCGAGAGGTCGGCCGCGCCCGCCTCGGTGAGCACCTTGATCACCCTGCGGCGCACGGTGTGCGACTGCCCGGACGGCTCGACCCGGGTCACCGAGTGGTCGAGCACCACCACCGCGTCCGCGCCGTCGTGGTCCTCGCTGGTCCCGGCGGCCGCGATCCGGGCGGCGAGCTCGTCGCCCTGCGGCCCGGAGACCTGTGGGACCCAGGTCTCGCCCTGCGGCTCCCCTGCCTGCTCGGCCCACGCCACCGGCGCCGCGAGCACGGCGACCCCGTACACGAGAGCTCCAGCACAGATCTTCAACGGTCTCATCGAACCTCCAGGGGTCATGTATACCAGCCTCCAGCCTCCAGCCTCCAGCCTCCAGCCTGATTTGACAGGTCTCGACCCGGTGTTACGATGGCCACGTGTTCGGCTCTGTTCACTCACAACCAGGAGGAGAGCACATGAAGCGCTTCATGGTCCCGCGCGTGGCGCATTGCTCCGAGGGCTGCAGACGTCGGTCCTGAGCACGACGTAAAACTGCTCACCATTCATTCCACGAAGCCGAGCTCCCCCTCCTTCTCCCACGAGAGGGTAGATGAAGGAGACTGGCTGCGGGCTGTCAGCTCGATCCAGCCGGTGTGCCTGCCGGGATCAGTTCGGCTCTGGACTATCGCGACGTCGTCAGGTGGTCCAAGAACGTCCGCATGTCGATGGACATCTCGCTCGCGTTCACCGCGGGCCGCCTCGTCCGCGAGATGAGCACTCTGACGTCCGCGCCGATGAGGTCCGCCGCCCGGCGCAGATGCATGAAATCCTCGCTGCTTGGGGAACTCGTCAGTTTGATCTCGACGGCGTAGAGGCGGCCGTCGAGCGAAAACACCAGGTCGATCTCTCGCCCGTCGGACGTGCGGAAGTAGTATGGGCCTTCCATGTGGCGGTCGGTCAGGTTCAAGCCGATCAAGACCTGCTCGATGACCCACCCCTCCCAGCTCGCGCCGGCCCACGGTTGCCCGAGCAGGCCGTGCATGTCGCCGACACCGAGGAGCGTGTGGAGCAGGCCGCTGTCCCGCCAGTAGACTTTCGGCGTCTTCACGAGCCGCTTGCCGAGGTTCGCTGCGTAGGGTGCGAGCCGGCGGACGAGGTACGCCCCCTCGAGATAATCGAGATAGGAATTCACCGTGTGGTAGCTCAACCCGAGACTGCCGCCGACCTGGCTGGCGTTCCACGGTGCGCCGTGCAGGGCGGCGACCATGCGGAACAGCGTTCGGGTCGTCTGTGCCCTGGCCGGAAGCCCCCAGAGAGGGAGATCCCGCAGCGCGAGCAGCTCCAGGTAGTTTCTCTGCCACTCCGGAAAGCCCTTCCTGCCGAGGATTCCGCCGTCGGGATACCCGCCCTTGAGCCAGAGCTCCGTCTCCTTGCGCTGCGGCAGCTCCAGCGCCGAGAGCGGCGAGAGCTCGCAGAGCGCGATGCGGCCGGTCAACGCCTCGGAGACCTGCCGCATCAGCGACGGGGAAACCGAGCCCAAGATCAGGAAGCGGCCGTTGCGGCGCCGGTCAGCGTCGACCGCGCCGCGAATCCTGGGGAAGATGGCCGGGTGCTGTTGCGCCTCGTCCAGGATGATCGTCCGGCGGGCGGCGGTCAGCTCGTCCCAGCCGATGTCCAGGCGGACGCGGTCGGCCTCCTGCTCGAGATCGAAGTACACTCCGGGGATCGTCCGTGCCAGAGTCGTCTTCCCTGCCTGGCGGGGCCCGAGGAGGGCCACCGCGGGCCAGGAGCGGAGCCGTTCAACAAGGGCGCGGCGCTGTCGGCGGACCACCATGAACAAATATTAGAACACGATTTCTGTTTTGCAAAATCGACTCACCCGACGCCTTCGCAACATCGAGCCGCTCGCGGAGCTGTTCCTCGTCGCGGAGTACCTGAGTGACGGTCTTGCAGGTCACTCCTTCGGACGCTTCGCCCTCTCGTGCACCTGGTGAACGAAGGTCTCGAGCTTCACTCGTTGCGAGGGGCCTTCGGTGCATCCGTACGCCAGGGTGACCATCGGCAGGCCCGGGTAGTCGCGGCGCAGGTTGTTCATCACGCCGTCTGCGACCACGCCCATCATGCACCCGATGCCGACGGCGCTGATGATTCCGTCGGCGCCGCCGGTGGCGAAATCGACCATCTTGGCGACCGGGTCGACGAGGATGTTGTTCGTCCGCCGCCCGAGGTAGACCGCGGCGCGGCGCCTCACCTCGTCCGGCGGCGGGTTCAGGCAGTAGCGCGCGAGCTCGTCAGGGACCGTCCGGCGGAGCCGCTCGGAACGTAGCCCGGAGCCGAAGCTCGTGAGGAACTCGAGCAGAGACGGCTTGAGCTGCCCGCGGGCCGCCCAGCGTTCGTGGTGGAACCGTGTCCCCGTGTCGACCAGACCCGACAGGTACGGATGGGCCCAGACCTGGCACCCCATCGCCTCGAGCCGCGCGAAGAGATCGGCGTTCCCTACCGCGTTCGAACGCGTGTACAGGTCGCCGCAGACCCCGACGACGGGGCGTCGCTCGCCTTCGCGCACCGGGACCTCGAGCAGGCGCGCGAGGCCGTGCGCCACGGCGCTGGCCGCTCTCTCCCTGGCCTCGATGGCCTCGCAGACGAGCCGGATGTTCCCGGCGTGCACGCGGTCCACGGCGCCCGGGGTCCGTTCGTATGGCCGGCGGCAGCACGCCGCGGAGATCAGCAGGTCGATCGCGGCGAACCCCTCGTACATCAGCAGGGCCGCGTCGCCACCGAGGAGGTTGATGAGGCCCGCACCCGAGAAGGTCCAGATGTGGGCTTGGTCCGCAAGGCCCAGGCGCTCGAGCAGCGCGCGGTGCGCGTCTCCGTACTGGTGGATGAGGCAGGGGTTCCTGGCCTCCGGGTAATAGAAGCCGTCGCCCCGCATGGCCTCGCCCGACGTGACCCAGCGCACGAGGTCGCCGGCCACGATCACCCACGGATGGCACTCGCCCCCGGTGCTGTGCTCCTCGCCGAGCTTGACCGAGTGCGCGTCCGGCGGCGGGAGCACCGTGGCCTCGAACCCCGAGGCCCGGAACGTCGCCGCCGAGGCGTGGACGTGATCCGAGAGGTACGGGATGAAGACCCGGCCCGAGAACGGTGGAGGCGTGCGGTCCCGTCTCCGGCGTGTCAGGGATCGGGGTGCGTCGCTCGCCAGGTGCTCGTCGATCTCGTCGATGAACGCCTCCAGCCTCGTGACGAGGCCCGCCTCGCCGCGGTGCTCGTCGAACTCCAGCTTCAACGAAGGCCGGCTCGACAGGCCGCCCTCGAGGTGCTTGAAGGCGAAGGCGTCGGGCCCGCACCCGAAGCTCGAGACCCAGATGGGGAAGACCCCGCGGTGCTGTCCGACCAGCTCCAGGGCCCTGAGCTGGTCGCGGCTGTACCTCCACATCAGCCGGTCGTGCCGCGCGCCCAGCCGCTCCCGTGACAGCGGCAGCAGGTCCATCGGGATGGCCGGGAGCCCGAGCCGCCGGAGCCGCCGCGCGAGGTCCAGGTTGAGGAGCGGGTCGTGCAGGTTGTACGGCCGGCCGAGCACGATGACGCACCGGCTCCCGTGCCGGCCCAGCGCCTCGAGACCGATGGCCTCCCTGTCCTTGTCGAAGCGTCGCTGCGTCTCCATCCCTCGCCGCACGGCCCGCCATGCGGAACGTCGGCCGACGCCGAGCAGCCGGACCAGTTCCTCGACCACCTCGCGGACCCCGCCGCGGGTCGCGGACATCGAGCACTGCGGGACGACGAGCCGGGGCGTGGCTCCCCTTCCGGCGTCCACGAGGAGGTGGGGGATCTCCTGCGAATAGAAGCACGTGAACGTTGCGCCGTCCCCGGCAGGGTCGGGGAGCTCCATCACCGACGGGAAGACCACGACGTCCGCGTCTCCGCCGAGCGCTGCCCGGACGTGGCCCGACGCGATCTTGATCGGGAGGCAGACCTCGGCCGGCAACCCCGCGCTCCCCGTCGAGATCAGATCGAGCGTCGAGGGGGCAGTCAGGCTCACGTTGTAGCCCAGCTCGTCGAGCACCGCGGCCCAGAACGGAGCCAGCTCCAGCACGTGCGAGGCCCGGGGGATCACCGCGCGCGGCCTCCCCCGCCGAGCCGCGGGGAGATGACGTTGCAGGGCGTCTTCCCGTGCGGCGAAGAGGTCGGGGACCCGCACCGTGGCGCCGCGTGACGCCCGGCCGTCGCGCTCGCTGTATCGCTCGCACGTGTCGCCGAAGTGCGAGACCAGCCCGCCGATCTCGACGCGCGTCACCTGGCAGCGGTTGGGGCATCGCGCGCACTCGAAGCTGCGGGTGCGGGCCCCCTTGCACGAGTCGAACCCGCGAAATGCGGTCGGGAGGCCGTCGTGGCGGTGATCGCGGGCCGCGAGCAGCGCGGCTCCGATCGCGCCGGAGATCCGGTTGTACGGATGGACCACGATGCGCTTCCCGGTCAGGGCGCGCATCGCCGCGACCACGGCCTGGTTGGAGGCCGTTCCGCCCTGGAACACGACGGTCGTCCCGACCGGGTGGCAGCCGACGACCTTCTCGAGGTAGTTCCTGGCGATGGAGTAGGCCAGGCCGGCGCAGATGTCGGACAGGGGCACGGAGCGCTGCTGGGCTCGCACCAGCTCGGTGTCCATGAAGACCGTGCACCGGCTCCCCATGTCGTTGGGGTGCTCTGCGGCTGTGGCCAGGTCCGAGAAGTCCCCTTTGATCTCCACGCCGAGGCGCTCGGCCTGCTCTTCCAGGAACGAGCCCGTGCCGGCAGCGCAGATCTTGTTCATCTCGAAGGCCGAGAGCCGGCCGTCGCGGGCGCCGATGTACTTCGAGTCCTGTCCGCCGATCTCGAACACGGTGTCGACCTCGGGGAAGTAGCGGGCCGCCGAGGTCATCTGGGCCGTGATCTCGTTCTTGACCGTGTCCGCGCCGAGCGCCCGCGCAGCCAGGTGGCGGCCCGACCCGGTCGTGCCGACCGCCAGCACCTTGAGGTCGTTGCCGAGCTTCCCGGCCATCATCCCCAGGCCTTCGTCGAGCACCTCGATCGGACGGCCCCGGGTCGGCAGGTAGATCCCCTGGATGACGTCCCCTTTCCTGTCGAGCAGAACGAGGTTCGTGCTGACCGAGCCGACGTCCACCCCGAGGTACGCCTCGACCTTCCCGATGCCGCGCCTCGGCGGGTCCTCGTCCGGGGAACCGGTGAGGACGGTCCAGCGCCGCAGGGACGCCAGCCCCCCGGACTGCCCCGTCCCCTCCCTCTCGCTCGTCCGTGACCGCGCGGCCAGCGCGGCCACGAGCTGGTCCGGGCGCAGCGGCTCGAGGGAACGCGCCGCCAGGATCGCGCCCCGAGCCCCGACGGTCAGGTGGTCGTCGGGGATGACCAGGTCGTCGGCTCGGAGGGACAGGACCTCGCTGAGCGCGCGGACCAGCCCGGGGTTGGCCGCTCCGCCGCCGACCAGGACGACCGGCGGCTCGACGGAGCGGCCGCGGAGCACGGTGGCGGCGAAGGTCCGGGCGAGCGCGAGGCAGACCCCGTACGCGATCTCCTCCACGGGGGTGCCCTTCTGCTGGAGGTGGATCATGTCGCTCTTTGCGAAGACGCTGCAGCGACCCGCCACCGTGGCCCCGCGGGCCGCGCCCGCGGCGAGCCGCCCCATCTCGGCGGCCGTGAGCGCGAGCCGCGCGGCCTGCTGCTCGAGGAACGCGCCGGACCCCGCGGCACAGAGCCCGTTGAGGGCGAAGTCCGCTACCTTGCCGTGGTCGAGGAGTATCCACTTGGTGAACTGACCGCCGACCTCGATGACAGTGCGTGTGCCCGGGAACGAGTCGGCCACGGCCATCGCCGTGGCGACGACCTCGTTGGTCCGTGCGGCCGGGACCAGGTCACGCATGAGGTCTTGACCCACGCCGGTCAGGGAGATGCAGAGCGGCTCGGCACCGATGTGCTCGCCCATTTTCGACTTGATGAGCTCCTCCAGGACGAACAGCGGTCGCCCGTGAGCTGGCGCCCACCCGGTCGGGATCTCCCGTGCTCCGGATGTCGGATGGCGCCAGGCCGTCTTGACGTTGACCGAGCCGATATCGATGCCGAGTACGCCTGTTCCCATCACATGATCCTCGAGAGGAAAGCCGGAGTCTGGAGTCTGGAGCCTGGAGCCCGCCGAGGGATCTACCTGGGCCGGAGTTGTCGCCGGAGCTCCTCGACCTGACGTTCGAGACGTTCGATCCGCTCCTCGACCGACATGGGTCGAGGCGACGCGCCCGAGGGAGAGGCCGCCGGGGCCGGCGTGGGCTGGGCCGACGCCGGGGTCGGTGCGGCCTCCGGTTGTGCGTCGGCTGCCGGCTGCTCCCTGGGTGGCGGCCCGGCCGGCGTGTCGAACGGGGACGGGACGGCCGAGCCGGCGGCGGACGGGGGCTCGGCCGCGGCCGCTGGGGTCTCGGGCTCACCCGCGATCTCGTCCTCGTCGGCATATTCGTCACCGTACTCGTCCTGAGCCATCTCGCCCTCATCGTCCTCCGGCGCGCCGAACTCCCGCGACTCGCATTGCACCTGGGGGCGCCGCCGGTCGCCGCCCTCGATGCGGATCACGCAGACCTGGGCCGTATCCGTCTCGAGGTCGACGGTGAAGGGGCGAATGCGGTACCGTCGGCGGGGATGGCTGTTGCGGTCCCGCGGGTCGCGGAGCTGAGCCGAGCTCACCCTCATCTCGTAGGATCCGGGCGCCAGGTAGAAGATCGTTGGTCGCTGGGTCTCCTCGTTCCACTCACGCCTCGCGCGGTTGTCGATCCGGACGCCGTCTATGATCCACCCGTCGCGGGACTCCCTGGCCCATCCGAGGATGAGCGGGCTCATCCCGGGGCGATCCTCGGGCTCCGGGACGCCGAGGGTCTCGAACGAGCTCCCCTGACGACCCGCGCAGCCGACCAGCGGGGAGGCCAGCGCGGCCCCCAGCGCCAGCACGAGCAGACGAGACGAGATGTTCATGATCCTCCTCCTCCGTGGAGCGAACACAGGGGGCGATCCTAGCACGCGAGAGTTCGACTGTCGTCATTTCGATCTGGATTGAGCCATGATGGAAAAAGTTAATATTTAATGCGGTTCGCCGTATAAATGAGAGTCTCGCGGCGAATCGGTCCCCGTGATCTCCGCTCCGCCGCGGTCGAGGGTCCACCGGATGGCTCGTCGTCGGCGACAGCGACGTGTGGCGTCATCGGTGAGGGAACTGTATACTCTTGAGCTAACGATGGTTGGAATCGAATGAAAAACAGGACGGGGGAAATCCTCGACGGACGCTACGAGCTGACTCGCCTCCTCGGCGAGGGAGGCATGGGCCAGGTCTATGCCGGCAAGCACGTCGTCACTGGCCGCAAGGTCGCCGTGAAGTTCCTCCTCTCGGAGCTCGCGGACAACTCCGAGATGATCGAGCGGTTCTACCGTGAGGCCCGAGCCGCGACCGCCGTGGGGAGCGAGCACATCTGCGAGGTCCTCGACATGCAGCCCCCCGAGAAGGGGGACCCGTTCCTCGTGATGGAGTACCTCGACGGCATGTCTCTCAAGGAACGGCTGCAACGACAGAAGCGGTTGCCCGTCGTCGAAGCCACGAACATCATCCTCCAGGTGCTCGAGGCGCTCTACGCGGCGCACAAGGCCGGGATCGTCCACCGCGACATCAAGCCCGAGAACATCTTCCTGGTCCAGCGGCCGGATCGGCCGATCCTCGTCAAGCTCCTCGACTTCGGCATCTCCAAGTTCAACCCGCTCGGCGGCGACGAGGACCACTCGTTGACCAAGACGGGGACCGTGCTGGGCACGCCGTATTACATGTCGCCGGAGCAGGCGAGCGGCGATCGGACGGTGGGGCCCCTGTCGGACCTGTACGCCGTGGGAGTGATCCTGTACGAGGCGCTGACGGGCCGGGTGCCGTTCGACGCCGAGTCGTTCTCCGCGCTGGTTGTGAAGATCGTCACGCACACCCCGCCCCACCCGTCGGACATATCGCCGGAGATCTCGCGGAACCTGGGAGACCTCGTGCTCCGGGCCATGGCCCGCAACCCGGTGGACCGTTACCAGTCCTGCAAGGACATGGCCGAGGCGCTCCGTCTCGTCGCGTCCGGGCAGTCCATCCCGATCCAGTCCATCAATGCCGCCGATGCCTCGTTCGCGGCAGTCGCGCTCCCGACGCAGACCGGGCCGCAACCGATGTCGATCTCGGGCGTCACGCCTGTGCTTCCGGCCCAGCCCTCCGGCGTCGGATACACCACCGATCCGTCCATGCAGACCTCGACGCCGATGGCCATGTCGCGGTCCTTCGCGGAAGCCCCGGCCTCGAGCGGGAAGACGTGGCTCCTCGTGGGCGGCGGGGTCGTGGCCGTCCTGGCGATCTGCGCGGTGGTCGCCGTCGTCGTGGTCGTTCCGCGGTTCTCGAGCGAGATGGGCGGTGTGGCGACCAGGGCTCCCGCCCCGCCGCCACCACCACCGGTCACTCCGGTGAACCCGGACCCCGTTCCGCCGGTCGAGACACCTCCGGCGACCCCGCTCGATGGAGGTACAGCGAGCCCGGCCGGCGACGCCGCTCCGCAGACCGTGGACACGGGGCCGGCCAAGGTGCGGGTCACGATCAGGGTCACCCCGCCCGAGGCCGTCATCTTCCTCGATGACAGCCAGGTTGAAGGCAACCCGGCGGAGGTCGAGGTCGTGGCGGACGGCGCTTCACACCGGGTCCGGGCCGAGGCGGAGGGTCACCAGGAGGCGAGCCGGGAGTTCACGGCCTCTGCCGACACCCAGATCGATCTCGATCTGCGCCGTCGCAGTCGGACACCGCACACCCCGTCCGGGTCGCACCGGGTCCCACCGGGAGGAAATCGCACGAATCCCGTCACGGGCGTCGTCAACCCCTGGGGGGATTGAGCGCGCGAAGATTTCCAGAAGGAAGAGCTCAGAAGCGCAGGCTCAGACCGGCATGGCCGGGGCCGAGCAGGGGAGTGAAGGTCGCTGTCTGCCCCTCGGTCTGATCCCGGTTGCGACCCTCGAAGATGAAGAGCAAGACGGTGGCGACGGCCGAGGCGGCAGCGAGCCCGATGAAGACGTCGGTGACCACCGCGAGGGTATGTCCTGAGTCTCCGGTGTCTCGCCACTCGGCGGAGCAGCTATTATCGGGGCAGTTCTCCTCGAGGTCGTTGAAGTCCCCGAGCGCCATGACGCCGGTGATGATGGGCACGATGGCGAGCGCCCCGGTCGTCCCCAGCATGACCCACGACCAGACGCGGCGACGCCCTGCCGTCGGCTCCGGCGTCGGCGTGGGTGTCGGCGTCGGCGTGGGTGTCGGAGTCGGTTGAACGACACGAGGCGTCGGCGTCGGAGTGGGCACCGGTCTCGGTGTCGGCGTGGGCGTCGGTACGGGCGTGGGCGTCGGTACGGGCGTGGGCACTGGCGGGTTCACGACGGTCGGCCGGAGTCGGTCTCGCAGGGTCCTGATGTTCGCGATCCGTGATTCGATCGTGGCCCTGTTCTCATCCGCCTCCGCGCCACCGATCCGGAGGTACTCCTCGAGGGTCCGGATGGCCTCGTCGAACTCGAGGTTCCGCTCCTGCGCCGTGGCGATGTTGACCAGGAGCACCGCCCTGCCGCTCAACCGGTAGGATTCCAGCCACTCGCGGGCCGCGTCCTCGTATCGGCCCTGATCGAAGTACGACCGGCCGGACTGGAAGTGGTTCCGTGCCCGCTCGTCGTCCGACTGGGCTCGAGCCTGTGCCGGCCAGACCAGGGCCAGGGCGAGCAGAGGAGCCCAGACCGCACGCAACACCGATGAGCTCTTCACTGTGGACCTCCCGACTGGTTTCGAGGATGCCGCGAGGCCGGTCAAAAGTCCAGCGGTTCGGCAACGCCACCGGTCAGGCGCTTACTCTTCCCCGAGGTCCGGGAGAGGGGCGTCCTGGTCCCACGAGAGATCGCTCATGTCCGCGCGGGCGTTGGCGTAGCGCGCCGCGGCGAAGAGCAGGTCGCTCGCGCGGTTGACGAGCTTCAGGACCAGCGGGTCCACGCCGCCTTCCGCCGACAGGCTCACGAGGAGCCGCTCGGCGCGGCGGCACACGGTCCGCGCGACGTGGAGCCACGCGGCGGCGGGCGAGCCGCCGGGCAGGACGAAGTGATCGAGCGGGCCGGTCGTCTCCTCGAACCGGTCGATGGCCCGTTCGAGGAACTCGACGTCGTCATCTGAGACCGCCGGAGCGGCGACGCGCGAGCCCGGCGGCGTGGCCACGCTGGACGAGCAGTTGTACAGCCGGTGCTGGAGCAGGCCGAGGACCCGCTCGAGGAGCGGATCGTCCGATGCGGCGCGGGCCGCGCCGACCCATGAATTCGCCTCGTCGATCGTCCCGTACGCCTCGACCCGCAGCGAGTCCTTGCGCGCTCGCGTCCCGTCGGCCAGCGAGGTCTCGCCCCTGTCGCCGGTCCTCGTGTAGATGCTCATCGCCTCACTCCCACTCGATGGTCGCCGGCGGTTTCGAGGAGATGTCGTACGCCACGCGGTTGACGCCGGGGACCTCACGGATGATCCGGTTCGAGATCCGCGCCAGGAGGTCGTGGGGCAACCTGGCCCAGTCCGCCGTCATCGCGTCCGTGCTCTCGACCGCGCGGACCGCGACGACGTGATCGTAGGTGCGGTCGTCGCCCATGACGCCGACTGTCCGGACCGGGAGCAGCACGGCGAACGCCTGCCAGGTCTTTTCGTAGAGCCCCGCGGCGCGCACTTCGGCTTCCACGATGGCGTCGGCGCCGCGCACGATGGCGAGCTGCTCGCGGGTCACCTCGCCGAGGATGCGCACGGCCAGGCCCGGCCCGGGGAACGGGTGCCGCCAGATCAGCTCGCGGGGCAAGCCGAGGAGCAGGCCGACCTCGCGCACCTCGTCCTTGAAGAGCTCGCGCAGGGGCTCGACGAGCTCGAGGTCCATGCCCTGCGGAAGCCCGCCGACATTGTGGTGGCTCTTGATCACCGCGGCCGGGCCCCGAACGGACACGCTCTCGATCACGTCCGGGTACAGCGTGCCCTGGGCCAAGAAGTCCACCCCGCCGAGCCGGCGCGCCTCCTCCTCGAAGACCTCGATGAACAGGTGCCCGATGACCTTGCGCTTCTTCTCCGGGTCCGTCACGCCGCGCAGGGCGCCGAGGAAGCGCTCCGACGCGTCCACGACCCGGACCTCGAGCCCGACCTGACGGGCGAATGCCTCTCGGACCAGCTCCGCCTCGCGCTCGCGGAGCAGCCCGTTGTCCACGAGGATGCAGGTCAGCCGGTCGCCGACGGCGCGGTGGAGCAGGGCGGCGGCCACCGAGGAGTCGACGCCGCCGCTCAGCCCCAGGACGACGCGCCCGCCGCCGATGCGTTCGCGGAGGCGAGCCACGGACTCCGTGATGAACGAGCGGCCGGTCCAGCTCGCCTCGCACCGGGCCACGTCGAACAGGAACGCGGCCAGCATGTCTCTTCCCCGCGGCGTGTGGGACACCTCGGGGTGGAACTGGACCCCGTAGAGCCGGCGCTCGACCGAGCCGACCGCGGCCAGCGGCGCGCCGGCGCTCCGTCCGATCGCGGCGAACCCCTCGGGCAGCCGCTCGACACGGTCGCCGTGGCTCATCCAGACCGTGAGCCGCTCGCCCGCCGCGAACCGGGCCAGCGGGCCGAGCGAGGTCTCCACCGCGAGCTCGGCCAGCCCGTACTCCCGTCCCGCGCCGCTCGCCAGCTCCCCACCGAGGAGGTGGACCATGAGCTGTAAGCCGTAGCAGATCCCGAGGACCGGCACGCCGAGCTCGAGCACCTCGCGGTCGATCGTCGGCGCGCCGCGGTCCAGCACGCTCGCCGGGCCGCCGGACAGGACGATGGCCGGCGGGTCGAGCTCGCGGATCCGATCGATCGGCAGGCTGTAGGGGTGGATCTCGCAGTAGACCGAGAGCTCCCGGATGCGGCGCGCGATGAGCTGCGTGACCTGCGAGCCGAAGTCCAGGACCAGTACGGGGCGTCGTATCGTCTCGAGGGTGCTCATGGTCGCCGCGCCCTGTAGTTTGGCGGATCGCAGGTGACCCGGATGTCGTGGACGTGGCTCTCGCGGAGCCCCTGCTCGGTCGTGCGCACGAACCGGCCGCCGTGGCGCAGCTCCTCGATCGTGCGGCACCCGGTGTAGCCCATGCCCGCCCGGAGCCCGCCGACGAGCTGGTAGAGCACCTCGCCGACCGGCCCGCGGCACGGGACCTGGCCCTCGACGCCCTCGGGCACGAGCTTCGCGCCCTCGAGCCCCTGCTGGAAGTACCGGTCCTTCGAGCCGCGACTCATGGCGGCGAGCGAGCCCATGCCGCGGTAGACCTTGAAGCGGCCTTCATCGGTCTCGACTGTCTCTCCTGGAGCCTCATCGGTTCCGGCGAGGAGCGAGCCGATCATCACGCAGTGCGCGCCGGCGGCGATCGCCTTGGTCACGTCGCCCGAGTGCTTGATGCCACCGTCGGCGATGACCCGCACGCCCGAGACCGCGGCGGCTCGCTCGCACGCGGCGATCGCTGTGAGCTGGGGCATGCCCACGCCCGCCACGACGCGGGTCGTGCAGATCGACCCGGGACCCACGCCGACCTTGACCGCGTCGGCGCCGGCCGCGACGAGCGCCTCGGTCGCTTCCGCGGTGGCCACGTTCCCCGCGACGAGCGCGATATCGGGGTGCGCGTCACGGAGCGCCCACACCGTCTCGATCACGCCCTTCGAGTGACCGTGGGCCGTATCGACCACGATGACGTCGGCGCCGGCCTCGACGAGGGCTCGCGCCCGCGTGATCCCGTCGGGTCCCACGCCCACCGCGGCGCCGGCGAGGAGCCGTCCGCGCGCGTCGCGCGCCGGTCGAGGCGCGCCGTCGGTGTCGCGGACGGGGGCTCGCTTGACGCGCGCCACCTCGCGGCACTGGTCGTCGATGCTCAGGTTCTTGTGGACCACGCCGAGCCCCCCGGCGCGCGCCAGGGCGATGGCCATGGCCGACTCGGTGACGGTGTCCATGGCCGAGCTGACGACGGGGATCTCGAGCTCGATGTCCCGCGCCAGGACGGTCCGGACCTCGACCTCAGAGGGGACCACCTCGCTGTACGCGGGGACGAGCAACACGTCGTCGAAGGTCAACCCCAGCGCCACGTCGTACGTCAGCACCTGCCGGCCTCCTGATGCCGCGACCGCTGTCGTCGGGTCGGGGCGGGAGTATAGGTGGTCTCGGGGGTTCAGTCGACGGGAGCAGGTCAGGGGACGAAATCGATCTCGGGGGGGTAGGTGCCGTCGCCCGGGCCGGCGCTCACGCCGACGGCGCACGTCACGGCGGCCAGGCTGAGGACGTGGATCTCGATGCTCCCGTCGGCGTCGAGGACGACCTGGAAATCGTTGGGGCCCGGCGGCTCGCCGGACATGGAGAACACGGGCACCCGCTCGTAGGTGATCACGGCGCGGTCGTCCCACTCGTCCACGGTGATCGAGGGATCGCCGGCCCTGCTCGGCCGGCCGGGGTCGAGGTCCGCGCGAATGCCCGCGACCGAGGGGTGCGCGAAGAAGGCGCGCTCCGACACGGACGCGGAGGTGGAGCCCACGTCGAACGTGACGTACCCGTTGGCGCCGACGAACACGCTCGACCAGGTCGTGCCGAAGAACGGGAAACCCGGCAGGCGTGTGAAGACGTGCTCGTCCCAGTCGTTGTCGCCCAGGTCGAGCGTGACCGTCACGGCTCCCGAGCCGGGGTCGTGGGGGAAGACCTCCAGGCCCGGCTCCGCCCGCCAGGTGAACCCGTCCGGCTCGCCGGCGTCGGGGGTGAAGAACAGGCTGTGGCCCGCGAGGTCAGGCGCGTCGTCCGTGCCGCCGAACATCTCGAAGACGCCGCGCGCGGGCAAGCACACCACCTGGTCGGTGCAGTCGGAGTCGTCGCAGTCGATGTCCGAGTCGCCGTCGTTGTCCGCGCCGTCGGAGCAGTTGGTCTCGGCCGCGTCGCAGGGCTCGCGGCCGAAGCAGTCGGAGTCGTCGCAGTCGATGGCGTCGTCGAAGTCGTTGTCCACGCCGTCGTCGCACGTCTCGGCCGCAACGAGGTCGATGTGGACCTCGAAGTCGCGGGTGAAGGGGGTGGGGAGGTATGCCTCGACGACGACGAACACACGGCCGTCGACCTCGGCGGTGTACCGGTGGCCCGCGACCTCGCCGCCGTCGCTGGAGAAGGCGCACGCCACGTCTCCACCGCACGCGCCGGCCTGCACGCTCAGCACCACGTCGAGCCCGGCAACCTCGCGGACGAGCACGGTCTGCCCGGCCGCGAGGTCCACGGCGAAGACCGCCTCGACCGAGCCGACCCGGGTCGTGCATCCCTCGCCCGAGAGGACCATCGTGTCGGAGCGATCGCGGAGGAAGTCGTCTCCGCTGGCGACGAACGGCGGGACCACGACCAGCGGCGCCGTACAGCTATCGCCCGGAGGGTGCTCCAGGCACATCGGCGTGTCCTCGACCGTGTAGCAGTCCTGTGCGGGCTCGAGGTCGGCGCACCTCGTCACCTCGACCCAGCCCAGGCACCCCGTCTCGGCCGCCGCGCAGACCTCGATCGAGCGCTCGACGCAGCGGGCCTCGTCCAGGGTCTCGCACTCGTCGGAGCAGGTCACGCACGCGGCCGGAGCGACGCTGTCGTCACAGTGCTCGCGCTCGCCGTCGCAGGGGTCGGTCTCGCCCCAGTACAGGCACTCGTCGTCGTGGACCGTGCAGGTCTCGAGGCTCCCGACGTCCGAGCAACGGGTGTCGCCTTCCGCCGGGCAGGTGCTCTCGCATCCCGGAACGCAGGCGGCCTCGCCCTCGCTGGTCGAGCACACGTAGGTCGCGGCGCACGTGTCGAACACGGCCCAGTCCAGGCACCCGGTGTCCTGGAGCGAGCACGCCTCGATCGCGTCGAGGTCGTCGGAGCAGCGGAGCTCACCCTCGGTCTCGCACAGGTCCTCGAGGCAGCCTGTGCATCCGGGGACGCCCTCGTCCTCCTCGCAGAACCGTCCTGTCAGGGAACAATTCTCGCGGACCTCAGGGACCCGGCAGCCGTCGTCGTCCGCGACGCACTCGAATATCGCGTCGTCGCGGCAGAACGCGTCGTCCACGGCGCAGTCCACGGTGTCGCACACGCACTCGACCAGCTCACCGGACCCGTCGCAGACCTGGTGCGGCCCGCACGTCACGGCGGTCGCCCAGGCGAGGCAGCCCACGGCGTCCCGCCGACACTCGCGGACGCCGCCGAGGTCGGTATCGCACTCCCTGTCCTCGAGCCGGTCGCAGGGGTCCGCGACGCTTCCGCAGTCCGGGCCGTTCGAGCCGCAGCCAGTCAGACCTCCCGTCGCGATGATCCACGCGACCGCGACGAGCAGCCAGGAGCACCTGTGCATCCCCGTCCTCCGAGCCTCGGTTTCGGTTGATGAAACAGTAGCACCGCCCGAGGTCCTCCGGAACGAGTGGACGGAGTGGACCGGGTGGACCGGGTGGACCAGCTCGGTCGTCACGGCAGCGGGGAGACGAGGACGCGCCACGCGTCATCGACCCGCTCGTAGTAGATGGCGTGCCCGGCGAGCATGGCGTACGCGGCAGTCCCGGTGTGCTCGGGCGCCTGGGCCACGGCGCCGGCCTCGAACCAGCGCGTCGTCCCGGGCCACTGGGCCGCGAAGTCGTGCTCGCTCAGCACGGCGCCCGCGGCGCCTGGCTCGCTGACGCCGAACGACCAGTGGTCCGTTGTGTCGAACGAGCAGTCGCGGTACGAGACCTGGATGTCGCCAGTGTCCGTGTGGAGCGAGATCTGGACGTCGTTCGTGCCGGACCGGCCCATGCGGCGCACGCCTGGGACCGTGATCATCACGCGGTCGGCCGCGTCGTCGATGTCGACGAACGCCTGGTCCTCCGTCGCCTGGCAGTTCGCGCCGAGCCACGAGACTTGCGCGACGCCCGCCGCGAACGCGCCGTCGATGTCGGTGTCCGCCGCCGCCGCGCCGGACGCCTCGGGGCACGCCCCGGCCGGGCCGAAGCGCAGGTAGCCGTTCGTGCCGACCGCCACGCAGCCCTGGTCCTCGCCGTCGAAGCGGAAGCTCAGCGGTGCGAGGTCGATGTCGTACTGGCCGTCGTCGGCCGTGCCGCTCGAGAGCGCGACAGCGGTGTGGCCGTCAGCCACGGGGTCGACCCAGGGCGACAGCGCCGGCACGGGCCGGCGCGCGTGGCCGACGATCATGACACCCCCAGTGGTCTCGACGACCGAGGTGATCGCGCCGTCGGCGGCGATGGCCGCCGTCTCCATCGTGGCGGTGTAGTCATCCACGCCGCGTGCGAGCGGGCTCGCCGGGTCCGCGACGCGCAGCTCCGACCCCGGCGCGATCGCGCTCACGTGATCGAGCGGGAATAAACCTCCGGCCGCGGCGAGCAGCCAGGTGGCTCCGACGTGGTCGGAGATCACGACGGTCCCGCCGCTCGCGACGAACTCCCGGAGCGGCTCGCGCCAGGCCCGTCCCACGGCCTCGGCGTCGTCGTCGCTCATCCACTCCTGCTCGTACAGGAGCAGGACGTCGCGGTCCGGCAGCCGCTCCACGAGGTCGGCCGAGCGGAAGAACACCTCGCGGCTCCACGTGCGACCCAGGTCTCTCGCGCGCCGGTCGACGCCCCAGTTGAAGTGGGCCGGCTCGCCCTCGACCGTGCTGAAGTCGGCGAACTCCATGTACCCGAGCACGCGGACGTCGCCGGGCACGGCCATGAGGATCGCGTTGCCCGCGATCCGGCTGATGTTGTCGTTCAGGCCGTCGTAGTCGTGCCCGATCATGACGATCTGGCCGCGGCCGAGGCAATCCAGGTCGAGCGAGACGGGGCACGCGTCGGGGCAGCACCCCTCGGCGTGATCCAGCCGGCAGGTCTCCATCGGCCGTTCGACGCAGTCTCCCGAGACGCAGACCTCCTCGCGGCATCCGGCCAGCACCTCGGCCCCGCAGATCGTCCCGTCCGGTGCTGGGTCCGCCGTGCACCCGCGGGGCTCGACACACCGGTCCACGGAGCAGGGGTCGCCGTCGTCGCACGTCACCGGTCTGCCGCCCGATGGGTCGCACTCGCCCTCCGCTGTGCAGATCTCTCCTTCGACGCACGCGAACCCGTCCTCGCACGGTGAGCCCGCCGGCGCAGGTGGGTTGCATCCCAGATCGTCGTCGCAGGTCTCGAGCGTGCAGGGGTCCTCGTCCGGGTCGCAGGTGAGCGTCTCGCGCGTGCACCCGAGATCGTCGGCCCCGGCGGCGTCGGGGTCGCATCGTCCGACCGTGCACCGGCTCCCGGTGTCGCAGAACGCGTGGCGCACCCGGAAGACGCACCCCCCCATGAGGTCGTCGCAGGCGTCCTCGGTGCAGCCGATCCCGTCGCGGCACTCCATGGGCTCGCCCGGGAAACAGAACCCGTCGACACACTGCTCGACGCCGTTGCACGCGGACGAGTCAGCGCACGTTCCGGAGTCGACGCATGCCTCCGCGGCGACGCAGCCGCGTTCGTCGGCGTCATGGTCGTCGGGATCGCAGATCATGACGCTCGGCTCGTCCGGGCACGCGTCGTGGTCGGCCCGGTTGACGCAGGCGTCGACCTCGTCGTCGCACGAGTCCACGGTGCACTCCACGCCGTCCGAGCAATCGCGTGCCGTCGATTCGTCGGGCACGCACCCGCCTCCCCGGCACTGCCACCCGGAGTAGCAGAACGAGATCTGCTCGGGCTCGCACGCGGTGCCGTCGTGCAGGTCGATCACGCACCCGGTCGCGGCGTCGGCGCCCGGCTCGTCTGGGGCACACCGGGCGGCCGCGCACAGCGGGTCGTCGATCTGCGCCACGCACGTCGCGTCGTCCGGCCGGTGCTCGCACGTTCCGTCTCCGGAGCACTCGTCCAACGTACAGGAGACTTCGTCGTCGCACTCCTCGTCGCCGGAGCACTCCGGCCCGTCTCCGTCCGGCAACGCGTCGCCGTCCGCGTCCGCGTCGCCGTCGCTCTCGCCCGAGCAGCCGACGAGGGCCGCCACGAGCAATACCGCCAAGATCGAGCCCAGGGACTTGCTTCCCCCGATTGCGTCCATGCGACCATGGTATAGAGGCGAGTGGAACCCGTGAAGGGGCAAAGATGACGGCGGACGGCGGCGACGAGAGGTTCGGATTGAGCTGGCGCGGCAAGAGCCGGGCCTGCCGCCGCGCGCTCTCGCCCCCGGACGGAGCGCTGGTCCCGTGCCCGGACGAGAGCGTGGGCTGGGACGACACGCGGAACCTCGTGATCGAGGGCGACAACCTCGAGGTGCTCAAGCTGCTCGGGGAGAGCCTCGCCGGAGGAGTGAAGCTCGTTTACATCGACCCGCCGTACAACACGGGGAAGGGTTTCACATTCCGCGACGACTACCGCGGCCAGGGCCATGCCGCGCTCGATGGGAGTGAAACGTCGGCCGGAGACAGGCTCCATGCCGGCTGGCTCGACATGATGTGCCCGAGGCTGGCGCTCGCCAGGACCCTGCTCCGCGACGACGGGGCGATCTTCGTCAGCATCGACGACACCGAGGTCGCCAACCTCACCGTGCTGCTGAGCGAGCTCTTCGGCCCGGACAACCTGGTCGGGACGTTCATCTGGGAGAAGCGGCGGTCGCGCGAGAACCGTAGGGCGTTCAGTGTTAACCACGAGTACATCGTCTGCGCGGCGAAGGACCGGCCCGCGTTCGAGGCGACGCGCGGGCTGCTCCCCCTGACCGACGAGGCCCGGAGCCGTTACGCCAACCCGGACTCCGACCCGAGGGGAGACTGGCAGTCGGTCGCCGTCACGGCCCAGGCCGGCCACGGCACCGCGGCTCAGTTCTACGCGATCACCACGCCGGGCGGACGCAGGGTGGACCCGCCGTCGGGCAACTGCTGGCGCTTCACCAGGGAGCGGCTCGAGGAGCTGATCGCCGACCGCCGCATCTGGTTCGGCGTCGACGGGAACAACGTGCCCCGGCAGAAGGTGTTCCTCTCCGAGAGGGGCGAGGGGCTGACCCCGCACACGATCTGGACCGCCGGGGAGGTCGGGACCACGGACACCGCCAAGCGGGACCTGAACGCCCTCTTCGACGGCGCAGCGGTGTTCGACACTCCGAAGCCGGTTGGCCTCGTCGGGCGAGTGATCGAGATCGGCGGCTCCCCGGACGGCGTCGTCCTCGACTTCTTCGCCGGCTCCGGCCCGACGGCGGAGGCCGTGATGCGGGCCAACGCGGCCGACGGTGGGCAGCGCCGTTTCGTGCTCGTCCAGCTCCCGGAGCCGCTCGACCCGGGGAACAGGGACCAGCGGGTCGCCGCGGAGGTCTGCGACCGGATCGGCAGGCCGCGCACCATCGCCGAGCTCACCAAGGAGCGCCTGCGCCGCGCCGCCCGGCGGATCGCGGACGAGGACCCGGCGTTCGCGGGCGATCTCGGGTTCCGTGTCTTCAGGCTCGTATCGGAGCGACGGGAACGGTGATCCGAGAGCGTCCGAAAAAGGTATAGTGTGGGGGGCATGAGGAGATGTCATGGTGACACGATTCGGGCTCCTGGCCGCGATCGCGGCGTGCGTGGTGCTGGCGGCATGCCGGCCGGACGGGCGGGGCATCACCGACACGGGCTGGAACGACGACGACGCTGACAGCGGGTCCGACGGCAACGGCACCCACGACACGGGCGTCGATCCCCAGTGCGCGTCCGGAGCGGAGTGGGTGTACCTCGTCGATGCGGGCTACAACCTCATCCGGTTCGAGCCCGACGACCTCAGGCTGATATCCATCGGCCACCTCGACTGCCCTGGCGCCGGCGCCGGGACCCCGTTCTCCATGTCGGTGGACCGCAACGGCGTCGCGTGGGTCCTGTACAACGGCGGGCGCATCTACCACGTGTCGACCACGGACGCGTCCTGCGCCACCACGACCTTCACGCCGCACCAGAACGGCTTCGAGCTCTTCGGCATGGGCTTCGTCTCGCTCGAGGAGGGCAGCACCCAGGAGACCCTGTACATCGCCGGGGGCGCGGCGCTGGAGGTCGCGACCGGCAGCTCGACGCTCGGGACCATCGACGCTCGCCTGACCGTGAGCCCGATCGCCGAGCTCCCCGGCTGGCCCGAGCTGACCGGCACGGGCGAGGGCCAGCTCTGGGGCTTCTTCCCCGACTCCACGCCGCCGTCGGTGCGGCGCATCGACACGTCGAACGGAGCGTCGCTCGAGGTCCACGAGCTCACCGCCCTGGGCACGTTCACCGCGGCGGCGTGGGCCTTCGCGGCATGGGGCGGGCGGTACTACATCTTCCTCCAGCGGCAGTCGGACGACTCGACCCACGTCTGGAGGCTCGACCCGAGAGACGACACGCTCGAGGACGTCCTCCCGGACATCGGCTACCGCATCGTCGGCGCCGGCGTCTCGACCTGCGCGCCCTACAACCTCATCTGACGCCCCTGGTGAGCGCATGACCATCCGCTACACGTTCGTGTTCGACGAGGAGTCCAGGCTCGAGCTCGCGGTCGAGGAGGGGAGCGACCCGTCGATCGAGATCCCCGGGGAGTCGGTCCCCGAGTGGATCGAGCTCGAGGCGTTCCGGTGCGAACGATGCTCGCTGCTTCCCGGGAGCCGACGGACCTGTCCGGCCGCCCTGGCCATCAGGCCGGTGGTCGAGGCGCTCGAGGCGCATATCTCGTTCGAGACGGTCGAGACCATCGTGGAGCGAGACGGGGTGACGCTTCGAGCGACGGTCTCGCTCCAGCAGGCCGCGAGGTCGCTGATCGGCCTGCTCCTGCCGTTTTCATCGTGCCCGGTGATGCGGAAGCTGCGGCCGATGGCCTACTTCCACCTGCCCCTCGGCGACCGCCTCAACACGGCCTTCCGGTTCCTGGGCATGTACCTCATCGCGCAGCACGTGAAGCAGCGCGACGGGAGAGCTCCGGATTGGGAGCTGCGCGGGCTCCTCGGCCTGCTGGACGACGTACACATGGTCAACCGCCTTCTCTCGCGCCGCATCCGGGCCGCGAGCCGGAAGGACGCGAGCATCAACGCGCTCGTCGGCCTCGACGTCTTCGCCAACAACGTCGAGTGGAGCATCGAGGACCGCCTCCAGGAGCTGCGGCCGTTCTTCGCCACGCTCCTCGAGGAGTGAGTGTTCACGGGGGAGGCACTTTTCTGAAGTTGCATGAAAGGGGACCGATCAACCAGGCTTTACACTCCGAATCCTCAACGATGGCGATGTCGATGGCGAAATCACAACGGTTGTCGGGAGCAGGAGCGGGAGCGGGAGCAGGCGCGGATTGTAAAGCTCGTTGGCAGGGATTTGACCGGTCCCCATGAAAGCTCCTCCCCCGAACCCCTTCTTCAATAGACTTTCAACATTTTCAGGGGGGGTGGAGAGCCTCGGGACGCTCGGCGGAAAGCCTCGGGGCTATCGGGGAGCCCTGATGAGGAAATCGATGGTGTCGGTCCTCGTGTGGTTCGCCCACCAACGATGGGCGCTCAGCACGCGAAACACAACTTGGCGCTTGATTAGTTATCGTTAGCGTGCATAATGCCCAAGGAAGATGGGCGAACTGCACATGAACCGCGATCCCCTCAAGACTCTCGGCCGGCAGGCGGCCCGACTCGTGACCGAGCTACACGAGCGGGGGAAGACGTTGTTCTCGCACGCAGAGGTCGAGGAGATCACCGGCCTTGCGCCGAAGTCGGCGCGGAACTTCGTCGCATCTCTGGTCCACCGCGGCATCGCGACTCGGCTGATGCCGGGGCTGTTCATCCTCGTGCCGTTCGAGCTCGGGCGCGAGCGCGAGTACCTCGGCAGCCCCCTTGTCGTCGCGCGCGAGCTGGTGAGCGGCGGCGACTACTACATCTCGCACGCCTCGGCCATGGACGCCCATCAGATGACGACGCAGCCGCAGCTCGTCGTGTACGCTGCGTCGCCGAAGGCGATCCGCCCGCGCACCGTGCTCGGTACCGAGTTCCGTTTCGTGCGCTGCAAGCCCGGGCACCTCTTCGGGATCACCGACCACTGGGCGACGAAGACCGAGAAAGTTCGGCTGAGCGACCTCGAGCGGACCGTCATCGATGGGCTCAAGCAGCCCGAGCACTGCGGCGGCTTCACCGAGGTCGCCAGGGGATTCTGGATGCGCCGGGAGGATATCGACGCGGCGAAGCTCGTCAACTACGCCCTCCGTCTCGACGTGGGAGCCGTGATCCGGCGGCTCGGCTACCTGCTCGAGACGTTCGAGGTGGATGCTCCTCGCGAGATGGAGCGACTGTGCGAGCGGCTTACCGCGACCTACGCGATCCTGGACCCGCTCCTGCCTGCCGAGGGGAAGCTCATGGCACGGTGGAGGCTCAGGCTCAACGTGGACCCCGGCGAAATCGAAGCCGTGGTGAGGACCTGAGCCATGATCCCGCAGCGGAATCTCTCGCTCCTCTCCAACCGACTCGCCCGAGCAGGCGGGCGCCGAATCCCCGAGGCCGTCCTCGAACGCGACTACTGTCTGGCCTGGTTCCTCGTCGGCCTGTCGCGGTCGACGCTGCGCGAACGGCTGGTGTTCAAGGGCGGCACCGCGATCAAGCGCTGCTACTTCGGCGACTATCGCTTCTCTGAGGATCTCGACTTCACGCTCACCGAGGAGGCGCCCCTCGACCCCATCCTGGCCGGGCTCGATGAGGTGTACCGCGAGGTCCGACGCGCCTCCGGGGTGGTCTTCCGCCATGCCCGAGCCGATCGCAAGCAACACGCAAACAGCCACACCTTCTACCTCCTACGAAGGCCCGCTGCCGGCCACGTCAGCGCAGGAGGTCAAGGTGGACATCACGATCCGCGAGCGGTTCGTGTGCGGGCTGGAAAAGCGCTCCATCCTCCGGGGCTACCACGAGTACGCAGACCTGCCGGAGAACAGCGCGATCCGGGTGTACGCCCTCGACGAGATCGCCATCGAGAAGGTCACTGCGCTCACCGACCGCGCCCGAAACGAGCCACGGGACCTCTACGACGTCTGGTACCTGACGTCCGGCAAGCACGTTGATTTCGCGATGCTGGGGCGGGAGATCGATCGTAAGCTGGAGCTCCGCGGCCGAACCCGCGAGGGGATGAGCGAGGAGCTCGCGAAGAAGGAGCAACGGTTCAGGAAGCTCTGGAACGTCCGGCTGGGCGCGCAGATGGTTGAACTGCCTCCCTTCGACGACGTCTACCGCTCGGTCTGCCGGGCGTTGCGGGCGGCAGGAGTGATGGAGCGATGAGCGTGGACTCGATCTGCGTCAGCGTGCCCCCGACCAGCACCTCGACCGTCTGCGGCGGTGGGCGCGTGGGTTCCTCGGCCTGCTGGACGACGTCCACATGGTCAACCGCCTTCTCTCGCGCCACATCCGGGCCGCGAGCCGGAAGGACGCGAGCATCAACGCGCTCGTCGGCCTCGACGTCTTCGCCAACAACGTCGAGTGGAGCATCGAGGACAGCCTCCAGGAGCTGCGGCCGTTATTCGCCACGCTCCTCGAGGAGTGAGTGTTCACGGGGGAGGCACTGGGGAGCCCCGATGACGATTCCAGGAAGCCTTCGGGAGCTGCGGCGGAGCTCGGAGACCGTTCCAGGGAAGGCCTCTGGGGCTCCCGGAGCCCCGATGACGATTCCAGGAAGCCTTCGGGAGCTGCGGCGGAGCTCGGAGA